>Ga0209986_10000856_pt1 | contig 29907 bp, 32 predicted proteins | sample BlataG_FD_183168 | JGI IMG/M metagenome (GOLD analysis project Ga0209986, IMG submission 183168) | Deep subsurface microbial communities from Black Sea to uncover new lineages of life (NeLLi) - Black_00105 metaG (SPAdes) (version 2) | ecosystem: Environmental > Aquatic > Marine > Oceanic >...
GCTAACCACTTCCACTCCCGATTCAACTTCCTTGAGGATCCGAAATACCTGTGCCTCCGAGTACCTTCTTACTTTCACTTATGCCTCCTCCTGTCCTTATTTTACAGGAGTCTCGCATTCAAGGTGGTCCTATTTTCGGGGGGCAGGCCACTGCGGCGACAGGTCAGTTGAAGGAGAAGCTGGCGGTCAATCAAATCGATAGCTCGGACACAAGAGCCAAGGCAAAGGCACTCAGACAAATTATGCAAGATCTGGCTCACGCACGTGGCATCGAACTGAGACTTGGGAAGAGGGGAGGGTGAAGAACGGGTACCAGAGTAGCGGATGTCAAAGATCTGGGCGCCTTTGGGAGCTACACAGCCCAACTAGGTGTTAAAGATCGGATTGACAAGAATGGGGGAAGTTCTGTGAGTGTAGCATTCTCAGGTCTTATCTTAATCGCTAACGTCTCTCCCTGCATTCTGCTGCTTGAAGGAGAACGCGACACACTTCGTTGAGGATTACGAGAAGTGTCCGGTTGATTGCAAATCTGGCTTAGCCCTATTTCCCTCGCTGCATTAAGGTGAACGTGAGCAAGGCAGCAATGCTCTTAGCATCGCAGATCTCACCTGAAGCGATAAGCTGGGGTATCTGAGCGCGAGGGACGCGCACTAGCTCAATGTCGTCAGTGTCCTCAGCAACAAGGCGACTGAGCACGAGGTTGCTGGCTAGATAGCAATGCAAGTATTCAGTGCCGTAGCCTGGGATGGTATAAAAGCCGCCGAGGTCGTCTATTTTCTGGGGCAAATAGCCGATTTCCTCCTGCAATTCGCGGCGGGCGCAGTCGACGGGGTCCTCACCAGGCTCAATGCCACCGGCGGGTATTTCAAGTAGGAACTTCCCTACAGCGTGACGAAACTGGCGAACCAAAAGTACGTTGTCCTGATCATCAATGGCCACTACAGCTACACAATCACTGTGTTCCACGATTTCCCTGGTAGTTCTTCTACCGCCAGGCTTCTCCACGTGGTCCACGCGCAAATTTACCGCACGACCATGCCAATTCTCTTGACTAGATAGAACTCTCTCCGGACGCAAGATCAGCTCCTAAAGGTGGTAAATTAGGGCCACCTCGTCGCAATCAGGAAATTTGGGGCAGCGATAACACTCCGCCCACACTTTATGGGGCAATTCCATTTTATCAATCAAACGAAAGCCATGCTTCTCGAAGAAAGCTGGTCTACGAGTAAGGCAAAAAACGCTGGGGGTGCCCAACTCCCTAGCTTCATTGAGACAAGCCTGAACAAGCGAAGAACCAATTCCTTGATTCTGGCTCTTTTCACCCACAGCCAAGGATCTGATTTCAGCTAAATCAAGCCAGCTTACGTGCAGAGCGGTGCAAGCGATGACTTTGTCCCCGTCCCTAGCTACAAAGAAATCTCTAATATCTTCATATATCTCGCTTAAGGCACGGGGCAGCATCTCGCCTTGACCAGCGAACCAGTTAATTAGCTGATGCATTGAGGCGGCATCCTTTACCTTTGCTCTGTCAACTCTTATGCCAACCACCATATTACGCTTTCCCTCTCAATTTCTGCCAAAGTGAGCCGTAGAAATAAGTCGGCTGGTTGAGCCTCAAGAAGCGCGCCAAATAGGGGCTGAGTTTTACGTCAACATCTTGTTCGTTGGATAAGGGCAACTCCGCCTGCCCATCGATGCTAAGGATAGCCTTATCGTCATTGACGAGCCTTAAGCTGACTGTGCTTTTTGGAGGTAAGACCAGGGGATGACTTAAGCCGAGGTGGCAGGATATTGGCTGGAGGATAAATTCTTTGGATTGAGGGTTAAGAATCGGCCCTCCAGATGCCAGCGAATAGGCGGTGCTGCCTGTAGCTGTGGCAACAATAGCGCCGTCAGCTCGATAGGTAGTCAGTACCTCGCCATCAATCCTTACCTCTATATTAATCAAGCGAACAGCGGTACTCCGCACAACCACGTCATTCAGGGCATGGAAGCTTCTTTCCTGAAGTTGAGCTTGAAGCATGGCTCTCTCCTCGATCCAACCTCCGCTATCAAGCAACCGGGGCAATTGCGACAGAGCCCCGTCAGCACTCAAATCCGTGATAAATCCCAGCCGCCCCAGGTTTATCCCCAGGATTGGCACGGCTAACGGGGTTATGATTCGTGCGACATGAAGGATAGTGCCATCGCCGCCAATGCTCAGGATCAAATCTGAGCCAGGCACTTGAGCTTTAGCCTTGTCCTCATCCCAAGCTGAGCATTGCCATGAGTTGACCCCTTGAGCAGATAGCGAATCTCCCAGCTTCCCGGCTAGATCGCGCGCTTCTTCCAACCCTGGATGATACAGAATGCCAAATCGTTCCACAGGCAAGGCAAGTCTAGCACCGCTGAGTTTCCAGCGTCAAGGAAGAACAGCTGGGCATACTACTTGGGTTGGAAATCAAGAACATCAATCGACCGTAGCTACACTGGTTAGATAACCCAATGACGAATAAGAAGTTGGGCATATCTATAGCGCGACCATAATTTGAGTGGAATCACTGCGAGAGTTGTGGTCAAAAACAGGGACTTGGCCCTACAGGTAGAAGCTTCACCCTTTGGGCAGGTCCCTGGGACGTTTGGGAGATTTGATTTGTGTGAAGTCCATGCTTTATGCTGATAGACAAGACATGAAAGAGGTAATCCTTGGCATAGGGAACACATTGAATGGGGACGATGGAATTGGCAGTTACGTTGCAGAAAGAATCAGTGAACAGCTCCGGGACGCTGAAGAGGAGCAGGTACAAGCCAAACCCATGGGAATTGGAAAGGTTGTTGCCATAGATTGTGGCACGACTCCTGAGAATTTCACCTCAATCATTAGAAAACGTAAGCCTGATAGACTGATATTAGTCGACGCGGCTGACATGGGCTTAGAACCGGGGTCATATAGAACTATCCCACCAGAGAAGATAGGCGTTATGCATGTATCAACACACAACATACCACTGTCAGTTCTTATCTCTTACGTTAGCGAGTTCTGTAAGGATGTGGTGCTTATAGGAATCCAACCCTATAGGATGGATTTCGGCACGGCATTATCCCGCGTTGTCAAGAATGGGGGAGATCACGTTACCGATCTGATAATGGAGAAACGGTTGACTGAGATAAGGCCTGTGGAACCATGAGCATTTGAGACTGAAATTCAGAGGCAGAGAGCTCGCGGATTACTTCGCTATTGTAATATCAGATCATCGGCATATTTATCATAGGTGGAAAGGAGGAACTCATCGGTCATAGCAAGTGCATCTACTGGGCAGATCTCAACGCACTGAGCACAGAAGCAGCATCTGGATATGAATATCTTCACCTTCTTCTCCTCGGGAATGAACTCTATGGCTCTGGTGGGGCAGATTTTGACGCACAGCTTGCACCCACTACATTTCTCTCTGTCATAGGCGATTTTTCCCCGAAACTGGGGTGGTACCGGTATTGGTGGTATCAACTTTAATTCGCCTTTTGTAACCTTGTCCAGGAATTGAATGATTGATGCCGGAGCATATTTTGCCGGGAACTTGTTTGTAGCCGGCTTCAGAAAGAGCTGCTTTAGTATTATCCCAACTATTCCCATATCTTCAACCTCACACTCTCAAGTCCAGTCCTAGCAATATCAACCCCACAAGACTTATGAGTGTCATTGCTATCAGATAGATATAGCTTGCCTGACTGATCTTAAACCGCGCCATGGCAGTGCGTACTAGCATCACACTAACAAACATTATCACGAAGACTTTCAGGAGGAAAAACAGGCCATCAACTATAGCTGCGGGGATAGCAGCGCTAATTCCAATCACAGGAGAGAGGTTGTATGGGAAGAATAGAGCGACTATTAGAGATACCATCACAAACGCTTTCATCGCATCTGAGAGGTAGAACAAAGCTAGATTTCTGCCGGAATATTCCACCAATATTCCTCCGGCAATCTCCGTTTCAGCTTCGGCTATGTCAAAAGGCACCTTAGAGACTTCTCCGGGCGTAACCGTCAGCAAACCAAAGAGCAGAACCAGTGCCCCGACTACTCCTAGTGGGCCCACCAAGTTCCATACAGGATATGCAGCAACCGTGGATAACATGAAGGGATCAGCATCAGTCATGGGAACGATGCGCCAAGCAATGGCGACTATCACTAACGCCAGAGTGAACTCGTAGCTCATCATGATAACCATTTCACGCTGTGCACCCACAGTGGCATACGGTGAACTCGACGCGAACCCACCTGCCACAAATGCCAGAGATGGTACGACCAACAGGTATAGTATTAGTATGGAGTCGCCATAGCCATCCAGAAGTGCGTTCTGCCCGAACAGGGGTATATAAAGAAGTAGCACGATTGTCACCACTAGGCAGACAATCGGGGCAGCATTGAAGAGCCAAGAAACGGCACCATCAGGTACAATAGTCTCCTTGATAAGTAGCTTACGGAGATCACGGAAGGGCTGGATTATTGGAGGGCCTATTCTACCCTGCATATGAGCAACTAGTTTGCGATCTAGACCCCGGAATAACAAAGCAAAGACTGCCCCGAGCACGGCAACTACGACCGAGCCGGCGATTATGACCAGAATGCTCAACCAGGCGCTATCACCTATTAGATTCATCACGCTTCAAGTTCCTTGTTTTCTGAACGGAGAGCTTGTGCAATTCCTCGCCGGTAAGCAAAGACTTCTTATTCGCTTTGAGGTCGACGACAATCGCTCTGTTGGTGCATGACATGCAGGGATCAATAGAGGCAAAGGCAATGGGTACATCGGCAATCTGCCCGCCCTTTAGCATTGTCGGTACCGCCATCAGGTTCACATATGTGGGCGCCCTTATCTTCCAGTTGGACAAGGTCTCCCTCCCCGCTTCCAGACGAACATAATGTATAACTTCACCTCTAGGTGCTTCGGCTCGCCCCACGCCTTCACCTTCCGCTTTGGTCAGTGCGTTCAGCAGCTTTGCTATCTTCCCCTCGGCAAGTATGGGGCCGGGTGGCATTTCATTTAGACACTGCTCGATGATTTCGATCGACTGCTTAACCTCCAGTAACCGAACGATGATTCTGTCGTACACATCACCGACCACAGTCCCGGTGAGCATGTCTGGGGTAATGGCTTTCACATCTAAATCGGCATAGCCGCTATAGGGCTGGTCTTGTCTTACGTCCTTGGGTACGCCGCTCGCTCTAGCAGTCGGTCCGACTGTAAGCAGTTTCAAAGCATCCTCGGTTTTCAGGATACCTACATTCCTGGTACGCATTCGGATCGTCCAATCGTCCAAAAACACGGTTTTCAACTGGTTGAATATGCTCTTGTAGTAGTCCAGAGACTGTCTAATCCTGGGGAATTGTTCTTCGGTGATATCTCTTCTCACCCCACCAATCTGGAACATGGCCTTCGTGACCCGGTTTCCCGTGACATATTCCATCAAATCCATTATTTCTTCTCTTACACGCCACACAAGGTAAAACACGGTGTCGAAGCCAATCTCGTGAGCGGCGACGCCTGCCCATAAGAGATGAGAGTGTATTCGCTCCATTTCCGCCACAATCACCCTTATATATTCTGCGCGTTCGGGGGGACTGATTCCAGCAGCCTGCTCGACGGCCATGATATATGCGAAGGGATGACATATATTGCAGATGCCACATACCCGTTCAGACAGATATATGTTCTGGATCGGGTTATTTCTATTCATACCAAGCCATTCCATGCCGCGGTGGACCTGCCCCACAATCACGTCTACATCCACAATCTCCTCACCATCAACCTCAAGGTCTAGCCGAATCGGCTCCTTCAGCGCGGGATGAATGGGCCCGACAGGTATAGTGTATCTTGTTTTTGTCTCATCCATTGCCATATTTCGGCTCCCTCCCTGGCAGGACTCTGAGCAGATCCTGCGGTCCCGTCTCATCTGTTCTCCAGGGGTAAACACCCTCGGGAAAATCGTCAGGCAAGAACAAACGTCTCTTATCTGGGATACCGATTACTTCCACCCCCATCATCTCTTGAGTTTCACGTTCGGTAAACAACGCACCGGGAATGATATCTGTAATTGTTGGTATCCTCAGGTCATTCTTGGCCAGGGTGACGCGTAACGCCAACGATAACTCTTGAAGGTGACGCCCGTAATATATTGTGAAGTGATATATTAACTCAACAGTGTCGCCGAGATCAGCGGACGAGATTATGGCCAAATGGGGATATTCCTGGAGTGTGCCAATATGTTCTACTGCTTTTCTAAAGGCCTCTCTCTCGACATGTATCCAGATTGTTCTGAACAGATTCCTTTTGACTGCCACCTCTCTTTCATAGATTCTTGAATCGACAAGGCTATCTCCCAGAGCAGTCTTAAAACTGTCGACTATTGCTTGCGGGCTCAGTATTTTCACCTATACTACCCCCTGCTTCTCAGCTTGCTCCAGCTTTACCCATGCCTTGGCCACTCCCTCTATAATGGCTTCGGGCCTGGGCGGACACCCGGGAATATAGACATCCACCGGCATAATCTGATCTACCGGTCCCACCAAATTGTAGGATTCATGGAATACACCCCCTTCTATACCGCAGCTACCAACTACAATGACCATCTTGGGGTCAGGTACCTGTTCATATACACGCTTGACCCTGGAAACCATTTGCCTGGTTACTGGACCTGTCACCAGTAATACATCAGCATGGCGCGGTGACCCCACAAGCATGATCCCGAAGCGCTCAACATCATACCTGGGGGTAAGTATGGCCAGGATCTCAATATCGCACCCGTTGCACGAGCCGGTATTCATATGGTAGGCCCACAGCGCTCTTCTAAATGAACTAAGGCTCATATGTCTCCTTTCACTGGATCAATCCCACAACGAAAAGTATCACTGCTGTTAGGGCAATAAGAGCCACAAACCAGATAACATAATCATTTACTATTCCTGTGTGTGCTCTCATGTTTTCCTTGTAATATCCTTTGAGGGTCTCAAAGAATCCCCAGTATATGTTGTGGGCTTTTACATGTCTTTCCTCTGCTTCAGGAGGTTCTTCACCACTTAGGAAAATCTCCGTTTGAGCAGTCCCTTTCTTGTATTTCTTCTGCCCCCGACTCCTGAAATAGTAGGCCAAAGCCAACGCAATTATGAACACAAAGATCCAAATGATAGGATTCCAGAAAGCAAGGCCAGATTCCAGGATTGACATCATGGCACTCCTCCCATAACCGCATTGATGTATCCAGCTTGGTTTATTAACGCATCTGTAGCCGGATAGACTATGTTATCGACAATTAGCCCTGGGAATATACTGAAGACGATAATGACCGCCGCCAGAATGCCCATGCCAACTATCATCCCTTTGGGGACCTCTTTTACATCCTTAGATTCAGGCAACTGCGGTCCCGTAAAAGCTGATTGAAAGGCTTTGGTGAAGGAAGCCAGAGTTATGATGGAAACCAGCATGGCTATTATGGCTAGGATGGGGTTGAACTGATAAACAGACTCATAGATCATGAACTTCGAAGCAAATCCGTTGAGAGGGGGGATGCCGGATATGGCCAAGGCTCCAATTATGAAAAATATCGCGGTAAACTTCATGTTATGCCCCAGGCCCCCCATTCTGTTGAGGTCTCTGTGGCCCAGCCGATAGAATAGCGCGCCTGCGGTCAAAAACAGTAGTCCTTTATACAGTGCGTGATTTATTATGTGGAAGATGCCTCCAGCCATCGCATCTCTTCCGTAGGCAGCCAAAGCTTCTGCGTTGCCCAGAACGGCCAGTCCAACGCCTACCCCAAGCAACATATATCCGGTCTGCGAAATAGCGTGATAGGCCATCAATCTCTTGATGTCCGTTTGAGGGATGGCCATAGTGACCCCGATGAACATACTTAATACCCCAAGGATTATCACTATCCAACCCACCGTAGCCATGTTTAGGGAAACCCCGTAAAGGGTAAAGCAAACCCTGAAGAGGGCATACAGGCATGCTTGGCTTGACACTACCAGCATGGCGGTTACCGGCGCAGGGGCAACAGAGTAGGCATCTGGCACCCACATATGTAAGGGCACACCTCCAAGCTTCATAACAAATGCTATTACCAATAAGGCCAAAGCTATCTCATCCAGTATGGTATATTGCATTACGTCAGCGAGAGCAGCTATATTGAGTAAGTTATACTGGGCATAAAGCAAGCCCACAGCAAATAGGACTGTCAGTGCCCCAATTGCAGATATGACTATATATTTGAAACCACCTTCCGAGGTATCGCCGAATCTGGTCCTAAAAGCTACCAACGCCGCCCCGGAAATGGAGAGTATTTCCAAAAAGACAAAGAGGTTGAACATGTCGCCGGTGAATTCCAACCCGAGCATCCCGACCACCATAAGCAGAAGCAGAGTATAGAATTTGGCTTGCCCTGTCTCTGCTTTCATGAAGCGAAGGGAATATACAGCCGCTGCTAGGGCGACGGTGGCTGATATTATGCCCATGAATATGGACATGCCATCTACTTCCAGAATTATGCGTACCGGGACTATATAACCGCCGGGAATAGTGAGGTCAGGTAAAGAGGCTCCCAGCGTATAGACAACTGTTCCGTTGGCGTAGATGTCCCTTGCCAGAAGTATGACCAGCAGTTCCACCAAAGCAAGGGCCGTTATTACGAATATGTCTCTTGCCTTTACACTCGCTAGACTTATCAGAGGGGTTAGAAATGCTGCCAGAAGAGGAACTGCTATTATGAGTATAGGAGCGTTAGCTATCAGAAAGCTCAATTTGCTATCCCTTCATCCTCCGGGATTTCTCGGCATCTATATCTCCAGTATGACGATAAGTGCGTACTATCATGGAGAGCATTAAGGCTAAGATTGAAACGCCAATGACAATGCTGGTTAGAGTCAGAGCTTGCGGGACAGGCAAAACCATAACCCCTTCAGGGACATTAGTGTAAATAGGCGCCACCCCTCCTGCTCTGTATCCCAAAGTGATCAGGAACAAGTTGACGCCAGCTTCCAGGATGACAATACCCATTACAAGCTTTATTAGATTTCTTTTAGATATGATGATGTACAGGCCGATGCCAATAAGCGCCGCTACCGCCAAGTACGGAATATTGAAGGGAATACTTCCTGTCATTCTTCGATCTCCTCTCCACTGGAGGCTAAAGCCATAACCAATACAATCGCAGACAACCCGGCAATGACTTTCAAGCCTACTGCTATGTTCATAAGGGGAATAACTCCCCCAGTCCATATATTCCCAGGGTTAGGGCCGGAGGGTGGGATATGACCGAAAACGGGCGAGCCAACAAGGAAATTATAGAAGAACACAGTAGCCAAGCCTCCAAATGCCAAGCCGATAAATATCAGCGCCCCGCCGCTTTCCATGATGGAGAGATGGCGCTCCTTTAACCTCTTCTGAACTTGGTGGGAGCCAAAAGCAACTATAATCAAGGCTGCGCCTGATGCAACTACAGCCCCTCCTTGAAACCCACCACCGGGTGTTATATGCCCGTGCATAATGATATACAGACCGAAGATAAGGATGAATAGAATCAATTGATTGGAGATGGTGCGCACGATTTTAGACATTAGCTATCTATTGCCCTCCTCCTTCCTCCTGGCTCTAAACAACATCATCACTCCAGTCACTGCGGTGAACAGAATAGTGGCCTCTCCTAGGGTATCGAAGCCTCTGTAATCAAAAAGAACGGCAGCTACCACATTGTTTGCTCCAGTTTCAGCCTGCGAATTCTGTATCATGTAGTCGTCCATTTGAGATGGAGGGTTGCCGAAGGGGTGAAGAAGGAATGCTGATGCGACCAGCAAGGCCACCAAAACAGTCAAAGATACTGCTGCCGCAATTCTTCTCATAACTTATTCCATACGCTTTGTTGACCTTATGGCAAGGACAATTATGGCTACAGTGATCGCCGCCCCTATTCCAGCCTCCGCAATGGCTACATCAGGAGCTTGGAGCATATAGAACTCCAGGGCCAGGAGCAGGCTAAGAGCAGCCAGGGCCAGAGCTGCATAGATGAGGTCTTTGAATTTGGCTACGAATACTGCGCATACTACGATAACTATAGGTATGACCATGTGTAGAATTCCGGACTCAATCATGTCGTTCCTTCTCAAGGTCATCCACTACTGCTCTAGCCGGTTTAACGCCGCTCCGGTGTGCTGCTCTAGCAATAGCGTGAGCGCCTGTAGGGTTGGTTAGCAAAAGGCAAACCAAAGCAATAAAGGCGTGTATGGTTAAAACCGACTGTGGAGAGGAAGCACCTTCTACTACCCAAACACTTACGGATTGTATTATCACAGCCAAAATCAGAAATATGGAGCCGAAGGTAGTACATTTCGTTGCGGCGTGCAATCTGGTGTAAACATCGGGAAGGCGATGAAGACCAATTGAACCGATTATATTGAAAAAGAGTCCAATGGCTATGAATATGTAGGTGATTATGTTTACCGCCACTAGAATTTCCCCTTTTCTATGTATTTGGCGATGAAGAGTGTGGTGATAAAAGAAAGCACGGCGTAGACAATAGCCACATCAATAAGGATGACTTGTTCAAATGCTGCCCCTAAGACAACCATGGAGGCTACAACTAGGGTATTTATGGTATCCAATCCTACTATTCGGCTTGGAGCCCTGGGTCCCAGAATCACCCTTACAAGAGCGATAATTATACATACCCCCAGGGTTATGGCCACGGGAAGCCACATTACCCTGCTATCCTCCTTGCCCAATCGGGGAATTTAGCACATATGTCTTCGTAGTCTCTGGGCATCTTCTCCAATGTTTGGCTCTTGACATTTATCCAGTGGACGTATAGGTCATTGGTTTCTTCGTCTACCTCAACGCTCAAAGTCCCGGGGGTTAGGGTTATGGAGTTGGCTAGCATGGTTAGGGATAGGTCGTTCTTTAGCCCGGGCGAAATCCTGACAATGCCTGGGTTTATCCTTCCCGTTATTACGCGGTAAGCCACATCAACATTTGCCTTTGCCATCGCCCAGAAAAAGGGTCCCAAATAGGCGAGGAATAGAAACCATCTCTTTGGGTTCAACATGCGAAGACTCTTGCTGGTGAACATGCTTTTTACTATTGCTGCCACTATTACAGCAAAAATGGCCCCAATAATCAGCTCTGCTTTACTCCAGAGGAACAAGTTGCCGGAACCCGTAGTCAAAAGTAGATAAACCAAGTAAGCAACAATAGCAGTAATAAGGAAACGCATCATAGCTTCTGAAATAAAAACAGGGTGCTTTCACCCTTGTGTCCCTCTATCACCCCTGCGTATGAGTGCAACACTGTATCTATTGTAAACCAGACCTATATAGACAGTAAAGAGAATTCATTCCAAATGTTCAATTTTCTAGATAAGAATTATGAAAACAGGTGGATTTGTTGTGATCCACGCCAGTTCACACACTGCCTCCGGTGCGTGCCTATTGAGAGCCAGGTAAGGACTAGGTTCTGGGCCGCGTTCACCAGGGCATGGCACTGCTGCAGGCAGCGGCCAGGTGCCGGATGCCGTCACAGAACACCAATCTGTCGGCCTTGTTCTGAAGGGGAAGATTCCTTCTGTGTCCCTCTTGCGCATCCCCCCCCAGGGTGATTTCGCTTGCCACGTAACATCATACGCTAAGTGAGGTTGGTGTAGCTAAGGTAGGTTTATGGTCACTTGGAGGGGGGAGGCGAGCACGTTTTCTTGATTATGGACTGGGAAATAGTGTAAAATAATTGTACAATGCGTAGGCTGGACATCCAACAGACACAGTCGCTGCAAACTCGGCAGGAGTTCAAACTCATTGTTGGACTGGAACAGGCAAATCTGTTGGAAATGCCTGAAGAGGAATTTAACAAGCTCATCAGTGAAGTAGAAAATAGCCCTTTGTTCAGAAGGCTATACAAAAAAGAGAGATTGATTCGCTACCAGAGATACCCCGGCACCGACATTTCCTCTAGTTTCTATCAGCTTAACGAAGAAATTGCAGCCGATACCAGCACTCTCGACGTGGAGTCCTTTCTGCTGGACAAGGAGGAGATCGTTCGTCAGGTACAAAAACTGGGACTGGAAGATTTCAAGCGCTATTTCCTGTATCCTGAACCAGAAACGAGTCCGGAGGAGATCGCTCGAGAATGTGACTTGGAGCTTTCAGAGGTTGAGAGAATAAACAGGCTTATCGATGAATTGTCCATTCTGAGCGAGTTTCATAACCCTTCCGCTCTAAGCCATGAACAGGGTATCTGCTACTCAAAGATCGCTTCGGTGGAAAGGAGGGCAGAGGGCTTTGTAATTGGTTACTGCTCACCTTTCTTAGCCCGGGGGAGGTATTCGATTGATCGTGAAAGGTTTGAGGAATTGAAAGGGGGTGGAGCTTTCGACAGGAAGGAGGTCAACGAAATCAGACAGCTATTTAGGAGGCTGGAGCTAATCAATAGTCGTAAGGATACAGTGACGCAGCTATTGCAGAGTGTCGTGGAAACGCAAGCGCTCTACTTCGAATCTGGCGATCCCAAGGCGCTTCTACCATTAAGTCAAAGAGAGCTAGCTAAGAAGGTCGGCCTTGTTCCAAGCTCAATTAGCCGCGCCATCAGGGGTAAAAGCGTTGAGACACCCTGGGGCGGGGAGAAAGCCCTTAAAGATTTCTTCCCCCGACCGAGAAGGTTTAAAAAGGAATTGGTCAGGCGCCTCCTTGAAAGTGGGGAGGAACTCCCCTCTGATGAAGGGATTAAGGCGGAACTTGAGCAAAAGTTTGGTGTCTGTATCTCCCGTCGCTCAGTAGCAAGCCTGAGAAAAGAGTTGATGATGCCTTCAGCATGGGAGAGGCGAAAAAACAGCTCTAAGAAAGCGAAACGAGGATAAGGATGGGTGTTATCTTTAGCGTAAGAGAGAAATGTAAAGGGTGCTATGCCTGTATCCGCATTTGCCCGACTAAGGCGATCAAGGTGGAGGGAGGGAAAGCGGATGTCATAAGTGAACGATGCATTGGCTGTGGTACTTGCGTTAGGGTATGCATGCCAAAGGCAAAACAGGTCGAGAAGAGCACTGGGGAAGTCTGGGAATTATTGACAACCTGTCCCTCAGTGATTGCTACATTGGACCCTTCGTTTCTTGCTGCTTTCCCTGAGGTTCAACCACGACAGCTAGTGACCGCTTTGAAAAAATTGGGTTTCACTGAGGTGATGGAGGCGGCATTTGGCGCTGAACTCATTGCTCGAGAATACAACCGCTTGGTGAACACAGACCTTGAAAAGCCTATTATCACCTCGCACTGTCCGGTGATAGTGTCCTACATCCAGAAACACCATCCTCACCTCATTGATTATCTTGCCCCTATCGTTTCCCCTAGCATTGCCATGGGCAGGGTAATTAGATGGCAGTATGATCCCAATGCCAAAGTGGTCTTCATTGGTCCTTGCATTGCCGCCAAGGCTGAAATACGGGATGAGAAGGTCGCCGGAGTCGTTGATGTTGTCCTGACCTTCGCTGAGCTCAAAGAAATGTTCCAGGCCAAGGGGGTTGATCCTGCCACTCAAAAGCTGGGTCAGTTTGCTGGTCCCAAACCTTGTGGTGGCAGAGGCTTCTCCATTGCAGGAGGCTTGCTCAAACTGGCAAAATTATCCAGTGACCCATTGCAAAGCGACACTATTGTGGTCAAAGGGAGGGGGCACATCTCTTCAGTGGTAAAGGATTTCAGCCAAGGAAAGATCCACCCTCATTTCCTTGATCTCCGTCTATGCCAGGGTTGTATCGGGGGTCCAGCCATAGATAATAGCTTGAGCATTTTCGCAGCACAGGAGATTATCACTGAGTATGCCGTGCGTGAGGCAGATCCGGTCAAAACGGAGAAGGACTTAGCAAAATATGGGCAGATTGACCTTAGCCGGAAGTTCACCTGTGAATATTCTCCACTGCCTCAAGCCACTGAGGAGGAAATTGAGGACGTTTTGAAGCAGCTCAATAGGCTAGGGGCAGAAGACCAACTCAACTGTGGTGCCTGTGGCTATAACTCCTGCCGTGAGCTGGCTATTGCCGTCTGCCAAGGTGTGGCCGAAAGCGAGATGTGCTGGCCTTACTTGGTCAAGCGCTTGGAGAGCGCACAGGAGGAACTCATCAGGGCCGAGAAGCTGACTTCTCTGGGCCAGATGGCTGCCTCCATAGCTCACGAGATCAATAATCCCCTGGCTGGTGTTCTGATCTATACCAAATTGCTATCAAAGAAGGTAGCCGGCGGCACCTTTGTGGAAGAGGAAGCTCTGGGTTACCTTTCGAAGATGGAATCAGAATTGAGCCGCAGCTCGAAAATAATCCGAAATCTCCTGGATTTTGCCCGGCAAACAGAACCACTGTTGAGGCTGGTGGATATTAACCAGGTTTTGGAGCAAGCCCTGTCTTTGGTAGGTCACCAAGCCCAACTCCAAAACGTTGAGGTTGTAAGGGAGTTTACTCCCTCCCTCCCCGAAGTTACCGCTGATTTTGATCAACTTCAACAAGTATTCACCAATCTGACCCTGAATGCTATCCAGGCAATGCCCGATGGGGGCAAGGTAAGCATCCGTAGTTCGGTGGTAGACAGCGAGATCAAGGTTGATGTGCAGGATACCGGCTGTGGTATCCCCAAAGAGAACCTACCCAAACTTTTCACTCCCTTCTTCACTACCAAGGAAAAAGGGACGGGCGTGGGCTTGGGATTGGCTGTAGTTCATGGGATTATCGAGAGACACAAAGGAAGAGTCAAAGCGAAAAGTGAGGTGGGGAAGGGAACCACCTTCAGCGTCTACTTGGGGGTTTATAGCGATGAAAAGGGTTAGAATACTTGTTGTTGATGATGAGGCTATTGTCCGTGAATCATTGCATGACTGGCTCGCCGATGTTGGTTATGAGGTTTTTACCGCTGACAACGGTCCTAAGGCCTTAGAAATTATTGAGAGGGAGAGGCTCGGAATTGTCATCGCCGATCTGGTGATGCCAGGGATGGATGGGATTGAGCTGATGAAAAAGGCTAAGGAGATTCAACCCAGCATCGAGGTGATCATCATCACGGCTTACGCCAGCATCCCCACCGCCATCGCCGCCATGAAGGAAGGAGCTTACGATTACATTGAGAAACCCTTTTGTCCTGAAAGGGCTGAATTGTTGATCCAGAAATTAGCTGAACATCGGAAAATAGTTGAGGAAAACCTTTCCCTGCGTCAGAGATTGGAAGAACGTCACCACTTTGAGAGTATCATCACCAAAAGCTCTAAGATGCAGCGGGTGATCGAGCTAACAAAGGTTGTGGCCAAAAGCAACGCTACCGTGTTGATTACAGGTGAGAGCGGCACCGGTAAGGAGTTGGTGGCGCGTGCTGTCCACTCTCACAGTCCCCGGATGGGTAGGCCCTTTGTTGCTGTTAGCTGTGGTGCTTTGCCGGAAAGCCTCTTGGAGAGTGAGCTATTTGGCCATGAGAAAGGTTCCTTCACCGGAGCTTATGCCCAGAAGAAAGGGAAATTCGAGTTTGCCAACCGTGGGACGCTGTTCTTGGATGAGGTCGGCGAAATGAGTGGCAATATCCAGGTTCATCTGCTGAGGGTGTTGGAGGAGAAGGAATTCACTCGTGTTGGTGGCAATGAGCCTATGAAAGTTGATGTAAGGGTTATTTCAGCAACCAATAAGGACTTGAAGAGGGCAATAGCAAACGGGGAATTTCGGGAAGACCTTTATTATCGGCTGAATGTAGTTACCATCGAATTGCCCCCTTTGAGAGAAAGGAAGGAGGACATACCTCTATTGGCTCAGCATTTCTTGAACAAGTTTGCGCTCGAGAATGACAAGGAGGTAACCGGGTTCTCCCCTGAAGCAACGAAGTCTCTGCTTGATTATGATTGGCCGGGAAATGTCCGTGAGCTGGAAAACGCTGTTGAAAGGGGAGTCATCCTGGCCAAAGGCAGCCTTGTCACAGTGGCTGATCTGCCTCAGGAAAGTGCATCGCTGGCTCGTTCAGTCCCAATAGGGAGGGATCTCAGAGGAGTTGAGAGAAATCATATCTTGAGCGTCCTGAATGGCACTGGTGGGAATTATAGCGAGGCAGCCAGGGTCTTGGGGATTACCAGAATGACGCTCTACAACAAGGCGAGGGAGTATGGCTTGAGTGTAAAGAAAATAGCCAGCAAGTGACTAGTTCCTTTACAAGGCGCAGAAATGCAGTAGGTTGCTAACCTCTCGCAGCCGAAAAGCTACCCGGAGAATTTGGGTAGCTTTTCATTTTGGCAAGGAAATTGCAACATCAAAGGGTGGGAGGAGGTGAAGAAATGAACAAAAAAGCGACCTCAACAAGACAAGAAATAAGACAAGGAGGTGAGAAGATGAAACCGGTTTTAATCGTTGAGGATGAGGACATCATGCGAGAGTCGCTCAGGGACTGGCTGAAGGATGAGGGCTACGAGGTGGAGACTGCTGAGGAGGGTGAAGAGGCGCTGCGAAGAATTGGGGAGAAAGACTTTGGTGTCGCAGTTCTCGACCTGAGACTGCCAGGAAAGGATGGGCTCGAGGTGCTAAAGGAGGCCACGGCGCGAAACCCCAACCTCAAGGGAATCATTATCACCGCTTATCCCTCGGTGGAGACAGCAGTGGAGGCAATGAAGATCGGGGCCGTGGATTATGTAGTCAAGCCTTTTGCCCCCGATGCCCTGGAGAAATCGATTGAGGCAGTTCTTGGCCCTGCTCAAGTGCAGATAAAACCTGACGTGGCGAAGGTTGAGTCAGCCGTAGTGGAAGCTCCGGCAGTTGAGGAAGCCAAGGTGGAGGAAATCGTACCCATAACTGAAAGGGAAATCCCGGCCTGCCTCCGGCAAGGCAAGGATCATTTTAGGGCAGGCCATTATGACCAGGCAATAAGAGAATTCCAATCTATCCTCAGTATTGCTCCAGGCCACGTAGGCACTCGAGCTTTGCTCCGAGAGGCAAAGGAGGAACTGGCCAAGCCAAAGGTAGAGGTCTCCGAAGCTGAAGCTGCTGTTGAGGAAGAACCCAAGTATTGCGTTTGGATGAGCATAGGGACGGTCTCTTATCGCATCTGCACCAACAACTACGATTGTGCGAGTTGTGAGTTTGACCAGACAATGCAGGAGAAGATGGCTGCTGCTGAGGCTCCGGAGCTCGATGAGGCTCTGGAGAAGCTTAAGGAACTGCCAGGACCTCAGAGGCTTTGCCGTTATGCGCTCAAGGGCGACGTCTCCTATCGGCTTTGCACCCGTTTGTTCCAGTGCGCAACCTGCGAATTTGGCCAGTTCATGGAGGATGTTCTGCGGCAAAAGCTGGCACAAAGGGCAGCTGAGTTGGCTGCCCGAGAAGACGCTCTACATAAGAAGGAGCAAAGATGGTGGTGGTCTTATTGGCGTTGAACTTGTCAATGACCTGAAGCTTTGGATAGAATATCCAACAAGCCAAAACAGAATTGAGGAGGCAGGATGCAAATGGTCCAAGAAGTTGCTGAAGTAGACGAGATTATAGCTAAGTATGGAGGTGACAAGTCTGCCATAATTCAAGTGCTTCTTGACATCCAACGTGAGCACCGCTGGCTATCCAAAGGTGTTCTAAAGGAGGTCAGCCAGAAGCTCGAGGTTCCCTTGAGCCAGATCTACCATCTAGCTACTTTCTACAAAGCCTTCGGCCTGATACCTAAAGGGCGGCATTCAGTGTTGGTCTGCCTGGGTACTGCTTGCCAAGTGCGTGGGGCGCCTCGCCTTTTGGACAAAGTTATAGAGACCTTGAAGATAAAACCAGGTGAGACTTCCGCGGATATGCGGTTCAGTCTGGATACGGTGAATTGTCTTGGTTGTTGTGCCCTGGGACCAGTGATGGTAGTTGACGATGAGCATTACAGTAAGCCTTCTGCGAAGGAAATCCAGGAGATCACTGCCGCCCGCGAATAAGCTGTGAGTAAGGAGAGAGTTATGCCTAGATTAAACTCAGCCATTGACCTGGAAAGGCTTAAACAAGAGATATTAACCAGGGCGGACGGAAAGAGGATTGTTTCCATAACTAATGGGACAGATGGTAAAACGCGTCATAGTGAGGCCGTGGTTCAAGCCTTTATTGACGAAGTAGAAAAACAAGGCTTGGCAGATAAGGTAATAGTGAAGAGCACAGGGTGTCATGGCTTCTGTGAAAAAGAACCTAGCACTGTTATCTTCCCAGAAGAGATTTGTTATGTGAGCCTGAAGCCAGAGGATGCCCCCGAGATTGTTTCAGCAACCTTAATTGAAAATAAGATAGTTGACCATCTCCTATATGTAGATGATGATGGTAACAAGATAGTTCATGAAAGTGAGATTCCATTCTACAAGTATCAGAGCCGGATTGTCTTTGGCAATAACAGGCTCATTGACCCCAAAAACATAGAAGATTACATAGCTCTGGGTGGCTATACTGCCTTAGCTAAGGCTCTTTTAGAGATGACACCGGAGCAGGTGCTGGAGGAGGTTAAGAAAGCTAATCTGAGGGGTAGGGGAGGTGGTGGTTTCCCTGCCGGGATAAAGTGGGAGACCACCCGCAACGCACCGGGTGAGATAAAATATGTCATCGTCAACGCTGACGAGGGCGACCCTGGAGCCTATATGGACAGGAGCTTACTTGAGGGCAACCCCCATAGCGTGCTGGAAGGGTTGATAATCGGTGCCTACGCTATTGGTTCCCATCAAGGCTTCATCTACGTCCGCCAGGAATATCCTATAGCTGTGCAGAATCTCTCTGTTGCCCTAGAGCAAGCGCAAGAACTTGGCCTTCTGGGATCAAATATTCTTGGCTCGGGCTTCGATTTTGATGTCAAAGTGCACCGGGGTGCCGGTGCCTTCGTATCTGGCGAGTCCAGCGCCTTAATGACAGCCATAGAGGGCAGGGTAGGCGAGCCTAGACCCAAGTATATTCGCACGGCGGTGAGCGGCATCTGGGAAAGACCAAGCAATCTGAATAATGTGGAAACCTGGGCCACGGTGCCTCTAATAATCAACAAGGGATCTGAGTGGTTTACGGGAATTGGGACCGAAGGGAGTAAGGGGACAAAGATTTTTTCGCTCGTGGGCAAGGTGAATAACACAGGTTTGGTGGAAGTGCCTATGGGGATGACACTGAGAGAGGTCATTTTTGACATTGGTGGTGGAATTCCTGGCGGAAAGAAATTCAAAGGAGTCCAAACCGGTGGCCCTTCAGGTGGGATTATTCCCGAGAGTCTACTTGATACCCCCGTGGATTTTGATGAGCTTACCAAACTGGGTTCTATGATGGGCTCAGGGGGGATGATTGTGATGGACGAGGATACCTGCGTAGTTGATGTGGCTAGGTATTTCCTCAATTTCCTCGCGGAGGAGTCCTGCGGCAAGTGTGTCCCCTGCCGTGAAGGGATATATCAGATGCTCAAGATACTGAATAGAATTTGTGAGGGAGAGGGGAGAGAAGGAGACGTTGAAGTGCTGGAGGAGATATCGGAGGTAGTCAGGGATTTCTCGCTTTGTGCTCTAGGTGCAACAGCTCCCAATCCAGTCCTCAGTACCATTAAGTATTTCCGGGATGAGTACGAAGCTCATATCAAGGAAAGGCGCTGCCCTGCTGGTGTCTGCAAGGCGCTTATATCCTACTATATCGAGCCGGAGAAGTGCCAAGCCTGCCTGATTTGCCTTAGGAATTGTCCGGTAGGGGCCATAATCGGTGGCAAGAACCTCGTCCATGTTATCGACCAGGAAAAATGCACCAAGTGTGGGACTTGTTTTGAGGTTTGCCCGCCGCGCTTTGACGCCGTAACCAGACTTTCTGGAGCGAAAGTACCTGAACCTGTTTTAGCGGGCACGGAAGTGGCACGCAAACGAGGTAAAAAAAATGAGTGAAGTTACTTTGATTATCAACGATGAAGAGGTCAAAGCCGAGGAAGGGATGACGATTCTTGAAGCGGCGCGAAGCGCCGGGATTAGTATTCCTACGCTTTGCTATCATGAGAAATTGGCTCCTTATGGCGCCTGCCGATTGTGCATGGTGGAGATAGTGAGGGGGCCGCAGTCGCGCTTAGTCGCTTCCTGCGTTTATCCAGTCGAAGATGGGCTTATAGTGAAGACAGAATCTGACCGAGTGACTAAAGGCCGTAAGATGCTACTAGAGCTGATGTGGGCCCGCGCTCCCGGAGTCCAACCAATAAGGGAGTATGGGATAAAATATGGCATAACCGGAGTCCAAGTCATAAGGGATTACGGAGTAGGTCGCAAAAACATGGCAAAGTTTGAAATAGAGCCAAGCTTCTGCATTCTTTGCGGGCTATGCGTGCGTTACTGCGCGGAGATAAAAAAGGAAAATGCCATTGGCTTTGTCGGTAGAGGAATAGGACGAGAGGTAGTGTTTTTCCCAGAAATAGCCCGTAGGACGTGCCCCGGCTGTCAGGAGTGCTTCTCACTTTGCCCTACGGGGGCACTTCCATCTCACTATGGCTTAGTGGAGGCGTGTCACTGAGCTTACTCCTCGTCGAGATAAGGATTTCCCCATCGGCTTCGCACTCGTTCGTTCCAGTACGCAAGCTGCGAATTTGGCCAGTGCATGCAGGATGCTCTGGTGCAAAAACTAACCAAGCTGGCAGCTCGTCGGGAGGTCCTGCGTAAGAAGGAACAAAAGGCCGAGGCATAGCCAAGCCAGACAGAATTGCAGCAAAAAGAACTACCCAGAGAGCTTGAGCGGCACAAAGAAGGTCAGGAATCCTATTCACAAGGGACCTGGCCCTCTGCTTTCTGTAGGACAACTGGGCGTTTTGAGGCAATTCTTACCTAGCCCCTAGACAGTCTTGATACGGCGGCAGCATAGGGACTTTCTCGTTTGCTCCTGCAATCGCGGGCTATCAGGCCAGCTTGTTAGAAAGAATTTAGATTGCCGAACATCTGGTTGGATTTGCTTTTGCAACAGTCTTATGCTACACTTTCTAGCTTTCAATGTTGTGTTGAACTTCATTTCTGATACAGGATTTTGCTACACCGCGTGTGTTTCAATCTATCCCGCGGAGGGAAAGGGGGTAGTCCGGAAAGGCTTTCTGAAGTTGCTACCCCCATTTTTCTTGCGAATTTCTTAGGAAGTCGAGGTTAGAGTCGAAATGGAAGTGCTGAGTCCTTACAAAGAAGCAACAGAGGTGATAGTTGAGGCTGGCGGTGAGCCTCTAAGATTGTGCTACCAGTGTGGTCTTTGCACTGGTATTTGCCCGTGGAATCTGGTTCGAAGCTTCATTGTTCGCCGCATTATGCACGAAGCTCAACTTGGGGTAACTGATTTTGCCAATGAGGATGTCTGGACCTGTGTTACCTGTGGGGCTTGTGTTCAGCGATGCCCTCGTGGTGTAGAGATAATAGATGTTATGAGGGCTATACGTCGGGCTGTAGTCAGTCTGGGAGTTGGCATTGTCCCTGATGCCCTAAGAATTTCAGCTAAGAACATCGCTGGCGTAGGCAATCCTCTTGGCGAGGAGCCGGAAAAGCGAGCTGCCTGGGTCAAGGATTCAAAGGTGAAGACATTTGCCCCGGGCACTGAGATACTCTATTTCCCGTGTTGTATTCCTGCTTACGATCCTGACGCTAAAGTGATATCCCAGGCTACTGCTGCCATCCTGAACAAGCTCGGAATTGATTTTGGCATTCTGGGCAGTGTGGAGAAATGCTGCGGTGAAGCAATTCGCAAAGCTGGGCATGAGGATATGTTCCAAAGGCTGGCTCTGAGCAATATCAATGCCTTCAATGACCACGGCGTTAAGACTGTGGTGGTTTCCTCGCCACATTGCTACCACACCTTCAAGCGTGAGTATCCTGAGCTTGGAAGCCAATTTGAGGTGCTTCATATCACTCAGTATCTAGCTTCGCTTATTGACCAAGGGAAATTGAAGTTTTCTAAAGAGATAAACAAAAAGGTGATCTATTCTGACCCCTGTTATTTGGGGAGACACAACGATATATATGACGAGCCGAGAAAAGTGTTGCAAAGTATTCCTGGCCTGGAACTAGTAGAATTTCCTGATGCTCGTGAGGAAGCTCTTTGTTGTGGTGGCGGTGGCGGCAGAATTTGGATGGATACCCCAAAGGGGGAAAGGTTCTCTGACATAAGGATGGAGCAGGCTGTGAAGAAGGGGGCCGACATAATGGCTTTGGCTTGTCCTTATTGCTTCCTCAACTACCGGGATAGCATGCTCAGCATGGGCAAGGCCGAAGCTATCCAGGTTAAAGACATCGCTGAGCTTGTTGCCGAGGCGATATAGCGATGGAGGAATGACATGGAAGAAGCAAAGATCGGTGTTTATGTCTGCCACTGTGGAACAAACATCGCTGGCACAGTTGATGTGGAAGAGGTGGCCAAATATGCAGCAAGCTTGCCCCATGTAGTGGTTTCCCGTCACTACCCATATACGTGTTCTGATCCCGGACAAGATCTCATCAAGAATGATATTAAACAGTTGGGGATCAATCGGGTGGTGGTGGCCTCCTGCTCGCCGCGCCTTCACGAGAAAACCTTTCAGGGGGTGCTCCGAGATGCCGGGCTGAATCCCTATCTATTCCAGATGGCTAATATTCGGGAGCACTGCTCTTGGATTCATGAGCCGGGCCCCCAGGTTACCGAGAAAGCCAAAAGAATGGTTCGAGCAGCAGTAAACCGGGTGTCCCATCATGAACCCTTAGAGATCCGCGGGGTGCCAATCTTCCCGGCTACTCTGGTTGTCGGTGGCGGCATTGCTGGCATGCAGGCTGCCCTGGAGATTGCCAACTCAAATCATATGGTTTATCTCGTGGAACGTGAACCCAGCATCGGGGGACATATGGCGCAGTTTGACAAAACCTTCCCGACACTGGATTGTGCTGCCTGCATTCTCACACCAAGGATGACCGAGGTTGCCCGGCACCCGTTCATCAGGATTCTAACTTATAGTGAGGTTGTTGAGTTTTCTGGCTACGTAGGCAACTTCAGGGTCAAGATTAGAAGAAAGCCACGCTATGTTGATGAGGGGAAATGCATTGGTTGTCTCGTCTGCCAGGAGAAATGTCCCTGGACAGCATTAAGTGAATTTGATGCTGGCACAAGCAAGCGCAAGGCGATTTACACCCCGTTTGCTCAGGCAGTGCCCAACATTCCAGTTATTGATACCGAGCACTGCGTCTACTTCCTCAAGGGCACTTGCCGTGCCTGTGAGAAATTCTGTGATGCCAAAGCAATTAATTTCGAGCAGGGAGAGCTCATCTTTGAGCTGGACATAGGCAATATTATTGTAGCTACAGGATTTGATACCTTTGACGCCGCCTCTATTCCCCAGTATGGCTACGGGCACTATCCCAATGTGTTCACTAGCCTTGAGTTTGAAAGGCTGTGTAGCCCCACTGGCCCCACCGAGGGACACATAATCCTTGCCGATGGTCGGCAGCCTGAGAGCGTTGCGATTGTCCACTGCGTTGGCAGCCGAGATAAGAACTATCATGAGTATTGCTCTCGCGTTTGCTGTATGTATGCTCTTAAGTATGCTCACTTGCTTAAGGAAAAAACCAATGCTGATGTGTATCAGATGTATATTGACATGCGCTGTTTCGGCAAAGGTTATGAGGAGTTCTACGAGCGTATTCAGAAGGAGAATGTCAATTTCGTCCGGGGAAAGGTGGCTAAAGTCACTGATGAAGCCATAAGTGAAGAGGAGAAAGGGAAACTGATTGTCCTTGTTGAGGATACCCTGCTAGGAAGCATGCTCCGTGTTCCAGTGGATATGGTTATCCTGTGCATTGCCTTGGAGGCGCGTAAAGATGCTGAAGAAGTAGGCCGTCTTTTCCGTCTCGGTCGTAGCGCTGATGGCTTCTTCCTGGAAAGGCATCCCAAGCTTGATCCCGTAGCAACAATGTCTGAAGGCATCCTCATCGCCGGCTGCTGTCAGGGTCCCAAGGATATCCCGGACACTGTAGCTCAGGCTTCAGCAGCAGCAGCTCGGGCTCTGGCAATGATTGCGCGAGGGAAGATAGAGGTTCCAGCAATAACAGCGTCTATTGATGAAACCAAATGCTCCGGGTGCCAAATCTGTAACCTTTTGTGCCCCTTCGGTGCCATCTTTTTTGACGACGACGCCAAGGTATCGCGAATTAATCAGGTGCTGTGCCAGGGCTGTGGTGTTTGTGCTGCTGCCTGCCCTAGTGACGCCATCACTCATAACTATTTCACCACCGAGGAGATTACGGCGGAGATAGAAGGAGTGTTAGCATGAGTTTCGAACCCAAGATCGTCGGCTTTCTGTGCAATTGGTGCTCGTATGCTGGAGCCGATCTGGCAGGAGTTTCACGACTGAAATGTGCTCCCAACGTCTTTACTATTCGCACGATGTGCAGTGGTGGGCTGAATCCATCCTTTATTCTGAAAGCCCTCGAAGCAGGGGCTGATGGCGTGCTCATATGCGGTTGCAGCCCTGGTGACTGCCATTATAGGGAGGGTAACTACAAAGCACTACGGCGGATAACCCTGCTTAAGAAGACGCTGGGGCAGCTTGGCATCGAGCAGGAAAGGATACAATTGCACTGGGTATGTGCATCTTGCGGTGATGGGTTCGTCAACGTCGTCAATAAGATTACCGCAGAAATAAAGGAGCTGGGACCACTGCGGGCTGGAGGGCAAGGAGTTGTGGTTTGACTCTGCGCGGGGAAGAGGCAGTAAACTCCCTCACAAACTAAGAAAAAAGCGGATAGGAGGGCAAAATGCCAAAATGGCAGTGCGTTGAGTGTGGATATTTCGTTCGGGAAGCAAGCAGACCACCAGATACCTGTCCCGGTTGTTCGTTGAGGTGTAGCTTTACCGATGTCACCTGTTATCGCCCAGAATGTGGTGGACCGGTCAATCCCGATCCCGTGGTAATGAAAACGGTTACGAGCCGGGGTGTAACGCCACCGCTTCGTCCCTCTGTGGCAGCCAAAGAGGAAGCTCCCGAAGAAGAGATTGTCTACGGCGAAAAGGCGCGGATGGCTACTTTGTTCCATGGGCTCAGCGAGGAAGAACTACGGAAGATACTAAGCATTGGTGAAGTAATGATCTGTGAGCCAGGTACCATCCTGTTTAGAGAAAATGACGAGGCCCTGACAATCTATTTTATTGAATCAGGCAGAGTAGCTGTCAAGGTTAAGGAAGACGAGACAGAAAAGACGGTTTACACTGGCACAAAGGGCGATGTTCTTGGCTGGTCAACCGTAGTGCTCCCATATCAGCGAACTGCGACGGCTGTCGTGGTGGAAAGAGCTAAAATTATTGCCATTGATACCACCAAGTTCCAGAATTTCTGTGATCAGAACGCTGCTATGTGTTACCGGGTAGCACAGAATCTCTCCCGAGCCGTGATCGCCAGACTGAGATTTGCTAAAGACCGTGGGATTGGGCCGGTATACGGATAAGTCAACAACGCGCAGGAGTCGTTTCTATAAGATCTCTGTTTGTTGGTTCCAGAGGCAGCATCACGTCTACACTCCAGTTTGCTTTTGTGCCCTTTCGGACATTGCCAAACCTCAAATTGCTGAGACAATGTAGCGAGATTGGAGGCGATACGAAGTGGAAGAAACAAAGATAGGAGTCTATATCTGTCACTGTGGACTGAATATTGCCGGCACAGTTGATGTTGAAGAGGCAGCCAAATATGCTGCAACCTTGCCCAATGTAGTGGTTTCTCGTGCCTACAGATACATGTGTTCTGACCCAGGGCAAGACCTCATCAAGAATGATGTTAGAGAGATAGGGCTCAATCGAGTGGTGGTTGCCTCCTGTTCGCCGCGAATGCATGAGCCTACATTTCGGAAAGCTTGCCAGGACGCTGGGCTAAACCCTTATTTGTATGAGCATGTCAATATTAGGGAGCATTGCTCTTGGGTTCATGCTGGGGATAAGGAGCGCGCTACGGACAAGGCTAAGGCTCTTGTACGTGCCGGAGTAAGGCGTGTTTACTGGCATGAACCTCTGGAGGTTAAGCAGGTTCCAGTCAATCCTAATGTCTTGGTCGTGGGCGGAGGCATCGCTGGCATTCAGGCTGCTTTAGATATCGCTGATGGGGGGAAGGAAGTCTATCTAGTGGAACGTGACCCATCCATTGGTGGACATATGATCCAGCTTGATAGAACCTTCCCCACTTTGGACTGTTCGGAATGCATTCTTACGCCAAAGATGACCGATGTTGGTCACCATCCTAACATTGAATTAATGACCTTAAGTGAAGTGGAAGAGGTTTCGGGTTATGTTGGCAATTTTAAAGTCAAGGTGAGGAAAAAAGCCAGGTATATTGACATTGACAAATGTAATAGCTGTGGAGAATGTGCCAAGGTATGTCCTGTTGAGGTACCCGACGAGTTTGAAATGGGCCTGCATCTTAGAAAGGCAGCCTATCTCCCCTTGCCCCAGGCCGTTCCTGCTGCTTTTGCCATTGATAAGAAAGGCACTTCGCCATGCCGCATTGCCTGTCCCGCCGGCGTCAATGCTCAAGGCTATATCGCTCTTATTTCCCAGGGTAGATTCAGAGAGGCTTTGGAGGTAGTGAGAAGAAGTGTGCCTTTTGCTGGGGTTCTTGGGCGGGTCTGTACCCATCCTTGTGAACTGGACTGCGAGCGAGGGCGGTTTGATGAAGCTGTTGCCATTCGAAGCTTGAAGCGTTTTGTGGCTGATTACGAGCTAAAGGCAGGGAGGGAAAAGGCAGCTCCAGTCGAAAGGACAAAAGAAGACAAGGTGGCTATTATTGGCTCTGGCCCTGCAGGCCTTGCTTGTGCTTACGATCTAGTCAGGGAGGGTTATGCGGTCACTGTGTTCGAGTCTCTCTCTCAAGCAGGCGGCCTCCTGAGCTATGGTATCCCTGAATACAGGTTGCCCAAGAAGATAGTGGATAACGACATAAACTACATACGAGAACTGGGGGTTGAGATAAAGACGAATACGCCGGTGAAAGACCTTGGCGGAATCTTCAACCAAGGATATACGGCTATTTTCTTAGGCAGTGGTGCCTGGGCAAGCCAAAAGATAGGGATCCCTGGTGAGGAAACGAAAGGAGTAATCCATGCCCTTGACTTTTTACGAATGGTGGGTTCTGGAGTGCATATCAGGTTAGGTAATAGAGTAGCGGTTATTGGTGGTGGGAACGCTGCTGTTGATGCCGCTAGAGCGGCGTTACGGCTTGGGGCTAAGGAGATTACCATCGTTTATCGGCGCTCTCGAGCTGAAATGCCTGCCATCGCAACCGAGGTTGAGGAAGCAGAGCGGGAAAGGATCAAAATCGATTTCCTGGCAGCACCGGTTAGAATTCTCTCCAAGGACGATCAGTTGTCCGCTATAGAATGTATCAGGATGGAATTAGGCGAACCCGATTCCAGCGGCCGTCGCCGCCCCACGCCGATCAAGGGCTCAGAATTCACCATGAATGTGGATAACGCCATCATCGCCATTGGTCAGGGTGTGGATAAAACAATGCTGCCGAAAGAGCTTAATTACACCACTTGGGGCACGCTTGAGGTAGACCCCGTCACCTTACAGACAAATGTTGATGGCGTCTTTGCTGGTGGTGATGCGGTCTCTGGCCCTGCTGATGTTGTTGTAGCTGTTACTGCAGGCAAAGAGGCAGCTATTTCTATCGACCGCTATCTAAGAGGGGTCGCCTTAACCGAGGGAAGGCAAATAACACCTAAGAGGGTAGAGGAAGTATCGGAGGAAGGAGTCAAGCCAAAAGCAAGAGCTAGCATGCCGCTGCTCGATCTTGACAATAGAAAAGGTTCCTTTGCTGAGGTTGAGCAAGGTTTTGACGAAAAAACAGCTATCGAGGAGGCCAAACGCTGTCTCAACTGTGGTGTATGCTCGGAATGTCTGGAGTGCGTGAAGGTCTGTGAGCAAGGAGCGATTAACCATGAAATGAAGGAGGAGTCTATTGAGGTAGAGGTAGGCTCAATCATTCTGGCTACTGGCTATGACCAGTTTGACCCCAGTGTTATAACTCAATATGGGTATAAGAAGTATGATAATGTCCTAACCGGGCTTGAATTTGAAAGGATGACTTGTGCTGCTGGGCCAACTCAGGGACAGGTTCAACTCAAGGATGGCAGAGAGCCGGAGAGTGTCGCCATAGTACATTGTATAGGCAGCCGTGATAAGAATTACCACGAGTATTGTTCCCGAGTTTGCTGCATGTATGGGCTCAAGTATGCCCACCTGATAAAAGAATTTACCAAGGCTGAAGTATATGAATTCTATATCGACATGAGGTGCTTTGGAGAGGCCTTTGAGGAATTCTATAAGCGTGTTTCAGAGGAAGGTGTCAATTTCATACGAGGCAAGGTAGTCAAGATTACTGACCAGGCTATAAGTGAAGAGGAAAGGCGAAAGCTAGTTGCCGTAGCTGAGGATACGTTATTGGGGAGGATGATCCGTGTCCCGGTAGACATGGTCATCCTCTGTGCTGCTCTGCAAGCTCGATCTGATGTGGCTGATGTCGCTAGTCGGTTCACCATAGGTCAAAGAGCCGATGGGTTCTTCTTAGAAACCCATCCTAAGCTTGCCCCGGTAAACACGCCAACAGCCGGGGTTTTCATTGCTGGCTGCTGTGCAGGACCCAGGGACATCCCTGACACCGTGGCCCAGGCTTCTGCTGCAGCATCCAAGGCGCTGTCGTTGATAAGCAGAGGTTGGATTATGATTGAGCCTACCATAGCCCAGGTGAATGAAGCCTTATGCCACGGTTGTGGACGCTGCGAAGAGATTTGCGATTTTCATGCCCCCAAGGTTATCAGTAAGGATGGGGTTAGAGTTTCCAGTGTTGATGCGCCGTTATGCAAGGGATGTGGAGCTTGCGCCGTTGTCTGTCCTACGGGAGCAATATCAATTAGGCATTTCAATATGCAGGAAATAGAGAGTCTGGTTGATGGCTTGTTGGAGGTGCAGCATGTCTGATTTTGAACCGCAGATCATCGCTTTTTGCTGCAACTGGTGCACTTATGCCGCAGCCGATTTGGCTGGGACAAGCCGAGTTCAATACCCTCCCAATGTCTATATTGTGCGCGTGATGTGCAGTGGAATGATAAATCCTGACTATGTCCTTAGAGCCTTTGAGAAAGGCGCTGACGGAGTCATAATCTCTGGGTGTAAGTATACAGATTGCCATTACATTGATGGCCCGGTAAAGTGCGATGCCATGTTCGCAAAGCTAGAGAGGCTGCTTCACACCTTAGGTCTAGAGGACCAAAGGGTAAGACGTGAGATGATATCTACTTCTGAGGGAACGATATTTGGCAGAGTAGTTCAAGAATTTGTCGACCAGCTTAAGGAACTAGGCCCCTCACCTTTTCCGGTTTTAAAGGAGCAGGTGGCAGTTTGAATCTGGAAGACATCATTCAGGAAACAAAGACTTACTACTGCCTGGAGTGTGGCAAGTGCACCAGCATATGTCCCGTTGCCAGATATGATCCCTCTTTCTCTCCGAGAACGATGATTGAAAATGCGCTTTTGGGATTTGAGGATGAGTTGATCTTCGATCAGAAGCTTTTCTCCTGCTTGACTTGTTATACCTGCCAGCAAAAATGCCCCTGCGATGTTGATTTCCCCGTGTTTATCCGGAAAGCCAGGGTGATAGCTCAGAATAACGGGCAGCATGGGATTTGTGCCCACTCCGGGCAATCGCAATCTTTGGCGCGACTTATGACAAGTCCCAATATCAGGCAAAGGAGATTGGAATGGCTATCCGACAAATATCGCGTTTCAGACACAAGTGATATTCTTTTGTGGGTTGGATGTGCTCCATATTTTGAATCCATCTTCGACGATATTGAATTTAGGGCTCTCGACATCACCGAGGCCAGCCTAAAGATTTTGAACTCTCTCGGGATAGAGCCCAAACTGCTTCCAAATGAGAAATGCTGCGGCCATGATGCGCTTTGG
>Ga0209986_10000857_pt1 | contig 29901 bp, 21 predicted proteins | sample BlataG_FD_183168 | JGI IMG/M metagenome (GOLD analysis project Ga0209986, IMG submission 183168) | Deep subsurface microbial communities from Black Sea to uncover new lineages of life (NeLLi) - Black_00105 metaG (SPAdes) (version 2) | ecosystem: Environmental > Aquatic > Marine > Oceanic >...
AGTTATTGCATACGGCGTTGCAGCCAGAATCGTGCGTTCTGCAGTGAACAAGGCAAGAAAAGAAGGAATTAAAGCCGGCTTGATACGTCCTGTCACCCTCTGGCCGTTTCCAACCGAACAAATCGCAAAGGCCGCCGACGAGCTAAGCATCTTTCTCGTGGTGGAAATGAGCATGGGTCAGATGGTTGAAGACGTAAAACTGGCCGTAGCCGGAAAATTACCGGTCGTTTTTTTCGGCCGAGCAGGCGGCGGAATACCGACTGTCAGCCAGGTACTCGAAAAAATCAAACAGCTCACAATACCGGTGAAAAAACGATAAAGATGAAGACAGTATTCGCACGAACAACGACTTTAAAAGACTGCACTACGCATTATTGTCCCGGATGCGGACACGGCATCGCTCATCGACTGATAGCTGAGACAATCGACGAGCTGGGTATCCACGACCGCACCATCGGTATAGCACCTGTGGGCTGTGCGGTGTTAGAATATAATTACATTGATGTCGATATGATCGAAGTTGCACACGGCAGAGCACCGGCGGTCGCCACAGGTATGAAAAGGACCAATCCCGAGAAAATAATCTTTTCCTACCAGGGCGATGGGGACTTGGCAGCGATTGGGACCGGCGAAATCATTCACGCCGCCCACAGAGGCGAACAGATAACGGTTATCTTCATCAACAACGCTGTATTTGGAATGACAGGCGGCCAGATGGCGCCGACGACTGTTCTCGGCCAGGTGACAGCCACGACACAACAGGGACGAGATGCTGTCAACGAGGGCTACCCGCTGCAAGTATCGGAATTGTTGGCACTATTGCCGGGCGCAATCTATGTCGAGCGATGCGCACTCAGCAGCCCGGCCCAAATCCGCAAGGCTAAAAAGGCCGTAAAACATGCTTTCGAACTGCAGGTTGATGGCGCTCAAGGCCTCTCGCTTGTTGAGCTGCTCTCACCCTGCCCCGTCTATTGGCGAATGACCCCGGTTAAGGCAGTAGAATGGATCGAAAAAGAAATGACAAAAGTTTTCCCGCTGGGCCAGTTGAAAAATGTGACCCGTACTCCGTGACGTGTGACCAGAGCGACGAATCTTATGAAGAGATTATCATAGCGGGCTTCGGAGGGCAGGGAATCATGCTGGCAGGAAGACTACTGGCACAAACGGCGATGAAGGCCGGCAAAGAGGTAACCTATATGCCCTCCTATGGCGCCGAGGTCCGCGGCGGCACCGCAAATTGTATGGTCATCATCGCCGATGTACCCATTGCCTCACCCCTCGTAGACAAACCTGACTCGCTGATTGTAATGAACAAGGCCTCGCTAAATAAATTCGCCTCTCGCCTCAAAAACGGCGGGCTGCTGGTTATGAACAGCTCTTTGATTGATATTAAGCCGCAATTAGACGATTCAATCGAGATTATAGCGGTCCCAGCAGACGAAATAGCGGTCGAATTAGGCAATAAAAAAATCGCCAATATGGCGGCCCTCGGTGCATATTTCCAAAAGCGAGGTATTCTCAGCCCTGATGCAGCAGCCGCTTGTTTACCCGACACCATTGCCAAGCGTTATCATAAAACACTGCCGGTCAACACCCAAGCATTACACCGCGGCGCTGAATTCGCACAGGGTGATGGATAGGCACAAAAAACTCGCTCCACCAAAAAGGAATATGAAATGAACTCGAAAAAAGTGGCCGGTGCATTAGTATTCGTAAGCTTAACATTATTACTCTTATTTGTCATTATCATCTATGCCGCAGAGCAATACAAGACGCGCGTTCGCGATACAATTTCTCAAATCGTAGATGGAAAGCAGGATAAAACCATAAAATCCCTCAAGAACTATCTCAAGAAATATCCCAACGACCTTGAGTCTATCTATGGCCTAACAGTCGGTTATGCCCAAAAGAAAGACATTGGCAAGGCCGTTGCGTATGCCAAACAGGCCGTTGACGCAGGCCTTCCCTTCAGCCGTTTCCTCGCAGGCCCCAGAGATTTGTTAATGCCTCTAACCGACAGCGCCGAGTTTAAGCGGTTAGCTAAAAAACACACCGTCGAGCTTTTGCACGGCCCGATGCTCGGCTGCGTCACCGACAGCACCGCGAAATTCTGGGTCCGCACGGCAAACGAAGTCCCCGTCCAGGTTCTCGTCAGCTCCTCACAGAATACGAGTCCGCCTATAAAGTCCTCCGTGACAAAAACAAACAAAAAGAAAGATTTCACTGCCGTAGTGAACATAGACGGTTTAAAGCCGAATACTCGGTATTACTACGAACTGCTGGTGAACGGCAAGAAGCAACCGAAACGATGGTCGTTCCGCACGTTCCCCACTGCCGGCGAGAAAACGAAATTTCAAATCGGCTTTGGCGGCGGTGCTGGATATACACCTCAGTACGAAAGAATGTGGAATACCATTGCCGCTCACAATCTACCTGCCTTCCTTTTTCTCGGTGACAACGTCTACATCGACAACCCGACAAGGCCGGCCGTCCAGAAGTATTGTTATTATAGACGACAGTCCCGCCCTGAATTCCGAAACTTCGTCGCCTTCACGGCCATCTATGCCATCTGGGACGACCACGACTTTACCACTAATGATGGTTGGGGCGGTCCAAAAATCAACGAGCCTGCGTGGAAGTTTCCCGTCTGGCGCTTATTTTGCAACAACTGGAACAACCCTTATTACGGTGGAGGAGAAAACCAACCCGGCTGCTGGTTCGATTTCTCCATCGGCGACGTCGACTTCTTTATGCTCGACGGACGATACTACCGTATGAAACCAAAAGGCGATAATCCATCCATGCTCGGTCCAGTCCAGAAAGAATGGTTATTAAAAAAGGTAAAGGCCTCTACCGCCACATTCAAAGTTCTCGCCTCGCCCGTCTCCTGGGCCTTTGGAACAAAGCCCGGAAGTCGCGACACATGGGAGGGATACAAGCTGGAACGAGAGGACATCTTTTCATTTCTTGAGAAGAACAGAATAGACGGAGTCATTCTTATCTCAGCCGACCGTCATCGCTCCGATATCTGGAAGATCGAACGAGCAAACGGATATGCGTTATATGAGTTCGAAAGTTCGAAACTCACCAACGTCCACACCCACCGCTTGATACCGGCCGCCCTATTCGGTTACAATGAGAAATGCTCATTCGGATTGCTTTCATTCGACACAGGCCTGTCCGACCCGCGAGTAACTTACCAAATCATAAGTATAGATAACGAAGTCATCCACACATTCTCGCTGCTCAAAAGTCAGCTCACACACAAAAAGGCAAACAACGGCAGCTAAACATTCCCTGCAACGGAAGAGCATTGGCCGAACGAAAACGCCATCCACTCTGCTAACGCACTCACCGCTCTATCGCGTTAAGAGTCGACTCTCACGAGGACGCACTCTACGCCTCTCTTCGCTCGTTTCTGTACGTCCCTCATAACGATATTCCAGCTCCGGAGCCAACTCCCAACTAGTCAGCCTGCTGTCCCATGGTCGCAAAGGTTCTTTCGGCTCCTTCTGGGACCTTGTTATCTCATTTAACTTAATCCGTAATTCTTCGTCCCAATACCTCATACTAACAGGTATGTGCTCAATGCCGACTCCGTCCAAACTGTAAAGCATATCATAATAATGCCTGGCATACATATTCCTTCCGCCCGACCAATCATTCACAGGGACAACATCCACCAGAACCGCCCCGGTAGTATAATCAATCGTCTCGGGCACTGAAGGCATAAGAGGCCTCGTTTTCTCCTCCGCCGGCTCAAACTCAGCAACCTTACCTATATCCTCTCCCGGCTTGACCGCAAAGTTCTTAATGTACCAGTGACCTAATTTATACCTGGCTACATGTACCGTAACAATCCTCGCCGCATCCTGCACATCACGCGGGAAAAAGTATAATGTCCCCGGAACCTTGACAATCTCCTTTACCTCAGAAAACTCGCTCCACAAAACAATTTGGTTCTTTAGGTCTTCGTCTTGCTCGTTGAACTTATTCGTCCCGGCTATCGGATTAAAAACGCCTAAGCGAATTCTGTATCGGTAGCTCTTACCCGGCTCTACAGTATCATCGTGCGCCCAGAATAACAACGGCTCCCGAATCCTCGTAAGATTAGTTCTCTCCGTAATCAGAATCTCGTCCAGCTCTCTGTAAATATCGTCCAAAGTTGTTGTAATTGAAGTCGCTCTAAGTTCCGCCAGACGTGCCTCTTTCTCTCGCGCTCGCTCCTCAAGCTCTTCTCTCCTTGACAAAGACTCTGTTTCACCCCGGCGATCGCCACGGTCTCTTCTTGTCCGCGTTTCTCTGCCAACTCCACCAGTTCCAAAACGATCTTTCCTAAGCGTGGAGTCACCTCGCATTCCGCCATACTGTCCTCCGTACTGTCCTGTTCCTGATGTTCTGCCGCGCCGTTCATCGCGTACACCCTCACGCTCCTCCCTCGCTTTCTCACGCTCCTGCTCACGCTCTAACATTTCTTCCTCTCTGGCTCTACGCCTCTTTTCTGCATCTATCTCTTCCTGCTGCTCTACATATTTCTTATGCAGTGAGGGAGGAAACCACTCTTCTTCTGCCGATGCAATCTTATAAGCCTCCGGCTGCAGCAGAGCCATCCTCACTTCTGCATCATCAAATTGAAGCAGACGCACTTTTATCCCACCGGGCGGCAGCTCTTCAACTTCTTCTACAGATTCAAACATCTTTTTGCGAAGGTCGATCTTCGTTCGAGGCACGGTCTGCCACTCACCCCAACTGCCGTCGGCGCCCGATTCTTGTCTTTGCAACTGCACAGCCGCAAAAACCGGATCCGCAAGGCACGGGTCACGCCACTCTTCCTGCTCAACACCATCGCCGGCAAAGCTGCCATAAAATCTACCACGCAGTCCCGCGACATCAAACTTCGCCTCCACCGTTACAAAATCAATATCATTTGGCATACTCAATGTCATATCATAATGATTCTCCTCGTCAATTTCTATGGTGGGCCTATAAGCCACTGCCCTGATGTACGAGATTGCCGCATCGGTGACTTCACCAACCCACGGAACACTATATTTTTGTTTACCATCAACATCTGTTGAACTATGAATGGGCAGCGGCCAATACAGGCTAATATCAATATCACCTATCGGCAGGTTGATCATGTCAACAAAAGCATCAACTCGCTGTGTATATGGTGGAAGCGGCTCAGGCTTACTGTCCAGCTTCAACTTCAAAAAATCGGCTTCATCGCTTATGCGAATATCAATCTTACCAGGGCCGAGCTTCTCACCTGCGTACAGAACCTTGTTCGGGCTGATAACAACACGCGTAATCAAAAGCCACATACACACAAGCCCAACAATAGCCAACACTATCTTTTCAATATGTTCTTCGAAAAAGTTACCGCCTCTTTTACGCATTTTCACACCTTCGCATATTTTTCTCTTTTAATTCGTTACCTCGTTGCAGATTGCCTAACGGCCGCTCCTCGAATCCCAGCCCAGCGGAACGGTTGGAAGTATCTGCGATTTCTTGACCGATTCCGGCTTAAGCTCATCGTAGCCCTTCTTGCTAAAGACATATTCGCAAATTAAATCTAATTCTACTACGGCATCCTCGCCATAACGGTAGAGACCGTGTATTTCATCTCGTCGGTCAATCGACGTAATCTCACTCTCCAAAATCGTTATCTGATTATGCTTTGCGTATCTTGGACCCTGTATCTGCCCGCCCGATTCACGAATTATATGCCGCTTGGCGCTGCATAGCTGCTGCATAAATTGCAAAACCGCTTTCGTACTTACTATAACACGAACATTAAAATGCACAACATCAATATCATCATTGCATACCCGACTGGTCCATGGCACGACAAGTCCATCATCAATTGTAAGAACGTAACCGGGTTGCCCAACTGCTGTCTTTTCTCTGGACCTATACATACTCCCCACGCCCGTATCGAAGCTTACGCCCAGAAACCGTTTCGCCGGCGATTCGAAAACGCTGTCCGAGCCCGAATTCATAGCATCTATCGTATCGATAATATCTTCGATGATCCAGTAAGCCAACTGGTAATACCAGCAAGCCTTAATTGCCTCGGGCGTCCCGGCATACTGAAATTCGCCCCAGAATTCGTATCCGCTCAAATCAGCAGGATTGCAATAGACAGAAACAGACTCAGCCTTCGACCGGCAAAGAGCATCTTCTATTTCAATACCAGCTCCGCTCCAAGCGCTCCGACTTAAGCGGCTACCCCTGCGACGTCCACCACCGGTTAAGCCCCCAAGGCTTCTCTCCAACTCCGCCTTTGTGGGACATTCACCGGCATTTACACCCTTAAGATGCTCATCCACTCCACTGCGAAACCGCTGACCGAACTCTTTGAAAAGCAATATGGAAGTATCTTTGGGCTCAGGAAATATCTTATCGCTTAATAACTGTCGCTGAGTGAGTTCTTTGGCTAAAAGTGATATTTGATTGGCATCGCTTTCATATGCCTTCTGGCGCTCTCGCTCCACACTCCATTGAGTACGGGCAACAGCATTTTGCCGTAAGGACGCAACTTGTCTACTCCTGTTCGTAATACTTTCTTCGGAAATCTGCGCCTTGAGCCTACTGCTCATTAATTGGGCAGGCACAAAAAGAAGCGCACCAACCAGCCCCACAACAACCGGTACAAACAGCGATGAGTGTCTCTTAAAAACACTCAGCTTTTCTATAACATCCTTAAATTGGGGGATATCCATTTTAGCTCACTTATCTATTTCGCTCTTTTCATTTCTTATCACTGCTTGGCCTCATCCCCTGGAACAATCGCCCAGCCACGCTCGCCGCAACTGTGCTATCCTAAAAGTCATCAATGCTGATTCTCTCTCTCTTAGTTCTCCCAACATCATCCCGCTCCACGGTCCTGCCGGTTGGCACCACAGGCGCACCAGTCCGACGACCATAATCAACAGGAATTGCTGGGCCTGCCACGACAGGCGGCTCCGGCGCATCTTTCCACGCAAATTTAACATTCAGCATGAACCAATGGTCATTGACTGCATAAATAGGTTTGCCTCTGTTGTCGAGTTTTTCTTTCCCCTCCTCGTCCAGCTCAGCAACTTTACTGATAATTTCCTTTGTCATAGGATCTATCAAAACACGTATACCAACATTCTCATATTCTGAATCTCTTATCATTCTCCCCCTTGTCACTTGTGCTTTTTCAAATCGGATATCCTCAACACCTATCCCCCTAAATATATTCTTAATATCACCTCCACTTAGCTCTTCACGGGCTTCGACGGGATCACTCTTCAACTGGAAGTGCTTGACCTCGGTTTTCTTGTACAGCTTAAACGGGCTGTTCCCGTCAACCATATCGTCGAGATGCGTCAATCGAGTAATAAATCCCCACTCATCCGGATTGTCTTCTACTCCCGCTGGGTCCATCAATTCATCTATGTCCTTGTAGGGACTGTACCCCACTATTGTTACCAAAAATCCCGGTTCGCCTTGCCGAGCAGCACTCACACCTTGCCGGCCTCTCGCACCAGTGTACTGCGAACGATCCCGGCTTCCATAATACGCTCCATACTCCTGGGCTCTACTCTCAAACGTCGTAGTGTTAACGTCTTCTACAAAGTAAGTCCGCATATCCGTTATGAATAGCTGCTTCCGCTCCTTGCGGTGAGTCTTCAAAACCGTTTCTACATCACCGGCGGCAAAGGCCGAATAAAGCTCACCCTGTTCCGGATTGTTTTTTTCGTTCGGCAAGGATGAAATTATGATTTCTGTCAAGAGCGGTACAATACCACGATAATTAAAAACTTCAAACTCCTTTTGTATCATCGCTTCATAACCCGAACCTGCTCTTATTTCAGCTTGGGTCTTGTTTATGGCCTGCCCGGCTTCGACAATAATTTCGCTGACCTCCTGCCGAACATCCAATTTCTCACTATAAGTGGCTTTGTCGAAAAGCGTTCGCGCAAAGGACAGAACTGAAACCAAAAGCAGCAAACCCGCCGCAGCAGTAAAGTACCTGGCTTTACTTGCCCATGCCATTGACCGCGCAATGCCCCGCGGCAGCAGGTTGCTTTCTATCCTGCCCAGGTCTAAGCCCTGCAAACCAAGCCCATAAACAATACCAAAATCGCACACACTCTCGTGAAATTTTGCTGTCGACACACCTGAGCTTATCACAAGCTTCTTAAATGAATCCGGCCTCTCAACAGGTATTTCCACTGTCTGCTGCAGGTACTTGAGCAGCCCACGCATCTTTGTCCCACCCCCCAGAGCAATAATCTTCGACAATTTGGTCTTCGGGTTGGATGTCCGGTAAAAGCCCAGTGACCGCTGGATTTCAGTGGCCAAATCTGTAAAGACCGGCCGCATCGCCTGGAATATCTGCCGAGCATATTTGCTCATTGGGGCCGTACGTTTTAGTTTCTCAGCTTTTTCAAAATTAAGTTTAAATGTATCCGCTATCGCTCTTGTAAAGGCATTACCTCCTATAAGAATACATCTTTGCCAAACCGTCGAGCCTGTGCAGACAACCAAATCTGTATTTTCCGCACCTATGTTGAGAACAACAATAGCTTCATCTTCGGAACGGAGCAGATCAGCACGGTCGTACAACACGTAGTTATAAAGAGCCATCGGTGCCATCTGAACGTAGCCAACCTGTACATTTTCTCTGCTAAAATGCTCCAGCGCCAAATTAACAACTTCATTCTTTATAGCAAATATACCCACTTTCTTTTCAGAGCTGTCTGTCTCCGACATCAACTGCCAGTCCCATTGCACATCATTAATATCAAAAGGAATCTGTTGAACTGCCTCGAACTGGACAATCTCAGGAATGCGCTTTTCCTCAACAGGCGGAAGGTTCACAAAACGGGCAAAACTGTTCTGGCTCGGCACAGAAATAATTACATCATCTTTGCCCAAATTGTTTTGCTCTACAAACTGACGAAAACTTAATGCAACCAGCTCGTCCCTCTCTGCTGCTCTTACTCCGGCTCCGGTAACAACTTTGCCGTGTTGGATATTGTCGAAGCCTATCACCTCAACAACGTCACCTTCAACGCTTAGGTGCAGTGCCTTCAGAGAATCACTGCCTATATCTATTGCCCAAACAGCACCGGGCTTTACCGCCATAACAAACCTCCCGCTTAGTTTTTAGCTCATACCTACGAGTCTGTCATCTATGAACTATGAACTCAATCAGCTTGTAAATCCATTTTAACAAATATATTATACCTTATTATGAAAACTTTTTCCATAAATACTCTTGGCTGCAAAGTCAATCAATACGAAAGCCAGCAGATTCGCCAGTTGCTCGAACAGTTCGGACTCAGCCAGGCCGAAACGGCCAGAAAACCCGACCTGGTGGTTATCAATACCTGCTGTGTAACCCATACCGCATCAGCAAAGAGCAGGCAACGAATCCGAAAAGCCCAAAAGCTAAGTCCTGATGCCGTTATAGTTGTCTCTGGCTGCCTGCCAACCGTACAAATCGGCGAATTAAGCTACCTTGGTGAAAATGTTCATCTTATCAATAATCGAGATAGCCTGCCTGACACTTTAGCCCAAATAGTGGGCGCCAAAACCGCTTCTTACGGTGCTAAAGGCCTTAGTTCTTGCAAAAACAAATGGGCCATTCAGCCTAAACTACCGCAATTAACCGCCTTCAAAGGCCATACGAGGGCCTTTCTAAAGATTCAAGACGGCTGTGACGGATATTGTAGCTACTGTATTGTACCTAAAACACGCCCTTTTGTCCACAGCAAGCCGCCTGAAGCCGTTCTCGAGGAGGCGCAAGCACTTATCAAAGCAGGACATAAGGAAATCGTCGTAACCGGAATATTTCTCGGTGCTTACGGCCAAAAAAGCGTCAGACGAAAAAACTGGCCCAACTCACAAAACCACAAATTAGCCGAACTACTCGATAAAATGGCCAAAATACCCAATCTTGCAAGGATAAGACTGAGTTCGCTGGAGCCGGCTGACGTAACGCCACGATTACTCGATACCTTCTCTAAAAACCGTAACATTATGCCACATCTGCACTTATCGCTTCAATCGGGGTCAAATGCCGTCCTGAAAAGGATGGGCCGGCAATACGCAGCCGATGAATTTAGAGATAAGGTCGACTCAATTAAATCCCGGCTCGACAGGCCCGCCATTACTACTGATATAATCGTCGGTTTTCCAGGCGAGGCCGATGCTGATTTTGAGCAGACTGTAGATTTAGCCAAAGACGTTGGCTTTGCAAAAATGCACATTTTCAGCTTCTCACCGCGTAAAGGCACTCCTGCTGCCAGTATGCAAGATACTATAGACAATAGGTTTATAAAAAATAGAGTCCGAATAATGTGTGATCTGAACAATGAACTATCCTGCAGATTTCGCTGTCAATTTCTTGGTGAATTCGCCACGGTTTTAACGGAAAATAGCAATCAGCAGCCCTTCGGTCGTAGCGAACGGTATTTTATGGTTTATCTCGAAAAATCGGGCAAAAAACCAGGAAATAACGAGCTTGTAGGGGTGAAATTACTCAAAAATGCTGAAAACGGCCTGATCGGCAAACTTGACAGCCAAAAAAACGGCTAAAATTTCAGAAAAATTTGAAAAATATTCACAAAATTTTATATAAAAAACACGGTTTTTTTCGACACTGTTTTAACATCGTACACCTCTGCCACTCCCAACTGCTGCAACTGTATTATCAAAGAGTTATCCATGATACAATTAAATGATTCAATTGAATGCATGTACCAGAATTTGGATAAAAGATGAGTGAAACAAAATTACTCCTGAACGCATACTATGAAGCCCTGCATGACAGGCTGGATGCAAATAAGGACCTCTTGACCACAAAAATAGAAAAGCTCCTGCAAGCAGAATTTGAAAACCGCGACTTTGGCAATATCGACCAGGAAAAATTCAATGCATACAGGGATGCCTGCCTGGCTTTTGTCGATGAACGGATAGAAATGTACAATCCAATCGGCATTCAATACACCTTTGACAGCAGCAGAAGAAGGCAGGCCTTTGAATTGGAGTTGCAGCTTAATTTCTACGACAGCCGCGCAGAATTCGAGGCCTTAATACAAGCCGCACAAGGCAAACTACAGGCATTGACCAACGAGCGAGGATTGCCGGAGCTGGCCGATGAGATCATCAAAGACGTCGGTGCCTTCCCGGATAAAAGCATTATCTCTGCTTACAAGGCATCCCCCGCCCTCGGCAAGCTGCCCGACTACGTCGTCGCAACTGCCATCGAAGAAATCATAACATCAAAATAAGTACCGCTTCACGTCCATGGTGTCAAAAAGCCACCTGTTGATTATGAAAAGCTAATGCGTTATTATTAAAAGCTGGTTTGTATACAAGGCTATATCTGCCGGCTATGGAAACAACCTATGAAGATATCGATTAAAACTATTTTGGTGGTTGCTATTATCATTGGTCTTTGTTTAATTCTCGTGGCGATGATAATCGGTCGGCCTGAACCAGGCGACAAGGAAACTGTAACAGAGTTCCCCAAAAAACAGGTCGTTGTCCCGGACCAAAGCAGTTGGCCTATGTTTCGCGGCGGACAAAGCCTGCTCGGCACTGCTGCAGGCTCTCTGCCGGATTCCCTCCAGCTTCTCTGGAAATTCAAAACAGGCGCCGAAATCAAATCTTCGCCGGCAATCGATAATGGACTTGTTTTCATCGGCTCAGCGGATGCAAACGTCTACGCAATCGATTTAGAAAACGGACACCAGGTCTGGGCATACCAAACCGGCGACGCAGTCGAAGCTACGCCCTGTGTAGTTGATGGCGACGTCTTCGTAGGCTCATCCGACAATTTCTTGTACGCCCTTGACGCAAATACCGGTGAGCTTAAGTTCAAATACGAGACGGATAGCCAGATACTTGGAGCCGCTAATTGGACCCGTTCACCGGATGGCCGGAGGACCCGGATACTTGTGGGCAGCTACGATAATATACTGCATTGCGTGGACTCAGCAAACGGCCAAGTACTGTGGAAATACAAAACAGATAACTATATAAACGGCTCACCCGCCGTTGGCCAGGGCATTGTCGCCTTTGGCGGCTGTGATGCGATGATTCACATTGTGTCACTCACCGATGGCAGAGAGATTAAACAAATCGACTCGGGCTCATTCATCGCCGCTTCCGCTGCAATCTTCGAAGGGCGAGTATACGTAGGCAATTATGATAATGTATTCATCAGTGCTGATATCGCTTCCGGCAAAATCATGTGGAAATATATGGGCGGAGATTCTCCGTTTTTCTCCTCGCCCGCAGTTAGCTCCAACGTCGTTGTGCTTGGATGCAGGGACAAGCGTGTGCATTGCATTGGTCGTAGTAATGGGAAAGTAATTTGGACATTTCAGACACTCGGTGAAGTTGACAGTTCACCGGTCATTTGTGGAGACAAAGTCGTTGTCGGCTCAGAAGATGGCCGGCTTTACATGATAAGGCTTTCCGATGGCAGCAAAGTATGGTCATATGAAATTGGCCAGCCTGTTTCTTCTTCGCCGGCTGTCGCTAACGGAATGGTTATTGTCGGCAGCGATGATGGTTATTTGTATGCGTTTGGGCCTAAGCGATAGAACCGGAGTGAAGATTTATGAGAGTTGTTCATATTACGCCAGGCACGGGAGATAGCTTCTATTGCGAAAATTGCGTACGCGATGCTGCACTGGTTACAGCGATGCGCAGCCTGGGGCACGATGTCTTAATAATTCCTATGTACCTGCCAATCAGCAGCGACAGAAACCAGGTACTCGATAATACGCCGATTTTTTTCGGTGGAATCAATGTGTACCTTCAGCAGAAATCGGCGTTTTTTCGAAAGACACCTCGCTGGCTCGACCGCGTATTTGACTGCCCAAGCCTTTTGAAGTGGGTTGGCCGCAAGGCAGAAATGACAAGTGCCGGCAATTTGGGAGATATGGCAATATCAATGTTGAGTGGAGAACATGGCCGACAGGTAAAGGAATTAAACCGCCTCATCGAATGGCTGGACTCACAGGATAACAGGCCCGACATTGTGTGTCTGTCCAATATTCTACTAACGGGGCTGGCCGGAAGTATCAAAAAAAGGCTCGGCACGCCGATTGTATGTCTGCTTCAGGATGAAGATGCGTTTCTGGATGGATTGGCATCGCCGTATGCGAAGAAGGCTTGGCAAATCCTTGCAGAGCGTTCGAGGGATGTAGACGCATTTATCGCTGTCAGTAAATATTTCGCAGCTGTTATGCAGCAAAGGCTGGGACTCAGCGCCGACCGAGTGCATGTCGTGTATACGGGTATTTCGTTGGATGGTTATGAATCGCGGCAAGCTGGACCTGAGATACCAACGATTGGTTATCTTTCACGGATGTGTCCGGACAAAGGTTTGGATACGTTAGTTGACGCTTTTGTTATACTGAAGAGCAATGAGAGCTTAAAGAAAGCTAGGCTGCGGATAGCAGGTGGTAAGATAAGGCATGATGAAACATTTATAAATCGTATTCGGCAAAAGCTCGCCTCTTGTGGTTTTATTGATGATGTCCGGTTTCTGCCGGCTTTCGATCGCGATACTAAACTCGCTTTTTTCCAATCACTTTCATTGTTGTCGGTGCCGGAAAAGCGACCAATCGCTTATGGTTTGTATGTGCTTGAAGCTCTCGCGGCAGGTGTGCCGGTAGTTCAGCCGACAAGTGGTGCGTTTCCTGAGTTATTGGACATGACCGGCGGTGGCGTATTGTTTGAGCCAAATAGTGCTGTAGCTCTGGCCGCTGCAATGCAGCCTTTACTGCTTGACCCTAACCACGCACGGCAATTGGGGAAACAGGGCAGAGAACAAGTCCTCCAAAAATTCAATGTTAAGCAAACTGCAACAGAACTAGTGCGTATATATAAGAAAATCACGAAACTTAATCCGTGAGAATCATTATGCTTGAATTGATTAATGTCGAAAAAAGTTATCCGTCACCGGCAGATACCGGCAGCGCCCTTGTTTTGAAGGATATAATGCTAAGAGTCGAGAAAGGCCAGGCCATCGCGATAGTTGGCCCATCCGGCTGCGGCAAGAGCACACTGCTTAATATTATTGGTGCCCTCGACCACCCCACTTCAGGCCGAGTTTTGTTTGACGGTAAAGACCTCGCCGGGATGAACGATATTGAACTTGCCGGAATCCGCAACAGCGAAATCGGTTTCGTTTTTCAGTTACATCATCTTTTGCCTCAGTGTACGGTCCTCGAAAATGTATTAGTACCGACCCTTGCCGAAAAAAACCGCACCAAAAGTTCAGAGGCAAAAGAAAGGGCTGTCAATCTGCTGGAGCGTGTCGGCCTTAAAGACTGGCTGCTCCACCGGCCGGGCCAGCTCTCCGGAGGTCAGCGCCAGCGGGTAGCGGTTGTCAGGGCCTTGATTAATAAACCAAAACTACTGCTCGCCGATGAGCCGACCGGCTCACTCGATGAGCACGCCGCGCAAAACATAGCTGAACTGCTCGTTGAGTTAAACCGCAGTGAACAGGTTACATTGATTCTCGCGACGCATTCAATCAAACTCGCCGAAAATACCGGCCGGGTCTTGGAATTAAGTAACGGCATGTTGACAGACAGGGTAACCTCGAAATGAGACTATTGGGACTTGTTAAAAGAAGCCTTCTCTTTTATTGGAGGACAAACCTTGGCGTCCTCCTTGCAGTTATGACCGGCACGGCCATTCTGACAGGTGCTCTGCTTGTCGGCGACTCGGTCCGCCACAGTCTCAGGATGATGGCAGCATCCCGGCTGGGCAGCACGAATCTCGCTCTTATTGCAAACAATCGGTTCTTTAGCTCCCCACTGGCAGACAAACTGGCAAAAGAACTGAACACTTTCGTTGCCCCTGTACTGCATCTGAGGGGTATTGTTGCAAACAGCGATGGCACAAAACGCGCAAATAAAATCGAGGTGCTTGGCGTTGACGACCGCTTTTTTATCATTGGCGCAAACAAAAATCCCTTTGGCGAAAATTTTGATGAGGGCATTGTCCTCAACGATTCTCTGGCCGCCAGACTTGGCGTTACTGTCGGCGATGAGGTTCTGTTGCGAATGGAACAACCGTCTCTTATGTCGCGCGACATTCCCATTACACCGGATTCGGATTTGTCCATCGCTTTCCGCCTTGTCGTAAAAGAAATTGCAGGCGGGGCCGAGTTTGGCCGTTTCAGTCTCAAGGCCAATCAAATCCCCCCATTAAATGCCTATGTCCCCATTCAATGGCTCCAGGAAAAACTCGACCGCTCTGAACAAGCCAACATCTTGTTAGTCGCTGGGAACGCAATCGGCAATCGAACGCTTAAAAATGCAAATGAAGCAGTCAGAAAATGCTGGCAGCTTGCCGACTCTGGTCTTGAACTCCGCAAACTGGACCAGCAGGGGACACTTGAGATACGCAGCAGGAGGATATTCATTGACGAGTCCTTATCTGAGGCAGCGATGAATGCAGCAGATGATGCCGTGGGAGTTCTAACTTATTTTGTCAACGAGTTGCGCTGCGGTGACAGGACAACACCCTATTCGATGGTAACCGCTATGGGACACTCGCAAAGTCCCAATAGCATCATTCCCATGGATATGCAGGATGACGAAATCATTATCAACCAATGGCTTGCCGACGACCTTGGCGCCGATGTAGGTGATTCACTTGAACTGACCTATTTCATCGTCAGCCCAATGAGAAAACTCAAACAGAAAACAATCCCCTTCAGGATTCGCCAAATACTGCCTATGGAAGGCCTCGCAATCGATGCGGATTTGATGCCGGATTTCCCCGGTTTGGCGGACGCTGATAATTGCAGGGACTGGGACCAGGGCATCCCTATTGACCTCGATAAGATACGCAAAGTCGATGAGGATTATTGGGATAAGTTCAAGGGCACACCAAAAGCCTTTATCACGCTCAAGGCCGGCCAAACCATCTGGGCAAACAGGTACGGAAACTTGACAGCGGTACGCTACCCACTAACTGAGAAACCGAGCAAGGAAACCAACGAGAGTATAGCTGCAAAGTTATTAAAAGAAGTTGACCCTGCCTCCGTGGGATTGTACTTTCAACCCGTCCGGGCACGCGGCATCAAAGCAGGCAATGAAGCGACCGACTTCGGCCAACTCTTCCTGGGCTTTAGCTTCTTTCTCATTGCCGCCGCCTTGGTGTTGATGGGTCTTATCTTTGTATTTGGCGTAGAGAACCGCAGCGAACAGGTCGGAATGTTGCTGGCCGTAGGTTTTCCGCCCAGGTTGGTAAGACGGTTACTGTTTATTGAAGGTGGAACATTGGCGCTGCTGGGTGCACTGGCAGGAACTAAAGCGGGCCTGCTTTATACCAGGGCCATGATTTACGGACTCGCGACACTCTGGCGTGTAGCGGTGAGTGGTTCGGCAATCCAGTTTCACGCAAAATCGTCTACATTATTTGTGGCAGCGTTAGCAGCAGTAGCCGTTTCCCTTATAGCAATATGGCTGACTTTGCGTAAACAGGTGTCCAGGCCGGCACGCGAGCTTCTTGCCGGGGACTTAAAATGGCAATTTTTCGCAGCCGCACCAGTACCCAAACGCAGGATTGGCCTATGGGTAGCAGCAATTGCAGCAATCGCCGCAGCAGTACTGCTTACTATTATGACCACTGCCGAAGGAAGTGCTGCCGCCGCCGCGTTTTTTACAGCGGGGACCTTGCTCCTAATCGCCGGACTCGGACTAACTCAGTTCTTATTGAAAACAATGGCGGGTACTCAGAGTAAGCCTATGGCATCACTGGCTGGTCTGGGAATGCGAAATTCAGCAAGGCGAAGCGGACGAAGCCTGGCCGTCGTAGGCTTGCTTGCGTGTGGAATTTTTCTGGTCATTGCAGTAGGAGCTAACAGACATGATCCCCTGAAAAATGCCCACAGACGTGACTCCGGTACAGGCGGCTTTGCCATATTTGGTGAATCCGCTATCGGTGTTTTGCATGACTTGAACGGCAAGACCGGACGCCAATCCATAGGACTGGATGATAGTGGCCTCGTAAACGTCAACGTGGTTCAGTTGCGCCTCCACGAGGGTGACGACGCAAGCTGTCTGAACCTGAATCGCGCACAGACACCTTCCTTATTAGGCGTACAGCCAGAGCAAATACGAGGTGCCTTTCGGTTCACCGACACAATTGAAGGCGCCCAGGAAGAAAATAGCTGGCAGCTACTTAATCGCAACCTGGGCGAGGATGTTGTACCGGCCATTGGTGATTATGCGACCATTGTGTGGGCACTTGGCAAATCCGTTGGAGATGACCTTGAGTATACTGATGAGAAGGGCCGAACATTTCGGCTGCGCATCGTGGCAATGTTGAAGAATTCCATCCTGCAGGGAAATTTAATCATTGCTGAAGACGACTTTGTCAGCCGTTTCCCATCAGAAGACGGCTACAGAACCTTCCTCATCGACGCTCCACCGGGAGAAGTTGATAAGGTGATGAATCTACTTTCTGCCGGATTGACAGACTTTGGCCTGGCGCTGATGCCGGCGACTCAGCGATTGGCCGAGTTTAATGCCGTTGAGAATACATATCTATCGATATTCCAGTTGCTTGGAGGCTTAGGCCTTATTCTCGGAAGTCTCGGCCTTGGACTCGTGGTCCTCCGCAACGTGCTTGACCGGCGGGGTGAGCTCGCTATGATGCAGGCTGTAGGACTTAACAAAATCGCGCTTAAACGGATGGTATTGTACGAACATGGGGCGCTTTGCCTGTGTGGTCTGGCCTGCGGCTTTATCGCCGCCCTCGTTGCTGTTAGCCCGGCCTTGAGTTCGCCGGCAGCACAAGTGCCTTATCTTTCACTGGCAATAATAATTCTTGCTATAGGAATCACTGGGCTGGTTGCGATATGGTTGGCAGCGACATTTGCGCTCAGCGGGAAGTTACTGGAGGCGTTAAGAAATGAATAAGTGCTATAGGATGCTAACGAGGACAGTATGAGAGAATCCGCCGTCGCCAGGATAATTCCGGTCGCATTAGTTATCGTGGGCGTGGTATCGCTATACCTATGGCTTAGGGGTGATGTAGCAGCCCAGCTTACACAGAGCCTGCCCATCCCTGGTAATGCCCCACAAATCCCTTCGGATGAGAATGGCGTAGAGGAGATTCGCGGCGAATTGCTCCAATTCGATGGCGTACCAGCCGATTTACCCGGCGCCTGGCCGCGATTCAGAGGAGCCAACTTCGACGCCATAAGCACTGAAAACCTTGAACTTGCACGAGCCTGGGGGCCGGACGGCCCGGCAGTCCTCTGGTCTATTGACGTCGGAGAAGGTTACGCTGGGGCTGCAATTCTGGCTGGGAGAGTCTACGTCTTGGATTATGACAGGCAAAATCAGGCCGACGCCATTCGATGCTTGTCCCTTGATAATGGCCAGGAAATCTGGAGATATTCGTATACTGTTAAGGTCAAACGCTTCCACGGAATGAGCCGAACAGTTCCCGCAGTTACAGAAAAATATGTCGTCACATTAGGACCGAAATGCCACGTTACCTGCCTCGATTCTGTAACCGGCGAGTTTCGATGGATGCTCGATTTGGTTAAGGACTTTAACGCAACGGTGCCCGACTGGTATGCCGGACAGTGTCCCTTGATTGACAACGACAAGGCGATAATTGCTGTCGGTGGTGACACACTGATAATGGCGGTAGATTGCGAGACGGGCCAAATCCTATGGCAAAGTCCGAACCCAAATAAATGGGTGATGACACATTCTTCCGCAATACCAACCGAATTTATGAATACGCGTATGTATGTTTATTGCGCCAGCGGAGGCATGGTAGGCGTTTCGGCAGAGGACGGAACAATTTTATGGGAAACAACAGAGTGGAAGATTCGTATCGCCAACGTTGCAACACCTGTAGTAGTAGGTGACGGGTTGATTTTTCTATCGGGCGGATACAACGCCGGAAGCATGATGCTGCGACTAACCGAGAAAAACGGCACGATAAGCGCACAGACGGTTTTCAGGCTCGATTCGGAGGTGTTTGGCTCGGAGCAGCATTCTCCCATTTTCTATGACGGCCATATTTACGGGATTCGGCCGGATAAGCAATTGACCTGTCTCGACTTAAACGGACAGGTTGTGTGGACCAGCACAAGTACCCATCGTTTTGGACCTCGTGGACTCGGGCCGTATATGATTGCGGATGGCAAGATATATATTATGAATGACGAAGGCGTCCTGACTCTGGCAGAAGCGACGCCCACCGGCTACGTCCAGTTGGCATCCGCAAAGGTGCTGGAGGGACCGGAGTCCTGGGGACCTATGGCAATCGCTTCCGGAAGATTGATTGTCCGCGATATGAACAGAATGATATGTCTTGATGTGAGCGGCCGGTAATCGGGCACATTGCAGCCGAGGCTTTCTTCTGTTACAATGAATTGCCGGAAAGGTTGAGCGTATAAATTGGGAATATATCGAAATGAACAGGCGATTAGGGACAACAAACATTAAAATATTGGTAGCTGTGCTTGTTGCCATTGCCATTGCCGTTGTTGCCATTGTACGGCTTGATACGACGGGAAAAAAAGGCAGCGGTCTTGGTGAAGAGTTCATCTACGACGTTGGCGACCTGGGTAAGATTGACCCTAACCTGATTCTATATAAAGAATCGGCTCCGGCAATTATAACCGGCTTTACTAATTCGCGCGCTATCGCAGTAGATTCTAAAGGAACTATCCATATAGCCGGTGACAAAGCCATTCGCAAATTTGCTGAAAGCGGCAATTTGCTCGGCGAGCTCAAGTTTGCTGATATGCCGAGGTGCTTGACCGTGGCTGATGATGGTAAGTTTTACATCGCCTTCAAGGAGCATGTGGAAATTTACGATGGCCAGGGAAAGCGATTGGCGACCTGGCAGAGCTTAGGTGATGATGCGGTCTTGACCAGTATCGCTGTTTCAAAAAACGATGTTTTTGTCGCCGATGCCGGCAATCGAATCGTTCACCGTTTCGATAAAACCGGAAAGTTAAGCAACCGTATCGGCGCAAAAGACAAGGACAAAAACATTCCGGGCTTCGTCATACCCAGCCCGCATTTTGACCTCGCTGTCGCCCCCGATGGACTGTTACGGGTAGTCAATCCCGGAAACCATCGAATTGAAGCATACACGTTTGATGGTGACCTCGAGTTTTGGTGGGGCCAATTCTCGGCAGGTGTACAAGGCTTCTGCGGCTGCTGCAATCCCGTCAATTTTGCCATACTTCAAGATGAAAACTTTGTCACCTGCGAGAAGGGCCTCATACGCGTCAAAATTTATGACCCCGACGGCGCTTTTGTCGGCGTCGTCGCCGGGCCGGAACAATTGGTCGAAGGTGGTGCCTCCCGTGTTTCTGAATTTGGCCCCGCCTCTCAGGCCGGAGCCTTTGATGTGGCCGTGAATACCAGCGGGCGGATTTTCGTGTTGGATACCATCAAGAACGTAGTGAGAACATTTACTCGGACTTCCCCAAAAAAATAACAGCGATATCGCGTTTCCCTAAAAGTAAGGAAAAATAATGAGTAAAAATCCGGAACAGGAACAAACCCGCCGACAAATGCTTATAGCGGCATTACGATATGGAACTTTGGGGCTGCTGGGAGCAACTGGCGGTGCCGCCGTCTTTGCGGGAAAAAAGAAAAATACTCAGAACACCGTCTGGCAAATCGATCCCGAAATATGTATCGCATGTGGCAACTGTGCCACGTATTGCGTATTGGAAGAATCGGCGGTAAAGTGCGTACACACCTACGCAATGTGTGGATACTGTAGAATTTGTTTCGGCTTCTTCGGACCGGAACCCGCTGATATCAACGAGGGCGCAGAAAATCAACTTTGTCCGACAGGGGCAATAAAACGCACTTTTGTGGAGGACCCCTATTACGAATACACCATCGACGAATCGCTGTGTATGGGTTGCGGCAAATGTGTCAAGGGCTGTAGTACTTTTGGAAATGGCGCACTATTTCTTCAGGTGCGCCACGACCGCTGTTTGAATTGTAATGAGTGTTCGATTGCCGCGGCTTGTCCTTCGGGCGCATATAAGCGGGTTCCCGCAGACAAGCCTTACCTGCTGAAGAGGGTGGACCCCGTTAGAAATTCTGGAACGGACAAGACCTATCTCAGCAAGAAGGAAGGGGAAAAGCGGAAGATTTCTAACAGGGCGAAAAGATTTTCTAACGGGGTGGACCACGTTTAATGATACGTCTCAATTATATCACTATCAGCTTAGCGCTCTTTCTGCTTCCCTGTGCTGTTGCATCGGCAGTCGAGCGTTTCCCTCCACCGGATTTTGAAAGCGGCTACGTACAGCCTACCCCTACTACACCGGGTCCACGCCAGACTGTGTACGAATACATAGATACGGCAGTGCTGTTCGCCGCACTCGCCCTGGCCACCTTTTTGGTCTTAAAAACACGCAAACGCCGGGCCATATTCGTCATGATGATTTTCTCACTGATTTACTTCGGCTTCTGGCGAAAGGGATGCGTCTGTCCGATAGGGGCGATTCAGAATGTTGCTTTATCCCTTTTTGACCGCGACTACGCCGTACCAATTACCATTACGCTGTTTTTCCTGTTGCCGCTTATATTCACCCTGTTTTTTGGTAGGACCTTCTGTGCGGCCGTATGTCCTCTTGGCATCATCCAGGATTTAGTGCTGCTGCGACCGACTTCAGTGCCGGATTGGCTGGAAAGCGCATTGCGCCTCCTCGCTTATATCTACCTGGCTGCAGCGCTCCTCTTTGCTGCCACCGGAAGCGCTTTCATCATATGCCGCTACGACCCATTCGTCTCGTTTCTCCGACTCAGCGGAAGCCTGAACATCCTTATACTTGGAGCATGCTTTTTGTTCATAGGCATTTTCATAGGACGTCCCTATTGCCGCTTTATATGTCCCTATGGCGTAATCCTCAGGCAGCTCTCCCGTATCTCGAAATGGAAGGTTGCCATTACACCGGACGACTGCATAAAGTGCAGACTGTGCGAAGATTCGTGCCCTTTTGGTGCTATCAAAGCCCCTACTGCAGACTGGCCGGCGCACGATTATAACAAAAGTAAAAGAAGACTCGCATTTCTAATTATTCTTCTACCCATATTAGTGCTGTCATTTGGCTGGATTGGTTCCACACTTCGGCCCGTGACATCACGAGTGCACGCTACAGTCAGACTGGCTGACCGCATATACCTTGAAGAAACCGGCCGGGCCGAAGGAACTACAGACGCCAGCGACGCCTTTAGGGCAACCGGCAAAGACATCAAAGACCTTTACGCTGAAGCTTTGGACATCCAGGCAAGATTTAGGCTGGGAGGCTGGCTTTCTGGTGGATTTGTCGGCCTCGTCATTGCACTAAAGCTTATTGGACTGTCTCTAAGACGACACAGGGCAGATTACGAGGCCGACAGAGCCGGCTGCCTGGCGTGTGGTCGATGTTTTGAATACTGTCCAAAAGAGCACGCTAAGCGTAAGCTCGCGAAAGAGACGATTGGCGAAACCTCATGAAAACTCAGCTCGACGATAATTATAAACCGACTCCCGCTAATACTGAGGCTACAAGCCAATGGTATCACACCGCAGTTGCAACCGCTGTTATTGGCGGCATATTTTCTCTTATTGTCCTCGAACTTATGCTTTTCAATTACTTCCAGAGAACGGTTGCCGAACCAAAGCGAGCTGATAAGCTGGAAGAGCTCAAACTGCAACTCCGCCGGCACCTCAATGACACGCAGCTTATTTCCCAGATTCAGGAGATGGACTTAAAAAGCATACCTGACCCAAACCAAGCAAAACAGTTAAAAGTCCTCAAAACAGAAATTCTTAACAAGCCTGATGACCAACAGCTCTTGTCAAAGGTTCGCGGCTTGTACATGCAAATCAGGCAGGACAGGATTCGCCAATTGGACCTGCAAATCAGGCAGGTCAGGATTCGCAGGTGGGACCTTTCCCACAGAGGAAGTTACCTGCTCCTGGGCGGTGTCATCGTATTTTTAATCGGCGTCAAATCTGCATCGGCTTACAAAAAAAAGCTGCCGGCACCACAACCGGCCCCTGACAGACTAAACCAGCAGCTCCGCAAAGCAATATACGCCCGCTGGGCCATAACCGTTGGCCTGGTCACACTCGGCTCAGCAGCGCTATTCTTTGCAACCAGACCCTGGATTGATTTCACCACAGCCGACACCCAGGCTGTTTCTTATCCTACTATGGACGAGATTAGAAAAAACTGGCCTCGGTTTCGCGGACCCGGCGGACTCGGAATATGTGCCGATACAAATGTACCCACAAATTGGAATGGCACAACAGGCGAAGGCATTATATGGAAAACCAAGGTGCCGCTGCCCGGCCATAATTCCCCCATCGTCTGGGGCAACCGCGTCTTTGTCACCGGCGCCGACCCAAATATACGCCAAGTGTACTGCTTTGATGCACTTTCGGGCAGGCTCCTGTGGAAAGGTGGCGTAATGGACGCCCCGCAAGGCAGTGCCGAGCCGATTGAAGTGATGGAGGATACCGGTTATGCCGCACCCACCGCTGTAACAAATGGTCGCCGGGTTTGCGCCATTTTTGCAACCGGCGATGTGGGCTGTTTCGATATTGATGGTAAGAAAATCTGGGACAAAAATTTGGGCACGCCAGACAGTGCGTATGGTTACGCCTCTTCACTTGACATATACCGAAATCTGTTATTGATTCAATATGACCAGGGCGGCACCGAAGACGAAAAGTCGAAGTTAATAGCTTTAGATACCTTCACCGGCCGCACTGTCTGGGAAACGAAACGGCCTGTCCCAAATTCATGGTCGTCACCAATTGTGGTCGATGTTGCAGCCCAACCACAGATAATTACCTGCGGCGACCCCTGGGTTATAGCATACAATCCGACTAACGGAGCAGAGCTTTGGCGGGCCAAGTGCCTGGGAGGTGACATTGCACCATCGCCAATTTATGCCAACGAACGGATATTTGTCATAGAACCCTACTCCACGCTGGTTGCCATTAAGCCGGACGGCAGCGGAGACGTTACTAAAACACACATTGCCTGGAGCATTGATGAAGGCACGCCGGACATCTCCTGTCCGGTCAGTAATGGCGAATTCATCTTTCTGATGACAACAGAAGGACTGCTAACCTGCTACAAGACCGCGGACGGAGCGAAACTGTGGGAGCACGACCTTCGAAAGAATTTCCTCGCTTCCCCAAGCCTCGTCGGCAATCGCCTGTACATGCTGAGCGAAAAAGGGATTATGTATATCACTGAGGCCGGCGCCGAATACAAGGAGCTGGCCAAATGTGAGCTTGCCGAAGAATGCTACGCGTCGCCCGCTTTTATGGATGGTCGAATCTACATCCGAGCCAAAGACAACTTATATTGCATAGGAAGCAGCGACTGATGGATGAGCTGGATTTGACGTTTGTACCTGAGGCCGTTGAGAAAATAGGGACAGGCCCGGAGAAAGTGCTTGAGATGCTGCAGGCAATCCAGGGACACTATGGATACCTGCCAAAAGAAGCTCTTGAGCGGGTCTGTGAATTGACAGACATCACACCTGCATCAATTGCCGGCGTTTCAACCTTCTATAGCCAGTTCAGACATCGCCCGGCCGGCCGACATACGGTTAAGATTTGCATCGGAACCGCCTGCCACGTTAAGGGCGGTGAGCAGATTTATGACGCCTTTCAGCGAGACCTCAACATCCCCGAAGGCGACGATACGGACCCGCAGAAAATGTTTACTGTTGAGAAAGTAGCGTGCCTCGGTTGCTGTATGCTTGCCCCGGTTTTACAGATTGATGATATTACATACGGTCACCTGACCACAGACCAGGTCCCGATGGTGCTAAGGGACTTCCTCGAACAGCAAAAAGCTCAGGCTCAGCAGGCCGACAGGCAAGACTATGCAAAAAGTGACAAAGAATTGGGCCAAATCCGTATATGTCTTGATTCAAGTTGTGTCGCCAGCGGCAGTGCTAAGGTATACCAGGCCTTAAAAAAAGCCATTAAAGAAACGGGCGCAAAAGTCATCGTCAAAAGTGTAGGCTGTTCCGGAATGTCTTTCCTGGCGCCGCTTGTCGAAGTGGTCATGGCTAATGGGCTTTCGTTTCGCTATGCACAGGTCCTGCCCGCCGACGCTAAAGCTATTGTGCTCAGGCATTTCAAACCCAAACATATTACACGAAAAATCAGAAATACCATTTCCACAATGCTGGATAAGATTCTTACAGACAAAGCCTGGGAGCCGGTAACACGTTATTCAATTGACGTGCGGGACCGACCGGTGGCCAGCTTCTTGGAAAAGCAGGAACACATCGCCACCGAGCACTGCGGCTGCATCGACCCCCTCGACATTGACGAATACATCCATAATGACGGATTCAAAGCTCTGCAAAAGACTGTATCCGAGATGAGCCCTGAACAGGTTATCTCCCAGATAAAACAAAGTGGCCTCCGAGGCAGGGGTGGAGCAGGCTTCGACACTCATCTCAAGTGGTCTACTGTATCTAACACTAACTCTAAGAAAAAATATGTGGTTTGCAATGGTGATGAGGGCGACCCCGGCGCATTTATGGACAGAATGTTGATTGAGTCTTATCCGTACCGTATCATCGAAGGCGCCGCTATTGCCGCCTATGCTGTCGGAGCCGACCAGGGATATTTTTACATTCGTGCTGAGTATCCGCTTGCCGTCAAACGAATGAACCAGGCGATAAACACCTGTCGGCAGCGGGGATTTCTCGGCAAAAACATCATGAAAAGCAAGTTTTCATTTCAGATAAAAATTGTGGCCGGTGCCGGCGCGTTTGTATGCGGCGAGGAGACCGCCCTTATTGCCAGCATAGAGGGACGCCGCGGCATGCCCAGGCTGCGTCCGCCATATCCGGCTGAATGTGGACTTTGGGGTAAGCCAACGCTGATTAACAACGTCGAAACATACGCCGTCGTCCCATGGATTATACGTAATGGGCCCAAAGCTTTCGCACAGCTTGGCACAGCTACAAGCAAGGGAGCTAAGGTCTTTGCCCTGGCAGGAAAGATAGCAAGAGGTGGTCTGGTTGAAGTGCCTATGGGTATTTCCATACGCCAGATTATAGAAGACATCGGAGGAGGAATTACCGAAGGTTTGAAGTTAAAGGCCGTGCAGGTGGGAGGACCATCCGGCGGATGTGTCCCCGTCGAGATGGCACATATTCCCGTTGACTACGAAACGCTCAATGATATCGGGGCAATGATGGGCTCCGGCGGTATGGTCGCTCTCGACGAGTCTGACTGTATGGTCGATATCGCCAGATACTTCCTCGAGTTCACACAGAATCAATCTTGCGGCAAGTGCACTTTCTGCAGAATCGGAACACGCCGTATGCTGGACATCCTCGAACGGCTGTGTGCCGGGGAAGGAAAAAAGACGGACATCCAGGAGCTGGAAAACCTCGCAAAAATGATTCAGAATACAAGTCTGTGCGGACTTGGCAGAACAGCTCCAAATCCCGTGCTTTCAACCATCAAGTACTTCCGGGAAGAATACTGGGCCCACCTTAATAAACGTTGTCCCGCCGGAAGATGCAAGGCCCTTATTACATATTCGATAACCGACGACTGTATTGGCTGTACTTTGTGTGCGCAGCATTGCCCCTCTGATGCGATTGAAATGAGGCCGTACCAGAAGCATGAAATCGACACTGACAAATGTATCCGCTGCGGGACATGCAAGGGTGTGTGCCAGTCAAATGCGATTAAGGTCGAGTGACAATGCCAAAACTGACCATCGACAACAAGAAGGTTCGAGTCGATAACGGCGCAACGATTCTTGACGCCGCCGACAAGCTCGGAATTGAAATTCCGACAATGTGTTTCCTGAAAGGATACAAAGCCTCCACAAGTTGCATGTTGTGTGTTGTCAAAGTAAATGGTTCGGACAGATTGCTTCCGGCCTGTGGTACTATCGCACAGGAAGGCATGAAAGTTGAAACCGATTCCGACGAAATCCATCAGGCCAGAAAGGCCGCCCTGGAATTGTTGCTCAGTGACCACGCCGGTGATTGCATTGGACCCTGCCAGGCCGCCTGTCCCGCACATATGAACATTCCCCTGATGATTCGCCAAATCACCGCAGGAAATCTCCGCGATGCAATCGTAACGGTCAAAAAAGATATCCCCCTGCCCGCCGTGCTCGGCCGAATCTGTCCAAAGCCCTGCGAACAAGTCTGCAAAAGGGCCCTTTTTGATAAGGCGGTCTCAATTTGTCTTTTGAAAAGGTATGTGGCCGACGTCGACTTACAATCTGAAAAACCTTATATGCCGGAATGTAAAAAAAACCGGAATAAACGAGTTGCAATTGTTGGAGCAGGACCCGCAGGATTAGCGGCTGCTTATTATTTGCTCAAAGACGGTTTTCAATGCACGATTTTTGACGACCACGAAAGCCCGGGCGGTATGCTGCGCTACGGCGTTTCGAAAGATAAGCTTCCCCCGAACGTGCTTGATATGGAAATCGCTTTGATTGAGAAACTCGGAATGAAATTTCGTGGGCAAACGCAAATAAACGCTGCGTTATCGATGGAAAAACTGAGAGAAGACTTTGATGCCGTCTTAATTGCTATGGGCCAGCCAAAGCCCGGGGACGCCAAATCCATGGGACTTGAGACGGCCCCTAATGGCATCGCAATAAAGCCAAGAACTTATGAGACGAATCTACAGGGCGTATTTGCAGCCGGTGCAGCCGTTCGCAAGAGCAAACTCGCGGTCAGGGCCGTCGCGGACGGAAAGGACGCCGCCGTGGCTATCGGCCAATTTCTGTCCGGCCAACCCGTGACAGGGCCGCCTCATGTGTTTAACACTCGTATGGGCAGGCTGGAAGACGGCGAGATAGAAAGGTTTGTGGCCGATGCCGACAAAACCAAACGACTAACACCCTCACCCGAAGGTGCCGGCTTCACCGATGACCAGGCCCGGGACGAGGCCGCTCGATGCTTGCATTGCGACTGCCGGAAACCACAAAGCTGTAAACTAAGGCAATATGCCCAACAATACGGAGCCAAACCAGGTCGGTACAAAGGCCCCCGCCGCTCGTTTGTTCAGCACCTACAGCACCCAGGTGTTATCTATGAACCCGGAAAGTGCATAAACTGTGGACTTTGCATACAGATTGCCGCTGAAGCCGGTGAATCGCTCGGCTTGACATTTGTTGGACGAGGCTTTGACGTCCGCGTCGCCGTGCCTTTTGACCGCTCAATCGCCGAAGGCCTAAAGCACGCAGCGAACCAATGCGTAGAGGCCTGCCCAACCGGAGCGCTCGTATTCAAAACAAAAAATTGACAGGACATTACACCTCCTTTTGAGTCCTCTCTTCATCAGCCTTACTCCCCATCCACGGACATGATTCTTTCTGGGGACAATGGGTACAACTGTGCCTTTTCGAAAACAAGGGCAGGAAAACAAACGCTACAAGAGCAAATACAACAAGCAGAACAACCATCAACCACGAGAAGCTGCGTACAGCAAAAACAACGCCCGCAATAACCGGTATGAACCACAAAGGTACTATAACCGGGATATGCTTCTTGAATTTTTCCCTGAACCGGCTGACATCATCTTTCGGTCGAAGCCTCGCCGCTATACGCCCATACCCGCAGGGACAGCACATCGTATTATGACGCTCGCAGTATGGACACACAAATATCATAATCCAGAATGCCCCCGCCACGCTGTAAATCACGTATGCACTTGCACAAACCCACCCCCATACCGGATTCGAGAATCCTGTAACGAAAATGGCTCCCCCAAGTAATGTCATAGCAACGTAGGGTAGGTTATTGACAATCTGTTGGGCATACGAATACTCCTCTGTCGGGGGACCCTCGTTAATTTCGTTACGATTGTTGGATGCCTCTTCATTCATAATAAATCAAATCCCTTATCAACAGCTAAACTTGCCTTACTACCATATTTATTCACTTCTCACCAAACTATCGCTGTTATTGTTCTGCACACTATCGACTCCAAATTCCGTATTGGGACGCAAATTATACACTCTAATATCGACTTAGGAATATAATAATCGAATAAAAAAAAAGATTGACCTTCGAATCAAATTTTGGTATAAGAACAGCGACCATAAGTTATTGTTCATTTTGGAGGTATATTATGAAATTACGAAAAATGGTCAATCACTACGTGCGGACGCTGGTCTTTGGCTTCGCGATGTACGCGATTAGCCCCGGCTATTTTGCCATTGTCGAGGCAGCGGACTGGCCTAACTGGCGGGGACCAAATCACAACGGCATATCGAACGAAACAGGATGGCTCGCAACCTGGCCGGAGGCCGGACCTAAGGTGCTCTGGGAAAAGACCCTCGGAACAGGGTTTGCCTCAATGGCCGTAGCTGACGGCCGAGTCTACGCAATGGGCAACATAAAGGATAATGATATACTCTATTGCCTCAATGCCGATACCGGCAAAGAAATATGGAAAAAATCCTACCCATGCCCGTTATTCAAGAAAAACCATGAAGGCGGCCCTTGCGCAACCCCCACCATAAGTGGTGACTCAGTCTACACCTTTAGCAAAAATGGCGACGCTATTCGCTTCAAGACCGCCACGGGCGACGTGGTTTGGCATAAGAAGCTGAATAAGGACTTAGGTTTTAAGCACCCCACCTGGTACTTTGCCGGCTCGGCTTTAATCATCGATAACATGGTCATTCTTAACGCCGGCTCTTATGGTGTCGCCCTTAATAAAGCCGATGGCAGCATAATATGGGAAAACGGCAAAGACCCGGCCGGATACTCTACTGCTGTCCTCTTCACTATGGACGGCCAAAAATGCATAGCTTTATTCACAGCAAAGGAAATGGTGGCTTTGGTTGCAAAAACAGGCAAAGTACTCTGGAAGATC
>Ga0209986_10000858_pt1 | contig 29892 bp, 31 predicted proteins | sample BlataG_FD_183168 | JGI IMG/M metagenome (GOLD analysis project Ga0209986, IMG submission 183168) | Deep subsurface microbial communities from Black Sea to uncover new lineages of life (NeLLi) - Black_00105 metaG (SPAdes) (version 2) | ecosystem: Environmental > Aquatic > Marine > Oceanic >...
TGTTTGGAACTTATGAGTATCCAGAAGAAGATCCTACCACTGTGTTTAACCTTATGAGAAAATCAGAAGATTTTGATTTAGAACTATAAATATGTAATTTACATTAGCCTTTGATACATAAATAGATACGAATTATATGTGATAAAAACATCAAATATAATTTAACGAGATAAATGAGGTTTCAGCTTGTATTGAAACCAACTAAACAACCCATCCTTGGTGGTAGAAGGACTATAATGAATGAAGGGATCAATAGTTTTTATCGCTTCAGGACTATATTTATCTCGGTTGGTGTGGACTGCTAAAATTAACCCCAGAAACAAAATTGGTTTGAAGAAGGTATATCGACGGTCCATGTTATCAATCCTATCGACCGTATACACTAATAACCGATCTAAATTTCCATCTTCCCTATAGTCATAAGTGGCAATCGTGTTAATTTTCAAATCTATATCATCATTAATGTCTAACATATCATCTACTAATTGTATACATGCCCCCAGTGTGTATTCCGTATCAGTAATCTCTAATCCCAATAACGACTGTATAGCATTACAAGTTAATCCCCCTTTCCACTCACATATTTTAAGGTAAGTATCTCTATCTAAATTGTCATGAGTTTGTAGATACATGGTTTTAACTTCAGCTCGGAATAGCTCCTTTAAATGTTTTTCTGATCCAGGAAGTTTAGTTACCATTTCAATATATTTATCCGCGACTGCTTGAATAATCGGAGAATCAATCTGTCCCATTTCTTCATCCCCATCTCCCACTTTTTTGATGAAACTATTGATCTGTTTGATGGTACTAATTTTCTTCTCCATGGTTATGGTATCATCATCTAGATAATGATCCGTTAATATATAGCAAGATGAAAAGGTAAACAGCTCTTCCATATTATTAATGTATCCCAGTTGCAATAAGGACATAATGATAGAACCAAAGAAACATATCGCTCCCGATGACTCTGCTCCTTCGGCGAAATCGTAATTTATTTTCTTGATCCGTTGTCTAAACTGATTAAGCGCCGGAGAAAAATCAATACCTAGGGAGAAAGTATACAGTCTTAATAGCAGATTATGTATATTCGTCTTATCTGACTTAGCAGGAACCCAATTTTGTATTTTTTTATGAATAGAATCCATGGAGCAATCGAACAGTTTATTGATAATAAATGATTTGATAATAATAGTTTTATTTTTATAGAAAACTTAATTAAATATGGAACGTAGGCTTAAAACAACTAGAAGAATCTATGTCAGACATGCTGATAAAGAGTATGTTAATGGCGATGCCGACATGTACAAACATGATCCAGGTATAACAGAGAGAGGAGTTGAAAAATCCAAAATGGTGGCTGAACATCTAATCGAACAATGGGGGATTCCCAATCGAATTGTTGTATCTCCTTATCGAAGAACTAGAGAAACTGCCAAAGTAATGAGATCTGTAATAGGTAAGAAAATACCTATTCACGTGGATAGAGAAGTATCAGAATATCTGGGAAATCACCGAGAAGTTGATATCGATGTTACCGAAAGTACATTGGTACATGATCCTCCTCATCCGGAAACATTCACGGACATGAAGAATCGTGTTAAATCACACCATCATAAAATCACTAAGTACACAAAGAAAACTAGCGGTGTAATATGGATTATTACACATGGTTTGATTATGAGACAAGTTGCAAGTTTAATTGGAATCAAGATGACCAGAGACTTTCCGAGTTTGACGTGTCTATCGATTCTAGATGGCGAAAGTAAAACAACAGGGGAAGTAATTATGTTTCATGATGGGACAAATAATGAAGATATCGACGACCCAGATCAAATTAGAACCCCTGAAGTTATAGAAGAGATAGAAGTAGCATATTAATGATTGATTTGAGATATCTCATCTAAATAATAAAACATATAATATGTTTTATTATATCGATAATATTACCGATTTATGGAATATCGATTATTGTGCCTTCATAGTCATCGGGTACTTCATTTCCATATATCTGTGTCTCTTCCCATTTATCTGAATAGTACCAACCTACATAGTTGACCGAAACAGCATCCGGAAGATAGCTTTCCAATTCCTCGAACCCACTATCTGCATGTTCCATATAATTATCTTCTGTACCGAAGTTAAACAAAACGAGATAATCTTCTTGATCATTCTCATCATTAACGCAACTGATTGAAATCTCAACATAAAAACCATCTTCCTCCGAATAAGAATCTTCCTCAGATGACGAATCATATGATTCGTACGAATCAACACAGTCCTTAGCAATATGTAATGCAGGTAGCTTCATCGTAGATGATACGATCTTAGAAGGAAAAAGATGTCCATTCTTATCAGTAATAGTCGAAAGTGAATTCATCGTATTTGTCATCAAACAAAATATATAATAAAATAATCAATTTTGGCCTTTAATAACAGTATTTACCAATAGAAGGTCCTTTAATATTATACCCTACATCAAACATTTTTACTAAATTAGAATGATCGAAATCCAAAAGTCCTCCCGGATAAGGTAAGTAGGGTTTGTAAATCCTCAATGGATAACTTTCCTGGTCAACTCCACAAACAGTATATAGTTCATGATTAGATATGGCATTTGCCAAAATATCATAAGCTCGAGATATTAATCCAAAAATATAATCGCTTTGTATTTCTTTATTGGTAATGTTCTGTATAGGAGGAGAACAGATTATAACATCGATATTTATATCGGATTTATAATAACCTTTACTAAGACAATCTTTGATAGCCGGACGGATAAGTTCATTGCTAAACGTACCACCGTCCACATAGTAATTTCCATCCAAATATGCGGGCGGAAAGACTACTGGAATAGCCGAAGAAGCCATCACAATCTGAGCAATCCGAGATGCGTAACTGAACTCTGACTGATCAAACAGTCGGAGTAATCCAGTATTAAGATTGACTGAACCTATTAAAACCCTTCGACTAGCTCGACCTCCATATAGTTTGATCACATCTATTAAAGTTTTGTTAAGAGGACTGTTGTCTAACAAACTCTGATCACCAATTGGGTTCCAATTCCATCGGTATACATCAGAGGTAGTAATATTTGTCCAAATAGTTTCTAATAGTTCAATACCCTTCTCCTGTTCCGGAGCTGTAAACAATGATAATCCAATCCCATTGATAGACCCTACAGAAATCCCTGTGATTATGTCCCATTTCTTTCCCTGTTGGTGAAGTTTCTTCAATACTCCTGCCTGAAAAGCTCCGTGAGCTCCTCCACCGCTCAAAGACAGAATATTACAAGCATCGGTGGTTTCGATAAATAGCAATGGGATTAATATTAATATTATACGTCTCATATTTTATTGTTTAAAAATATGAGATCAATCAATCAATTATTATGTTAGCGAATGTCTGGAGTATCATCTGGTAGCCTGTCCTGAATCCCGATTTCATTGGTCTGCTTTTTGAAAATTTTAATTAACTCTCTAGTTAACATATCTGGTTCCTCCCCATCCCAGTGAATTGAACGAGTAGCACATTCCCAACTACAATATCCACCTACCCAGCCGCCATGGGGCCGGGGACGTCTTACTGCGTGCCACCGATGTCGTATTTTTAGATGACATTGGTCACAAACCCCACGAAACCAATCTGTTACATAATCGAATTCCTCGTCATAATCAAAGACGTCACAAAGAAACATTCTACATCCACCATACTTAGATGAAGGTGTGTTTAGGGTTAGATCTTGATCAATCAATGGATTTGCTGGACCGAAAATTTGGTACAACAATTTATCAGAAACTAAAATCTTATTAGCTTGATTCTCCATTACAGATTTAAGCATTTGGATCTTCTCTCCTCTAGTGGAGACTGATAATTGTCTCAATAGGTATTGTCTTGCTTTATCTAGTTCTCCAACCGAAATTCCCAAATGTGTCAAACCTTTGGTAAGTAACTCAACTGCTTCTTCATCTGGAGGAATTTCAAAAGGAACATCTCCAATATCTGGTTGTCTCATTAATTCAGATTCTGTAACTAATGGACCATTCATATAGTTTTTAACCCACCCAGGTATGGGTGCATATGAAGCCGTTTCCTCCATTTTGACAGTAGCATAATCGTATACTCGATCATTATCAAGATCATAAGCATGTTTTTGAACAATTTCATACGTGTCGTGAGGTTGAATACCAAAAATTTTATCTGCCTTGTTACAAGCTGTAGTAACTTGAGGAGAACTGTCTCCGGCTATCAAATCATCCATTAATTCAACGTATGTAAAATCCTTATGTGATAAAATTATAAAAGATAATGTGGGAAGATTAATTTGATTGATCAAAAATAGGCGAGATAGTAATTGCATTTTTTCTTCTTCTGGATAAATTACTTTCCAGGCATCCAAGATGACTTTAGCGGCATCCGCCCGATCATAACCTGCACATACTGATAAAAATGTAGACAAAAGATTTTCTGCTCGGGGTCCTATCTGGTCTAAAGGCATTACACCGAGAACTTGTTGGAGTCCCTTGATGTTATCGTCCTTAATATACACAATTGCTAATTGTATTACCCCAGACGCTTTCGGAACGCTCATGATAATTTATCTATCTCGATATTTTAAAAAACCATATTTTGATCATTTTTAATTTCCCGATCGGCCTCTCAGATGATTCAGTAAAAATTAACGGGTGATATTACGATTGGATGTCCATATCGAGTACTACCAGCGAATCGTTGCTGTATTTCCGAACCTGTCGGAAGCAGTTCTTCAGTAGCACTGCTCAATGCACCGGCCGCTTGTCCGGCCGGAACAATATCATATTCATCTATCATCCATATAAAAGCTAAAAATGCAACTGTCAATATTACAGCCACAATTATAGCATGAACGGTGGATCTACTATTAAGACCTAGGGTCTCGTATGAAAAATTTTCTAGAACACGTTGCCATACAGAAACAAGCAACCATCCGAAAACAATTGCAAGCACCAGTGTAGCAAATGGAGGTATATCCAATTCCCCTGATCCATCTAAACCAGCAGTAAAAACAGATTGAAGTACCATATTTGAAAGCTTTTTAAAAAACGATTTTTTTAAATTTTAATTATTTATCCTTCCATTATTTAACAAATAACATTATTATAAATTAAATATGGGAATATACAAATTTAATGGCGACTCCAGACAATCTACCGTTGAGAGATCTACAGAAAATAATTTTAGGTAAACGAAAGGAGACTTTATCTGTTATCGAAATCCGAAATCTGTTTTCATATCCAACAACCCCAGAGTCTATATTGTATATAATTATAGCATTAAATAAAAAGAAGATCGATCCGAACACAACATTAATTCAGGGTATGGCTAATGCTACCAAAAAGGAAGATTTGGTCCCAATAGCTTTAGCTTTAAGATATGGAGCTGATCCTAATTTATACATTAACGCTCCCAACATCGGAGATATTCATATACTTGGTTATGCATATTTAATATTGAATAAGAAGGATCTACCTCTGCTGAATTCAGTAATTATTATGTTAATGGTGATGGGTGCTGATCCCAATCTTCCAATCTTTGATTCTAAAGGAGGTGTAATTCGTGACGAGTTTTCATTAATCCAACCTATCAAAGGTCAAAGTGTTTCGGAATGGTTAGATGATCAGGGATTTGATACTATTATTCCACAAATCCAAAATCAGAATTATGAGCTTGTTGATAGTAAGTTTATGACTATGATTGCAACTTTCTTAGATAAAGATGATTTGTTAAAGCAGGATCCAAGATTGGACGAGGTTATAGGATCTCACTCTACTGTTATTTTTAACAAACATTCTGACAAAGCAAATAAAGATTCAGGGTTAAGAATTGCTAGAGATTACTTAAATATTGTAGCATTTGAAAAATTCATAGATCGGGGTGCATATCTCCATTACTCGGAAATTAACGATTTGATTTTATCTATCAAAAACTACAAGGATTTAGGTGATATCATATCAATGGATCAAATTAGTCAGATGTTAACATATTCTATCTCAAGAGGTACTATCCTAGATAAGTATCAAGAAGATATGCTAAAAAGTATTGATCAAAATGTCTATACCCGAATAACTACTGAATACGCTCAACCTTATTGGAAGAAGATGTGTCAAAATTCTAATGGAAAAGTTCCTGATAAATTCAAGTCTTTAGCTTACAGACTAAATCTCTATCCGGAATCACCTAAAGATACGCTGTGCTATCAAATTAAAAAGATAACTCAATCAGATCCCGAGCAAGTAAAGAAATCAGTTATCGAACGTCAAAAATATAGAATTAATACAATTGTATCTTATATCAATGAATTTCAAAATGGTAAACCTCCTCAGCTAGTATGTTCCAATCAAAGTGTTTTGAAAGGTGATATCTATGATTATCCGGATGTTGATATTGCTTTCTACAAGGATAATCAAGATTCCTTGTGGTGCTTTACAAGCAATAATTTTCTGAAAATTCTAGAACAGAAGAAAAATCCGTATACAACAGAAAAATTCCCGGAAGATTTTATCGAACGTGTCAAACAACAGAGTGTATTTATCTCTAGATATCGACTAATAAGTGATAATCCTGTTCCTATTTCTGAAACACTAGATAATATGAACAAACCCGATAAGATTAGTAATGAATACACTGATAAGTATTCAAAATTATTCAAGGAAATAATGTCTCTGAATGGGATTACTGAATGGAACATAGAGAAATTATCAAATAAAGATCTCGAGAGAATTCTTTCAGATAATTTCGGTATCGAAACAGATTTAATTTCTCTATCTAGGGATCATGCAGTAAAAACATTTTATGTTGTATCCTATCATGAATTAACAAGGAATCCAGATATAACGGATAATTTCTTCAACCAAATAGAATGTAAAAGCATAAACAAAAATAAAGTATCCCTATAATATAAATGGAAGAGTCCGGTTCATCTGTCTCTAATCTCATTCATCATTTAAATAGATTGAGAGAGGGAAAATCGTATATTATAGATTCCGTCCAAGATTTTGATTTATTGATATCGACTTTGCGAGAGATAGATTTAATGGTTGAAATGAAAGAACTAAAAGACTCAATAGTTAAACAGATTAAATTTTTATTGATTAATAACTCTACTGTACCAAGTTCAAAAATTGGCGAGAAAATAGTTAATAGTTCTGTTTTTGATGGACATATGCTTCATACAGTTATTTATGGACCGCCGGGGGTCGGTAAAACCAGGGTATGTACTATTTTGGTTAAGATATGGTTAGCACTAGGGATAATTAAACAACCATCGGTAAACAAAACGGATGATAACGAAGTTATCACTATATTTCCCAATGAAACACCCCCGGTCAATAATCACACCAAAAATACTAATGAGGATTATAATAAAATCCATGAAAATATTAAAACTCTTATTTCGCTTAATAAAATTAAGAGTGATGTTATTGAGAAATTACAGACATGCATATCTGACTTAAAATCTCAGATAATGTTAATTAATCCAGATATACACGTAATTAAAACAAAACTTAGGAAATTAAAAAGATTGCATTTCGATGTTGTCCCAAAATCTAAATCAAAACATGACAATATATACGATAGAGTAAATAGCCGACCAGTTCCTACAACTAATACGGTTAGTATTGATGATATATTGTTAGATCTAGAAGATATCGAAGCTCGACTCCGAGAAGAATCCGAGAAATATATTCCAGATGAAAAGATAGATTTTGTTGTACAGGTTATAAATCTAGAACAACCAAAACTAGATCTACCTCCTGTTATAGTCAATGAGCCATCTGTCACTAAGACAGAGTCCCAACCTCTTCCCGTATCTCCTGATTCTTTAGTTAAGATTGTTGGAAGAGATGATTTTGTAGGGGGGTTTTTGGGTCAAACAGCGCTGAAGACAGAGAAACTATTACGGGAATCTTTGGGTAAAGTTTTATTTATTGACGAAGCATATTCTCTTGTTAATGATGAGAAAGATTCATATGGAAGGGAGGCTCTAACAGTTTTAAACCGTTTTATGAGTGAACATCCTGATGAAATAATTGTTATTTTTGCAGGATATCGCAAAATGATGGAACAGACAATCTTCACATTTCAACCAGGTCTAAAAAGTCGTTGCACTTGGATGTTTGAAATTGAAGGTTATACCGAAGTGGGATTATCAAAAATTTTCAAACAACAACTACATCAAAACAAATGGAAATTATCCGAAGATGTTAAATTAGTCGATTTTTTCAAGAGAAATAAAGACGAGTTTCCCGCTTATGGAAGAGATACTAATAGATTAGTGTTTTATTGCAAAACTTGTTATACCGAATTTGTTTTTGATAATGAATCTGATCATAATAAGACTATAACTAAAGAAATATTAAAAAATGCATTAGTATATCTCCGAAATAACCGAATCAAAGATAGTTCCGAAACAAATATCTCACATCTGAATATATACATATAATAATATATAATAAGATTAGTTATTATATATTAACGACTTATATAATCGTGTCAATATCAAAGGAAATGGTTTAATTATTTGATAATTCTAAATTTATGACAATTGGAATTTTTAGATCAGAACGATCAAGTGTTAATTTCCATATCAAATATCCCTTTTCACGTTGGCTGGGTTTACGGTTGGTCGATATAACTTTATTATTTCCAACATAGTATCTAAGTTCTACTACAGCTAGTTGGTCGGTTAAATTTGTAAGTTTGGTATTTATAGTAACATCTTTTTGGTGAGATGTAATACCATCAATAGACGTTTCAAACTTTTGATGAGATACACTAGATTCTATTTCAACTTGGTTAGTTGTACCTACCATAAAAGATAAATCTGTCCCTTCTCTAGTTTCCTTAATCTGGCTAGTACCAGCATAAATAATTCCACTACTACTCCTATGATATAAATAGAGATCTCCATAAGGCAAAAATTTTGGAGCCATCATCCTATAGCCATAGGTTACTATATTATGACTTTCGACATCATGAACGTAATACTTAGTACTGTCAATGTCACTTTCAGATATTAAATCTATACTAAGAGTATTCTTAATACACTGAGATCCTATGTTGTATCGATAATTCTCTAGAAATTTGCTGTGTTTTATTTCTGTAACCATACTTCTACCGACAGTTTCTCGGTGAGGTTTGGAAATATTTCCAGCGATCAAAACAACATTCCCCGATAATTTCTCGTTCTGATTATCTATCTTACCTACCATCTTGAATAAGTCTATCTTATCATTATTGAATATTATCGTGTAGTGGGAATGCCAGCCAATGTTGTTAAATAAGTAAGACATTTGGAGTTCTCCTTTCAGATCAGTTAAATTAACGTTGACCGTACTAGCCTCAGAAACCTTATTTACTGCAATTTGTTTGTAATCCTTAATACGATACGTCCGAGTTTTATGATCTATTTCAGATACAATTTCGATAAGATCCGGCTGTATCGATTTTAGTTTTCCTATTACATGTTTGGTATAGGTACCTATCTCTCCGGAAATAGCTACTTCATCACCAACATTAAAACCCTCACTTCCTTCTACCATAGTATGTTTAACAGTATGAATACCATCTCGATCAAGATTGAACAAAACTAAACTGTTATTGTCGGCAGACTCTAATAGTTGTATTTTATAGCATCCTTGGGCCTTGCTAACATTCCACATGGAAGTGAGTTGTCCAAAATGTGGATAAATGATAATGTTTTCTTTTGACATTTAATAATATCAAAAACTATATTTTACTAATTTTAAATTGTTCTATTTCATGACTAATCGTAATTTTATTGACGATTGTATCCATATTTATAACGAATACTGTTATCCAGTTTTGTTCGGAGAAATGGATCGACCTCCCATATGGCCTGTAATTGTAACTGCAATAATAATATTTTTATCTATCAGCGAGATCGGATCTCAAAGTTGCCAAAATGGAAAATGTAATCACTATAATAATATTGAACCTTCTTCGATTTCGGAACCATCGTCTAAAAATATTGACACATTGATCTCAAGATTAAAACTTAACCATACTGTAGTCGGTTGGAGAAGAGCATTGATATTGGCAATGTTATTATCATTAATTATTTTATGTTTATTTTATCCGGGTCTCCCAGACGGATTTGATTTTTTCTTAATATCAACAATCCTATTCTTGTTAATTTACTTTACAACAGCTTGGTTCCAATGGCATTGGTGGAAACCTCTAGATTACAAGATAGAAGATAAATTGTTAAGTCTTAGACACAAAATTAAAGAACAAGAAATAGACAACGAAATCAGGAAATACCGAGATAATTATCTGAATGGATATTCATCTGTAATGGATAAAATATCATCTATACTAGATTAGGTCATTATTGTTATAGACAGATCAAATCCTAAAAGAGTTATAATTCCTATTAAAATGGAATCTACCAATTCCAAGTATTGGTCAGAAATGTATATTGCCGATGGAACATCAGATAAATCAAGTTTTATTATTTCAAAAGATCCACCTGTAAAATATGACGATAGCAAGAAGGTTAAATTATATTATGAAATTCAAGATAATGACTATGATGAGATCTCAGAGTTCTATCGTAAGTATAATAAGATGTCCACAGGAAATACAACACTATTACCAGTTTCCGAATTAAAGCGTTACTTATTGTTTGACAATACATGTGTAGTTATGAGAAGTGAAGTTGGAAATAAATTAGTGGGAGCTATTATATCCTTAGAATTACCCATTAGAAATTCAAATGGTGAAACGTCGGAAATAATCACACATGGATGTACGACTTTCTTAAATATACACCCTGCCATCCGAGGGTTCGGAATGGGAATGATATTAATAAGAGGTTTAATCTGGAAAGGATTTGAGAAACAGATTTTCTGTGATTATCATACAGTACACTTTAAAATTGGAGATAACAGTATACCATTAAATTGTTATTATCGTCCAATCAATCTAACTCGGTCTGCCAGCTTAGGATTCTTATACCCAGACTGTTATAACACAAAAGCAGCTACTAGAGTTAGATTAAGATATAGAACAACATTACCTGATCATCATAGTTATGTCAAAATAACTAAGAGTAATATTAAATCTTCGTTGCAATATTATTATAGTACTGTGGAGAATAAGAAATTAGCCTTTTATCCTGACACAGATTTATGGTCCAAATGGATTGAAGCATTCCCTACATATTTGGTTTACAATGGTGACGATATCGAGGGGATAGTTTCTCTGAATACTATTTACTGTGTGATCGCAGCTACAGGATTGGAGGGTCGGATTGCGACTCCCGTGATCTGCAATGGGAATATGAGATCAGTTCTACCAGTGTTAGTTCATATTTCAGATACATTAAAATACGATCTGTTATATTTTCATCAATATGGTGATGTTACAAGTAAATATTTAGAATCAATTAACTGTGTTAAGAACCCGCATACTATGTGGTTTTCACTATATAACAATCAGATAAATTTTAATGTATCCGATCTTTCAGTTCCACTATTGTAATTTTTGGAAGACAAATTTCCTAAAAAGTTAATTTAGAGACAAATCTCTATAATATAATATTATAAATTATTATATTATATTATTGATTAATTGCGTTTGAAGGTAGTAACCTTCTTTATATTATATCATTCGAAGAAGATATATGTAATACATTCTATCGATCAACACCGTGTCTTAGTGGTTCACTTTTTCTTTCCAACTGTGAAAGTATTCAGACAGGTATATGAACAATAAATTTCATAACTTTTTGATCCGATGGGTCTATATTCATAACAACATTTATTAGACCAAGTAGAATTATAAAAATTCTGATTATTGTCTGTTAGCCAGTTTTTTAAATATCTATGACATGTACCATCAGCTGAACAGTCGCTGTTTCTGTATATATTGCTAACATTCTTCATAATACAACAATTAGTACTGTATTTATCCCACCAATCGATAGGTAGTTGTATGATTTTTGGTTCGGGGTGGTTAATTCTGTTGTTAACTACTGTTTGATTTTTAGAAAATAGAAACAAACAAAGTACGGTTATTGTTGTTAGAACGATCAAGATACGGAAAGATGATTTTCGATCGTTTTGACCAGATGTGAATGAACTTGTATCTAAAAATAGTTGTTTCTTTGGTGATAACGAATTATTCCCGGTTCCAAGTACAGGGGATCCAGTATCTGAGTCTTCCGAATAGGAGCCACTATCAAAAGAGTAACTCCCGAAACTATCATAGCTGTCACCATACATTCCTGTTCGATTAGTATTAGTAGAAGGGATACTCTGGCCAATATTATTGTATGATTGTAGATGTTCCATTAGATTTTAATTATAGAAAAAGTCTCCCGTAAAGAATCAATTATGTTGTTTGATTACTATTTTAAATCATATTTTATTTTATTTTTGTATATATAAATATGAGTCGCAATTGCGGTTGTAATAAAAATAAGGACAATAAATATTATAAAAGTAGGAATTATAATGATTACAAATATAATAATCATAGATCTTACAAATCGCATCATAAGAAGGTGTATAAGAAGAAGTATAAATTAAACTATAAACACAAGAAAAAATACAATCGTATTAAGTCCAATCCTCAAGAATACACTATGTATCAAAATAAGTATAAAAATTATCGAGCTATGTCTGGATCTCAACTAAGATCTTGGGATATTATTCACAAAAAGGCAGCTAATGCGGTGACTGATGATTTGAAAAGGGAATTTGGTCAATATATAGAATATTTGTCCCATAGTTTTCCGTGTCCCAAATGCAGACCTCATATTAAATCATATTTGGGATCTCACCCATTAAAAAATCATTACGAAATAATTGAAAATGGTAGAGATATAGGGATGGCTAAATGGTCTTGGGAATTTCATAATGATGTTAATAAAAGATTAGGGAAATCCATCTTTTCATGGGAGAATTTCAAACAAAAATATTAAATATTATGGGTTTGGACTATTTAGCATCCTAAATAGAAATACTGTTTATCATCACATATATCGGCGTTAATATCGGAGTGGGTTTCAAAATCTTGATACATCTTGGGCAACATATCCTCAGGTTTCCATTTATTTTTTAGACGATCCAAATTCGAGGAAGTTTGATATTTACCATTATTACTATAATTAGTCCCGTTAGTTTCTCCCACATCGAAGAATACAATTTGTGCAATTCGGCGGCCTACCACCAGAGGAATTGTATAATGACACGAATTATTAGTAATTTCCATCGTCCATCTTGAAGTATACCCTACATCACCCCAACCAGCACATCGACACGTTTCAATGAAATTCCTACCCAGAGACGAACGACTCTTCATCATGGTAGTAATATGATTTACACCTCCAATAAATTCATTGGTATGTGCTAAAATTGTTTCCCCTGGGCCGATCAGTATTATTTTATCGTCTATCTTAATATTCTGTAGGAATAAACCGCTATATTCTTTTCTAGGTTTGGCTTGTTGAACTTTTCCCCACACTCTATCTATATCACATTTACTGTACATATTGTAGATATGACTACTTTGATGTTTTGGGATAGTTTCTCGGAAGTAGTACTCACCTAAAGTTATATCATAAGATGAGGTGTTCAAGTTACGTTGGTCAAATGGTTCGATCACAATCTCGCCTTTATTTCTAAACTTAATTATAGCTTTATCACTAAGGGTACTTAGCCTATCCATACTTAGATGTAATATTTATCTTCATAGATAGATATTATTATTTAGTATCACTTTTGAAAGATCTGGTTGGGTGATCTTCCTATGGTATCTTCACCTTGTATATATTTAGTCGAATTTGTTGGGATTATATTTATTTCCTGATCTCCTGTATTTTTTTTACTATCGAAATATGTAATTATTATCTTTTTATCATTGTAATCATTTAATCCGTTTTTAGAAACCACCTTATTTTTATTATAACATGAACACTTTTCCATAGAATTTAAACTTGGTTTCGGATTCATTGTTTATTTGATATGTATCATTATAAATAGAATTCTAATATTTAAAATGGATTATCATATCCTTGAAACTTATACTTTGAAATCGATGTCTAGAGACATCAACAAAGAGATATCGGTTATGATTGAACGCTTAAATCGATTAAGGGAACAGAAAGACATTATAGATTTAATAATTATTCATCGATATGAACAAGAGAAAGATAATCAGGTCGATAATGAAACAGTAATCGATCCTCTAAAATAGATAGTGGAGTACATAAAAACTGAAACAAATATCGCCAATATAACGACACCTTAAAAGATATGAACGAAAATGTAGTCTTAGATACGTACGATAAGACTAAAAAATGGTTAGGTGAACATGTCCACAAAAATTTTTTCCCTCGAAATCGTCCTGAGTTTGACATTTTGTGTAGTTTAGTTTTTCGTCACCCTACTAAATCCGAATGGAAAAATCAAATACCAACATCTTTTAAAATATCTCGGAGTCCTGGAACGGGATCTTTGGTAATGTATGTTAGATTTAAGGGAATGAGTAAATACAGAATTGTATCATGGGTTGCGTGTGCAAAGGGAAAACTAGCCAAACATCAAACGTCGGGAAATGATAATAACAAACTTAATGGTGCTATGAGATATGCTATTAGAATGCAGATCAGTAATTATCGAAAAACTCATCATGATCAAAAATGTACATTATGTGGAACAGGTTATCGTATTGAGGTAGATCATTATCCAAAACATTTTATAGATATTAAAGAAAGTTTTATTAAGATGAAGACAGAAAAGGGTAATGCTCCACCCACTGACTTTAAATGGCATCCGAAAAGGGGTAATTTTATGTTTAAAGATGGAACTAAGAATAACGATTATTATGACAAAAAGTGGAAACAGTCCTGGCAGCGATACCATAAAAACAAGGCCAGTTACCGATATTTATGTTCTACTTGCAACAAAAAGACCAATAAAAGTATCGCCACTGTTTCATCAACTATTATTTAAAAATTATAATAAATATAATGATGATTAAGAAATTACTGGATGTATTTAATTTTAATAAGATTATTCAGGATAATAACAAACTAGATCATGAAAATTTTATTCAAGATGTACTTGAGGATGTTGATTTATTATCAAGAAGACTTGAATATGATATTTTTATTGAAAACTGTTCTCATGATTGGGTAAATTATGATGATGCCAAGCTAAATAGAATAGCAAACGATCTTAAAGTTAAAACCAAACTTCAATTAGATAGAATTTCTACAAAAGCTAAGATAGGACCTTTGAGTGTGTTAGATTCAAAAATGTTACAACTATTGATTGTGTGGTCACCACCCACTCCTCGAGTGAGTGGAAAGTGTATGATGTGTGATAAAACGATCACAGTAATTTATATTAACGATAAAGAACATATCATGATGTATTAAGTGGATGGATGGGCTAGTGAGAAAGATCAGTTGGATAGTATCTAACCGCCCCTTGTTCTGCATAGATAACTTATTAAGGATGATAAAAATGATTAAGTAATAATTCGATATTATTACTTATAATACAGTATGAATATTTTTATACTATCTTGGATAATCAAAAACTGTGTCAAATATCACTGTGATAAACATGTAGTTAAGATGATATTAGAAACTACCCAACTTTTATCTACGTGTCAGCATATGGTAAATTCCAATCAAGCACAGATCTGGACTAGCGAAGAAAAGATATATCGTAAAACCCATATGAATCACCCCTCATCTTTGTGGACCAGGGAGTGCAGGGAGAATTATATTTGGTTATGTCATCTGGGATTGGCTCTCTGTCGGGAGTATGGTTTTCGATACGACAAGAAACCAGAGGATCACAAATGTTATCAAAAACTGGTGTTTTTGATAACTCATATTCCCCCGCAGTTAATATCCAACGACGGGTTAATCACATTACCCAAAATGGCAATGCCTGACAAATACAAATGCCAAAACCCGGTTACATCTTATCGTACATATTATCTTAATGATAAAGAACGAATGCTTGTCTGGCGCAAACGTGGTCCTCCTAGTTGGGTTCCTACATCACATCGTCGTGTTCATTACAATTCAGAGATCAAACGCTTATCTAAAATACTAGATAAGCTAAATGGACGAGTTAGAAAATTAGATGATCATATTAAGGAAATCAAAATAATAACTTCCGAAATCGATGACATGAAGCAGATTTTGGCTAATCTGTAATCTGGATATAGTTTAAATCCCGAAATCAAAAACAAGAAATTATTTTGTCGTCAATACAAAATGAGTTTTACACAAACTGGTATTGAGCAGAAGAGACTGCCATCAGGTGCAAAAGTAATAATATATAATCTGAAAAAAGTGAAGATCCATATATATGTTGCTCCTGAAAAATCATTTGGTAATGCTACCCATATTATTGAGACTCCAAACTATCTGTCATTAGTTGATACTCAATATCAGATTCCATATTCCAAAGAATTTCGGAAATATGCTAATTCCTTAAACAAAGTTATTGCAGGTGTAATTATCTCTCATGCTCACCCTGATCATTATTTCGGACTTACATCTTCTTTCAACGATGTCTTATCTTATGCACTTCCCAAGACAATAGAAGATATTAAAAACAAAGGACCAATTATGATCCAAGAAGGTAAAAAAGAATTAGGGGATCTGGTTCCCGATCATGTTACTGTTCCTACTAATGTTCTCCATATGGGAGATGTAGTGGTGGATGGATTGACCTTTAGATATAGAAAATATGACAAGGCGGAGGCAGATACTCAAGTAGTGATTGAATTACCGGAATTGAAAACTGTTATTGTGCAGGATGCTATATCAAATAGATATCATCCTTGGATGGGAAATTACACAGATAATTGGATACGAATGCTGGAATCTTTGAAACAGGAATACAAATCTTATCGACTAGTATTATCTGGACATGGTAATCCCGGATCGTCTGGTGCTTTTGATCGAATGATCAAATATTTACAAGATGTTAAAGATATCATTGACAAATCTGGAGGTGATAAGAAATTAATCGAAGAGAGAATTGTTGCAGCATATCCTAACTATAAGGGTAGACATATTATTCCAATGTGGTTGAAATATATGAAATAATTTATAAACATATAATAATTTTTATTATATGTTTTATTACAGAATTGTTGTCTTTCTTTTCCAAACAGTGGTCTGTGCTTCTTTGCGTGCCTGTGGTGAACCGTATTGAGGTGGACGCGAATCACGACCTCTAGAATACGTTCTTCTGTTGGAATGACCTTGGTATCCCTTACCCTGATAACCACCGACATCTCTAGTTTGATGACTTCTGCCCCTTCCTCGTGCTCCGCTCCAATTCCTCGAACTGTCTCTCGTGCCTCTATATCCTTGTCTACCACGACCTCTCCCACCTCTACGACCAAATCTTTTCTCCTTCTCTTTCTCCATGAACTGTCTGAACTGTTTCTTCTGTCTATCCAAAGCTACCATTTCCGGATCTCGGATAATTACGATGTTATTTGCCTGGGTGTACAATCTAGCTCTCTCTTCTGAAAACACTGTTGTGCTATTCACTGCTTGAATAACTCTAGTTGGTTCAACAAACGGAATCAATACTGTTCCTTGCCACTCCGCATTCTTTCCATCCATCTCGACAATGACTTCAGTTGGGTAGAGATCAGCGATTGGACTGTCCTTCGACATCAAATGTGTCACTTCTCTAGGAAGCAAAGATTTTGATTTGAGAGGTAGAACCGATAACAGTTGATGTATTGGGTTTAAGACCAATTGATTACCTTGAGTCAAGTATCCATCAACACTCCCGATTTGGGAAAGTACTAATGACAGATCAGAAAGTAATGGTGTGTGATGGTAGCGGTAAACAAAATCAGCATTGATAGCGGCTGTTCCTCGAGTGTAATAGTTATACACCCATGCCATTCCAATGAGGTATTGTTCACACATATCTACAACCTTGTCCATAGACACGCCAAAATTATACCCTGGCATAATTTTCTTAAAGACTCCAAATGTCTGACCTCGTGGGGTCAGAGCATTTTGATACCATGCGCCTCGGAATATGTCGTAGTTGAACTCTGTCTGGAATGTTATCTTTTTACCAATAATCATAGCCCCACCTTCTTCTATCTTTTCGGTCCTTACAGATGCAGCCCTCAACATTCGGGAGGGGTATTTGACATCTCTAACTGCTTCGTGTTGCAAAAGCCTTGTCTCTTCCTTTGCTAGATTAGTTAAAAATGCACTCAACCCAGGCCAGTCAATATCAGATTTTTTATCATCCGGGGTGGTTAGAGATCTTCCGGTATCCTTATATACTTGCATCAGGGTAGCAATAGCCTCATCCATATCCTCCAATGTTGGAGAGTGAGGTAGGAAATCGTTACCAATCGTAAACATCATAACTACAAAATCCTGTATTGCAGTTGGTAATTTTAATTCTTGCTGAATAGCTTGCTTGAAACTATTTATGTCAATAACATCCCTAATATCTTCACGCATCAAAGAAATATTATCTAAAGGAGCAATCATACTAAGCATAATCAAATCCGCGTCCATACCATAGAGAACGTGAGAACCCATTCCACTAATTTCACCTGATCGCATCAGGTCCATAATCTTGTGTTCTCCTTCTCCTGGAACCATATGAGATGAATAAATCACCTTAGGTGGGAGAGTTGACTGGTATGAAACTATCCAGCGCTGAAGAAAGTTGTCAAGACGAATCATGAAATCTGTTCCCGGCGTGATAGCGTTAGAATCAAATACGACCTTACCAGCCTGATCCATTGCAGATCTAAATCGCCTTTGACGCTGTTGGGATATCTTTCCTTGAGGGGCCACTCCATCGACGGCGATAACAAATATTTCAGTTGGGCGTACTTGTGCGAGGATTTCCTGTAGTTTAATTGATATGGCATTGTATAACTCGGCCTCCAACATTTTTGGATCGGCTTTCTCAACCAGACGTCTGCGAGCTGGATTTTCTCCTTGCCCGTATGCGTAAACTAGTTGAGCCTGTTCATGAATAATACCGTTTGCGTCGAGAGAAAACGACGAAACATATCTCGGGACATTTCTTCGTAGAACTCCCTTATATCTCTTGTCACGTATCCATTTGTAAAAGTGTGGCACACCCATGATGAAAAATATGTATTTTAAATACACTTATTTATTTTTAAAAAGGATAAAAATTAAAATATCATTTTTATCCTATTGTCTGGAATCAATTAATACTTAAATACTACCTAATAGGGTAGTTTTTGATTAGAACAATCCGAATATGGATCCAAAGAAATATTTCTCTATGATATTTTTTATAAAGTAATATTGATCCAATTTATTATTTTTGTAATATCAAATCAAAAATAAAATTAATGGAATGTCATCTGCACCGACTGGGACTTTTTCTATAAGTCCTAAGATTCCACCATTAGTGAAACCAATGTTATTCAAATCAAATAAAAACCAGAAAAATATTAATACTATTACACTAGACAAACTTTTAGGAAAGGGTGCGTATGGAACCGTCTACATGTGCCGTGATGAAAATGGAGAGAAACTAGCTGTAAAATGTATAAAAACAATGGATTTTGGCATTCCATCTTTGATAGAGGCATCTATTATGTCTGTAATTCATCATCCAAATTTGTCCAAAGCTCTCAAAATTCACTCTACTCCGGAAAAATTATATATAGTACAGGAGTTAGCAATTTCAGATCTTAGGGTTTATAGGGTCAACAATGAAATCTCTGAAGAATTGGCCTATCGTTGGATTCATATGATTTGTCAAGGAATTAATTGTCTCCATAAACATGACATTATTCATGGTGATATAAAAGCTAGTAATATTTTAGTTTATCCTGGAGAGAAAATAAAGATTAGCGATTTTACACTTGCAACCAACACCATGTGGAAAAATAAATACTGTCCCTGTACTCCTACCCATCGTCCGTTGGAGATCTGGTTGGGTAATAGTTGGGGTAAATCAGTCGATATCTGGTCATTGGGATGTACTATATTTGAACTTGTTTATGGTAAAACATTATTTGTTAATCAAACAAGAGATGCGTTTATTAATGCATTATTAGATTGGTACAATTATTTACCATCTCAATATAAATATTCAGATATAAATGTTTCATACAGAGAAACATTTCATTATACTTTTAGTTTACCTGATTCGTTTAATGTATCTTCACCTCTTGATAGTTTGATTCTATCCACTTTGATTATAGATCCATCTTACCGACCATCGGTGGAGGAAATATTAAAGTATGACCAATTTAGGTCTTACCCAAAGGTGCCATCGATGGTAATCAGTTCTCCAATAACTTTTCTTTTGCCCAAAACTGAGAAGAAACTCAGAAAAAAATTAGCACATATATTGAATGATAAAATAACAATAGAACTATCTTATAATTTGTATTCTCGATTAACGGGAATGGTCAATGCAAATGATAATATCAAAATGTTAACTTGCTCATGGATTGCACATAAAATGGTCCACCGAAAAAATATTTCTTTAGATATATTACCATGTGAATTGCATGAGATATTACAGATGGAAAGAAATATATGTGACTATCTTTCATATCGTTTATATTGTAAAACGAATCAAGTTGTATTTAGAGATAATAAATATCAAACTGAACTTTGAATATTTTTGGTAAATTAAACTTTTTTCTCAATATAAAATGGATTATTACTACGACGATACGTCTGGATCATCAGAAAGATATGAACACGGATATTGTAGAAGAAGTCGTGAGTCGTCTTCTGAATATAAACCTAAGAGGAAGCACAACAGGAGAAATAAGCACAAAAGAAAGAAGGATCGAGGCAAGGCTACCAAAGCTTCCAAATATTATTATTCTAGTTCCTGCGATAGTAGTTCAAGTGAATGTTCTTACTCTTGTGACGAGAAAGGACCTACTGGTGCTACTGGACCTAATGGAGCAACTGGAGCAACTGGAGCAACTGGAGCAACTGGAGCAACTGGAGCAACTGGAGCAACTGGAGCAACTGGAGCAACTGGACCTACTGGACCTACTGGACCTACTGGACCTACTGGTGCTACTGGACCTACTGGTGCTACTGGTGCTACTGGACACAAAGGTAAGAGCAAGAAAGGTCCACGAGGACCCCAAGGACCTAAAGGACCTCGTGGTTGTCGCGGTTTCCCCGGTGCTCGTGGAAAGTGTGGACCTACTGGTGCTACTGGAGAAACTGGACCTCAAGGACCTCAAGGACCTCAAGGCGAGAGAGGAAAGCAAGGTGATCCCGGTCCTCGTGGGTATCCCGGTTGCCGAGGACCTCGCGGAAAGCCTGGACCGTGCGGTCCATGCGGACCTCGCGGAAAACGTGGTCCTCCTGGATGCCGAGGTTTTCCTGGACCCACCGGACCTGAAGGTAGCACCGGCCCCGCAGGGGATACCGGACCTACTGGAGCCGGGGATACGGGACCTACTGGACCCTCTGGAGATACTGGACCTACTGGAGCCACTGGAGAAACCGGACCTACTGGAGCCACTGGAGAAACCGGACCTACTGGAGCCACTGGAGAAACCGGACCTACTGGAGCCACTGGAGAAACCGGCCCTCAAGGATGCACAGGCGCTACGGGGGAAACTGGGCCTACGGGTGCTACTGGACCAGTAGGAGATACCGGTCCTCAAGGATGCACAGGAGCCACGGGGGAAACTGGGCCTACGGGTGCTACTGGAGCCACTGGAGAAACCGGTCCTCAAGGATGCACAGGAGCCACGGGGGAAACTGGGCCTACGGGTGCTACTGGAGCCACTGGAGAAACCGGACCTACTGGAGCCACGGGGGAAACAGGACCTACCGGACCAGAAGGTCCTACCGGAGCTACGGGGGAAGCTGGACCCACTGGGCCTGTAGCATCAGCTGAGGCTGGTGTATTAGATAATGACGTAGCTCAATTTATTAATGTTACCGGAGTGGTAATTGAATCGAGCAATCAGTTATCTATGAATTTTAGAGGTCTACTACAAAATAACACATTGGGAGCAGGTATAGGTAGAATTTTAGGCACAATAGCTGGAGTTGATTTACCTATCCCTAATGGAGCTGTGGGTATCGTCCAGTGCGAGGGAGAAGGGGAAACAGGACTGGCTAGATTAGACCCGGATGGTACATTATATCTGTACACAAACGGTGTACAGAACTGGGCGGGCAAATTTATCATTTTAAGTATTACATGCCCTGTCGGTATTTAATCTAATAGATAAACAAAACATAAATTATATATAAACATATATTTATATATAATAAATCTTAATGAGTATTCTACTCACCGGAGGTTTAGGATTCATTGGTTCTCACATTGCAACCGAACTATTAAATGAATCGTATCATGTTGTTATTATTGATAATCTTTCCAACACTTCATTAGAAGTTCTAACCAACATAGAAGAAATTACTGAATCAAATAATTATAATTTTTATCAGGGTAGTATGACAGATAAAGAATTATTAAAGAATATATTTCAGACACATACTATTGACACCGTGATACACCTGGCCGCGTACAAAGCAGTGGGGGAATCAGTCACGAATCCTTTAAAATATTACGATAATAACATTGTAGGATTATTAACACTTCTAAATGTCATGGTAAAATATAATGTCAAAAATTTTGTCTTTTCATCCTCAGCTACTGTTTACGGAAGTCCAGAGAGATTGCCCTTAACTGAAAATTCTCCTCTTGGACCCATTAATCCTTACGGTCAAACTAAATTAATGTCCGAACAAATACTTAGAGATTCGTCAAAAGCCTATAATATAAATATTATCTTGTTGCGATATTTTAATCCAGTAGGTGCACACAAGAGTGGTTTAATTGGAGAAAGACCTAACGGAGTTCCTAATAATCTGTTTCCTTATATATTAGAAGTAGTTAAAGGAACTCGTAAATGTCTAAATATTTATGGAAACGACTATGATACTCCTGATGGAACTGGAATAAGAGATTATATCCACGTTGTAGATCTAGCTAGGGGTCATATCAGCGCTCTTAAACATATCAGTAAAATTAAAAATATCAGAGTATATAACTTGGGGACTGGGAAGGGATATTCAGTTTTAAATATTGTAGATACCTTTAATAAAATTCTAGATCGAACCGGTGATTTCAGAAGGGTCAAATACCGATTTACCGAGAGACGAAAAGGTGACGCTCCAGTTGTATACGCTGATTGTACTTTAGCTGAAACTGAATTAGATTGGAAAACTACGAAAGGTATTGAACAAATGGTAATGGATAGTTTGAACTTTCTTAATAAAAACGAAAAGAATTAAAGAAGGTAAGTACCTTCAAACGGAAATATTCGATAATATAACATAATATTTTATAATATAATATTATAAAATATATCATATATTTTATCTTTTTGAGATATTTTGTGTATTCTCGAGATATTTACTACATCCGAATGACCCTCCTCTCTAGCCAATAACAGATCCCTGTCATTATCTGCATGAATGTCTGCACCATGTTCTACAAGATATTTTATTTTTATTTGGTTCAGAAATTTAATTACCATCTGATTAGATTAATAATCAAATATTAATCTAATTGTTACGTATGATCAGGTTATAGACAATAGAATTTTATCTTTTTAAAATTTGTTCTTCAAGGTATTTAACTATATCCAAATGACCCTTTTCACTAGCCTCTATCAGAGCCATTTCAAGTGATGCATGAATGTCTGCCCCCTGTTCTACTAGATATTTAACTCCTTTTAGATTTCCTTGCATGGCCATTTCTCTTAACATCAGAACCAAATCCATTTCATAAATGTCTGCCCCCTGTTCTACCAGATATTTTACTACATCCAAACCACCCCTCTTACTAGCCCCAATCAGAGCAAAGTCCTTCACTGCATGAACGTCTGCACCCTGTTCTACCAGATATTTTACTACATCCAAATGACGATTCCTACTAGCCTCTATCAGAGCCAAGTCATCCATTGCACGAATGTCTGCACCCTGATCTACTAGATATTTTACTCCTTTTAGATTTCCTTGCATGGCCATTTCGATTAACATCCGATCCAAATCGGTTTGATCTAATTTATCACCTTGTAACAAAGTTATAAAGGGTAAATAATTGTCATTGGGTAAATATTTCTGCATTTCACCGGGTTTCTTTAATAAGAACATTGCTAAAAATTTTTGTCTTTGGGTTAATTGATTGAACGATTCCATATCTCCCTGAAGATAATAAATCATTCCTTGAGTAATGGGATCCAACAATTTAACTAACTGGGTATAAACCAAATAATTATATGTCCCTTTACTAGTACCTAATTTATTCCATAGTTGATTTAATTTATCCTGATACCCTTCAACCGTATTTTGAAAGGTATTATCTATCAGACGTTTCCAATTGGTCCTGTAATTAGGGTTAGTACAAAAATTTCTTAATCTCTGATTAGCTGAACAAACACTAACTACATCTTTAAAAGGTAGGTAAGTAATCTGTTGAATAAAAACATCAACAGGTAATTGGGATAACTGATCTATAGCAGCTTGATTCATTTTGAATGATGATTTTTAATTTATTTTAGATTAAAATGAAAGAAATCGACTAATCGATACAATCAGGATTGTTTTCCTTGAAATCACTATTCCTAATCAATTCCTCAGTATAATCTTTAAAATCGTTATCCGGGATTATACGATTTAATATAAGGGGTGCTATATCAGTATGTTTAAATTTATCACCATTTATAGACCAACCTTTTTTTGATAAAATATATAACGGTGCTCTCATTTCATCACACTTAGATCCACCATGATTATGATTTGCGTCCATTCCATGATCAGATGTTATAATTACATCATAACCAATATCAAACCAACGAGGTAAGGTAGCTCCCAATACACTATCTATTTTACTTACCGCTTTACAGTATGCCTTCCCAATTCCATTAGCATGTCCGACATCGTCAGGTGTCATTACGTGGATCAATAAGTAGTCAGGATGATATTTATATATTAGAAACTCTGATATTTGAAATGTATGTGCTAATCCCTCGCTACTATCATCTACTACATCTGGGATATCATCACTAAAGAACCGTCCATATGTTATGTCTTCACCATTATCATTATTAAGCTCTTTATGTTTGATATATAAGTATTTATCCTTACCATACAGATCGTAGAACCAGCTACTACCAACCACTGCTGTAGTTTTGTCTGCTTTAGTTAGATCCCGAAATACATTTCGTTCCATTTTGCTCTTATCTTGAACTAAATTAGAGGTAATACCATGAATAAGAGAGGGAACACCTGTATGTAGTGTTTCATAATTAGTTTTAGAGACGCTGGGGTTATCAACAATAGAAGTGGTCTTAACACCGATATTACAATTATTACATAGTGAATTAACATATCCAAATTCTTTGAAGGCTGTATCCGATCTCATCCCATCACATAAAATCATGATTACTTTATTTTGTTTGAGAGTAGATGGGGTAGGAACATTTAACATAATATATTTTTAAATTAAATATATTATTTTAGTTCGATACACTTCAACCTCCCTAGTCTTAAATTACGGGGAATATTATATCATGGTTAATGTAAAGATTGCTGATTTCTCAAGAGGTGTTAATTTACGAGAGATTACTTTCTGAGGTGTCTGTTTTGATTCTGGCTGTAACATACTTGAATCAGTTAAAAATCCATATCTCTGTTTCTGAGGTGTCTGTTTTGATTCTGGCTGTAACATACTTGAATCAGTTAAAAATCCATATCTCTGTTTCTGAGGTGTCTGTTTTGATTCTAGTTGTAACATATTTGAATCAGTAGTTACTTGAGGAACAAAGGGGTAAACAGCAGGTTTAGGAATTATTTCTAACTTTCTTATTAAATCATCCGCTGTATATCTTTGATTAGGGTTTTTGTTTAATAGTCCATTCACTATATCATTTATCTGTTCATTAGACGTATTGAGTTTGGGTGGCTCTGTATTGATTATTTTGGAAAATAATTCTTGAATATCACCACTCTCAACTTCATAAGGATACTCTCCTGTTACCGCTGTATAAAGAGTCACACCGAGTGCCCACATATCGGATGCGGGGGTTCGAATATTCGATTCAAAGTACTCCGGAGATAAATACCAGGGAGTTCCTCCCGTATTAACGCAATATTTACCAAGATTTTCTTTAGACCTAGTATGACACGCCAATCCAAAATCGATAATTCTAGGAGTATATTCTTCATCAATCATGATATTTTCCAATTTAATGTCATTGTGTATTAAATCTTTAGAATGTATATATTTCAAACCTATTGCTAAATCCTTCGCAATTAACAATAATAAATAGTGATATAGTTTTACATAATTTCCACTCTTAGCTCTCATTACAAAATCAAACATATCCGTTCCATCTATATATTCCATCTCAATAAAGAACTGATTGCTATCCGAGTTATAATAACTATCGTAATAACAGATAGTAAATGGATTACAAGTGGGATCCGATAACTTTTTCAGATATTCTACTTCTTTGTAACTAATATCAACTAAATTTTCTTTCCCTTTCGGGATATTAATTACTTTAAGTGCAATTAACTTATTATCGGAGTTTCTTCTAGCCTGATACACTGTTCCAAAAGCACCACTACCTATTTTTTTAATTATTTCATAGTCGTAGATAGATCTAGGAGCCATCTTTATTTTCTAATTGATTATATTCTTGAAACTTTGTTGAAATATTAAGATTAAGATGGATGTATTGATTAGTCAAGTGAAGAAACGTCAGGCTTGTTCAGAAATTCTACACGGAATAGCATATTTTTTAATAACATTGATTGGATGTACTATATCATTATCATTAGCCTTTAATTACCATGATACAATATGCAATATATCTAAATATAATGAAATTGAAAGAGTGAATTGGGACCGTCCGAATATCCAAAATTCTACAGATTCTTTTGAATATTTCTATATGATCGTAGATGTTATATATTCTAGCAATTATTTAGGTAAATTATACTTAGAAGAAAATTTATACTTGGATCTAATACGATACATGTCTGATAATCCAATAGGATCCAATGTATTATGCTATTGGGAAGAAGGAAATCAATATTTTAATCTAGGAAAGTTAAATTTATATTACCAAATAGCTGGTTGGGTAAGTTTAGGCCTGATGTTACTGACAGTAGGTCTGATTTGCTATTGGGTCGTCCAATGGGTTAAACATAGGAGAGATATATTTATTAACGATGACTTTCTTATACCGAAATAACTACTAATACTCAAACTAAATTAACTATTTTACCATTCCATAAATTAATATATAATAAATATTTATTATATATTGGATATTATCTAATTAAAGATTTTAATTAGTGTTTGCGGCTGTCGCTGTAGCTGCTCTCTGAGTAGCTATCGCTGCTGTATTTGTCGCTGCGGCTATCCCTAGAGTATCGAGAGTCACTGGAACGGCGTGACCTTCTATCGCAGTCGCGACTGTCAGATCTGCTATGGCTGTAGCTGTGATCATCATCATGACAATCATCATCATTGTTATTTCTGAACAAAGCCCAGAGAATAAGTAAGATTACTATTATTACTACTATGAAGAGTAGGACGTAGTTTCGGTTATGACCCCAGTATTTCGACATTTCTTTACTAATTCTATAATTTTATTTTTAAATTTTATTCTTTCTATCTTTTCGACTTTTCATCTTGAAATTATTAAATATTTCAAGAATTATCTTATATTAGGTGAAACACTATTAAAGAATTCATTAGTTATGAATGCATATGGTAAATTTTAAAAAGGTAATACTGGTTGTTCTTTCTTTTTCTTGCTTGGTTCTTCCATATCGAATATTATAAACACTACTAAAATTATGATTAAAAAGAATATTATAAGTAGTACCCCTACCCACCAATACTTGTCAAGAAACGATCTAGTTTCCGGAGTACGACTAGGAGGGGCAGTTCCTCCGGGAGGTGTTGGCTTACTTCCGCCACAATTAATTTCTTCTTTAATTGTACTATTTTCAATTGTACCACTAAAGGTATTAACAATTTTACATACATCCGGACAATCTTCTGGGTAATAATCCGACGCCGTTTCAGCGGTTTCCAATGGAATTAGTTGATCTGTACCTGAATTACAAGGGGCATACCAACACCCTACTTTTCCTAAACTATTAATTAGGTCATTATTCGAACCAGCTGCCTGCAATATTTGATTATATGTTCCATTCGGATCTTTTCCTCTATTAATGCATAGACATTCATTGACTTCTCCATCTTTTATATCTACGTTCGCCCCGGGTAATATTTGATTTATATTAGCCAAATTGCGACAGTAACCAAAGATAGTTTCATTTGCGGCCGCTTTAGCTTCTGTATCATCTTCACTAATTCCTCCAAGCCACCTACGACATATCTCTCCGGTTGGACTATTTGCTATAAGATCAGAACAAATACCACCAACAAAAGATGATGGACAAGTCCCTGGTCCGTCAATAGCATTTCCTTGGAAACCTTGACATAGGGTAGGCATAATTTTTGTGTTCCACGTTTTAAGATTTTCAGGGGTTTCTATACCATATGTATTTAACCACGTATTAACTGCTTCTAAACTAGTAAATGTGTCTATTGGCCACTTACACGTAACTTTTAACTCACTACTTGGATTAGTTGCAATGTTGCCGCCTAATTCACCGGCACATACAGCGGGGGTATTATTATTAAGAGATAGACATCCCTCAATATCAACTTCTGCACAAATTCCATTACATGGAGAGTTCACATTGTCTATTTCTACCAACCATTGATCCTTATCTTGTGGTCGTCCTGGACAACAACCCCTAGGTTGGTTACAATATTCTGTCAAACCTTCCTCTGGTACTTGTTGTTGAAAAGAAGTACAAACATTTCCTGGTGTATCGCATTCATTTACAAAATCGGCCTGGCATTGAAGAGTTGGAATAATAGGACAACTACCTCCAGGAACTTCATTACCATCCGGGCCGGGCTGACAACTACATACCTGATTTCCCATTTAAATAAATTTTAAATAAAGTATTAAAATTTATTGAATATTAGTTTTGCATTACTTACAAAGCATAAACTATAGGAACATCGATTAAATATGTCCGTCCATTATCCGGAAACTCTTCGTCGATACATACATTATCGTAAAAAGAGCGACTTTGTCGTTATCAAATACGGTGCGGAATGGTGTGGTCCCTGCAAAAAACTGACTCCCATCCTGGAAAAATTAGCCAAAGAACATACTCATGTTTATTTTGTCGATGTAAATGTAGATCTAGAAGAAATATCTGAGCATCACGATGATTTTACGGATGTGAGCAAAATACCCCATATCAAGTTATTTGTAGATGGGGAGTTGAAGAAAGAAATTATTGGAAAGGATGAAGATAAACTTCAAAGATATGTAGAAAGGTATTCAGAATTAAAGTTGAATGAGAAAAAACAAAAGGTAGCTGATGAAGTAACTACACCTGAAAAAGAGAAATCAGTGATAGAACAACATTCTGAAAGGGGTAGGGAGAGACCTGAACGGGGTAGGGAGAGACCCACCAAGGAGAGACCTGAACGGGGTAGGGAGAGACCTGAACGGGGTAAGGAGAGACCCACCAAGGAGAGACCTGAACGGGGTAGGGAGAGACCTGAACGGGGTAAGGAGAGACCTGAAAGGGGTAGGGAGAGACCTGAACGGGGTAGGGAGAGACCCGTCAGGGAGAGATCTGAACGGGGTAGGGAGAGATCTGAACGGGGTAGGGAGAGACCCGTCAGGGAGAGATCTGAACGTGGTAGGGAGAGA
>Ga0209986_10000859_pt1 | contig 29892 bp, 22 predicted proteins | sample BlataG_FD_183168 | JGI IMG/M metagenome (GOLD analysis project Ga0209986, IMG submission 183168) | Deep subsurface microbial communities from Black Sea to uncover new lineages of life (NeLLi) - Black_00105 metaG (SPAdes) (version 2) | ecosystem: Environmental > Aquatic > Marine > Oceanic >...
CCGACCGCCCGGAGCAGGCCGAGCGTTCGCCGCTTTTCCAGCACGTTCATGGTGACGGTGTTGGCCACCCCCAGGCTACCGACCACAAAGCCGAGCCCGAGGATCGCCCAGAGAGAGCCGACCACCCCCTGCACGATCCGGTCGACAAACGCCCGCACGTCGCCGAAGCTCCGCAGCAGCATCGCATGCTCATCAGCGATTCGGTTGAGCGGCTCCCGCAGACGCTCCGCCTGGCCCTCCGGGGCCGTGATGAGGAGCAGGTCAGCCTTGCTCATGCCGAAGAGACGGCGGGCAGCTGCGCGGGTGAGATGCAATGACGACCCGCCCGAGGTGTAGTCGATCACCAGGCCGGCCACGGTCACGTTGGTGGTTCGGCCGAATACTTCCACCGGCACCTCGTCACCAGGCTTGATGCCGGTGCGGCGGGCGAGCACCGTGCCAGCGGCCACCTCGCCTCGCGCAAGCGCCGCCCGCAGGTCATCGACCGAGAGGTCGACCGGCTCCAGGGGCAGGGGCTCACCCGGGGTCATGTCGCGGGCCACGACCACGCAGGCCGACCCGGCCAGCCGGCCCGTGGCAATCCCAATGCCCTCAACCCGGCTGATCCCGTCGAGCTTCTGCACATCGGTCTCGGCCGAACCGCTGTCCGAGCCCTCTGCGCTGCCAGCGGCCGAGATCATGCCGGCATGGGTCAGCACCCAGTCGGCCCGCATCATCCGCGAGTACCAGCCCAGCACGTCGTCAACGTTGTCCCGAATGGCATGCCCCAACCCGATGCCGTTGGTGACCGCGACCACCAGCACGCCGGTGGTCAGGGCCGTCCGCACCGGCTGCCGCAGAATCTGCTCGACGGCCAGCGTGGTCTCGATCCGGAACCGCCCGGGAATCAGCCGGGCCAGCAGCCGGGCGATCGGCGGCAGCAGAATTGGCGTCGTGGCCACGAAGGCCAACAGCAGCGTCATGCCGCCGGGCACCGCTGCGCGGGGAGGAAAAATTTCGGCCAGCACGAGGGCCTGGTTGGCAACTGCCAGCAGGGTCAACAGCCCGACGGCTGCGATGAACTTCCAGGGGGTGCCGCGGGCCGGCGGCTGCGGGGCCGAGGCCAGCCCCTCAAGCAGATCAACGTCAGTCGCCTCCTGAGCCGGCCACCAGGCGGCGGCCATCGCCACCAGCACACCAAGGGCGATCGACACCGGCAGCACCAGTGGCTGCACCAGCAGCTGTTCGCCCGGCGGCGCCTGCAGGGCCCGCGAGATGCCAGCCGAGATCGGCCCCGCTGCCAGCAGGCCGAGTCCCGCTCCCAGGGTCGCCCCGATCAGACCGAGCAGGGCCGCTTCCAGCACCACCAGTCGCCGCACCTGCCGGCCGGTTGCGCCCAACAGCCGCATCAGCGAAAAGCCCCGTCGCCGTTCGGTCACATTCATCAGCATGGCGTTGCCGACGATGAACCAGGCCATCGCCACCGTCAGGCCGGTGACAAAGTCGAGGCCGAGATCGGCCGAATGCAGCACGTCCTCGGCCATGCTCGCCCGGCCGACTGGAATTTCGGCCAGGAGGCTCTCCGGCAGCCGCTTGCGAATCGCCTTGAGAACCTGCTGCCGCTTGGCCTCGGGCTTCAGCACCACCCGGGCCCGATCGAGTGAGCCAAGGGACCGCGACATCTCACCGAGCACGCGGATGTCGACGATCACGCCAGACGTTTCGGTGAACCAGGAGATTGACTCCCGCTCGGCCAGCCCGACCACCGTCATCCGGTCGATCCGTCGCCGGGCAAAAAACAGGAGCTCGTCACCAAGGCCAAGGCCGAGGCTTTCGGCGAGTGACTCCTCCAGCACCACCTCTTCAAAACTGACACAGGGCCGGCCGGCCGAGAGCTTCATCAGCCCCAACTCGGTCAATGTCTGGGCGGCGACACCGACAGCCACCTCGCGGACCCGCCGCTCGCCCACCCGCAGCAGCGTGGGCCGATAGAAGAGTGGCACCACCGCACGGATGCCGGGGAGGTCGGCCAGATCGGGCAGTTCCTGGGCGTCGAATCGCCCACCGCCACGGGCGGCGACATCGACGGTCGGAAAGCCCTCGACCGCCTCGGTCAGCCGGCGATAGCCGGTTCGCGAGGCATCGGCCGAGACCCAGGTGGCGACGACGGCGCCGACGGCGACCGCCACGCTGGCAATCGTCGCCGCGGCCCGGCCCGGTCGCCTGGCCCACTGCCGGAGGAGCAACTTCGACTGCCTCATGAGACCCCCGCGGCAGCAGCGGTGTCGGAGGCGATGAGCCCATCCCGCATGCTGATGGTGCGGTCGGCCGCAGCGGCACTGTCGGGATCGTGGGTCACCATCACCACGGTCTGGTGCTGGTGGTGGACCAGTTCCTGCAGCAGTTCGATCACCCGAGCCGAATTGGCCGAGTCGAGGGCGCCGGTCGGTTCATCGGCCAGCACGATGGCCGGCTCAGTCACCAGGGCCCGGGCGATCGCGCCCCGTTGTTGTTCGCCACCGGAGAGCTCATCAGGCCGGTGAACGGCCCGGCCGGCCATGCCGACCGCCTCGAGCGCCTTGCGGGCCGCCGCATCGCAGGTCGCCTCGCCCTTGCCGTCGAGCACCAGCGGCAGGGCCACGTTTTCCAGCAGCGAGAGCTCGGGCAGCAGGTTGTACCGCTGGAAGATGAAGCCGATTCGCCGTCGTCGGATCAGGGCCAGGGCGTCGTCGTCAAGCGTGGCCAGGTCGACATCCTCCAGCACGACGCGGCCGCTGCTCGGCCGGGTAATGCCGCCGAGCATGTGCAACAGGGTGCTTTTCCCCGAGCCGGAGGCCCCGGTGATGGCGACAAACTCGCCCTTCGACACCCTGAAGTCGACCCCGCCGACTGCGGCTACCTTCGTCGCATCCCCGCCGGTTTCAAAGGTTTTCGTCAGCCGCTCTGCCTGCAGAATCGCCACGTGTCTGAGTCTCCCTGGGGTGCGGATGGCGGCCGGACGCCGGGGCCGAGTCATCGCACACCCGGCAGTGCCGGGCATGCCGGTCACCGTGCCGGGGAAACCCCGGTAAGCCGGTGAAGCTTGGCAGTTTCGTTCAACCTGGCGGCCCAATCATGCCGATTATTCCGACTGGAGTAATTTGCCGGAGTTTGCTGAGTGTATGAGAAATCCAATCATTGCACGAAACTGGTTGACGGTTCAGGTCGTGGGGGTGGCGTTGCTGATGGCAGCGACGGGACTCGCGACTGAATCCGACCGGCCACGAAGGGCCGCCGGCAGATTTCTGATTGCCGACCCCGGTCTTCTGCTAACGCCGGCCGCAACCAGCCAGCCGCAGCCCGACGCCGAGGCGGTGCCGGTTGCGCCACCTCGGCCTCTTGCGGGCCAGCCGTTTCCGTTTGGTCCTGACCGGAACGGTGCCCGCGGCCCCTCACCGCGGACGCTCGCTGAGTTTTCCCTACGGGCACTCGAGAGCCATCCCCGAATGCGGTCGGCCCGGGCCGCGGTCGAGCAGTCCCGCGGCAAGGCGGTCCAGGCCCGGCTCTATCCCAATCCGGTGCTGGCTGGCTCAAGCCCGCAGATGGCCGGCACCGACAGCCAGTGGAACGGCTTCGTCTCACAGGAATTCATCACGGCCGGCAAGCTGAAACTGTCCCAGCAGGCGGCCCTGCGAGAGGTACAGCGGGCCGAATATGAACTGATCCGGGCTCGGTTCGATGTGCTCACCGGGGTGCGGGCGGCGTTCTATGACCTGCTCGTCTCGCAGCGGCGGCTGGAGATTTTCAAGCTGCTCTACGACATCTCGAACCGGTCCTATGAGATCGGCAGGCAGCTGGCCGCCGCCGGGGAGGAGACCCGGGCCGACACCCTGTTCTGGAGTATTGAGAAGGACCGGGCCGAGGTGCGGCTGATCAACTCAACGGTCAACATCGAGACGGAACGCCGCGAATTGGCGGCGGCCATGGGGCTGCCGATGGCCGACGTCGGTGAGATCGACGGGGATCTCTTCGAGCTGCTGCCCAACTTCGACTTGAAGGAGTTGCAGCGGGCCGTAATTGCCCGCAACGCCAACCCCCGGGCGGCGGAAGCCAACATCGCCCGCGCCCAGTGGACCCTCGAACGCTCGGTCGTCGAGCCGATCCCGAACATCACGCTGATGGGTGGCTATCAGCGGCAGGTCGGCCCGCCGCAGGATCAGGGGCTGGTCGAGGTGATGCTCTCGGTGCCGCTGTTTGACCGCAACCAGGGCACCATCCGTTCCGCCCGAGCCGGTATCGCCACCGCTCGCGCCGAGCTGCGTTCGGTCGAGATCGAACTGGCCGATCTGACCGCCCGGGCGATCAATGACTACCGTCAGGCCCGCCGGCTGGCCGAGTGGTACCAGGAGCTGATCCTGCCGAAGGCCCGCGAAACCGTCCGGGTGACCCAGCTGCTCTATTCCCAGGGTGAGCTGACCTTTCTGCGGCTGCTGGAAGCCCAGCGGATCCTGACCGAGACCGAACTGGCCTACGTCGATGCCCAGCGGGCCCGCTGGAACGGAGCGGTCACAATCGCTGACCTGCTGCAGCTGGAGGAGTTCCCACCAACTTTTGAATCACCGGCGACAACGAGTCTGGAGTTTCTCAATGAGCGGCAGGGTGCACCGCCCGGCCTGATCCCTGAGCAGATGCCGCCACCGGCGCCCTGAGCCAGGCTCACTCGGCCGATACGGGTAGGGCGATCGATGCCTCGGTAGTGCTCCCGGCCTGAAGGTCGGTTACGGCGAGAATGAGCCGATGCTCGCCTGCAGGAAGATCAGCGGGAAGGTCGAGCAGATAGCGGGCGAAGTAGTCGCGACGTTGGGCGGTACAGGTTTCGGTCACCGGCGGAAACGACCAGCCGGCCAGCCGATTGCCCTGGCCATCCTCCAGCCGCAGGGTGGTGTCGATGCTGGTGGTAACGCCAGCAGTAGTTGGCCGGGACTGGAGTCCGGAGAGCTCAAAGTAGGCAATCACTTCGCCACCGGGATGGAGATCGGCCGGGTCGAAGCGATCGACCTGCCCCCAGCCCCGGACCTGCCGGGCCAGACACGGACGGTCGATCGAGAGGCCACTGGCCGGCATTGATTCAGCGGGAGTGGTCGCCGACTGGGAAGCGTCGGCAGTGGCATCTGCTGAGTTCTCTTCGGGGGCTTCAGCAGAGACGGTCGCCGCGGGATTTGCTGGAGCTGGTGCCTCCGCCGGCTGGTCGTTGGTTGAGACTGGGTCGGCTGGCGTGGAGGCCTCGACAGGGGAAGTCTCGGCAGTCGCCACCTCGGGAGGGGCCGCTGGTTCGGTAGCTGGCGGTTCCGCCGGCTCGTCGATCACCGCTGGCTCAGTCACCGCTGCGACGGTTGTCGATTCGGCCAACCCGGCCGTCTCCTCGGTGGCGGCAGGAGCGGCCGCGCGCAGTGCGGTGAGCGTTGCGGTGAACTCTTCGATCACCACCGGCCAGTCGGCCTGCGGGGTCAGCTGGAGGGTTTCGATCAGCGCCGCCTTCGAGGCCGCGTCGAGGCTGTCAGCCGCGGCCAGGTCGCTGATGGCCTGTTCGATGGCGGCGGCCACTGCGGCCGGATCGTCAGTGAGTGAATCAGCCAACTCGGCGGCGGTTGGTTCGTCTGCCACGCCTTCACGGTCGTAGCTGGCGATGTCGGTCGGGCCCATCTCGGAGGCATGCGGTTCAAGGTCGCCAAGCGTAGCCAGCTGCGTCATCGCCGCCGCCTGTTCGACGCTTTCCCGAAGGGCGTCCCGCATCGAAATGACCGAACTGCAGCCGGCGGAGAGCATCGCGGCCGCCGCCAGGAGGGCTCGGGCCAGATCGATCGGATTGGAAAGTCGTATTGTTCGCATGGGTCGCCGGGGCGAGTACAAGATGGGTCGCCGCCCCGGGGGCTGGTCCGAAAGTTCTGTCGTCGATCACGGTGGCCTTCGACAGGTTTCCGGGAAAGTAGGAACTTTTTACACCCGGGGGCAAGTCCAGCCTGGCCCGCTGCTGACGATCCGCCGGGACGCTGATAGACTTCGCCAAACCGCCGTCTTTTCCCCAATTTCCGCCCTGTGTTGCCAATTGTATGCCCAATCAGCCTGCCGTCACCGCCGCCCCCGGGCCCCTCCGCAGCCGGCTGCCGACGGCCGGCTGGTCGCATCGGAACCTGCTCGACCTCGAGGAACTCACCGCTGAGGAAATCAGCCTGATTCTTGACACGGCGGTGCTCTGCAAGGAGGCGACCGCAGGCTGCCGCCGGAAGATCGATGTGCTGGCCGGTTCGGCTGTGGTCAATCTGTTCTTCGAGAATTCAACCCGCACCAAGACCAGCTTTTCCCTGGCGGCCCGACGGCTCGGGGCTGACGTTATCGATTTTTCGGCCTCGACCAGCAGCCTCTCCAAGGGTGAGTCGTTCATCGACACGGCGAAGAATCTCGAGGCGATGGGAATCGATGCCGTGGTGGTTCGGCATGCCACTCCGGGGACGCCCCATCTGTTGGCTGGCCATCTCAACGTCGGGGTCATCAACGCCGGCGATGGTCCGCACGCCCATCCCACCCAGGGGCTGCTCGATATCCTCTCCATTCGGGAGCGGCTGGGCGATCTGCGGGGGCTCACCGTCGGGCTGGTCGGCGACATTGCCCACAGCCGCACTGCCCGGTCGAACCTCTGGGGCCTGACGAAGCTGGGGGCGAAGGTGATCCTCTGCGGCCCGCCGACGCTGGTCTCCGATCGCTGGCGGGAACTGGGTGTCGAGATCTCCCACGATCTCGATGCAATCCTGCCGCGGTGCGACGTGCTCAATCTGCTGCGGATTCAGTTTGAGCGGCAGCACACCAGTCCCTTCCCGTCGGTGCGGGAGTACGCGCATCTGTATGCAATGAACCGCGATCGGCTGCGGCGGGCCAAGCAAGACCTGGTGATTCTCGCTCCGGGCCCGATCAATCGCGGCGTTGAGGTGACTGCCGACGTGGCTGACTGCCCGCAGTCGCTCATTCTTGACCAGGTGACCAACGGGCTGGCGGTACGGATGGCGGTTCTCTGGCTGATCTGCGGTGCCCGGCAGCAGGCCGTCGGGCAGTCCACTGATGACGGGGCCGGCAGCAGGAGGATCGTCTGATGGCATCGATGTTGATTCGTGGTGGCCGGGTGGTCGATCCCAGTCAGGGAATCGACCGGATTGATGACCTGCTCATTCGCGATGGGCTGGTCGTGGCGATTGGGCAGACCGGCAGCCAGCCGCTCGGCAAGGTCGACGAGACGATCGCTGCCGAGGGGCTCGTGGTCACGCCCGGCCTGATCGACATGCATGTTCATCTGCGGGAGCCGGGCCGCGAGGAAGACGAGACAATCGAGACCGGTACCCGGGCGGCCCTGGCAGGCGGCTTCACCAGCGTCGCTTGCATTCCCAATACCGAGCCGCCAATCGACACCCAGGCCAATGTCGAGTTCATCCGGCAGAAGGCGGCCCGAGCCGACACCTGCAACGTTTTTGTCGTCGGCTGCGTCAGCCGCGATCGCGCTGGCAAAGAACTGGCCGAGATCGGCCAGTTGGTCGAGGCGGGGGCGGTTGCCTTCAGTGATGACGGGTCGCCCGTCTACGACGCCGAACTGATGCGGCGGGCCTTTGAATACTGCCGCATGTTCGACAAGCCGATTCTCGCCCACGAAGAGGTGCTGGAACTCTCGCGGGGTGGCGTCATGAACGAGGGGTTGGTCTCGCTGAGCCTCGGCCTGAAGGGAATGCCGGCGGCGGCCGAAGAGGTGATGATTGGCCGCGACCTCGCCCTCGCCGAGGTGACCGGCGGTCGACTGCATGTGATGCATGTTTCGACCGCCCACGGCGTTGATCTGATCCGGCAGGCGAAGACCCGGGGCATCCGGGTAACGGCCGAGGCCTGTCCCCACCATTTCACCCTCACTGACGAGAGCCTGCGGGGCTTTGACTCAAACTTCAAGATGAGCCCACCGCTACGGACAGCCGCCGATGTGGAAGGGATTCTGGTCGGCCTTGCCGACGGTACGATCGACTGTCTTGCCACCGATCATGCTCCCCACGCGCCGGAGAAAAAGCTGCTGGAACTCGACCGGGCTCCCTTCGGTATCCTCGGCCTCGAGACTGCGGTGGGACTCTGTGTGACCCGGCTGATTGAGACCGGCCGGATCGGTTGGCTGCGATTTGTCGAGGCAGCCAGCCAGCTACCGGCCGAGATCCTCGGCGTCAACCGCGGTACGCTGCGGCCCGGTGGGGTTGCCGATGTGACGCTCATCGACCCGAGCCTGCAGTGGCGGGTCGACGCGACGCAGTTCGCATCGAAGAGCATTAACTCTCCCTTCGACGGCTGGACACTCACGGGACGGGCCGTGGCGACGATAGTCGCCGGCCGGGTGAAATACCGCCTGCGGTGACATGATCATCATTGACGGCTACAACCTGCTGCATGCGTCGGGAATTTTTGGTGCCGAGCGGGGGCCACGCGGGTTTCAGCAATCGCGTCATGCCTTGCTCGATCACCTGCTGGAGTTACTCGGCCCCGAGGCCGCACGGACGCTGGTGGTGTTCGATGCCGCTCACGCTCCCGACGGGCTGCCGGCCCGGCTGCAGCATGGTCCGATCCGGGTCTGGTTTGCCCGGGAATACCCCGATGCCGACAGTCTGATTGAAGAGCTGCTCGAGGACGAACCGGCCCGCGGCAACGTTGTCGTCTCCAGCGACCGCCGCCTGCAGGTGGCTGCCCGGCGGCAGCGGGCCACAGCGGTCGGCAGTGAGCAGTGGCTGGCTGAACGCCGTGCCGCCCTACGGGCGGCACGGCGGCCCCGCGAAACCAAGCCACCCGAGCCAGGGCCTGAGGGTGTGGAAGCCTGGAAACGCTTCTTCGGCATGTGAAAGCTAGCCGCTCGCCTTCGCCCAGCGAGCCAGTTTGCGGTCGAGGGTTGAGCGTTCGATACCGAGCAGCCGGGCGGCTTTGGTTTTGTTTCCGCCGGTCGACTCGAGGGTGGCCAGGACATGCCGCTGCTCAACCTCTGCCAGTGTGGCCGGCTCAAACTCGGCCGTGGCCACGGCGATCCTCCCAGTGTCACCCGGTGAGGCGAGTGTGCTGAGGGCCAGGTCCGAGACGTCAATCTGCTCAGTCGGTGCCAGCACCACCGCCCGCTCAACACAGTTGCGCAGCTCGCGGATGTTGCCGGGCCAGTGGTAGTCCCGCATGGCGATGACCGCCGCGGGGGTGAAGCCCTCAATCCGGCGGCCGACTTCGCGGGCGAATCGCTCAAGGAAGTGCCGGGCCAACGGGGCAATGTCTTCTTGACGCTTTCGCAGCGGCGGGACCCCGATTTCCACGACGCGGAGCCGAAAGTAGAGGTCGCGGCGGAATCCGCCCGCGGCGACGGCTTCTTCGAGATGCCGATTGGTGGCCGCGACAACTCGCACGTTGACGTTGATTCGGGCACTGCCACCGACACGCTCAAAATGATGGCCCTCGAGGACCCGGAGAAATTTGGCCTGAATCGTCGGGCTCATCTCACCGATTTCGTCGAGAAACAGTGTGCCGGTATCGGCCAGCTCGAACTTTCCCACCTTTTTCTCGGTGGCACCCGTGAAGGCCCCTTTCTCGTGGCCAAACAGTTCACTCTCGAGCAGCGTTTCGGAGAGAGCGGCACAGTTGAGGCAAACGTAGGGCCCACCGCGGCGGTCACTCGACTCGTGGATCGATCGGGCGACCAACTCCTTGCCGGCGCCGCTTTCCCCCCGGATCAGCACTGTGGCCTTGGTGCTGGCAACCCGCTGGATCTGATCGGTGATCCCGCGAAGGGCGGCACTCTCACCGACCATTCGGGTCTCTTCCCCGAGCCGTTCCTTCAGGAGACGGTTTTCACTGGCGGCATTGGCCAACCGTGAGGACAACGTGTCACGGGTTGAAAGGTTCTCGAAAGCCTGCCCAACGGCATCACAGACGGCAATGACAAACTCAAGGTCATCGGGCGAGCCATCACCCCCACGAGGCTCACCGGCAAGATAGAGGCAGCCGATCGGTTTACCCCCTGAGCGGATCGGCGCAATGATAATGATCGTGGGTGGTTGGCCACCGACCGTTTCGGGGCCTGCCAGAATTGCTTCGTCGGTCGCCAGCACCGTCTCGATGAGGTCGGCTGGAAGATCGGCCAGCCTCAGGTTGGAGGGAACTGCCGCGACGCCGTGCAGGTCGGTCAAGAGAACACGGCGTTTGCGAGGCGTGCCCGGCTTGGGCAGCAAGACCATGCCGCGGCTTGCCTCTGAGCCGAGCATCGCCGATTCCAGGGCTCGGTTGGCGGCGGCGTCGATTTCTCCAGCCCTGCCAAGGGCAAAGGCCAGCCGGCAGAGCTCGGCTGCGGCCTGACCGGCCCGGGGGGCGGTGCGGGCCGACTCACGAATATCATCCAACAGCCGGCTGCGATTGCGGCGGTAACGGATGGTCGAGTGCCACTGCTCGATATCGGCAGGCATTTCCCCGGTTATGCCCCCTTCGCCACTGTCGGTGTCCAAGTGACCGCTTCCGACCTCAGCCGGCGGGCTGCCACTAAAAAACTGAATCTCAACCGCACCGATGCAGATGATGTCGCTATCGGCGAGGAGCTGGTCGCCGGTGACGGCATCGCCACCGACCAGGGTGCCGTTGCGGCTATCCAGATCACGAATGAACCAGCCACCGTCGGCTGTCTGGCGTAACTCGGCATGGCTCCGGCTGGCCCGCTCATCATGGAGCACGACCCGATTGCCCGGGGCTCGACCGAGCGTCACAATCTGCTCGGTCTGCAGCCGCACCAGAACCGGCTCGCCGGTCTGCTCCCGGATGAGGATCGAGGCGTCCCCGCTGCCGGCACTGAAATCCTGTTTTCCCATCGCCCTATCATGCCGAATCGACCCGCTCGTCGCGAGCGGGGCCAGCGTGACCGGCCCAACCGGGGAGGGCCCGCTGTGCTGCGAGTGGGTTTTTGCCCGGACAACCGGGTTTGCCCCGGGAACCGGCCTCCGACTAGCATCTCGGCGAGTGCGTGGCCGGGAGCGGACAAGCGTCTGCCCGCAGCCTACGTGGCGGTAGCGGGATCCGGATGCAGGGTTCCCAAACGCGGAGACGAGGTGCCTTCATGATCTGCCGGATGCTCTCTCAGATGCCAGTCGTGATCACCCGGGCTGTCCGGGCCGTGCGGCTGCCGACTTTGCTGCTCAGCCTGGCGCTGGCTGCAGTGACCGTCCCAGCCTTTGGGCAGGCAGGCGGCGGCGGGCTTGGGGCTCAGGCGGTGGGGGGCATCTCGATCGATGCTGACGGGATTATTCGCAACCTCGACCCTCGAGCCCTCCAAGAGTTGGCGGTCACACGGCGGCAGGCACTCGCTGGCAAGCCCCTGGGTGCTGCAGGCCGCCGCGACCTGCAAAAGGTGTCGCTGCGACGGATCATCGCCGCCGTCGAAGCGGCCGCTGCTGAGGGCAGTCAGGTACCGACCGACGTGTTGACCCTCGGTGGCTTAGAACGCATTGAATATGTCTTTGTCGACTCTGATGCCCGCGACCTGGTGCTGGCCGGCCCGGGCGATGCCGCCGAGATCGATGCCGGAGGCAACCTTGTCGCAGCCGGCACCGGCCGGCCCCTGCTGTTGCTGGAAGACTTGGTCGTTGCCCTGCGGGCCATCGATGCCGCCCGCATGGGCGGCATGCGGTGCTCGATCGACCCAACTCCGGAAGGCATCGCGCAGCTCCAAGCGTTGCTCGGAAATATTCAGTCGCTCAACAATCCCCAGGCCACCTTTCGGCAGATGGAAGCGGCGCTCGGGCCGCAACAGATCACGGTTGGTGGTGTCCCAGGCGACAGCCATTTTGCCCAGGTGCTGGTGGCGGCTGACTATCGGATGAAACGAATCGGCATGGGGCTGGAGCCGTCGGGGCTGCGGGGCCTGCCGAGTTATCTTTCCATGGTGCCTGCCGGCGGTGGGTCGATGCTGCCCCGCTTCTGGCTGGAGGCCCGCTATGATCCGATCGCCCGAGATCCCGATGAACTGGCCTGGAAGCTGGCCGGCCGCAAGCTGGTCTGCCTGACCGAGAGCGATCTGCTGGCCCGCGAAGGGCTTGCGCGTGGCCGGGGCCGCTCCGATGTCATGGCGAAACGCTGGTGCGAGCTAATGACGAAACACTATGACGACCTGGCGGCCCGCCAGCCGGTCTTTGCTGAACTGGCCAACTGCGTCGACATGGCAGTGGTGGCGGCGTTGATCGACAGCCGGCAACTGGCCGACCAGGCCGGGCTCGACCTCAGCCCGCTGCTCGACGAAGCGGGCCTAGCCCTGCCGGTCTACAGCGTGCCGCGGCAGGTGCCGACGGTTGCCAGCGGCATCAAGAAGGGGAGCCGCTGGGTGCTGAGCGCCTCCGGCGGTGTCCAGTTCCAGCCCTGGGCCTTTGTTGACAGTACGGTGGAGGCAGCCGACGTCGGCAAGCAGCGAACGCTCGCCCTGGCCAGCCGCCCCGAAACCGGCTTCTGCTGGGAATAGTTGGCCCGATCAGCATCATGGTCATCAATACGGTGTTTTCGGTGATGAAAACACAGGAAGCCGGGAGCGGAAGCGACCGGACTGGCAGCACGGTTGACCAATCCTTGCCAGGACTGCACCGGCTCGGGGACGGCAAAAGTCTCGTCGCGTCGGCCCTCTGGGCCGAAAGCTCCTCGAGCGTTCGCCGACCCCCGTGCCTCGTCAAACGGCACTCGGCGTCAGCCCAACCGGCGGCGAGATGCTGCTAAGGCAGACAGGAATGGTGCTGTTCGTGAAACGCGAAACCGGGAACAGCCGCTAGGCGGGCGCAGCCCAGCGGATGGCGGTGAGGCGGCTACTGGCCGTGGGAAAGTGGCTGTCGAGCCAGCCAGCCTCGACGAGTTGTGAGATCGCCGGTGCCGGGGGCACTACTGATTTCACCAGCAGCAGCTCGGCATGGATGCCAGCGGCCACCGCCCCAGCGATCGAGTCGCTCGTCACCGCCCAGCTGCAGGGTAGGGGGGTGAGCGCGGCCCGGCAGTCGGGCGAGCGACCGATGTCGAGCACGGTTGGTGTGTCAGCCGTGAGGGCTGTGACCAGCGGCAGCCGAAGCTGCTCAGCCACAATCTCCGCCGTCAGGCTCAGCGCCGCGATCGCCAGCCGGTGCATCTGGGCGGCCGGCTGGGCCTCAGCCTGATCAAGCTGCCGCAGGCCATCCACGACCGGCCCGCCACCGACGACCAGCCGGACCGGTCGCTGCCCGGTTGACTCCGCTGCGACGAGCTTCCCAATCAGCGTCGGCCAGCCGGCCCGCTTCAGCAGGCTGCCACCGAGCTTGATCACCAGCGGTGTGGTGGCTGACGGGTGAATCGGACGCCGCAGCCAGCCCTGCAGCCAGCCATCCCCCGCCCGCACTGACGGTACCGAATTGGTCACAGCTCACCTCGGGCGATCCGGGCCAGCGCATAGGCTGGGCCGATTCGCGCGATGTCGGCCCCAAGTGAATGGGCGAGGGAACTGACTGCGATCGAACCGTCAACCCGAGTGAGGGCCTGCTCAGCAAGCGGGTTCCCATGGCCGCTGATGATGACGGTTGTGATCTGTTCAGAGTCATCAAGCTGCCCGCGGATGGCTGCAGCCAGACGGCGGCACTGGACTTCGGCGATCCAATTGGCAGCCCGTTTGGCATCAGCATTGTTGAAGTCGGCTGGCTCCAGCAGCATCGTCCGGGCCAGACGAGTTCGCGCCGCAGTCCGGGTGGCCGGCCCGCCGTCGGCGGTGTCGCGGTCCTGTGGCCGTTCCGGCAGGCCACCGAGGGTGAGCCAGGCGTCGCGAGCCGTGGCGAAGCACTCGCTGGCCACTGGCAGGCGGCTGCCCCGATACGGCAGCGACCGTACCAGGGCTGGCACGGGTGTGCGTTCAACACCCATATAGATCAGCTCACCAACGGCCATCCGCTGCCAGTCGGTGCGGCCCCGTGGCCTGGGCTGGCTTGCGGCCAACGGCACCAGATCGATTGTTGTCGAGCCAACGTCCAGTAGCAGGCCGCGGCCTGCGGGAACCAGACTGCCAGCCAGCCGGGCCAGGGCATGCCAGTTGGCCGCCGCGACGGCCAGCGGCTGGGCAACAGCCTCAGCCGGCCCGACCAGTGGGCCGTCGAGGCTGTATATCCAGACCGGTCTTCCGGCCGCAGCCTCAACGCAGCTGGCCACGATCCGGCGAACACCGTCGGCTCGGTCAGTGAAGCAGTCAGCAATCTCCCCCGTCATGGTGACCGCCAGCCGGTCGGCCGGGTGGAGAGTGAGAATCCGACTGAGTGCCTGCGGCAATTCTCGCCAGGCCTGCCAGAGGGCAAAGGGCTCGCTGTGGCACCAGCCGCAACCGTCGGCGGCCTTAAGGTTGGCCCCGCCGATGTCCAAGGCCAACCAGTCGGATCGATGATTTGGCGGCGGGCCTTCACCAGTGGTCGTCACGGTAGCAGCAGCTCACAGGCGGTCTGGTTCCAGGGGCCGATCGTCACCGGCCGGCCGGTGGCCTGCTCGAGGAGCGGCCGCACGAGTCCGCCGGGATGTCCCCGGGATAGCCCGACAAACGAGGTGGTCAATCGCGGATTGATTTCAAGTACCCGGTCAGCGCGGCCATCAGCCCGCGGTCCCAAGATCATATCGACCCCGACCCAGCCGCGGGGGACACTGCCGGTGCGGAGAGCCAAGGCCCTGATCGCCTGCACCGCGATCGCTTCGGCCCGCGGCTGTAGGGCTGCCGGTAGTGGTCGCAGGCCGCTGAGGGCTGGCTGCAGTCCGCCGGTGAACAACTGCTCCAGCGGCAGCAGGGGGACAATACCGCCGGGGCCACAGAGGCAGGCGAGGCTTGCCGGCCTGCCTTCCACCAGGCTTTCCAGTCGGGCCGGGCCCGCCGGTGGCCGGAAGTCAGCGGCGGCAGTGACCCTCAACAGACCATCACAGCCGGCGCTGCCGCGGGCCTTGAGCACCGCCGGCAGCCGGAAGCCCGCCGGCAGCTCCTCACCAGGTTCCAGGCTCCGTCCGGCCGGGACCGGCACGCCGGCGGCAGCCAGTTGCCCGCAGGTGGCCTGCTTGTCGGCGGCGGCACGGGCAAAAGCGGCCGGCCCACCCATCACTCGGTTACCCAGGCCGGCCGTCTCCAGGCAGGCAAGGCGGTCGGTGAGCACGCCGGCAGTCTCAGGCGCGACAAGAATGATCGCATCGGCGGCCTCCGCCGCAGCCAGGAGAGTCGCCAGTTCCTGCCCCCCAGCAACGTCCCGGCAGCTACCACCGGCAGGAATTCGCGGCCGAGCCGGGGCCGGTAGCAGGCTGTCAATCAGCAGTGTCACCTCGCAGCCGGCCAGCCGGGCTGCATCGTCGGCAAGGGACTCGAGCATCAGTCGGCCCTCAGCCATCAGCCCCGTCGCCGGCGGATCACCAGCCACGGCGTTCGCGTTCGGGCCATGCAGGCCTCCCGAGCAGCACCACTCGTAGAGCAGCAGACGCATGCGAGGCGATTCAGAAGATGCCAAGCTGGTCGCGAGCGGCGTCGGTCATCCGATCGGGCGTCCACGGGGGCTCCATCACGATCCGCACCTCGACGCCACCGACGTCGCGGTGGCTGTTGACCACCCGCTTGGTGTCGGCGATCAGCTGCGGCCCGGCCGGGCAGGCGGGGCTGGTCATCGTCATGTCGATCGCCACCTGGCGGCCCTCTGCTGCCGCCTCGGGATTGATGGTGACGTTGTAGATCAGGCCGAGATCGACAATGTTGACAAACAGCTCCGGATCCTTGACCTCCTTGAGCATCTCGCGGATGACATCTTCCGAGAGTGTCTGGGTCGCGAGCCCGGTGGCATTAACATCAGCGGTTCCGGCAGTGGCCGCCGGCGGCTGGGTTGCGGCTGTCGCTGTGGCGGACGCCGCCGCCGTTGGGGTGGTGGGAGTGGGGCTCGCGGTTGTTGTCGCCGGCTGGCCGATCGGCCCGGCGGAGGCTTCCCGCAGCCGCAGAAAGACACCGCCATCCTCCAATTTCACGTCATATGCCCTGGTTGCCCGGATAGCTGGCATCGAGAGGGCGGCCCCGGTGCGAATGTCGAACTTGGCTCCATGCCGCGGGCAGGCGATCGTGTGATCAGTCAGTTCGCCGTCGACCAGTGGTCCGCCATCATGGGTGCAGACGTCATCAATGGCGTGGAAGCCGCCGCCCATGTGGAACAGGGCGACGGGATCACCATCGACCTCGACGAGCAGTTTGCCGGGATCGGGCAGCTCGCCCACTTCGGCGACACGGGTGAATTCCGCCATCTGAAAATGCTCCACAAAAAGGAAAAGACCGACCCCGTTGGGCCGGCAGCGGCTATGACACCCGGCGAATCCGGCTGCCGATAGCCGCGGCCAGAGCCTCACGAACCGAGGCAATGGTGATGCGGTCGAAGACCTGCTGGAAGAAGCCAGCGACAACCAGCCGGGCGGCCTCGTCGGCCGAGAGGCCGCGGGCCTGGGCGTAGAAGATTTGTTCCTCATCAACCCGGCCACTGGTGGCACCGTGGGTGCAGCGGACGTCATCAGCCTCAATTTCGAGGCCGGGAATCGAGTCCGACCGGGCTGCAGCGGAGAGCATCAGGTTGTCGTTCCGCTGATAGCCATCGGTCTTCTGGGCGGCCTTGTCGACCTTGATCATGCCTCGCCAGACCAGCCGGCTGCGATCCTGGAGGGCTCCCTTGTAGAGCAAATCGCTGCGGCAGGAGGGAGCCTCGTGATGCTGCAGGGTGTTGTAAACCAGTTGCTGACGTCCCTCAGTGAACATCACGCCGTTGACCTGGGCCTGGGCATGCTCGCCGACCAGGGCCACATCCTGGGCAACCTGAGAGAGCCGGCTGCCAAGGGCTGCCAGCGTCCACTGCAGCCGGCCATTGCCGTGGACCACGGCTTTTTGCCGGGCCACATGCCAGACCCCACGATCCCAGTTTTGTACATTCACCATCCGCAGCGAAGCCCCGCGGCCGACCACGATTTCAGTGCCACCGCAATGGAAGCCCGTGGCGTTACCGGCTGTTCCACAGGACGCCGTCTCGGTGAGCACGGTCGCCTCGGCTCCCTCACCGAGCACCACCAGCACGTGCGATGTGTCGACCCCGCCATCGTCAATCGCCGCCAGGCAGTGAATCGGCTGAGCAATCTTCACGCCTGCCGGGACGTACAGCACCATGCTGCCGCGATGAAAACTGCCGTGCAGGGCGGCGAAATAATCACTCTCAGTGTCGATCACCCGCAGCCAGTGCTCCTGCAGCAGACCGCCGTGCTCGGCCAATACCTCGGCGGCAGGGCCGAACACCACCCCTTGGCGGACGAGGTCGGGGTCGAGCTCGCTACGGCCGACATGACCGTTGACCGTGGTGAAGTGGCCGGCGTAATCGGGCCGGCCCATGATGGCGGCGTCATCGTCGCCGGTCGCCTGCGGGAAGGCTGGTGCCAGCAGGCCCTCGGGAGCTTCGGCAGCGCCAGCCGGCCGCAGCCCCCAGGCCTGCGGCTTGAACATCCGCAGGTCGGTCCGCATCCAGAGTTCCTGGCGGCGGTCGGGCAGGGAGAGGGTTTCGAACCGATCGAGGCAGTCCCGACGCTGTTGCTCGGCCCAGGTGGGCAGAGGCTGGTCGATCAGGAGTTGTTCGAGGGCGTCTCGGGTGAAGCCGGTGGCAGGAGCAGTCGTGGTCGTCATCAGTCGTGGTACGGGGAGAACGGAAGCGGGATCAGCCGACGGAGCCTTCCATCTGCAGTTCAATCAGTCGGTTCATTTCAACGGCGTATTCCATCGGCAGCTCCTTGACCAGCGGCTCGATGAAGCCGCCGACGATCATCGTGCTGGCCTCGGCCTCGGAGAGGCCGCGGCTCATCAGGTAGAAGAGTTGCTCCTCGCCGATCTTCGACACGCTCGCCTCATGGCCGATTGAGACATCCTGCTCCTCGATCTCAATGTAGGGATAGGTGTCACTGCGGCTGGCGTCATCCAGGATGAGGGCGTCACAGACCACGCTCGAGCGGCTCTTCTTGGCCCCCGGCTCGACCTTGACCAACCCGCGATAGCTTGAGCGGCCACCGTTCTTCGAGATGCTCTTGGAGACGATCCGGCCATAGGTATTGGGGGCGGCATGAACCAGCTTGGCCCCGGCATCTTGGTGCTGGCCGGCCGAGGCAAAGGCAATTGAGAGGATCTCGCCGCGGGCCCCGGGCTCCATCATGTAGACGGCTGGATACTTCATCGTCAGCTGGCTGCCGAGGTTGCCGTCAATCCACTCCATCATCGCCCCCTCATAGGCAACAGCCCGCTTGGTGACAAGGTTGTAGATGTTGTTGGCCCAGTTCTGGATCGTCGTGTAGCGGCAACGGCCATGCTTCTTGCAGACGATCTCAACCACCGCTGAGTGCAGGCTTTCGGTTGAATACATCGGAGCGGTGCAGCCCTCGACGTAATGCACCTGCGCCCCCTCGTCGACGATGATCAGGGTCCGCTCGAACTGGCCCATGCTCTCGGCGTTGATCCTGAAGTAGGCCTGCAACGGGAACTCGATCGAGACCCCCTTGGGCACATAGATGAACGAGCCACCTGACCAGACTGCTGAGTTGAGGGCGGCAAATTTGTTGTCACTCGGTGGGATGATCTTGCCGAAGTATTCCCGCAGCAGGTCGGGATGCTCACGGATGGCGGTGTCGGTGTCGGTGAAGATCACGCCCTTCTTGGCGAGGTCCTCCTGCAGCGACCCGTAGACCACCTCGCTTTCAAACTGCGCCTTCACGCCAGCCAGAAACTTCCGTTCTGCCTGCGGAATGCCAAGCCGGTCGAAGGTCTTCTTGATTTCCTCGGGGACATCGTCCCAGGTCTTGCCCTGATGGTCAGCCGGCTTGAGGTAGTAGAAAATGTCCTGAAAATTAACGCCGATCCGCCCACCCCAGTGGGGCATCGGTTTGCTGTTGAAGATTTCAAGTGACTTCAGCCGGAAGTCCCGCATCCAGCCGGGCTCCCGCTTCATCTCGGAAATCTGCGAGACGATCTCGGACGAAAGCCCCCGTTGAGCTTTGAAAATTGTCGGCGTGTTGGTACGGAAGTCGTACTTGTTGATCTCGCCGAGTGCCAGGGTGGAGGATTCCTGCAGGTCGGTGGCCATGGCTCGATCTCCTTGTGAAATTGAGAAGCTTGTCGGGGTTGAACGTCTACGGTGTGGTGTTGGCTGAATTGGGGACCAGCAGCCGGTGGTGGCTCGCCCTGCGGGCTAGCCGGCAGCCGGCTCAAGCCGACGCTCCGCTTCCATTTCCTCTTCGGCGGCTGCCGCTTCGGGGTAGGCCTTGCGGATCCGCTCGTAGCCCTGCTTGTGCAGTTCAGCGGCCAGTTCCGGCCCCCCAGACTCGACAATCCGGCCACCGAGCATCACATGCGTCTGGAGCGGAATGTTGTGCTCGAGCAGTTGCTCATGATGAGTAATGATCAGGATGCCCATCTCGGCACCGCCGATCCGGGCGATGCTCTCACTGGCCAGCCGGACAGCATCGGCGTCGAGGCCGCTGTCGGTCTCATCGAGAATGGCAAAGCGGGGGCGTAGCATCGCGAGTTGCAGAATCTCGGCCCGTTTCATCTCGCCACCGGAGAAGCCGTCGTTGACGTACCGGCGGGCAAAGTCGCTGTCCATCGACAGGTCCTTCATCTTGTCCTTGAGTTCGCCACGGAACTCCCGCATCGGCATCAGTTCCTGCCCTTCCTTGCGGTCGGGGTTGCGGACATTGGTGACCGAATGCCGAAGAAAGTCCGCCAGCCGCACGCCAGGGATGGCCATCGGCCGCTGGAACGCCAGGAAGATTCCCGCCCGCGCCCGGCCGTCGGGCTCCATCTCGAGGACATCGTGCAGATTGCCATCGGCATCGAACAGTTGGATGCTGCCGCCGGTCACCTCGTAGGACGGATGGCCCATGATCGCGTAGCCGAGCGTGCTTTTGCCCGAACCGTTGGGGCCCATGAGGGCATGCACCTCACCACGGCCGATCGTCAGGTTGACCCCCTTGAGGATCTCCTGACCCTCGACTGCCACGTGAAGGTCTTTGATTTCCAACCGCTCGTTCATCGCGTCACTCACAATCCTGGGGTCACTAATGGAAGAGATCCGTTTTGAGTCAATTCAGCTCTGCACCTTCTGGTGGTCGTACACGAGAGCACCGTCCTCGACGGCTGAGACGACATACCCGGAGTGGTGTGGCACGGGCAGTTCGTCATCAACTTTGCCGAGCCCATCGGCCCGCTTGGCGATCCGCTGGCCCATGATCTTGTCCTGGATCCTCATCAAGCCCTCAAGCAGACTCTCCGGCCGAGGCGGGCAGCCGGGCACATAAACGTCAACCGGCACGACCAGATCGACACCCTTGACGACGTGATAGCCCCACTTGAAGTACGGCCCGCCGCCTGTGGTGCAGGCGCCCATGGCGATGACGTACTTGGGGTCGGGCATCATGTTGTAAAGACGCCGTACCCGGCTGGCCATTTTGTAGGTGACCGTCCCGGCCACAATCATCAGATCGGCTTGGCGGGGTGTGGCCCGGAAGGCTCCGGCCCCGAAACGGTCGAGGTCAAAGCGGCTGGCTCCGGCTGCCATCATCTCGATGGCACAACAGGCGAGACCGAAGGTCATCGGCCAGATACTCGACTGGCGGGCCCAGTTGATGGCCTGTTCGACCGTGGTCAGAACCATGTTCTCTTCGAATCGGCCCTCAATCCAGGGTTTTGTCATGATCGACTCCGAGGCGTTTCAGATGGTGGAATGTGGCGGGGCTGCCAGCGACTGCTTACAAAGCCCGTTGTACCATAGCGGGACGTGGTTTCTCCGGCTCGCCGGTAGCTGCCTCAGCCGCTCGGCCGGCGACAAACCGGCAGCAGTCGCCGCCGTCGAGTCGACAATCGGCCAGCCTGACCGGCACACCAACGAGGTCTTCGAGCATCAGCCGTTCGGCCGCACAGACACCCCGGTCGTGCTCAGCCAGTTCAGGATAGGGGCAGGAGTGGGTGACAAGGACCGGAAGGCTGCCACTCCCCGCATCAAACTCGACCTGACAGCTGATATCCCGCTGTTGAAGCAGGCCTGCCACGCTCTGGAGCCGCTGGCGGGGGGTTTCGCCACCGACCTGGTCGCTGCACCGGGCCGCTAAGGCTTTGCCAATTCGGCCGAGCAACCCGCGTCGGATGGCCGGTTCACGAATACTCCGAATTTCATCCCAAAGGACCGTCGCCAGATCGCGAAAATTGTCTCCAGCCGTTTCCCGGCCGGCGGCGGTCAACCGGTAGGCGTATCGGGGCCGGCCTCGCTGGGGGCGATCGTTGGCGACTTGTTCGCGGGCCACCAAGCCGGCTTCAACCACCCGGGTGAGCCGCTGCCTGACAGCGGTCGCGGTCACGCCAAGGGCGGTCGTGAGGTCGCCGATTTCCAGCGGTCCCTCGCACCGGAGCAGCTCTAACAATGGCCGGTCGGCTGGCTGGCGGGTGGCACTGGAGGTGGCGGGGGCTGGCGGTCTCATTTCACAAGCATCTTAGCGGGCTGATTTTTTTTGACAAGCCGGCCTGCGAAAAATTATTTGGTCTGGCTGCTCGGCTGGGCCGCCGGGAAGCACCGGTCCATGACATCGAGGAATTCAGCCTGGCTGGTCACCCGCGACACCTGGCCTCGGAAGTCCCGGGCTCCGGCGATCCCCTGGGCGTACGAGCAGGCAAACTTCCGCATCAGCAGGGTTCCTCGGTCAACGCCGAACCGGCGGCAGACAAGGTCGTAGTGATGAAGGACCAGCTCCTTCTGTTCCGCCAGTGAGGGATCAGGGGGCTTCGGTTCGCCCCGGAGCAGGGCGGCGATCTGGGCGAAGATCCAGGGTTTGGCCAGGCACTCACGGGCGATCATCACGCCATCGACGCCTGTTTCACGCAGGCGGGCAACGGCCATCTCGGCAGTGGTGATATCGCCGTTGCCGACCACCGGCAGCCGCGAGACGTGCTGCTTGACCTGCCGGATCGCCTCCCAGTCGGCCTGGCCCTTGAAATACTGGGCCGCCACCCGGCCGTGAACAGTCAGGCAGGCCGCCCCCGCCTCTTCGACCCGCTGGGCGACCTCGATTGCCGTCTGGCAGGTGGCAGAGCAGCCGAGGCGAATTTTGGCGGTGACCGGCGTGTCGCCGCAGGCCTCGACAACCCGGGCGACGATCCGGCCCACCCGTTCCGGGTCGCGAAGCAGCCACGAGCCGCTGTGAGCCTTTTCGGTGACCTGTCTGACCGGGCAGCCAAAGTTGAGGTCGACAACGCTGACCTGGAAGTCGCGGGCCAACCTGCGGCCGACCTGGGCCAGGTTGTCCGGGTCGTTGTCCCACATCTGCACCGCCAGCGGCCGGGGTTCTTCCCGCACCCCCCAGAGCCGGTCGGGGTGTTCGCCGCGGTTGGTCTCCAGCCACATCGCGCTGCGGGCGGCGATCATCTCGGTGGCCAGCAGCCCCGCCCCGCCGAACTCACGGACTACCTGCCGGAAGGCATAGTTGGTGTAGCCCGCCATCGGCGCCTGGAGCACCGGCGGATCGACTACGACCCGTCCGATCGCCAAGGGTGTGACGGCCGGTATGGCTGGCTGGCCTGCGGCGGCTGGGGTCACGGTGTCGGCACGATCTGGGGGGCGATGGGCTGAAGATTGGTGGCTGGAATCAGATTGGCCGGCGGCTGCGGGTTCCACGGAACCGGTGTCTCGATCAGCATCGAAACGTACTGCTCATCCGGCACGGTCAGATCCGCGACCGCCATCGCGTATTCAGCGATATCCAAATTATAGGTGGCCAGGCTGTCGAGAAATTGCTGCTGCTGCTGTCGCAGCATCCGGTGGGCGGCAAGCACCGCCTCGATTGGCCGGGTGCCGCGGGCGTGGTCTGCCTCGGCACGGGCCATGGCTCTAGCGGCTGCCAGCACGGCGGTTGCCCGGGCTTCAACTGACTCGTGCCTGCGGGGCAACATCCGGTCGATCGCCCTGATGCGGCCGGTTGCGGGACGAGTTGCAAAGATGGCAGCGAAGTGCGTCTCGTAAGGGCCGGTCAGGGGCCGGTCAACCGGCCAAGGCAGCGGTTCGCTGACCGGCAGCCGGACGAGGTCGACCAATTGCTGTTGAGCGGCGATCAGGCCGGCCTCTGCTTCGGCAAGGTCGGCCTGCGCTCCCGCGCTGGCCACGTCGAGCAGTCCGCGGTCGTGTGGGTCGCGGCCGGGGGCGATGAGTTCAAGTTGCTCCACCGCCTCGGCCGCGAGCCGCAGGCTGCTGTAGGCGGCCGAAACTTTCCAATAGGCCTGGGTAATCCAGAGCCGCCGGCTGCGGTCGCCTGAGCGTTGCAACGCTTCGAGCAGGGGGAGTGGTCGCGCATAGAGATTGGCGGCCGCCGGATTGGAGATGCTGCCGGACTGCGGACGGCCTTCCAGCGGCTTGAGCACCTGCTCCAGGAGCGTGGCGGCGGCAGGAGTCGATGCAGCTGCCGTTGCGGCAGCGGTGGTTGGTGGGTTGGCCGCCGGCTGGATGGGATCGCTGGCAGTCGGTGCTGATGCCGGGGCGGGGTTCGCCGGCGCCGTAACGACCACCGAGACGGTGCCGTCAGCGGCCGGTGCCGCGGTCTGTTGTGGTGAGCGAGCTGCCGCGGGCGGCTGTTGGGGGGCATTGGTCATTCTCCCCGCTGGCTCCTGTTGCGGCGTTGCCGGTTCGGTGGCCGGCTGCCCGGCATCGGATGGCGGCTTGGGGGCTGCGGCGGGGCTGCCTGGTGCGGGCAATTCACTGCCACCGCCGGCGGCCGTGGCCGCGGGAACGACGTCGTCGGCCGGTGGCTGGGGGACAGGCTCTTCCGCAGGCGGGGGATTTTCCGGCTGCTGGGCCGGGAGGCTGCCGGGACCGCCGGCCAGCATCAGCCCGCAGCAGATGGCCAGCAGGAGTGGTGGCTGCACCAGTCGGCGGGTGACCGCTGCGGTGGTCGATCCGAAACGATTGAAAACCATTGCGTTGGCCGCTCGGGGGATGACCGGTTCAGGGGCCGAAACCTTCACACACGGTTCCGGGGGAGTCAACCGGAATCAGCGGGTTGTCGAGCAGCAGCAGTCACGAACCTCTGGCCTCGTGCCCACTGCTCACGGCAAAAATCCCGCCGGAGGGCAACTGTGTTCGGCACGACGCGGGCAATTGGTTTCGTTTTTGGGGCTGAAAACCGATTACCACGGATGGCCTCCGAAACGGTACAGCTAGCTGGCAGCATCCAGATATGGATCCTGACTCATCTGAATGTGAGACTCGGCCTTCTGCCGCTCCATATATTCAAGCGCCCGCCGCTGCCGCCGGTGCCTGGCCTCGACCCGCTGCTGGGCCCGCTGGAAGAAGGCGACCAGCCGCTCGGGGTTTCCGCCGAGCTGCCGCTGGAGCCGCCAGGCAACCCGCTTGGCCCGGGCGGGACCGTAGCCTTCCACCAGAATGTCATCATCGAGGGAGAGAAACTGCCGCCAGGTGCCGGGATCACCCTGCCGGCCACAGCGGCCCACCAACTGCCGGTCAATCCGGGCTGAGTCATGCAGTTCGGTGCAGATCACATGAAGACCGCCGAGTTCCCGGACACCCTCCCCCAGCTTGATGTCGGTGCCGCGGCCGGCCATGTTGGTCGAGACCGTGATCTGGCCGCGGCCGCCGGCTGCGGCCACGATCTCAGCCTCAGTGGCGACGTTGCGGGCATTGAGCACGGTGTGGGGCAGGCCGTCGGCCACCAGGAGCTTGGAGAGATCTTCCGATTTGTCAATTGAGCGGGTGCCGACGAGGATCGGCCTGCCGGTGGCATGCACCTGTTTGATGTCGGAAACAATTTTCAGCAGCTTCTCGTCGTAGTCGCGACAGACGACCGGGATGAGCCGCTCGCGGACGGCAGGACGGTTGGTCGGCACCACCGCGATACCGACGTCGTAAGTGCGGGCGATCTCCCCGGCGCTGGTGGCGATGGTGCCGGTCATGCCGGCCAGGTGCGGCCAGCGGGCGAAGAGGTCCTGAATGGTGATCCGGGCAGCGTGCCCACCTCGGCCGGCCTTGACCTCAATGCCCTCCTTGGCCTCGACCGCCTGATGGAGGCCGTCCCGCCAGGACCGCCCCTCGGCAATACGGCCGGTGAACTCGTCGATGATCACCACTTCCTGGCCGGAGCCGTCTTCTTTGTCGCGGACCACATACTGCCGGTCGCGGATGAAGGCGATCCGGGCCCGCAGGGCCAGTTCGACCGCGTCATAAAGTTCAAGCATGCTGACCGTATCAACCAGCCGTGGTCGTTCGGCGGCCCGCACCAGGCTGCGGCCGACGCCGAGCAGTTCGGCCGAACGTTTCTGCGGGTCGTATTCGTAATGAACGTCCTCAACCAGGTCTTTGGCGAGTTCATAGGCAAAGTGGAAGACGGCCGCCTTGCGCTTCTCCCGCTCGCCCGCCTCACCATCGGGGGAGGAGATGATCAGCGGCGTACGGGCCTCGTCGATCAGCACGTTGTCGGCTTCGTCGACGAGGGCGAACCAATACGGCCGCTGCAGCAGCTTCGATTCGCCCGACTCGCTTTCACCCATCAGGGTGGCGGCCAGGTTGACTCGGCCCTCCTTGAGTTCCCGCTGCATGAGCCGGTCTTTGAGAAAGTCGAAGCCGAACTCCTTGGCGGTACCGTAGGTGACATCCTTGGCGTAGGCCGCCCGCCGCGTGTCGAAATCCATCTCGGACTCGATGATGCCGACGCTCATACCGAGCGCGTTGAAAATTGGTTCCATCCACTCGGCGTCACGGCGGGCGAGGTAGTCGTTGACGGTGGCGAGGTGGGCGCCGCGGCCGGAGAGCGCGTAGAGGACCAGCGGCAGGGTGGCGACGAGTGTCTTGCCTTCACCGGTTTGCATCTCGACGATCGAACCATGCACCAATGCGATGCCAGCGAGCAGCTGCACGTCATAGTGCCGCATGCCCAGCGCACGCCGGCCGGCTTCACGGGTGGCGGCAAATGTTTCAACCAGCAGGTCATCCGGCGGCTCGCCGGCCCGGGCCCGATAGGAGAGCGAACGTCCCAGCCGCTTCAACCGGGTGTCATCGAGGGCCTTCATCTCCTCTTCGAGACTCTCGATCTGATCGACGACGCGGTAGGTGGAGGCATTGATCGCCGGCCGCAGCCGGGGAGCGAGCGAAGTGGGCCAGTTCCAGATCATGGTCGCCACGTGAAGGAGGAGCGTACTACTCCCCATAACGTAGCAAAGGAGTCTCTGGTTCGGCTTCGTGGCTGCTGCTCCACAGCAAAAACGGCCCTGGAGGGCGTTTTTGCGATCAATCGTCTTTGCGAATGAACTGTAGTTGTTTCGCGAGCGTCGGGGCGAGCCCATGCCCCTCGCTTGACGTTCACGTCGGCCATCGTGGCCTCCGTTCACTGCCTGTCCGCTGCGCTTCGCCCTCCAGGCTTCGCTTGCTTCCAGAGCCCGCTCGTGGGCATGGGCCCGCCCCTTACCCCAATTTATTTCCGTAACGCTCCCCCGGCAGGAAGCTGGGCAGCAGCTGTCACGAACCTCTGGCTTCGTGGCTGCTGCTCACAGCAAAAACGGCCATGGAGGGCGTTTTTGCGATCAAGTTTGCGATCAAGCCGGCCCGGCAGGAAGCCGGGCAGCAGCTGTCACGAACCTCTGGCTTCGTGGCTGCTGCTCACAGCAAAAACGGCCATGGAGGGCGTTTTTGCGATCAAGTCAGTACCTCGGCACCGCCGTCGGGGTGGACCGAGCTGGGGGGATGGCGTTTGGGTCGGAGAAGGGCCACCAGCTGCCGTTGGTTGTCTGCTGCTGGGGCATCTGGCTGTTGAACTGCTGGGCCTGGGTATTGACGCCGTTTTGGAACTGGTTGGTCGCGGCCTGGGCTTGATTGTTGAACTGCTGTTGGGCGGCGTTGATCTGTTGGTTCGCCTGACCCGCCCACTGATTCGCCTGACCCTGGGCCTGGTTGTTCAGCTGTTGAGCCTGGGCGTTCACGCCCTGTTGAAGCGGTGCCGTGGGGCTGCCGTAGGTCGGCGGTGGCTGCTGGACAGGGGGTTGTTGGCCCTGCGACCAGCCCCAGGTCGAGCCCGCCGGCGTGGTTGGGGGCGGCTGGCTACCCGGAGGGGGCGGCTGTACGGGCGCGGCGGCTGCGGTGGGCGGGGGGTAGCCGGCGGGTCCAGGCGGAGGAGGTGCGCCATTTGGGGCGGCCCCTTGCCAGCTGTTGGCCGGGCCGGGCATTGGAGTCTGGGCGTAGGAGACCTGCGGCGCGCCGACCGGGCCGTAGGGGGCGGGCTGGCCGACTGCCCCGGTGGCTGGTGGCGGCACCATGCCGTTGCCGTAGGTCGGCTGGGCTGGGGTCTGGCAACCGGCCAGCGAAAGCAGCAGCCCGGCGGCAAGCGCCGCTGAGGCAAGGGCCAGGTAGGCCCGGTGCTCGGCAATCGGTGAACCGGCGTGGCCTTCAGCCGGCCCGGGACCGGGCGACGATGACGGCCCGGGTAGAGCGAGCGACGGTCGGGTTGGCTGGGAATCTGTGAGCATGGCGTTGGAAGCCCGTGGGAGTGGCCGGAACCCGCTGGGCCAAAGGTGGAGCGGGGCCACTTTCGTCTGATCTGCGGCGGTGGGACAATACTGACTGGCCGACCTGAATCCAGAGCAGTTCGCCCGCTTGGTCGGGAAAGCTGCTGTTTGCTGAGGGTGGGTGTTCTTCCAACCCCATATTTGGTTTTCCAGATCCCGCAATGCCCCCAGATTCCTTTGGTTCATCGGCATCTGATTCCGCTGAGGTCGGGAGGCTCGTTGCCGACCTCCGGCAGCAGGCAGTACGACTCGGCTTTTCCCGGCTTGCCGTGACCACCGCCGAGCCGCCACCTCGGCAGGAGCGGCTGGCCTGGTGGGTCGAGCAGGGACTGGCAGGCTGCATGGAGGGCTGGCTGCAAAAGCACCTGCCGCTGCGGGCGCGCCCTGATAGCCTGCTGGCTGGGGCCCGCAGCGTAGTCATGCTGGCCACCGATTACACCGCCAGCGGTGAGCCGAGCCGCAGCAATCCCGACCGCGGGCAGCTTGCTCGCTACGCCCTCGGCGACGACTATCACGGGCTGCTGCGGCAGCGGCTCAATGTCCTGGCGGCCTGGCTTGAGAAAAGGGTGCCGGGCTGTCGCACCCGTGGGGTGGTCGACTCAGCGCCGCTGTCGGAGCGGGAACTGGCCGCCCGGGCCGGTCTGGGCTGGTTCGGCAAAAACACGATGCTGATCGACCCACGGGCCGGCAGCTACTTTTTTCTGTCGGGGCTGCTGACGACGCTCGACCTGCCGGCCGACCAGCCGATTGAGGTTGACCACTGCGGCAGCTGCACCGCCTGCCTCGACGCCTGTCCCACCGGGGCGTTGCCCGAGCCGCGACTGCTCGACGCCACCCGCTGCCTCAGTGCGCTGACCATTGAGGAACGCGGGCCCGTTCCTTTGGAGTTGCGGAGCGGCTTCGGCAACTGGGTCTTTGGCTGTGACATCTGTCAGGAGGTCTGCCCGTGGAATCGGCATGCCCCGGGCACGGCCGAGCCGGCCCTAAAGCCGTCGGCCGACGGTGGCACGCTGTCGCTGGTCGAGCTGCTGGCCCTCGACGCGGCCGGCTTTCGCAGCCGGTTTCGAGGCTCGCCGCTCATGCGGGCGAAACGCCGGGGGCTGCTACGGTCGGCAGCGATTGCGCTGGGCAATCATCCGGCTCCCGAGCAGGCGGCGGCTGGCAGCCTGGGCATCTTGCAGCAGCGGCTGGCCGATGACGAGCCGGTGATCCGCGGGGCTGTCGCCTGGGCACTGGGGCAATGGCGGCGCCGCAGCCCACAACTGGCCACCGAGATCGTAACGCTCCTGCGGAGCCGGCTGGAGGCTGAGGCCGATCGAACTGTCCGCGACGAGCTTGAGGCAGCACTGTCATGAGGCGGTGGCGTCGTGGTTACTCTTCGGTGGCTCCCGCCGGATCTCTGCCAGGGGCATCGGTGGCGTAGTGGCGGGCCAGCGCTGCCTGCCAATCGGAGGTGGTCTTGGCGGCGACGAAGGCGTCGCGGACGGTCAGGGACTCGGGGTGAAGCCTGGCGTATTTGATCGCGAACTTCCGCATGCTGCGGCCGGCGAGCTGCTCGCCATGCAGGTCGACCGCCAGCCGGAAATGCTCGGCCAGCACCGCCCGCTGTTCCTGGACCCGGGGGGGCATCAGTGACGCCGGATCGGCCCCCTCGAGCAGCGCGAGGGTCTGCTGGAAGATCCAGGGGTTGCCGATCGCTCCGCGGGCCACCGTCACGCCATCGACCCCGGTCTGAGCGAGCATGGCCAGGCAGGCCTGCGGCGAGAACAGATCGCCCGAGCCCAGCACGGTACGACTGCCTGCATGCCGCTTGACGCGGGCGAGAAAGCTCCAGTTGCTGGGGCCGTCATACCGCTGCATCACACTGCGACCATGCACCGTGATCGCCGCCACCCCACGATCGAAGGCACCGTCGAAGATCGTGAAGAACTTTTCTTCGCTCTCAGTGGAGTCGTCGATCCCCCGCCGCATTTTCAGGGTGACCGGGAGGTCTGCGGGCACCGCATCGCGGACTCGGCCGACGATCTCCAGGGCTGTTTCAGGGACGCTCAGGAGGAATCCGCCTCGGCAGCGGCCCAGCACCTTCTTGACCGGGCAGCCGAAGTTGATGTCGATACAGTCGAAGCCGGCCTCGACCAACCGGCGGGCCGCGGGCGCGAAGTCGTCCGGGTTGGCCCCCATCAGCTGGCCGCCGACTGGATGCTCTTCCGCGGCGATTGCCAGCCGGGCGAGGTTGCGGCGGTTGCTACCCACCTGCGTGAGGAACTGGTCGAGCATTACCT
>Ga0209986_10000860_pt1 | contig 29885 bp, 28 predicted proteins | sample BlataG_FD_183168 | JGI IMG/M metagenome (GOLD analysis project Ga0209986, IMG submission 183168) | Deep subsurface microbial communities from Black Sea to uncover new lineages of life (NeLLi) - Black_00105 metaG (SPAdes) (version 2) | ecosystem: Environmental > Aquatic > Marine > Oceanic >...
CCTGCCCCTGCCAGGTTCCCTCCACCACTACTGGTCTAATCTCCTCAGAGGGATGCTTCGGATCCAGGGGCTCCCCCTCTTTCCTGAAACGGTAAGAGAAGCGAAACGGTGGGGCCTTCCCCTCTTGGATCAACAAGGCGGCCGTGGTGTAGAGGTCGGGAAGCCCGAGCCGCGGTTCTTCTCCCTGGGCCCGATCCCAGAGGGCGAGCGCCTCCTCCACCCGCCCCAGGTTGATGGCAGCCACCCCCATGTAGAACCAGCTAATTCCATCGAGAGCCTCCTCAAACCCTACTCCCTCCTGGTAGGACCGATAGACCTGGTCGATTTTCTCATCCCACTGGAGCCTCGCCAGGGCCTCGATCACCTTAGTCAGCTTATCAAGCGGAACGGCCGGGTCTTCGAGGAGCGCGATCGCCCGCTCGATGTGAGAGCGGGCTTTCTTCATCCGGCCGAGTTCCTCGTAGCATTCTGCAAGGGTGCAATGGGCAAAGACGTTCGTCGGGTGATACTCGAGAGCATGGTGGGCCGTGTGGATAGCGCGCTGGATATCGCCACGCAACGATGCGCAGAGAGCGAGGTTGTTGAGGGCCGGGACCGCACACTCACAAATCTGCGTTGCCTCACGGAACTTGCGCTCGGCCGCCTTGGTTCGGCCGGAGTCGAGGAGCTTCTGCCCCTCCCAGTTCAGCTTGAGCACCTGCTCTCCCATCTGGGGGTGACGAAGAAGGAACGCCGAGAACGGATCCATCTTTGTTGTATCTTCCCGCATTCTTTTGTCTCCTCCCGTATACCGTCAAGGAGTATACGGGCAAGCCGTTTCCCAGGCGAGTCAGGTACGAAGAGTAATAAAGACGGGCCTTTTGTGGTGCGCGCCCGAGCGGTTGAGCGCTAATAAGCTGTTCCCATCGAATCCACAGGGGTTCTGTGAACGGGTGAGGTTTCCCCGTTGAGAAAAAGGTGTTAGTCTAAGAGAGTGATGACATGGAAGGAAGGAGCGATAGTGATCGAGGGGATTGAGCGTAAGGGTCTGGTCTTGCATTCCAACATCAAAGCTCGATCTGTTCTGCTGATTCCAACCGGGGTAATTCCGGTGATGTAAACCTTATTTCCTCATCAAGTTATGGCATCTGTTCCCCGAAATCGCTATGCCTCACGCACTCGGAGCGCCTAGCTTGACATTGCAGGCCATCTGCCTGCAATTGAGGGCGATATGCCTACAAGGAAGCTTGTGGGTTCGTGAGGGTCTGGACTTTCAACCCAACATCAAGATCTAGCCTTTTCTGCTAGTCCGTACTCCCGAAGTCACTGTTGGCTGTTGCGTAATGCACACCGGGGTAGTCGACGCTCTCTGTGGTGAGAAGAAACTCACTCTTCACAACCTCTCCACAAAGGGCTATCATGAGAAGAGTTATCCAGGAGGTGGGGAGAATGCAAAGAAAAATCGCATGTCTTTTGGTCTTGTGCCTTGCCATGACGTTTCTGTTAGGACCAGCCGTGCTTGCTTTCGAGCAGAACCTCGTAGGGACAGAGTTTCGGTCAAACGGCGATCTGATCAGTGGCTGGTACTGGCTGCGAGATCAGGCTCTTCAACAGGTCGCGGAGTGGACCTTTGAGAACATCCCCGCAGGATCTTTGGATCTGAGGCTTGAGATCACGGCCCTGGCGACCAACCGTGCAGGCGGTGGGAGGGGTTTCCCCGCGGAGTTTCGTCTGATCTACGGATTCCCTGGAAGCGGGGTGATGGGAGGCGTCCTTGAGACGCAGATGGTCACTCTTCCCAATGTCTCTTCGCCGGATGATCAGCTCGGCTACACGTGTCGGGGTGTGGTGACCATCCCCAGATCAACATTTCCAGCGGCTTACACCATCGTATTCAAGGTAGAGCGAACCTCGTACGATGACAACCACGTCGCGCTTAACAAGGGAAGTCTCGTGATCCTCGCTCCTACCGCGGAGGCAGAGGCTCTTAGGCTTAAGGTGGCAAGTCCGTCTGACTTCGCGCCAACAGGGGACGTCATTCTGGGGACCGCCTGGTGCAGAAGACCGGGACAGATCCTCGAGTGGACGTGGGGACCGCTCAGTGAGGGTGGATCGATCCTCGAGGCAGCGGTTAACCTCAACCTGTTGGTGACGAATACGCTCGATGGAGGAAGCGGCTTTGGTGCTGCTTTGCCGGTGACCGTGCTTGATCTTGCAGGCAAGGTGGTCGAGATCGGCACGGTACAACAACTTATAAATACCTTCAAACCTCGATTCAGCGGCGATAGCGGTGGAATCGGGTACGCGGCAAGCGGCGCCTACGAGCTGAAAGACCCCGAGATCATCCTGAACGGCTTCAAACTTAGGCTTGCCTGGCCCGCCATCGCCTCGTTGGGGGAGGGAACTGAGCCGACCCGCACCACGCGCCACTTCGGAGGAAGCGAAAAGAGCGCTCTTTTGGCCTACGTCGCTACCTCGTCGGGAGAAGGAACAGAAACACCGCTTCAAACCACTGTTTACGACATCCTCAGTGATCCTTTAGCCTACGAGGGAAAGACGGTACGCCTGGAGGCTCAGTTCTACGGATGGGCCGGAAAGCTTGTCGATTGTCCTCCCCCTGTAAGCCGAAGCGACTGGATCATCGGTGCTGATGGGTGGTACATCTATGTGACCGGTCCCGCTCCGGAGGGTTTGTCACCTTGGAACACCGAGGACTACTGGAAGCCCCTTTTGTTGGAGGGAACAGTACGCATCAAGTTAGAGCCACCAGCACGTGCATGCCCGTACCTTGAGGTGCAATCTGTCGAAGTTCTAGAAGAGACAGCCACGCGGGTGCTGGATGAGGACGATAACGGGCGAACGATTACGATGGATATCGGCAACACCCTGATAGTTCGCTTGCCCGGAAACCCGACGACCGGTTACCTCTGGGAGTGCACGCAGCCGCTTACGGAGGGTATTCTCCAACCGGTTGGTGAGGTGGAGTTTCAGAGCGAACCAGCCCCTTCGGAAATGGTTGGAGCGTCAGGGGTCTTCACCTTCCGCTTCCAGATCCTCGCCTCTGGAACCATTCCACTTCAACTTGTCTATCACCGTCCGTGGGAGGAGGAGGCTATCGAGACCTTCTCCGTAACGATCGTCGTAGGGGGACAAGAGAAATTAGGAAGCTGAAAAGTGGTGAGTGGGCTTTGCACACGGAGCTGCCAGTAGGCTATGTGTAGCGATGGCGATGAAGGAAGGAGCAATAAAGATCGCTGGGATCGGCCGGGTACGACTTCGTCTACGGCCGACCGAAGAGGAACTGATCCGGGCGGAGCGTGCAAAACGGGCGCGGGGGTTCTTCCTGAACCTTGTCGAGGCCCTCCTGATCGAACCGTCCTACGTGCGAGAGGATTGGGTGCGCCTCCCGGAGGAGGAATTGCGGAAGCTGGCGCTCCTCATCGCGGAGGCGAACGACCTTCTTCCGTACTTTCGGCCGAAGAGGGAGAAGCCTTTCTACAACGCCTTTAGAAACGCGTGGCGGATGAAGCGATCGAGTCACAACGAGGCGGTCTTCCAACGGGCAATCGCAGCGTGGAAGGCGCACCTAGAGGGTGGACTCTCAGCTGCGGCCGAAGCGTACCAGGAGACGGTCGGTGAGGCAGGCATAGTCAAACAACTCGCCCAGGCAGGGTTCGTCCTCTCGCCGACCGTACTGTCAAAGTTCAAAAGGAACGTGGAACACCTGGAAGAAGGGACGCTCGGAGCGACCCTTGAGGCAGCCTGGTCAGACGAAGAGCTGGAAGAGATCGTCGACGGCTGGTTCGACCTCGAACCGTTCCGCCGGCGGGAGAGGATCATCCGAGATGCCTTCTCCGCCTACCTGCGCGGTGAGTACGCCCTCGCGATCTACGGCCTCTTCCCCCAACCCGAAGGGGTGATGTGGGACTTCCTCTCCCGCGCCAACCCGGCGGAAGAGGAGCTTGAAGAGCTAATTGGAGCCCAGAACCGCACCTTCGTCACGGTGGAGGCGCTGATCCGTGAGGTCCTATCCCGTCTCATCGGGGAGGAGGATCTCCCTTTCTACCGGTTCGTCAAGTTCATCGAGTTTAAGGATGACGGGACGCTGAACCGTCACGCCGTGGAACACGGGACTTCAATCGCGTTTGGAACAAGACAAAACGCCCTGCGCTTGATCCTCTACCTTGACTTCGCGCACTTTGTTCTCGGGAAGGTGCTGGAATAGCTGGAAGCATCCAGCGTTCAGCGATCAGCGATCAGCAGTCAGCTTGCAGCTTCATTCGGAACCGATTGCTTCTCGATTGACATTGACCGTTTTGTTGCTACAATAGTAGCTATATATCAACTGTCAGAGGTGAATCATGCCGTTTGTGAACGTAAGAGACCTCCATGACCGTACAGCTGAGATTCTGCGAAAGGTTGGGGAAGGAAACCCAGTCTTTGTCACCCGCTACGGGAAACCAATCGCTGTTATCCGGGATCTTGCTGAAGAGGATCTTGAGGGGCTTGTCATGCTGTCCGATCCAAAGCTACGCGAAGGCCTAGGAGAAGCTCGCGCTGATGTAGCTGCAGGACGTGTGTCTGATCTGGACGACCTGATAGCTGAAACCGCGGCTGAGCTACGGTAAGAGTTGAGTTTTCGAGTCAAGGTAACACACAAAGCGAGAAGGGAACTTAGGCGTCTTCCAGCCAACCGGCGCTATCAAGTCCTTAAGGGGCTCAAGAGACTCAAAGAAGATCCATCCCAAGATGGCGATGCAATCAAGGCATTTGTGCAAGACCCCAAAGGGAAGTTAAGACGGCTACAGATTGGTAACTACCGGATCTTCTTTGAGGTAGAAGAAGATGGGGTATTTGTGCTGCGATGTGTCCGCCGGCAGACATTGGAGAAGGCTATACGTCAGTTGCTGCAGCGCTAGAAGTGCCCCACACGAGGACCCTTCAACGCCGATGGGTTTGGCATCAAAAGGACATATAGTTGCAAGAGAGCTGTAGTTTTTCTCTTACTGCTCTTGTTCAACGCGCTTGCTAGCCATCTTGTAGACTGCACCAGCTTCCCGCTTGGCGATTCCCCAGACCTCCACTTCCTTCTGATCTTCGAGGACCTTGTAAACAATCCGGTATTGGTCCTTGTAGAAGTGAAGAGCACGGTAGCCTCTCGGGTCAATTCCCATCTTGTGCCCCAGGGCTATTCCCAGCCCAGGGCTTTGCTTAAGCTTATTGAGCTGCTTAATAGCTTGGCGCTGTACATTGCCATCAAGGACGTCAAAGTCGGCGGCGGCCACGTCCCGCAGGGTGACCTTATAGGCCATACTGCTTCTGGATCTCTTCCAGAGCGATCTTCCCCTTACTCGCACTCTCGCGGCGCTGGAGTTCGGACTTTAATTGGATACGATCAAGGAGTTCTTCGAAAGCATCGGCACCAATTAGGACTGCCTTAGGGCTGCCGTAGCGCATGATGAACAGGGGGCCCTCTTGAGCGGCCTCGACCCATTTGGAAGTGTCGTTATGGAGCTCGGAGACCTTTACAATGCGGTCACTTTCTATCCTTAAAGCCATCGCATCCTCCTTAGTAACTGGCAAGATTTAGGGAAGGATTTTACACTAAACAGAACGGAGCCGCAAGCTCAGGACGAAAGGAGTTACAGTTTTGGCATCAAAAGAGTTCCCCTTGATGCGATTCTTCTCGACGTGGACCTACACCAAGCGCGAGGTGGTCTTGCCAGAACCGGTCATTGACTTAGCACCGCTTAGCAACTAGAGTGGTGCAGGATTTCTACCGCATGGCCGTAAAGAAGGAGGTTGAAATGATCGAGTGCAAGATTGGGTATTTTTCTGAACCGGGTCCAGAGAATACCGAACACGTGCTGCGGATAGCCAAGGAGCGCGCTGACAAACTGGGAATTAAGACCATTCTCGTGGCGTCGACCGAGGGGACCACAGCCCTAAGAGCCATCGAAGTCTTCCAGGGCAAGAAGGTTGTTGCTGTGACGCATCACGTTGGGTTCAAAGAGCCAAACGTCTTTGAGTGGACCGAGGAGAACATCAAGAAGTTTGAGCAGTCGGGGGGAATGCGACTTACTGCCTGCCTTGCTTTCTATGGCCTGAGCGGGGCCGTAAGGAAGAAGTGGGATACGCACCTGTTTGAAGAGCTAGTTACAAACACGCTGCGCATCTTTGGGGAAGGAATGAAGGTAGTCTGTGAAATGGCTCTCATGGCTGCTGATGCGGGCTTAGCGCGAACTGATGAAGACGTGATTTGCATTGCTGGAAGCGGAAGGGGTGCCGATACCGCAGTTGTGCTTCGTCCTGTGAACCTTGTCGATTTCTTCGACCTTAGGATTAAGGAGATTCTCTGCAAGCCTCACTTCTAAGAAGCTGAATGAGCGGCTCTTTCACCCTGTGAGATAAGAAGCCAGGTGAAATTTATCTGTTCGGGGAACGATCTCGTGAGGTTAAGAGTGAGGGAGCTGGTTCACTTTAGGACGTACACAACAAGAGCGTATCTTGTGTTGCGTCAAGCAGCGATGCTGGAGTTCCCTGCAACGTGCACCCCAGCGGAAACCTTCTAGCTGTGTTCTTGATAGGTAGGCCGTTGTTTTTGAGCTTCGTCTGTACATTCGGTACAATAAACAATGGAAGAAAAGATCTTCTTGTCTCACTGGAGACTATTCCCGCCATAGAAGACCGTCTGTTCTGTGCTACAGAGACCCTGTCTCTAAATGAGCTAATCGAGGAGAACCGCTTTCCTAGAGCGCTGGGCCCCCAAGTGTGCTGGGGTGGCATCTCCCTGTAGCGAGGAGGGCCGGTGAATACTGGAGGAACACGGAGGGATCATCATGGATACTAGCTATCTTCGCACACCTCACCGAACGACAGATGAAACAGAGGCCCGCCTTTGGGCGGAGGATGGGCGGGTATACGAAATATTAACCGGATGCGAGACGTTTGAAGAGGGACGAGAGCCCCTTGCAGCGTATCTGGAGGAGCGTGAATGGGAATATCGCGAGGGCGATCTCGACCTTTCTGACATCGAGATTGCACAGGCACTGGAGGCGATTGGCGTCTTCAAAGACCTTATCTCCCCAAGAAATGAGGAGATTGCAGGATTCAGTACACTGCGGCTCCTTTGGTGGCTTGCAAAATCTGGCGCAGCGCAAGCGCACGTAGGCACGGGGTTCATCGACGAGTTTGCTCATCTATCTAGAGCAATTAACGGGCGGTCTGGCATCGGAGAGGGGTGGATTGGACCGCGTCTACGCGAACTAGGATTGCAGGCGAATGAGTACATCGAATTGGAAGGGCGAGCTGCTGGACGGGCGCGCTCTCGCTACCTCGACGGTATGGCTTCAGCAGTGCAAGAACAGATAGGACGCTTTGAATCGGGTTTGGAACCGGCAGCAGTAGCCCGTCAAATGGCAAATCGCGAGAAAATCCTGGCTTATTTCGGAGGATCAGGGCGCGACTGGAGGAACTCCAAATGGCAATTGGCACACATCCTGCGAGGAGAGGCTGGTGTGAAAGCATTGCGTGCGTTGGTTCCGCTTTCCCCGGAGGAGAATGAGTCCGTTGAGTTGGCCGTCAAGCACGGAATCCCGTGGGCTGTCACACTATACTACCTATCTCTCTTCAACTTCGAGAGCGCGGATCGATTAAACGATAGTCAGGTCCGCTCCCAAGTGATTCCCCCTATCGACACGGTCCGACAGATGATTGAGCACCGCAGGGATCGGGAAGAGTGTTTCGACTTCATGGGGGAACACGACACATCCCCGATTGATCTTGTAACGCGGCGCTACGCAACGATCGCCATTGTGAAACCCGTGGATACGTGTCCGCAGATCTGTGTGTACTGCCAGCGCAATTGGGAGATCAGGAATCCAGTCCTTTCGGATATGATCCCAAGCAAACCTGAAATAGACGCGGCCTTAGACTGGGTAGCTTCCCATCCATTCCTCATGGAAGTCTTGGTTACTGGTGGTGACCCTTTTATCCTCTCCGATGAGCAACTCGAATACTTGCTGAAGCGGCTCGCTGCCATGTCACATCTGACGAGTATCCGCCTTGGCACTCGAATCCTGGTTACGATGCCTATGCGCATCACCGATCGTTTTGCCGCCCTTATTGGGCGGTACATCAAGCCGGGCCGTCGGAATGTTTCCGTGGTCACCCACGTAGAAAGCTCGGCGGAGGTTACTCCTGAACTCACCGCAGCAGTGCATCGTCTACGAAAGCACAGAATCTCCGTCTATAACCAACAGGTCTTCACGGTACATACCAGTCGTCGGTTCCAATCAGTGGCAACTCGGGTCGCCTTGATGCAAGTTGGCATTGACCCGTACTACACGTTCTACCCAAAGGGCAAGAAGGAGCACTCTGCATACCTAGTTCCAATTGCGAGGATTCTCCAAGAGAGAAAAGAAGAGGCACGTCTTCTTCCGGGATTGTTCCGCACTGATGAACCAGTCTTCAACGTTCCCAGGCTTGGCAAGCATCACCTGAGGGGATCCCAGGACCGTGAGCTGATCGCGATAAAGCGTAGTGGGCGACGTGTCTACTTGTTCCATCCCTGGGAAAAGGGAATTGCACCTGTGAAGCCCTGGCCTTATGTTGATACAGCGATCACGCATTACCTGGCCCGTATGGAGCAACTTGGAGAGGACCCAAAAGCGTACGAGAGCATCTGGTACTACTACTAAGTCCCAACTAGCTAAAACTACTTGCCATTCCGCTCTGCCTCTTCACTTTCGCTTCTATTTCAAATCTGCCCTGTGGCAACAGGAGGCTTCTACTGTTGCGAGTTAGAGGCCCTGTGATGCGAAGTATCTGAACTTGTTTCCTCAGTCCAGAACTGATGGTGTCTCCTTGTTAGCGCTAGCTCCCCTGCGATTCACTGAGAGAATGGCCTTGTTTCAAAGAGAGCGTGGTGGGGCACTTCGTGCATCGCCTATAGATTTGTGATCGGGCTCAACATGACGTATATTGGTCATTGACATATCGCAAGTAAAGGAGGTGGTTCAGATGAAAAAGGCTCTTGCGGTTGTAGCCTTTGCAGCGGTGTTGCTGCTTGCGGTACCCGTTGGGCAAGCATTTGACATCGAAGGGAAGCTTGGGACGTCCGGCGCTCTAACAATAGCAGCAGAGTGGGACGTCCTGACAAACCTCACCATAGGTGCATCCTTTGGAGTCACAGGGCTCCTGACGGGTCAGCAAACACCATCATACACAATCGGTCTCACCGCGAAGTACTGGCCTTTTACGAAACGATCTCAATTTGCCCCCTACGTAGGGGTTGGCGGCTACGTTGAGCTACAGAATCTCCAGATGAGGCTCCTGCTGAATGCAGTGATCGGGGCACGGTACCACATCACGTCAAGGTTCTTTGGACTGGCAGAAGCCGCGCTCTTTCTCCCTATCGTTGATGTAGCAGCATGGTACTCGGATCTTGTACTTGGTGTTGGGTACCGCTTCTAGCTATGCGCTGGTCGGATCATTTACGTCGTTGATCGGTTCATCAGTAATGCCAATCAAGTAGCTGCTTATACCGCTACCGTCGTCGGTTGGCGAAAGGATTTCAGGGCTTCCGCCACCTCCTCGTCGAAGAGGCGGGTGTAGATCATCGTAGTCGATAGATTGGCGTGCCCAGCACCTTCTGCACAAGGCGAATCTTCTCGTCTCCCGGTAGCTTGCAACGCCCTGGGGCTTCGATCTTGCGGGCTGAACGCTTGACGACCTCGCTCCATCATTGCCCGCGTCTTTACTGCGGGCTAAGATCTAGATATCTCACCCGATAGCGAGGATCTATGCCCGAATCGCAAGTGACCCTTATCTTCGGCGATCCCTACCGCTGTGAGCGGGCGCTCCGCGCTCGCCACACGGCGATCCTCGCCGAATACCCAGATACCGAACGCCATACCCTATTCGGCGATGAACTCGATCTTCCCGCGCTTCGGGTAGAGCTTCAATCCACTCCCTTGTTCGCGTTAGGACGCCACTTTGTGGTTCGCCACACCGATGCGATCAAGGATGTGAAGCGATTCGCCGCGCTCGTTAAACGGGAGCTACCACCGTCAACCTTCCTCACCCTCCTTGCCGGGGAATTGAAGGAATCAAACCCTATCGTCAAAGCAGCAAAAGCGTGCGGGAGTGTGCAGGCGCTCCCGCGGGCAAAAGGGAAGGGCCTTGAGCGCGCTGCCTCAAAGATTCTTACAGAACACGGCCTTAATCTCACCCAAGAAACGCTCAAAGAGCTTCTCACGCGAAGCGGTGGGGATCTGCTTGTGATCCTTCAGGAGGTGAGAAAGCTCCACGCCTTCTCGCCTAAAGAAGTAATCGATGAGACATCTATTAAGCGGTTGAGTTTCACCGCGGGAGAAGGATCAATCTACCCGTTCCTCGATCGCGCAGGCGAACAAAACCTCAAAGCAGCCCTCGCCACGCTCGCCACCATCTACGAAGATCCGGGGAGGATCTTCTCCGCACTTCTGCGCCATCTGACACGGGTCCTGATGGTGCGCGTTCTACTTGACCAGGGGTTCACTACTACGAAGATGGCAACAATGATCGCATCACCGGGCTGGCTCGTGCGTCGGCTCATCATCCAGGCGAAGGCTCACTCCGTTCAAAGGCTCACCGCCACCCTCGACCTCGGGATTAAACTGGACCTGAAGGTCAAGAGCGGCGGCATCCGACCGGCCGATGCGCTCCTAAAACTGATCCTTGCCGCTACGACTCCTGCGCCACCCGCACCGGAATATGCTCGGAGAAGCCAGCCCTCTCGAGCAACAATCGACTAGCGACAAGGGCACAGTACACGCTTCCTACTACACCAATCCCCAACGTAATCGCAAACCCTTTGATGGGGCCGGTCCCGACCAGCAGAAGGATCAAGGCGGTAAGCAGAGTAGTGATATTGGCATCGAGCAAGGCAGAGAGTGATTTCTCGAACCCCGCCCGCACCGCAGCGAGCGGCGACTTTCCGGTCCGTCGTTCCTCCTTGACTCGCTCGAAAATGATCACGTTAGCGTCGACTGTCATACCAATCGTCAGAATGATTCCCGCTATCCCGGGGAGGGTGAGGGTAGCGCTGAACAGCACCAAAGCGGCAAAGATAATCAGCATATTGAGAACAAGCGCGACATCCGCGACCACACCAAGGGCGCGGTAGTAGATAGGCATGTAGAGAAGGATGATGATAAACCCAGTGACAATGGTGAGCATCCCCCTGCGAATCGAGTCGCTCCCCAGGCTTGGCCCGATTATTTCCTCCTCAACGAAACCCACGGCGACCGGAAGGGCACCGGTGCGCAGTACGATCGAGATTCTCGTCGCTTCCTCCGTGGTGAACTGGCCGGTGATCGTTGTCGAATCCTTCACCTGCCGCCAGCCTTGAGCCGCGGCCTTCTTGATCGATTCAGTGATCCGCGGTGCGCTGTATACGGTGCTATCAAGCACGATCGCCAGACGGTCATCAACCTTCAGATGCCGAAGCGCGTCCACGAACTGTTGTGCCCCCTCCTGGTTGAAGCTTAAAGCGATGTACAGCTGCCCAGCCATCTGCACTGATTGAGAGGTGTGCACACGGGCGTCAGAGAGGGCCGCCCCGGTGAGGAGCGGCTCTCCCTCCACAAGATAAGGAATCCCGTCCCGATCACGCAGGACTTGCTGCGTGGCCGAGGTTGGAATAAGCTCAGACATCGCGCTCGTCCCCGCCTCGAGCACCTTATAAAACTCAAGGATCGCGGTCTGGCCAATCAGATTGCGGGCCTCACCCGGGTCCTTCGCGCCTGGGAGGTTCACCAGCACCCTTTCCGTTCCCAATCGCTTGATCTCAGCGTTGGCCAGACCATACTGGTCGACCCGGTTGTTGATGATTGTGATGATTCGATCGAGCGTATCTCGCTGTTGATCAGCGGCCATCTCCTCGATCCCTTCCGGCTTGAGGACAAGCCTTGCCCCGCCTTGTAGGTCGAGTCCGAGGTTGATCCCTACATCCTTCAGTGGCCAGAACGGGTAGAGGAGGGCAAGCGAGCCAACGGCGACCAAGAGCACGGTCCCAAACCGCAGCCAATCATTGCGTGTCATATTGCTGTGTGCCATCAAAAGCCCCCCTTACCAATCACTTCACACGCTTATCGACGACGCTACTTTTGGCGATGCGAAGCTTCCCCCCGTCTTCAAGCTTAAGCACAACAGAAGTGTCGCCAATCGAATCGATCTCACCATAGATCCCACCGGCGGTTACGACCCTGTCGCCACGCTTGATCCCTTTCACAAGTTCTTTGTGCTTTGCCTGGCGTCTGCGCTGCGGCCGGATCAACATGAAATAGAAGACTGCCGCGAACACGGCGAGGATGGCGACGAGTGAGATGATCGACTGCCCTGCCGCGGGCTCATCCTGCCCAAACGCCGCCTGACCAAAGAGAAGAAACCCCACTCCTACAGTAAAAACAACCGCTCTACCCATACCATCACTCCTTAAAGCTTACTGACACGCCAATGGCGATAGGCCCCGATGAAAAGGAACACCGTGCCTCCAACGCCAAATATGACCGCTACAACGATCTCCGCACTCCCTGATAATCCCTTTCCTAAGGCGATTACACGTTCCAAAAGCACGAAAAGATCAGCCCAGATTATACAGTAAAGTCCAACCAAAATCGACATTCTCACCCGTTCTCTGAGCATGGACCATGAAGCAAGAAGGTCATAGAGAACACTCGCCACCGGGATAACCGCCCACAGAATTACCAACGCTGTTGCAGGGGCAGGAAGAAGTGAAATGGCAAACAGAAGAAGAAGGTGCCCAGGGAAGAGCGGAAGAAGCTTTGCCACCGCCCGCGTCTTAAGTGCAGGCTTAACTGATCGAAAAATCAGGTAGCCAAGGTAGAGGATGCTCTCTACGCCGACCCCCACCTGCAAAGGTGGAGAAAGATTTCCAACAAATAACACAATCCCAAGGAGGGCGAGAATCAATGGATAAGACCAAATCGGAAGGGAAGAAGGATTGACATTCATTTACTTGATCCCTGGAAGGAAGAGCCGTGCCAACAGAAACAGGAAACCGAACCCGAGGACATCGGTGACAGTGGTGAGGAAGATCCCCGAGGCAAGTGCCGGATCCTTTCCTAAACCACGTAAACCGAGCGGAATCGCCACCCCGGCCACTCCCCCTACCACCAGGACAAAAAGCATCGCCAGGCAAGCGGCTACTCCCAACAGATAATCCCCTTTCCACAGGTAGGTGATGACCCCTACCGTTGCGCCGATGACCAATCCGTTTACAATACCCAACAGGGCTTCCTTAGCCAACAGGCGCCACCCGCGGCGAGGCTCCAGTTCTCCCAAGGCCATTCCGCGCGTGATGATGGTCACCGTCTGCATCCCTGCACTTCCACCCTGTCCAGCGATGACCCCCATCAGCACAGCGAGTGCCGCTACCTTGGCAATAGTCTCCTCAAACACACCGACAACTACGGCGGCCAGCAGTGCGGTCCCCAAGCGAACGTACAGCCAAGGTAGACGCATGCGTAACGAGGAAATCCAGGTGGTATCCACCCTCTCCTCAATCGGCACACTCGCCATTCCATAAATATCCTCGGTCGCCTCCTCCCGGATCACGTCGATGACGTCGTCGATGGTGATAATCCCAAGGAGCTTCCGCTCACTGTCGATAACAGGGAGGGCATAGTAGTTGTACTTGTCGAACAGGCGCGCCACTTCCTCCACATCTGCCTCGACTGGGACAGAGATAACCTCTCGCATCAACAGAGAGGAAAGGCGCGTCCCCGGTTGGGCGAGTGCAAGGTCGCGCAGAGACAGGACACCCTGAAGCTGGCCTTGTTCATCAACCGCATAGGCGTAATAAACCGTCTCAGCTTCTTCCACCCGGCGACGAAGAAGGTCGATCGCCTCCTGTGCGGTCATGTTTAGGGACAAGGCGACCACCTCGGGCGACATCAATCCACCGGCCGTATCCGGTGGGTAAGCGAGTAGATCAGTGAGAACCTCGGCCTCTTTCCGCCCTAAACTGGAGAGAATCTTACGCTGCTCGGCCTCTGGGAGCTCCTCCAACAGGTCGACGGCGTCGTCGGGATCCATACGGGAGAGGATCTTGATCGCTTCCGTGCGATCGAGCTCGGAGAGGAGTTCGGCCGATTCCTCCGGCTCCATTTCCCCTAGTGGCTCGGCGGCAGCCCTCCGCAGATAGAGGCGATGCAAGAGATCAGACGCCTGCTCATCAGAGAGGTGAGAAAGCACCTCGGCGATATCGGCCGGGTGCTTCAGCAAGAGATCCCGCAGGACGACCTTCTTCTCCTCCATCACTCCTCCTCATAGAAAGCAAGTGCACTATTATACCACCCAAGACTAACAGTCAGCTCCTCGAATTGCCACATTGTATAGAAGGCGAACGAGCGCACTGCCATTCCCTAATCGAACAGAGCGAAGCAAGAACACAAAGCAAGTGGCCGACGGATCGGGGCTAAATGCATCCCCAGTATCTCATCGCATCCTCTTATATTGCTTCATATCATTGCAGCAAAACTCACAACCTCAACGAAGTTGTAGAAATTCTCCAACTGAGCAGAAAGATATCATAATATCAAGTCATGGCGACCCGTGGAATCGAGCAACTTAAAAAAGCAGGTGTCGCGTTTGAAGTGTTGCCCTACCGCCACGAGGTAAAGGGGGCGAAGTTCGCTGCACAGGCGCTTGGCCTACGAGAAGAGACGGTGTTAAAGACCCTCGTCTTTCAAGCAGACGATCACGCCTTTTTGCTCGCCCTGATGAGCGCAGATGGAACGGTGAGCGAGAAGAAGCTCGCTAAAGTCAGCAGCCACAAGCGGGTTAGGCCGGCTGCACCACGCGATGCACAGCGGATCACCGGCTACAAGGTGGGAGGGATCAGTCCGCTGGGGATTGTGCGCCCGCTTCCAGTGGTTCTCGATCGTGCCCCTGCTTTGCTTCCGCAGGTGGTTATCAACACCGGAGCACGGGGAACCATGGTCCGGCTGGATACAGACGATCTCATTCGCCTCACCGGAGCCACAGTGGCCGATATCCGGGTTGAATAAGAAGCGTACAAGCTATGCTTGCTCCACAGTACCCTTCAGGCCGATTGCCTCAGCCACCTCGCGCATGCCCATAATAACATCCTCGAACAGCTCAGTGAGCTCCACGCCGAGTATGTCCGCGCCTTTTTGGATCACCTCGCGGTTCGCCCCGGCAGCGAAGCGTTTGTCCTTCCATTTTTTGGCGACCGATTTTGCCTTCATGTCAAGGACGCTCTTCGACGGCCGCACCAGGGCCACCGCTGTCACCAGTCCGGTTAGCTCGTCGATCGCGTAGAGCACCCTCTCCATCTCGTGCTGCGGTTCGACGTCGCTACACAGCCCCCAGCCGTGAGAGAGGACCGCGTGGATATAGTCCTCCGGCCAACCACGTTCCCTCAGGATCTCCTCAGTCTTCTGGCAGTGCTCCTCAGGATAGCGTTCATAATCAAGATCGTGAACAAGGCCGATGATTCCCCACTTCTCCTCATCCTGGCCGCGCTTTCGTGCCATGTAGCGCATCACCCCTTCGACTGCCAAGGCGTGTTTGACCAGGGACTCACTTTGATTAAATTCCTTCAACAAGTTAAGCGCCTCTTCCCGAGTTGGAGCTTGCGTTGGCATTACTTCCCCCTTTCTAGCAGATCTTTTTCTCTTATGACCGCTACTCTACTAATTGCTCGCGGTTCCGTCCAGTTGTAAAGATGAGCGCCAAATATGACTCTCAACCGCAAGGCACGTATAGTGTTCTTATTACCTTAACGAAAGAAGAAGAATCAGGTGGAGCTACACGTAGGTGCCTTCTTGGAGCTTTTTTTTGCCGCGCTTGGGATCGGTGGTCTTGCGAGTCTCCTTGGGCTCGGAGGGGGCGTGTTCATGGTCCCACTCCTCTCTCTCGGTGGTTTCGTCGCCACCATGCCCGAGGCTGCGGGGACGAGTATCGCCGGGGTGGTCTTCACCAGCCTCTCTAGTTCGATCGCCTACGCCCTCAAGCGGAAGATCACCATCAAGCTCGGGCTCTTGCTCATGCCGACGACGATATTTGGAGCGTGGTGCGGGGCGCGGTTGACCGAGGTGATCGATACCCACCTTTTGTCGATTGCCTTCGGAATCTTCCTCCTCTACCCGGTGCTGATGATGCTCCGGGGCAAGCCACCTAAGGAGATCCCCTTCTCCTTGCGTGGAAAGGTGAGTGGGCTTCGCCTCTACGCGATCATCGCCGCCATCGGCCTGATCGCAGGGACCGCTTCCGGTCTGTTTGGAATCGGCGGCGGGACGGTGATGGTCCCTTCTCTTTCCATCTTTCTAGGGCTTGATATCATTATCACAATCGCCACCAGCCTGTTTGTCATGGCTCCGGCCGCGCTCATGGGGTCCTACCAACACTGGGTGCAGGGGAACCTTCACCCTGAACTGGCCCTCCCGCTGATCCTCGGACTCGTGATTGGGGCCCAGATTGGTCCCCGTCTCGGAGGGCGTCTTCCCAAGAAACGCCTGCGGCAGCTCTTCGGGATCGTCCTCCTGTATGCAGCGATAAACATGATCATCAAAGGCGTCCGCTGACGCGGTATAATCGAGGCTGCTTGAGAAACGTCAGGAGGGGACGACCATGCGCGTTACGGTCCTAACAACCGGGGGAACGATCGAGAAGACGTACAACGAGCGCGACGGCTCGCTTCGAAATTACCATACGATTCTGCCTAAGATGCTCGATACCTTTCGCCTCCCCGACCTTGAAGTGATGGTCGAACAGGTCGTGTTCAAAGATTCTCTCGAGATGACCGAAGACGACCGACTGCGCATCCTTAAGGCGACGCAACGGACGCTTCTCCAGTCCGATGCGGTGGTGATCCTCCACGGGACCGATACTCTGGAGCAAACCGGTAAACTCCTCCATCGTGAGTTGCGCAATCTCCAGATCCCAGTGGTCCTCACCGGTGCGATGCGACCCTACGAGTTTCGCGACACCGACGCCCTACAAAACGTCACCGAGGCGCTCCTTGCCGCCCGGCTCGTTTCCCCGGGAGTCTACGTTGTCATGCACAACCGTGCCCTTCGCTTTCCCGGCGTGACCAAGGACCCCGAGAAACTCACGTTCATCAAGCCATGATTTGTACTGATCCTCTTCCTCGACGCTTAGGGCGCCGCCTTGTGAGGCGTATGCACAACCGAGTTGACTATTGCGGGCACGAAGCGACCGTCGGGTGAATTGCTCTGTCAGGTCACCTTCCACGAATTGAGGATCTTTGCCTTTTCGGTTTCTCCGAAATCCTGTCCATAGAGCCTGAGAAACATGTACTCTCGCACCTGGTTCGGTCCCTTCAAGCCATACTCTTCCAGGATCCCAGCTCGAACTAGAGCCTTTGCGGTAGAGAACATACGGCAGGCCATAGCCAATCGCTGCGCGGGAGACCGCGCCAACATCAGTTTTAGAAATCGCGCCTCGACGTCCACCGATGTATCGTTCATTGCCCCTTCACCTGATCGAGCAGGTCCTTCACTTCCAACGTCACAGCCCATGGTTCCAAATAGCCCCAATCCCGATCAGTAACCGATTCCACGAGCGCCTGAACATCCCTTTGTTGGAGGGCGGAATCCGACTCCTTGGGCCATTTGTCATTCATCCCGGGCCAAGTCTACCATCGATTGATCTTTCAGCACACATTCGCAAGCGGATGCTGCTGAAGACGTCACGGCCTCGAGATGAGCGGCCGGGGCACGATCCTTCCCCGCTGTACGAACATCCCCATCATTCAACCTGGCTTGGATTTCGCCCCCCATCCCCGGTCCGCTCCATTGGGTGGTTAGGCATCGGCCTTTGGTATTTCGAGTTTCTTGATGAAGCAGACAAGCCGTGTAGCCTCTGAATAGCCAAGTGCGTGGTGAGCGAGCTGGCTGACCTCATTCCAGAGTTCCGCGTCGGATCCCATTTCCGTGCAGCCGTGAGAAGCGGCCCAGCTCTCGGCTGCCTCGATCAAGTGGCGCCCGACGTGCGAGCGCCTGTGATCCGGCTGGACGTACCAGCCTTCGATATAGCCGACGGGCTGAGTTGTGCAACCTTCGGCCCAGTCCCGTAACGAAACCTCGACAAATCCAATCAGTTCTCCATTCGGCAATGCCGCGACGAAAACGCAGTTGCGCTGGGGGTCACCGAGGAGTTCCTGCTGTTCGCGTTTGAGCTCCTCTCTCGTGTGATCCGGCCAGAGAAGCTCGCGAAGGAGGAGCCAGGAATCGTGCTCGTCAGGATGAACCTTGCGAATCTCCATGATACCCTTGCCGATGCCTAACGGTTGAGCTCAGCTGCCCGGCGTAGCCGGAGGCGAAGACGGGTCAGCTGCAGCGATTGGTTAGGCGTCCTCCAACTGTTCAGAAGTATTTCTCAAGCGAACCGGAGTACTCCAAATCGTTCATACGCCGAAGTACTTCGATACAAATTGACTCCAACTTCCCCATAATTTCTCCAAGTTCCGATATCGGTATCGTCAATTCGCCATAATGCACTAAATTGGACCTGGCACCGAACAGCTTACCAATACCTAACTGTTCTTTAACCACTTCGCTATCTCGGCCAACAATGTTGGCTACGTAATGACACAAAGGCTTGATATCCGTTGTGTCTTTCATCGGAAAAATTTCCAGCATTGTCCAAAGGTAAAGGAATTTCTCCTCACTTGGTGGAATCGGTAATGATTTTACAAAGAAATGTGACATCAGTTTGTAGCGCTTATTAACATCTGTGTCAATACTTCGTTTATCGCGCATATCCTGAATTGTCTTCCCTATGTCTGACCGAATATCAAAGGGCTTTTTAATTCGTACCCAAGCCTCCATGACCCCTTTTTTTTCTTCCAACAACCAACCTCTGTATACTTGCTGAGCAAAGAGCCCCGGGTCATAAAGTAATGAAAAATTGGTTATTGTCCCATCGAGATTATCTTCACAGAATTTTTTAGCGGTGAAGGGGTTTTTATCTTCCGTCCGAACAGTAATGACAATATACTTATTGGCCTTAAGCAGCAAATCCATGCTCTGCGAAAAAGCGGACTCATTCCCCTCTGCCAGCACCATGGCCGTTTGCACTGGAACACGAAAAACCCGCGGCCCGGAGAAAAACTCGATTTTCACGGGATCAACGATCGCTTGCGCAGGCCAAGAACGTATAAGCGTGGTTTGGTAAATAGCCGCGTACTGGAAATATTTGCTCATTTTGATTTTGGGTGCCTAACATTGCTTATATCGATCCGCATAACATCCCAAATATACCTACGATTACCGTATAAAACGCCGTTCTTATCACCGTATCTTATATGGATCCGCATAAACCACCTTCAGCCGAGCTACGCATCCCCCTCACGCCTCCCTTTCCCTACTCCCCCGACGCCTGGAATGACGCTCGCGCTCATACAGAGATCTACGGTCATTGAATGATAGCAATATACCATATCCCTCCGCAAGGGAAAAGTCAATAACAGCCAGATCTCCACGGGATCGTCAATCATTGCCGACCTGTCCATGGCAGGAAGAACGTCGCACACAGGGTGCGACGCTACAAGAGCGTCGGTTTGAAACGTCATTTCGTAGCGGCGGGGCTTGTCCCCGACGTTGGGTTCTTGCGAGTTAACGAGGCTGATAGCTTCTTTAAAGGCACGCGCAGCCTTGACCCAAATAGCGAAACTCTAGACCACAGTGCCGTCATGAGAAACTAATCATGTTGACCCACCTCATTAGCGAAGAAACTCCCTCTTTAAGACTGCCCACGCGAAATAGCAAGGAACCAAATATTTGATACCACCCCTTGACGCAGATCTCTTTTCAGCCTATAATTAGCAATCAAGATACTTGACTGCTAATTTGGGGTGAGGGCGATGATCCGATTCGATAAACTGACGCAAGGCGCACAAGAGCTGTTCCACGAGGCACAGGACCTATTAACGCGCTACAAGCACAACCAGCTCGACGCCGAGCACATCTTTACCGTATTGGTGACGAAGGAAGGCGTGGGGAAGGACATCCTGCAGCAGATGGGGGTCAACCTGACCGGCCTGGCCAAGGACCTCAACCTGCTGCTAACAGGCAAACCCTCTGTCTCCGGTCCGGTCGGCGCGCAGATCTACATCACGCCTCGTCTGGACGCGGTCGTCGCCGGGGCACAGATGGAGGCCGAGCGGCTGCGGGACGAGTTCATCGGGGTCGATCATCTTCTCCTATCACTTAGCCGGACAACCGACCCACCGCTAAAGCGAATCCTCGACCGCCATCAGATAACCCCAGAGACTATTTACAATGCCCTTCGCAGCGTTCGCGGCGAACAGCGGGTGACCGACCGCTCCTCGGAGGAGCGTTACCAGATCCTTAAAAAGTACTCGATGAACCTCACGCAGATGGCCGTCCGTGGCGAGCTCGACCCGGTGATCGGCCGCGAGGACGAGATCCGACGAATGGAGCAGATCCTCTCCCGCCGCCGCAAGAATAACCCCGTTCTAATCGGGGAACCAGGAGTGGGGAAGACCGCAGTAGTTGAGGGGTTAGCACAGCGGATCGCCTGCGAAGAGGTTCCTGAAACCCTCAACGGAAAGGAGATCGTCGCCCTCGACATTGCAGCGATGGTCGCGGGATCCAAGTTCCGCGGCGAATTCGAGGACCGATTCAAGGCGGTGATCAAGGAGATCGAGGCCCAAGCAGGCAAGACAATCATATTTATCGACGAGTTCCACACCGTCGTCGGAGCCGGCGCCGCTGAGGGAGCGATCGACGCCTCCAACATGCTGAAAGAACCGCTCTCTCGTGGCAAGTTCCAGTTGATCGGAGCGACAACCCTCGACGAGTACCGCGAACACATCGAGAAGGACTCGGCACTAGAGCGGCGTCTCCAAAAGGTGTATATAGGTGAGCCAACCATCGAGGAAACGATCGCGATCCTGGAAGGTTTGCAGAAAAAGCTGGAGGAGCACCACCGTGTGAAGATCACCGACGACGCGATCCACGCGGCGGCAAAACTGTCGGAGCGTTATATCTCCGAGCGCTTCCTCCCGGACAAGGCGATCGACCTCGTCGACGAGGCAGCGAGCCGGATACGGGTTGACAAAAGCGGGGAGAAAGTGACCGCGGAGGAGATCGCTGCGCTTGTCTCCCAGTGGACCGGGATCCCGGCCGAGCGGATGCTCAACGAGGAGCGGGCTCGCCTCATCAACATGGAAGAGCTTCTCCACAGGCGTGTGATCGACCAGGAGGAGGGGGTACACGCCATCGCCGAGGCGGTGCGCCACTCACGCGCCGGGCTTGCCGATCCTCGTCGTCCGATCGGCACCTTCCTCTTCCTCGGGCCGACCGGAGTCGGAAAGACCGAGCTCGCCAAAGCACTCGCCGCGTTTCTGTTCGGGAGTGACACTGCGCTTCTACGGATCGACATGTCCGAATACATGGAGCGTCATGCCGTGGCACGCCTGATCGGATCTCCTCCGGGGTACATCGGCTATGAAGAGGGAGGACAACTCACCGAAGCAGTCAGGCGCCGACCGTACCAGGTTGTCCTGTTCGATGAAGTCGAGAAGGCTCACCCGCAGGTAATGAACCTGCTTCTGCAATTGCTCGACGAGGGACGGCTTACCGACGGCCACGGCCGCACAGTGGACTTCCGCCATACGATCATCATCATGACCTCGAACGTGGGAAGCGAGCAGTTTGACACCGACCTACCCGAGGAGCAGATCAGGGAGAAGATCCGCGAGCAGTTAAAGCACACGTTCCGCCCGGAGTTTCTAAACCGGATCGACGAGATGATCATCTTCCACCCGCTCTCAGAGGAGGCGATCTTGCAGATCGTTGACTTAAAGGCCACAGCCCTAAATGAGCGTCTCGCCGAACAAGGGATCTCCCTCACCCTCACGGAGGAGGCGAAGAAGGTCCTCGCAAAGAAGGGGTACGATCCGCACTACGGGGCGCGACCGCTCGAAAGAGCACTGAAGCGTCTAGTGGAGAACCCACTCGCCTCAAAGATCGTCTCCGGCGAGGTGAAGGAAGGGAACCACATCACCGTCGACGCAGCGGCAATGGCTGACGCTTTGGTAATCCGCCGCCAAAACGACGCCTAACTGAGCCACGACGAGGACCGAATCTCAAAGCTCTCTGGTCAATGTAGCTCAATAGCACTCCTTCACGGTATATCCGCTTCTGAAGATGAAACGAGCCTTTTGTTCTGTCTTTTCCTTTTGAGTACTATGGCAGGACGCTACTGAAACCGAAGTAAATAACCAGATAGATAAGGCCATGACGATCCCCTGATAAGACAACAGCGATAAGCAATGGGGCCACGGTGACGCTAGCTTGCGCCAGTCCGTGGCCTTTTTTTACATTCCAACAGTTTTTCGGGAGGATAGGCCAGTTCGGCTGATGCTTCGATCGGCTTTCCCATTTCGGGGGGAGCGAGGGTTGGAGCAGCCATGTTCCCCAAGGAAGATCAGAACACAATGGCAGATTGAAAGAAGATTTTAGACCTGCCCTTGACGTTTCCCTCCTAAATATCGTATATTAATCATTGCCTGGCGCGTACGCGTTGGGTTTTCTTATTTAGTGAGGGACTTTTGTGACAGTCGGGGCGAAATGCGTCGCGAACGTCTTCTCCTAACGACGTTTCTTTCACTTGTTTGTTAATGCATCCATCGAATGAAGGCTGCTCTCTTACACACGCACGCCTAATCGAGCTAGGGACTGGGCCATCTTCAGTCGATCTTATCTTCAGGTGGGATCGCTATATGCCCTTCGCGCATAAGGATCTTTGTTTCCGCTTGAGCGTGACGGATTTTCTCCTCGGCCTCGTGACGCAGCTCCTCTTTTGAGAGGACCCGACGGGCAATCCCCTGCTCGATCGCCTTTGACCCCACAGCGACCGCCTCGTTGATGAACACTTCAGTCTCCATCATCGTGGGGACAATGTATTCATCATGGATTCCCCTCCTCTCCGCTGTCTCGGCGATGGCCCAGGCGGCAGCGATCGCCATCTCGTCGGTGATCGTCGTCGCAAAGACATCAAGTGTGCCGCGAAAGATTCCGGGGAAACCGATCGAGTTATTCACCTGGTTAGGGAAATCGGCGCGACCGGTCCCCACGATCCTCACCCCGGCTTCCTTTGCCTCCCACGGCCAGATCTCAGGGATTGGATTTGCCATGATGAACGCGATTGCATCCTTGTTCATCGCGGAAAGCCACTCCTTCTCGATCGTGCCCGGGCCGGGTTTAGAGGCAGCGATCAGCACGTCGGTCCCAGCGATCGCGGTTGCCATGTCTCCACTGCGCCCCTCGGCGTTCGTCTCGCACGCGTACTCCCACTTGTAGGGGTTTTTCTCCTTATTCTTTTCCAGATCCTCCCGTCCGGGATGAAGGATGCCGCGACTGTCAACCAGGATCACGTTCCCCGCCGGAACGCCGGCGCGCAGGAGCACGCGGACGAAGGCGATGTTCGCCGCTCCGGCCCCGACCACTGCGTAGGTTACCTTGTTCATGTCCTTACCAACGAGCTTGAGAGCGTTTAGCACCCCGGCAAGGGTGATAGAGGCAGTCCCTTGCTGGTCGTCATGCCAGACCGGGATATCGAGCTCCTTCCGCAATCGATCGAGGATGTAGAAACACTTGGGGCTGGAGAAGTCCTCCAGGTTGATCCCACCAAACCCCGGTGCGATCCACTTGACCGCCTGGATGATCTCGTCGGGATCCTGCGTGTCAAGCATGATCGGAAACGCCCCAACGCCACCGAGGTACTTGAACAGGAGCGCCTTCCCCTCCATGACCGGCAGGCCGGCGTGTGGCCCGATGTTCCCCAGACCGAGAACGCGCGAGCCGTCGGAGACGACGGCGACAGTGTTCGCCTTGTTCGTATACTCAAAGACTTTGCCTTGATCCTGTTCAATCTCGCGACAGGGGGCAGCGACCCCAGGGGTGTACCAGATCCCAAAATCCTCTACACTTGTGACGGCACACTTCAAGGCGGTCTCGATCTTCCCCTGATAGAAGGCATGCCAGGCGGGAGCCTTCTTTGCAGGAATCGCTGCTTTCCTCTTCATCTCTTCTACGTTCGGATTCTCATCTGTCATCGTCATGCCCCCTTGTCGATCTGCTCATGGATTTGTTCCAAGTTTTTCTTGATCGACTCCTCCAGATCGCGATACAAGCTCTTCCCATGGCTGTCCATGGTGATCGTGAGTGGCCCGAAGAGTTCGATATCGAGGATCCAGACTGCTTCTGGAATACCAAGCTCATCCAACCAGTAGACGTTGGTCACCCGCGTGATCGCCTGGGCAGCAAGTGCACCGACCCCACCGGGGTAATGAGCGTACACCGCTCCCGCCTTTCGCAGGGCAGCAAGGGTTTTGTCTCCCATCCCCCCCTTACCGATGACCATCTTGGTGCCGAAGGCAGTAAGGAATCTGTCCTCGAAGAGTTCCATACGGATGCTCGTGGTGGGACCGGCGGAGATCACCCGCCAGCCCGCATCCTCCTTTTTTACCACCGGCCCACAGTGAAACAGAGCCATTTTCGAGGGATCAAACGGGATCTCTGCACCGTTGACGTAGCGTTTGAGCATCAGTCGATGAGCTTCGTCCCGGGCGGTGAACATCCTCCCGGAGATGTGGACCGTGTCGCCGACGTGTAAGGCCCGAATATCTTCCTCGGTTAGTGGGGTATGAAGGAACTTATTCACCTACCTTACCTCCACCTTGCCCTCAGCATCGATCTTTACCTTCTTGCGGCGATCAGCCCAGCACTGGTAGATGATTCCCACCGGAAGGGAGGAGGGGTGCCGGTGCGCGTACTCGATGTGAACATCCAAGCAGGTGGTCACCCCACCGACCCCCATCGGTCCGATCCCGCTCTGGTTGATGAGCTCTAGAAGTTCAAGCTCTAGATCAGCGATCGCAGGATCGGGGTGGCGCGAGCCGACGTCGCGCAGGATAGCTAACTTCCCCAGTTTGAGGACAAGGTCGGCCCCCCCACCGATTCCCACGCCAATCACTCCTGGTGGACAAGGTCGGCCAGCGCATCCGACAACATGGTCTAAAACGAACTTTTTAACCCCCTTGACCCCTACGACAGGGGGCAACATCTTAAGCGCACAGCAGTTTTCACTTCCAGCCCCCTTGGCAAGGAGACTGATCGCGATCTCATCCCCGTCGACTAACTCCCAGTCAATGTGCGGCAAAAATCGGCCGAGGTTGTTTCCAGGGTTTTTTAAAGTAAACGGGTGGACCGTGTTCGGCCGCAGTGGAACCACTCTTGTCGCCTCGGCGACCGCCTCTGTGATCAGCGTTCGTAAACACCTGAGGTAGGGACTGTCTACCCCCGCTTCGATGAAGAAGGTCAAAATTCCAGTGTCCTGGCACATGGGAACCGATCCCGCACGCGCTATCTCGATGTTATGCAGAATCATCTCAAGCTGCACCTTTGCTAGCTCGGAAGTCTCCACGGCCTTCGCCTGCTTAAGGGCATCAACTACGTCCGCGGGTAGGGTCGTCGTCGCCTGCTTTATTGCCATTAACAGCGCTTCTTTCAGCTTCCTATTTTCCACCACACCACCTAAATAAACTTGACCGTTCCTCGATCATCCACTTTTCGGCGAGCTAGAGCAACTCTGGCTCATAGTAGTAGTTGGGGCTTTCCACGTTGACTTTACCATATCCTGCGGGTAACTTACCGACATGTTGCAAAGGAGGGAGAGGTGAAAGCGATTCTGATCATCGCCGATGGCCTTGGGGGGCGCCCGAGCGACTGTGGAGGCAAGACCTGTCTGGAGGCGGCGCGATCTCCGAACCTGGACGAGCTAGCGCGCCGCGGCGCTCTCGGATTAGTCGATCCGATTGGCCCGGGGATCAGGCCGGGAAGCGACACCGCCCACCTGTCACTATTAGGCTACAACCCACACATAATCTACACTGGCCGCGGGGTGTTTGAGTGTTTAGGAATCGGGATGACAGTGCAGCCGGGAGACGTCTGCTTCCGCGCCAACTTTGCAACAGTGACGCCCAGCAAGGATGGGTTTATCGTCAAGGACCGCCGTGCCGGTAGGATCGCCTCGGGTCAAGACCAATTGGCCGAAACACTAAATTCAATCAAGTTGGAAAAGAAATTAGGTATTGAATTTGAGTTCCGTGCGAGTACCCAGCACCGCGGGGCACTTCTTCTGCGAGGGACAGGGTTATCGCGTTACGTCACAGAAAACGACCCACACAAGGTCGATGTAAAAGCCCCGGAGTTCATGCCGGCCGAGGGGCATGATGACGAGAAAACCCGCCGCACCGCTGCTGCATTGAACGAGCTAGTGATGCGTAGTTACGAGGTCCTTCACGATCATCCGGTGAATCGGCAGCGTGAGCGAGACGCGGAACACCCTGCAAACTATATCCTCGCGCGCGGTGCCTCTGACCTACCACACCTCGAATCGATTGAGATGATCTACGGGAAGAAGGGTGCCGTCATCGCCGGGGGTGCTCTTTACCGTGGGATTGCGCTGGCCTGTGGGATGGATCGGATTGACGCCCCCGGTACGACCGGCGGACTCGATACAGACCTTATATCTAAGGCGAATACTGCCCTAAAGGTGCTCGAGACCCTGGACTATGTCTTTATCCATGTCAAGGGGACGGATAACGCTAGCCACGATCAGGATGCTGCAGGCAAGACAGCGTTCATCGAGCGGATCGACGCCGAGCTAATCGGCTCTCTGCTGAAAAGGATCGACTGGAAGACCACTCACCTCGCCTTCACCGGCGATCATACAACCCCCATCGATTATGGGGATCACACAGCGGAGCCGGTCCCCGTGTTGTTCGTTGGGCCGAACGTACGCCGAGATTCCACCACTCTGTTCGGGGAACGTGAAGCAGGTCACGGGGGACTGGGTCGATTCAGTGGGCAAGTGCTTCCGATGCTTCTAAACTACAACAATTGGAACCCCAAGTTTGGTTCTTAAAGAATTCTCCTACGGAAGCAGACAGGATGACAAGAAGCTTCGTCCAGTCCAAGGTCACAACCAGATTGCATAGCTGTATCACAGTGTGATTTCGAGCTTGAGAGGAGGCCTCGTGACACAGAAGCTGGCAAGCCAACTGAATGAACGGATTGAGTCCTACGTCGGGTGTCCCGAAGAGCTCATCCAAGTTTTGCACCAGGTTCAAGAGAAGCTGGGGTATGTGCCTACTGAGGTGCAGCAGTTGGTGGCTGAGACGCTTGGGGTGCCGCTGTCACGGGTCTACGGCGTAGTGACATTCTATCACTACTTTCGAACCCGCCCAGTGGGAAAACATATAATCCGGCTATGTCTGGGTACAGCGTGCTACGTACGGGGCGCGGAAGGTGTGCTGAAAACCTTGCAAGACGAACTTGGCGTAGAGGTTGGAGAGACCTCGGCGGATGGTCTGTTTACACTCGAGGTTGTGCGTTGCTTGGGCACGTGTAGCCTAGCACCGGTGATGATGGTGGACGAGGTGGTGCACGGGCGTCTTAATGCAGAAGCAGTACAGGAACTTATTCAAAGCTATCGTAAGGATGAGAATAAGTGAAGATGCCCCTTGAGCGTTCTTCCACAAAGCGCATCAATGTGCGCTTTTGTCCCCAAATGATGGTTGCCGGAAAGGAGCCAGCAAATGGGCCAATATGACGTCTTAGTGTGCTCCGGTACAGCGTGTCAATCCTCACAGAGCGTTGCACTGAAGAAGGCACTGCTACAGGCTGCTACTGAACGCGGATTAGGCAAAGAGGTTCGTTTTATCGAAACAGGGTGCATGGGGCCATGTGAGCAAGGCCCAGTGGTTCGCATCATGCCCGAGGACACGCTCTACGTGAGGGTCCAACCGGAGGACGCCCAAGAGATCGTGCGCGAGCATCTGGTCAATGGCCAAACAGTGCAGCGACTTCTGTGGATCGAAGAGACGCCCCGTCCTTGCGATCTTCCTTTCTTTGCCCGTCAGCACAAGAATGTCCTTGCCAACTGTGGATTGATCGACCCAAGCCGAATTGAAGGCTACATCAACCGAGGTGGATATGATGGCTTGAAACAGGTTCTGACTGAGATGACGCCTCAGGAGGTCATCGAAGTCATTAAGGATTCTGGTCTACGGGGACGGGGAGGAGCGGGATTCCCCACCGGTAAGAAGTGGGAGTTCGTTCGCGAGAGCCAAGGGGACATGAAGTACGTCGTATGCAACGCTGATGAAGGCGACCCCGGTGCATTCATGGACCGCGCTATCCTTGAGGGTGACCCTCATACGGTCATTGAGGGTATGATGATCGCTGCCTACGCAGTGGGAGCACAGAGGGGATACGTTTACGTGAGAGCCGAGTATCCGCTGGCGATTGCCCGTCTGAGAACGGCGCTCGGCCAAGCCCGGGAGCAAGGGCTGTTAGGCGCTCGAGCCTTGCAGACGGATTTCCCCTTTGACATCGAGCTTCGGATGGGGGCCGGCGCGTTTGTCTGCGGTGAGGAGACCGCCCTGATTGCCTCAATCGAAGGTCGGCGCGGTGAGCCGCGGCCACGGCCGCCGTTCCCATCCCAGTCCGGTCTTTGGGGCAAACCAACCTTGATCAACAACGTAGAAACCTATGCCAACGTTCGATCCATCATCCGCAATGGCGCTGAGTGGTTCCGCTCTATCGGAACGGAAACGAGCAAGGGAACCAAGGTCTTTGCTTTGGCTGGTCAGGTCTGTAACACGGGCCTGGTTGAGGTTCCCATGGGGATTACACTCCGGGAACTCATCTTTGATATCGGAGGAGGGGTCCCTTCCGGAAAGCGCTTTAAAGCAGTGCAGACCGGTGGACCGTCTGGTGGATGCCTGCCCGAGGCGCTCCTTGATATACCGATTGATTACGAGTCTTTGAGCAAGCACGGAACAATCATGGGCTCCGGCGGGATAATCGTTCTCGACGAATCTTCCTGCATGGTGAATGTCGCCAAGTACTTCTTGGACTTTACTGCTAAGGAGTCCTGCGGAAAGTGCGTTCCTTGCCGGATTGGGATTCCAACGATGCTTGACATCCTGGACCGGATCACCAAGGGAAAAGGGACCAAAGACGATCTGGTTCGCTTGCGGGAGCTAGCTGAGTTGGTTCGTTCGAGCTCGTTGTGCGGTCTGGGCCAGACTGCACCCAATCCGGTACTATCCACGCTTCGCTATTTTGAAGGTGAGTACCGGGCACACATCGATGACAAGATCTGCCCGGCAGGGGTATGTGGTGCCCTAGCGCGCACCTACACGATTGATCCTAACAAGTGCCGGGCGTGCGACCTGTGTCGGAAGGCCTGCCCCACCGAAGCTGCTCAAGGGACACCCGGTGGGAGGCCTTACACAATCAATGAGGCATTGTGTATTCGGTGTGGGGCATGTGCGGAAGCCTGTCCGTTCGATGCGGTGCACACAATCCCATTAAAGGCGGAGAAGAAGAGATGAGGGATTCCAATCTGCGCGGACTTCTTTGGTACCTCGTTCGGCTCCAGGGGCGTTTGTAAACGCCCCTGAATGAAGCAGTAAATCGTAAGGAGGGCTGATCATGGGACACGGCGTGGCAATAGAGGTGGACGGCCGGCGGATTGAGGCGCAAGTGGGAGACAATCTGTTTGAGGTCTGCCGCGGCAGTGGAATTGACATTCCCGGTCTGTGCTATCACCCGCGGCTTTCGGTCACCGGTGGCTGCCGGTTGTGCGTGGTCAAAGTGGACGGGCGTCCCGGGATGATCCCAGCGTGTACAGTCGGGGTCACAGATGGGATGCAAGTCACCGCCTTCGATGAGGAACTGGAGGCAACGCGGCGGATGCTAATTGACCTTCTTCTTGCCGAGCACAACTGCGACTGCCTGACCTGCGAATCGGCT
>Ga0209986_10000861_pt1 | contig 29874 bp, 25 predicted proteins | sample BlataG_FD_183168 | JGI IMG/M metagenome (GOLD analysis project Ga0209986, IMG submission 183168) | Deep subsurface microbial communities from Black Sea to uncover new lineages of life (NeLLi) - Black_00105 metaG (SPAdes) (version 2) | ecosystem: Environmental > Aquatic > Marine > Oceanic >...
CAGGCCGGAGTTGAAGTAAGGGCGAATCTTCTCTCCTTCCACGTGGGTAATCATGGGGACAATCCGGTCTTCAGGAACATTGCAGTAATTGTAAACCAGTGTCCAGAACGAATCGAGTGGCTCATCGTAGCGTGAACCCAGAAGAGTGTGATGAACCCGCTTGAATCCCAAGGTCTTGCTGTCCTGCAGAAGGAAATCTCTTGGTTCCTGAAGCACAATGGTGTTGGGGTTCAGCCATGCAATGAAGCTGGTCCGACCTGAAGCCATGGACTCAGCCCGGGCGGCAGCTATTGAATGCCCCGTGAATGGAAATCGAAGGATCTCTTCATTGACGTCAAACGGGATCAGAGTAACATCCAGGGCTGATAGCTTGTTCTTGGCGATTTTAGAGAGTTGTTTTCCGTTGTGTGGCAAGTAGAACCAGATTGGGGCTTGCGAAAGAGACCCCGCGAAAGCACGGATGCTCTCTGCCAGAAGCAAAGCGTTTGTTTCTGATGAGCTGTTGGGGAATACTATCGAGGCGAATACCAATTTCGCTTGTCCATTGGTCCTCTCCCTGGTTGACATAACTCATCCAAAACCGTGCATCTTACTTAATGAGTTGTTCAGGGCAACCTAGTTGGATTTTCGGGCTTGACCTCGAAGTCGGGCTTTGAATCTCGCTATGGCTTCCGGCCCTGTTCTGCCAAATCTCTTGTCGAGTTCATCCTTGCCTATCCTGATTATCGATGGTCGACCGTGGCAGCAGTTGTACCTGCTTTCAGTCCTGCCGAGCTCGGTGAGCAATCTTCTGATCTCATCAGCGCTGAGATGTTGTCCTGCACGGATGGCGGAGTGACATGCAGTAAGCTTGACCAACTCACCCATGAATTGCTCCTTTGCACTCTTGACGCCAACCTCCATGATGCGGTCCACGAGGGCGATAAGCTCATCCTCTGATGCTCGTCTTCCAAGAACCTCTGGTAACGTGGAAACCAAAACCTCATTTCCTCCGAAGTGGCTTATTGCGTATCCGAGCTCGCCAAGCATTTCCTTTAGCCCGAGGATGGCTTCAGCATCCTTGGGTCCAAGGCGCAGCATAATGGGGTGAAGCAGCTCTTGTACCACTACTCGATTTGAGTTGACTTCCTCTCTAAGCTTCTCGTAAATTATGCGCTCATGTGCAGCGTGTTGGTCAACGAGAACCAGCCCGTCATCCGTGGCGAGGACTATGTAGAGATTGTTGACTTGCCCCAAGATCCTGAATGTTCCGCCAAGGGCCTCAAGGTCTATTCTCTCTTCACCTAGCCCCTTGGGTTCCTCCAGAGCTAGCTGTTCGAGCAAGCCCGACCGAGGAACGGTCGTTGTTTGCTCCTCTATGGGTAGCATCGTATGCGAGGACTTGAAACCCTCTCCAACAGTTGACGCAACCCCTACGAATTCCTCAAGTGACTGGGTGACGTCAGGAGATTTCACATCAGCAAGCGCATCCTTCACAGCATCCTTGACGACTTCTGTTACACTGTCGATATCCTGTACCCGGACTTCCCTCTTCGTAGGATGGATATTTGCATCCACGCGGGCGATATCCACATCTATGTCTATCGCACAGATTGGGAAGCGCCCCTTCATCAACAGGGTTGAGTAGGCTGTTTCCACTGCGTTGCTGAGTTTGCTATCCTCGATTGGCCTCTTACGAACTGAGAAGTACTCACGAGCGCGATTTCCTCTGGACGCCAGCGGCCTAGCTATGAACCCCGAAACCGTAACTCCCTGGTCAATCAGTGCGACATCAACTAAACTTTTAGCAATGTCTGGTCCCCACAGCGAAAGCACTCGGGTTTCTGCAATCTGGCCCGGAGGACAATCTATGATGACTCTGTTATCCTTAGTGAATCGGAAACCCACATCGTTTCTGATGATCGCGTGCCTCATTGTGGTCTCAAGAATTCGTTGACTCTCAACCTTTGGAGTGGAAAGGTGCTTTCTTCGAGCTGGAATTCTCTCGAATAGGCCGGTGACTTCTACAGTTGTGCCCTGTGGCCTGGATGCATCAGTCTGTGCCGGGATTTCACCTGCTCTCGACACGAGCCGGGTCCCGATTTTCTCATCCTCATGACGCGTCGTGATGGCAAGGTCAGCCACTGCCGCAATGCTTGCTAGAGCCTCTCCTCTGAATCCGTAGGTCAGGATTGCGTCAATGTCCTCTCGTCGACTAATCTTGCTGGTGGAGTGCCTTAGCGTGCAAATTGGGCAATCCTCCTTCAGGATTCCTGAGCCGTTGTCAGAGATGATAATCGACTCCATGCCTCCCTCCGAGACCCGGATGTCGATGTTTGTGGCGTTGGCATCCAGTGCGTTCTCTATGAGTTCCTTAACTATGGATGCGGGATTCTCGATAACCTCACCAGCTGAGATGAGAGAAACGAGATCATCAGCTAGAATCTGGATTCTACCCAACGAATCACCTCAGGACCCCATCTCTGAGTACTCGACTTGACCGCCCACGATTGTCCACTCAATCTTGATATCGCGAATGGAATTAAGCGGCGCTTCTAATATGTTGTCTGAGAGCACAACGAAGTCAGCTCTCTTGCCCTCTGTGAGGCTGCCAACGTTGTTCTCCATGAAAGAAGCATAGGCACTCTCCATGGTGTAGCATCTGATTGCCTCTTCGACTGTAATCCTGCCTTGAGGACTCGGATGATTGACTGCACACCAGATTCCATAGAGCGGTCCGTACGGCATGCCGTCGGACCCAAAACAAATTCTTGCGCCGTTATCCAAAGCTGTTCTGAATAGGTTCATCCTTTCAGTGCGTTCTTTACCAAGCCTCTCGTAGTACAACCCGCCTTTCATCTGCCACTCGCCAACGAAGTTGGGCTGCATCGATAGGATAAGACCAAGAGCTGCGGCTCTTCTGATTTGGTTTGGAGTGATCATCTCGGCGTGCTCGATCCGGTGCCTTTGTTTTCGTATTGTTGTTATGTCCTCAAGGGTTTCGAAAGCGGTAAGCACAAGCTCGATGGCTTCATCACCGATTGCATGATTGACAGTCTGAATGTCATTTGCAACAGCCTTTCTTGCTAGATTGGAGAACTCGTGCTGGGACATCAACAGCATTCCTTTGTTGTATTTGCTGTCAGCGTAGGGCTCTGATGTCGCAGCTGTGCTAGCGCCAATTGAACCGTCGATGAATGATTTCACGCCGCCGATTCTAACCAAGGGGCTTCCCATTCCGGAAGTCAGACCAAGGGCTATCATGTGATCAATATGCTCAGAAGGTACGTTGATGACCATTCGTACAGTGAGTGTATTGAGTCGTTCAGCGTCCCTGATGTTGCGAGCATGGCCTGCCCATATGTTGTCCACTGCTGACGTAATTCCAAGTTCGTTAGCCATCTTGTTGCTAGCGATGATGCCCTGATGTATCTCTTGGGGTGAGGGTTGGAAACAATCATAGAGCTCTTTGATGTCCTTCAGAACACCTGTAGGAGTTCCGTTCTCATCTTTCTCGACACCCGTTTGATCGGAATCGACATTGAGCTCCTGAAGGCCCCGGCTATTCACGGAAACAAGATGGCCATCGACTCTGAACACACCTATCTTGTGCTCAGTGCTCACCTCATCCAGGTCCTTCCCAGTGACGTATCGTTTGACTTTCCAGTTGCTCTCATCCCATGAAAATCCTAGAACCCATTGGTCCTTGGAGTACCTGCTGAGGGCCTTTTTCAGTTCCTTCTGGGCTCCCTCGATGGAGTGCACCTTGTCGAGTTGAACGTGCATCGATTTGATGCCTGAAACTGTGAGATGGGTATGGGCGTCTACGAATCCCGGAAGCACGGTCTTCCCGGCTAGGTCAATAACTCTCTTGGCGGAGGGGATTAGACCCATGGCATATTCATCGTTACCAACAGCCAGAATCTTATAGCTCTTGACAGCAATTGCAGTCGCCAATGGTTTCTGAGGGTCCATTGTGATGATGTTTCCATTGAATACGACCAAATCCGCCTCAAATTTCACCGAACAGCACGTCCAATCACATGAGTACTAATGATTTGCATATGTCATTTGTCGTTGCAGATACATCGAATTGGGCAGTTTTCACTTATCCTTGACCTTTTCCCAGTCTGCTAGAAATCGCTCAATACCAACATCTGTCAGGGGATGATTGACCATCTTATCAAGCACTGCCGGTGGGATTGTTGCAATGTCTGCGCCCACTAGTGCAGCCTCATAGACATGCACAGGATGTCTGATACTGGCAACGATGATCTCAGTATCATAATCGTAGATTGCATATATCTGAGCAATGTCTACAACAACTTGCATTCCTACATGACCAATATCGTCAAGGCGCCCAATGAATGGTGAAACGAATGAGGCTCCAGCCTTAGCTGCAAGAAGTGCTTGGTTTGGACTGAAGCACAAGGTTACGTTCGTCTGGATACCTTCATCAGCGCAAATCTTGACTGCCTTGAGACCTTCCCAAGTCATTGGTATCTTGATTGCAGCATTGTCAATCCAGCCATTGAGTTCTCGCGCTTCCTTGATCATTCCTTCGGCGTCTTCGCTGATTACCTCAAGGCTGATTGGTCCTTTCACAAAGGATGCTATCTCGTCCACTACCTCACGGAAATTGCGGCCTTCTTTGGCGACAAGAGATGGGTTGGTTGTAACCCCATCGACCATTCCTCTCTCATGTGCCTTGCGAATTGCTTCTACGTTGGCGGTATCAATGAAGAATTTCATCGAGTTCAACTCACACCTCAGTGTTGGCATCGAGAAGCTGACTGGTCTTATATTATGTTGCCTATCTTGCCTGAGTAGAAAAGATGAAGCAGTGAATTACTTGAGGGCGGCTTTCAGTGCTCGGACCTCTCCCTCAATGTCATCAGCTCGAAATATCGCTGACCCCGCAATAAAGAAGTCAGCGCCAGCTTCGTACAGCTCTTTGACATTCTTGCGATTGACCCCTCCGTCCACTGCGATCCGGACACTTGGCTTTATCTCCTCAAGCATCTTCCTTAGGGATGAAATCTTCTTCACGGTTGATGCGATGAACTCCTGCCCACCGAAACCAGGACAGACGCTCATTAGGAGTACAGAATCAACAAGGTCTATCAACGGTTCGACTTCTGAAACTGGTGTTCCCGGATTGAGCGTGATGCCTGCTCTTGCTCCGAGGTCCGTTATCAACTGAACCGTCCGGTATACATCATAAGAGCCCTCGATATGAGGGTAGATGAGTTCAACACCTGCATCCACGAACTTGGGGATGTATTCTCTGGGCTTTGTTATCATGAGGTGTGCATCGAGTGGAACATCCGTAATGCCCTTCATGGTCTTCGCGATCCAAGGTCCGAAGGAGATGTTTGGAACAAAGTGTGAATCCATGATGTCAAGATGAAAATAGTCGGCTCCGCCCTTCTCCGCGGCTATGACGTCATCTTCCAAGTGTGCGAAGTTCGCTGATAGAATTGAAGGAGCAATCATTGGTTTCATGGATCTCTCACCCACCGGGGATGCTGTTCGCCTGTTATTGCATATTTATCCTTCGACGAGCACCCTGACAGTCATTTCTCTCTTTGATTGATCTTGTCCTGCATATCCTTTAGCTCGTTGAGTGCATCGAGGGGTGTGATTCTCTCTAGTTCCATATGCCTTATCTGCTCAACGATGGGGTCATCGATTGTAAGGGTTTCAAGAGATGTCTGCAGGGTTTCTATGGGCTCATCAGATATATCTCCGAGGTCAACGATATTCTCCTTCTCGAGTCTAATCAACAATTGTTTAGCCCTCTTGACAACTGCGTCCGGCACTCCTGCAAGGGATGCGACATGCACACCGTAGGACTTGTCAGTTCCTCCTGGAACAACCTTATGCAGAAAGACAATCGTGTCTCCGGATTCCTTGGCTAGGGTGTGGACATTCTTGACACCATGGTACATGCTAGCCATTGATGTAAGGTGATGGAAATGCGTAGCGAACAATGTTCGGGTTCTCATCAGAACAATCTGTTCGGCTACGGCCCAAGCTAGCGCCATGCCATCGAAAGTCGACGTTCCTCTACCTATCTCGTCCAGAATGACGAGGCTTCGATCTGTGGCACTGTTAAGGATATTTGCTGTTTCAATCATCTCCACCATGAACGTGCTCTGTCTGGCTGTTAAGTCATCGAAGGCGCCGACCCTGGTGAATATTCTGTCAACCAGTCCTACCTCAGCTTCCGTGGCAGGGACAAAGGAGCCCATCTGAGCCATTAGTACAATCTGTGCTGCCTGTCGCATGAAGGTGCTCTTCCCCGCCATGTTCGGGCCTGTCACAATGAGCAGAGTTGTGCCACCATCTCCAATCTCCAAGTTGTTTGGTACAAACTCATTCCGTCCGAGGATGACCTCCAAAACTGGATGTCTGCCGTCAACTATCTTAATCAACGTTCCATCGGTGACCACAGGTCTTGTGTATCCTCGTGTAACCGCTACATCCGCCAAGGACACCAGCACATCTGCTGTTGCCACGGCTACTGAGTTCCTTCGGAGTGTGTCTAAGGCGGTTTGCACCTTCTCTCGCAGTTCCTCATAGATTTCGTACTCAAGTCGGTTTGTCTTCTCCTCTCCCGCGAGAACTGTGGTTTCTTTCTCTTTCAGTTCTGGAGTTATGAAGCGTTCCGCATTGGTTAGAGTCTGCTTTCTCGTGTATTCCTCAGGAACATTGCCAATGTTCGGTTTCGTGACCTCTATATAATAGCCAAAGACTTTGTTGAACCCAACCTTGAGTGTCTTGATGCCTGTACTGCGTCGTTCTCTAACCTGAAGGGACGCAATCCATTTCTTGTCCTCGGCGATAGAACTATTGAGCTTGTCAAGTTCCTTGCTGTAGCCCTCCCGAATCATTCCACCCTCTTTCACTAACACTGGCGGTTCATCCACGATTGCCTTGTCAAGGGTCTCTCGCAGTTCCGTCAGAAGGTCGATGGCCTTTCCTGAGGCCACAAGCATCTCAGCTCCGCAGGCGCTCAATGCGTCCTTTATCTGCGGAATCCTCCCCAACGCAATCCGCAAGGCAATGAGGTCTCTTGCCCCAGCAACTCCAAATACAATCCTGCTCGTGATTCTCTCGAGGTCTCCCAGGTTTCTTAAGCTATCAGCCAAGCTTCGGCGATTTAGTGCAGTACGTGCTAGCTCCTCCACTGCGTCCAGTCTTCTCTCTATCGCGGCACGTTCTCTTAGTGGCTGAAGCATCCATTGCCTGAATCTTCTCTTCCCCATCGGCGTTAGTGTCTTGGATAGCACTGAGAGGAGTGTGCCTCTCGTGCTCCCGTCACGCGCATTCCGCACAAGTTCGAGGTTCCTCTGGGTCGTGCTATCCACCACCATGTGGGCGTCCATGGTGTATGCTCTCATGCCCGTGATAGTCACTGTGTTGGTCTTATGCACGTCCTGAAGATATGCCATCACAGCCCCGGCAGCGCCCAATGCCACCTTCTTACTGCCCATGCCATAGCCATCTAATGTGGAAACTCGAAACTGTTCCGTCAATCGTCGTTCAGCAGACCTTGCTGAGAAGTCTACGTCGCTTCTGAAGGCTAGATGCCCTCCAGTTTCCTCGAGCTTAGTCCTGACGCTCTCGTTCTTCGAGGTTGAATCTGGCAGAAGGATCTCAGTGGGACTAAGCCGCCCCAGTTCGTTCATTGTCCTCTCACTTGTGTAGTTCCCCTCGAACTCAGTAGCCATGAACTCCCCGGTTGAAACGTCAACTGCTGCAATGCCTATCATATCCCCATGTTCAATCAAGGCAACGAGATAATTGTTTGCTGAATCTTCAAGCATGGAAGATTCGAGCACTGTTCCGGGTGTGACAACGCGGACCACATCTCTCTTGACAAGCCCCTTTGCTTGCGATGCGTCTTCTACCTGATCAGCAATAGCGACGGTGTAGCCTGCCAACAGTAATTTCGCGATATAGCCGTCAACTGCATGGTATGGCACCCCACACATCGGCCATTTGTCGACTCCTTCCCCCCGTGCAGTGAGTATGATGTCCAGCACAGGGCTCGCAGTCTTGGCGTCCTCATTGAACATCTCATAGAAGTCACCAAGTCTGAACATCATGATGCAGTCTGGATACTGTTTCTTCAACTGAAGGTACTGCCGCTGCATCGGGGTTGGTTTCTTCACGGCTTCTCCCGCTCTACACGTCACGCTCAAGGCAATCTCGACGACGTACACAGTCTAGCATTACTTCCCACAAATAGATTTCCTAAAAGCGAATTTCAGCAATCATTTAATACCAGTTACAGAAACTGCGGTCCTACCATGCAGGACTCCACGGCACGCCGTTATGACAGAATGGTTCTGGCCAAAGTCATATCTGGGTTTGGCTCACCGATGATTCTGGCCTTCCCCACATTCATTGCTCTACTGGTTGCCACCAACCCTCCTTCTTTGCCCCTGCTATTGCTGGTGGCATTCCTCTTTGGTTCTGTTTTCCCCATGCTGGTAATCTATCTCATGTATAAGATGAACAAAGTCGGAGACCTGGATGTTACAGACCGGAGCGAACGCAAGGTTCCATTTATGGTGAGCATCGCTGTGTACTTATTGGGCACAGTCATCATGTTCGCTCTGAATGCGCCTCCAATTGTGAGTGCATTGATGTTCTGCTATACAACGAACACGCTTGTTACATTCATCATTAGCCTCCATTGGAAGATTAGCGTACACGCTGTGGGCGTAGCAGGACCGTTCACATGTTTGGTATACTTCTTGGGTTGGCCGTACAGTCCGCTGCTACTGCTCATCATACCTATTGGTTGGGCAAGAGTAGAACTGAAAGCACACACGTTGGCACAAGTAGTTGCAGGATTCCTGTTGTCCATTGCGATAACTTGGGTTCAACTCACCTTACTGTTTCAATTCTTCCTGTGAATGCCCCTTCTGTTCCAAGTAGAAGCCTAGCTAGCTTGAGCGCAATAACGCGTTGGCCAAAGCTTGGGCGGCACGCTCAGGGACTGAAAATACGGGAATTCCCGCGCTTTCTAAGAGATCCTTTCCTGGTGGCGGTCTGCATTCAGGCGCATTGAGAATCGCGATGACGGGCTTCTGTGTTTGTTTCTTGGTTTCAACTATGATGTCTATCGGCATACCTCCACCGATGTCATCAAGGTAGTTGGGCGAGAAGACAATCATGGCCGCATCATACCGATCTTCGTTCATGACAAGACGGAACGCATTGCCGAAGATATGCGGTTGTGACCATCCCTGTGCTAGTAAGTCAACCGGGTTTGAAACCGGTATTTCAATAGGCATTGCCAACAATTCCTGCACAGTCTTGATAGTATTCTCCGAAGGCGGAGGAAGTTGGATTCCCTGCTCCTCAAGAACCTGTGTTGCGATTAAGGCAGGGCCTAGGGTATGAGTGACAATGGCAACCCTGTTCCCCTTGGGACGAGAGCCGTGTAGTGAAATCACCTTAGCAGTGTCAATCATCTCGGTGACGTTTTTCACCTCGATTCCACCCGCCTGTTTAACAGCGGCACTATAGAGCTCAGGTTGACCTGCCAAACTACCTGTGTGGCTCAAGGCTGCGCTTCTAGATACAGGGGTCTTTCCGACTTTGTATACAATGACTGGCTTCTTTGTGGCGACCTTGGATATCTCCTCGTACATCATCCGTCCGTGTTCTGTGCCCTCCACGAACAAACAAATCACTTCAGTGTCGGAGTCCTGATTCAAGAATTTCAACATGTCATGGAAATCAACATTGACGCGGTTACCTATGCTGGCGAACTTGGCAACGCCGAGGTCAGAATCGGACGCAGCATAGATCATGAGACCCGCCACCCCGCCACTCTGGCTTACAAACGAGACCTTTCCTCCTCGTAGCGGAATGAAATCCTGTGGGAAGAATGTCGCATTGAGTTTGACATTCAGGTTACCTGCACCCAGGCAGTTTGGTCCGATCACCGCAATCTGAGCGCTGTCAGCAATCTTCTTGATGTGCTTCTGCAATTGCTCACCAAGCGTACCCAGCTCCTTGAAACCTGCAGAGAAGATTATTGCAGAACCAACCCCTGCTTCTGCGCACTCACTCAAAGCTGTTGGGACCGTTGGAGCCCCAACAGCGATTATCGCTAAGTCAACATTGGATTCGATGTTTATGACGCTGGAATAGCACTTCAAGTCGTCGAGTTGTGACAACCTTGGATTGATGGGGTAGAGGTCTCCTTCAAACGAATGTAACGCGCGCAGCGTCAGTGCGCCAAGCTTGTTTGGTTTGTCGGAAGCTCCAATCACAGCCACGGACTTTGGGTTGAACAGCTTCTGCAGGGAGTCCATCTTCCATGCCAATAGGAAACCCCCTCCCCTCTATGCACTGAAGTCTTCAATTAGGCTCTCTATCTTGGCGACAACAAGCTGACAGATAGCGTCCTCAGCTTGTCTGTAGTCAGAGAACCCTACGATTTCTATTTCAGATTTGAAGACACACTGCACCATGTAATCTTGAATCAATCGTGCGGCACGAAACTCCTTGAGCCTATCACTCTCATTCTCAGATACAGTTCTCAGTTTGCCTGTCAGATGCTTCGTGATGAACATCTCTTTGTGAACTTTGGGCTCAGGATTGACTAGCACTTCTAGAACGCTTGGGCAAATATCGTGAAGATCCCCCGGAAGAATATGTACTCCCTCAACAATAGTATCAGCACCTTCAGAAACTACACGTTGCACCATCCTCCGCACGTGAGGGCAGATTAGCTCACATTGGGCCAAATAACCTCTCACAACTGGGTTCAGATTCTCGGGACCCGTTTGCCTATGAGCGTGCGCTTGGTAGGTGTGACAATGAAGTTCAGGGTTGGTTTCCTTTGGCCTGAAATCCCTGAGGACTTGCCTTACCGTGTCTGTGCTGATAATGCGTGTGGCCGCCATATTGAAAATCATGTTGAGGGCTAACATTGATTTTCCAGTTCCTGAGGCTCCTTCCAAAACAAGGACTACAGGTGGTGGGCCTATTCTTTCTCTCCTCAACTGTTCATACTCGGTGAGGACGTCGAAGCTGTGCTGCACAGCGAGATCTTTGGGGGATATCTTGCTTCTGCAGGCTTGAACTAAGTCCTCCTCTGTAACGGTCTCGGGCTTTCTGAGGGCATGAGCCGCGTTAGCAATGATTCTCTCAACATCCCAAGGATTCACGCCACTCAACCTTAGTCGGCCTCGAAGCACAACCCATGGGTATGGAATTGAATGTCCCTCGACATCGATGTTCAAAGTAGGTAGCTCCTCTTGGTCCCATTGAACCAAGAACCGCCTCAAAAGCTCTTCCATGAGCAATAACCCCGAGATTCCCGTCTCTGAGTGCCTCGGAATGTCCTCCCCGTATCTGACCTCGCTCGTTTCTTTTTGGGTTTCTTTCCTGCAAACGGCCTGCTCATATCGCGACTGTCGTTCCCAGTTTCAATTGGAGATTCGGAAAGCAGTATCTCGCCGAATCGGCCCCTCGTCAATCTCATCCTATGATTGAACTCGTTAACATACCCGTTTCTGATGACATAGCTCTTGCCTATTTCAATCGATTCAATGTCATCATCCCAGATGGTCAACAGGATACTTGCAGATTCATCTGCGGCCTGTAACTCTGCAACTCGGTGCATCCTCCCCGTCCTCTTCACGATGACCTCTTTCTGATCCTCCACCTCAAGCACCTTGAATCGTACCAGATCTACTCGCGATCTAGGCGTAAGGTCTGCAATGAGAGTCCTTCTGTGGGCGGCTTCCACAACTTCAGCCTCTGACAAGTCCAGTGCACCTTCATCACTCTGTCCGCTTCAACCCTAAAGAACACTTTTGTTCTCTGCACTGTCGCTTCTCAACGTCGTTGGTTACAATGTGCAAGTCTTTGAGAACGCTTAGTCAAATTCTGTACCAAGCGGTGAGCTAAAATACACCTTTGATTTTTGCAGCCGAATACTTCGAGAGCTGCAAGTGGTGGACAATTGCAATGGTCGTACTTAGGTCTACATCCGATTTAGCTTTCCGTAACTGGGTTCTAGAGCAGCCCGAAGGAGAAACGCTGCTCAGGTGCTATCAGTGTGGACGATGCACCAGCGCTTGCCCAGTCGCAGCGATTGACAACGCATTCAATCCTCGACTGTTCCTTCAGAAGATCCTGCTTGCTGATGAGTCCTTGGCGGAGGAACAGCTAGTCTGGACTTGCTTGACCTGCGAGCAATGCGAAGTTAGATGCCCTGAGCATGTCAAGATACCACATCTGCTCATTTTGGCGAAGGTCAGGGGCCTTGCAGGAGGCAACACACCACAGGGAGCTCTCGATAGGGCAAGGGCAATACTCGCTAGTGGACGCACCATCATGGTTAGCGAATCTATGCTCAAGACCAGGGATAAGATGGGTCTCCCCGACCTTGGCCAGCCCCCAATCGGTCAAATTGCAAGTGTGCTTAAGGAGATTGGCCTCGCAAAGAAGTTGGAGAAGGTGGAGTCAGTATATGGAGGTGGGAGCAATGAGTAAAGCACAGACTTACACATACTTCCCCGGATGCATGATACCGTTTAGGCTTCCGCATTTCGAGTTGGCAGCACGAGCAGTGCTAAAGAAACTCAACATAGAGTTGGAGGCGAACCCTGGACACTCCTGCTGCCCGGAACCCACGACGTTCACAGGAGTTGACTTCGAGGCATGGATAACGCTCGCTGCCAGAAATGTCGCTGTTAGCGAAACCACCGGATTGGAAACTGTCGCTCTCTGCAGTGGTTGTTTCCATACTTTGGCTGTTGCGAACCACATGATTCAGGAAGATGAAAAGCTGAAGGGTAGAATCAATGAACGGCTCAAGACGGTCGGGCTGAAGGTGACTGGCGACCTAGCTGTCAAGAATATCCTTCATGTTCTTCATGAAGACGTCGGGCTGGAACGCATAAAGAAAGAGATTACTCATCCACTCACAGGATTGAAGATAGCACCCCATTATGGATGCCATGTTGTAAGGCCGCTAGAAGCGACTCACATGGACGATGCTGAGCAACCAACGTGGATGGATGATTTGATAGAAGTCACAGGTGCCGAGGTGGCGGAATTCGAAGACAAGATGTCCTGCTGTGGGGCTCCGATTATGCCTTCAGATGAGGATAAAGCCTTCACACTCACTGCGCAAAGAATCGAGAAAATCCGAGCATCAGGCGCAGATGCTATAGTAGTAGTTTGCCCGACATGCTACACTCAGATGGAGATGCAGCAGACAAAAGCAACCGCGAAATTCGACCCAGAGTATAGCATCCCTGTGTTGTATCTGGGAGAGCTACTTGCCATCTCGATGGGCATGAAGGATATGGTCATATCCAATGCAAGGCGGTATCATCGGGTCAAAGTGGGGCCGCTGCTCGAAAGAATCGGAGGTGTCGCATAGATGACAAAGACCGCTGTTGTTATCGGATCTGGTTTGGCTGGTATTCAAGTCGCTCAGCAGCTCACTGACTTGGGTGTTACAGTTCATCTAATTGAAAAGGAGCCTATTATCGGCGGCCTCGCAACACACTTGGGGCGTGTTTTCCCCACAGGCGACTGTGCTCTTTGTCTAGATGCGTGTGATGAGCTGTTCGACGGGCATCATCGACGGTGTCAGTACAGAAGTCTGCTGACGTCGAAGAAGAATCTAAAACTATACACTCAGACAGAGATAAAGTTGATAACTGAAGCAGATGGCAAGTTCTCTATCTCCATCAAATCATATCCACGCTACGTTCTTCTTGACCGGTGCGTTGTATGCCTTGAGTGCATTAATGTATGCGATGTTGAAATCCCAGATGAATACGCAATCCGGGGCGGCACTCGAAAGGCAATCTACCGCCCAATATCTCAAGGTGTCCCACTCGCTCCGCTTATTGATATGGACCACTGCACCCAGTGTGGCAAGTGTGTTGAAGTCTGCGGAGTTGACGCGATTGATCTTGAAGAGAAGGCTAAGACCCGTACCATTAAAGCTGATGCTTTGATTTTAGCGACGGGCGTTGAGGAGAAGATGCCTCTAAAATTGCCCGGCTATGCTTACAGCGAATCTGAGGACATAATCACTCAAAGAGAGTTAGCAAGGCTGATTGATCCTGCTGGTGATACGGATGGGCAAGTAATCACATCATCCGGAAACGCTGCGGCTAAGGTGACGATGATATTATGCGCTGGCAGCAGGGACTTGGAAGCCACCGAGTACTGCTCTCAAGCATGTTGTACTTACAGTCTGAAGCACGCAAACATGCTGAGGGACAAGGAGATCGATGTGACAATATGCTACATGGATCTGCGCGTTCAGAAAACAAGCTACCACTATCTGGACCTGGCAAGAAAGAAGGGCGTAAAGCTCCTCAGAGGGAAGCCTGACCGGGTTGTTCTCAGGGACGGCAAACCCACTACAATCGTTGAGGATACACAGACGCAGCAACGGATGGAGATTGAATCTGACCTAGTGGTCCTAGCTTCCCCATTATCTCCACTTGCCAGTCAGAGCGAGGTTTTGGCTGATTTCTTGGGTGAATACGGGTTTGCGTCAAGAGTAGTCAAAGACGGGCGGGTCTATGCGTGTGGCACGGCCACAGGTCCTGAGGACATACCGACTAGTATTGCAGAGGCGAATGCTATTGCATTGAGAGTGTATGCTGACTTAGAAGGTGGTCGTTAGATGAAGAAGCTGTTTCTGTGTACCTGTAACAAGACGCTCGATAAGAAGCTAGACTTTCTGCGCATTGAGAAGGAGCTGAAGGATGTCTTCGGCAGTGTTCAGATTCACGACGCGCTGTGCCTGAAGGAAGGACTTGCCTTTTTGGAATCAGAAGTTTCCAATGAGGACCGCGTAGTTATTGGAGCCTGCACATCACAGATTATTGGCATGCCCATGTCTGAGACGATGAAGACTGAGTCTGTTTCCTTTGTGCCTTTGAGAGAACATGTGGCGTGGGTTCACTCTGACGACCTGAAGGGCGCTTCAAACAAGGCTGTAGTGCTATTGCGTGATGCAGCAATCCGAGTCGACCACTTGGACCCCCTAACGGTTGTGGAGAACCATATGGAGAAGGCGGTCCTAATTGTTGGTGGGGGCATATGTGGCCTGAAGGTAGCTGCAGATCTTTTACGCCTGGGCATCGATGTAACGATTCTTGAGCCTTGCCCGTGGGATGATGCGAGCTATGTTGAAGCCGGTCGATTCATGGCTGACAAAGAAACCCTCACGAAAATAGTCAAGGAGTTGGTGTCTGCCACTGCATCCGCGACGACGATATGCTGCACCATAACCGGGCTCGAGGGTCGGTCTGGGAAGTATGGCGTGTCCCTCGCGTGTCTTGATGGGAAAATATCGACCATTGAATGCGGCTCGATTGTCTTTGCGACCAACGTTGAGCAGAAGCCGCCGCCCCTGGCAAAGAAGTTACTCTATGGTAAGTCCGATCGAACAATACTCCTCGGGGATCTTGCAGATCTCGTTGAAAAGCAAGAACCAAAGGATGTGAAGACAGTATTGGTAGCAGTTGACCCAACTCATCATATTAGTGCTGTTGAGGGCGGTTACCTTCTTCGAGTTGTCACTGAGGCTGCGGAGAAAGGCAACACTGTCATTGTGGCGCATTCAAACATAAGAACAGATGATGAGAATATTTACCGGGCCGCTCGAAAATCTGGTGTCATCTTTGTCAGAGGCACCTTGGAGAAGATCGAAGATACCAAGGAAGGAATGGTCTGTCGGCTAGAGAATACGCTGGAGTCTCAGATCAGAGAGTTTGTTGTTGATCTACTGGTACTTCAAACAATGACTCGACCGAGAGGTGATACGGCTGTGCTAGCCGAGATAGCAGGGTTGAGTCTGGACGAGGACGGATTCATCACGACCCGGTACTCGAAGAACAAACCTGTTCAAACTTCCAAGAAAGGGATTTACATTGCTGGCAATGGCAAGATGCCGATGAGTCTTGGTGACGCGATTGCATCAGCTGGCAATGCAGCCCTCGAAGTATTCAAGGATATTCGAGCTTCCACTCGCCGTAAAGGCTGGATCCCAATCATTGACGAGGAGCAATGTGATGTGTGTGAGGCGTGCATTGAGGCATGTCCGAATGACGCACTGAGACTTGTAGATGGCAAGGTGACTCATATCACTCAGCATTGCGAGTTCTGCGGAATTTGTGTTTCCGCTTGTCCCACACGGGCAATTGAGTTTCAATCTCACAGTAAGGAGTCATGGTTTGCCAGACTCGAAGCCCTTGCGGAGAACCATAAGAAGATGGAGGGCGAGACACCCTTCATATTTGTATATGCGTGCAGTGAGTGCGCAAACGCATCCATAGACCTTGCAGGTTTCACCGGAAAGGGCTATCCTACCGGAACCTATGTGATTCAGTTCCCGTGCGCGGGAATGGTTTCCCCAATTGAGATTCTGAAAGGGTTGGCGGTGGGCGCTGAACGCATTGTCGTTGCGCATTGTCCACCTGGTGGTTGTCATCATCAGACGGGAGATCATATGGCCGAGCTTGTTGTGAAGTTTACAAAGGACATGTTGCGAAGTATAGGACAGGACCCTGAACGAGTAAAGGCCACGTACATGATTGCGGCGTTACCTAACAAGATGCAGGAGGAGGTGGCACATCGTGGATAAACGTGACCAACTCATCCACAAGCTCCGGAATATCGCCGTAAAGACCCCTGAAAATGAAGTCGAAGTGCCGGAGAAGGTTGAAGGCTTTGGAACCATCGAGTACAGCGCACAGACGTGTAGCGCCTGCAAGAAGTGCATCCTAGCCTGCGAGCCTGCCGCGATGGATATGGACCCAACGATGAATCTTCCCGACTACTTGACGGCCACAATTCCACACGACGGTTTCAGGTCCAAGAACCGAGAATCTCTCGTGACCCTGCTACAAGAACTCAAGCAAGAAGGCGATGTAGTGGCCATCTCGGTTCCTGATGGACTTCCTGGGTACGGTTCTATTGCATGGGCTGCAGATCAGTGCATTGCCTGCAGCAAATGCATTGAGGCCTGTCTTGAGGATTGCCTTACCTTGGAGAAGACGTACAAGCTACCCGAGATAATCGGCGAGGTGAAACCGCCTCCGTCAATCACTGTGAGCAAGGACTGGGAGCCATTCATACTGTGCTTTGTGTGTTGGGAGTGCTCGCATGCCGCGGCCGACCTAGCAGGTCTTATGCACTTGCACTATCCCACGAACATCAGAACTATCAGAATACCCTGTCTTGGTGCGATCGAACCCATGCACATCATGACAGCACTGGAGAACGGAGTCGACGGAGTCTTGTTGACAGGTTGTCTCCTCTCAGAGTGTCACTATGGAGGAGATAGCCCAAAGGCTGGCAATTTCATGCAGTACGACTTCGTTAAATTCTGGATGGATGTTCTTGAGGAGATTGGCATGGGCGGCAGGATTCATATTGACTCTGCATCCGCGGCAATGGGCATAAGATTCGCTGATATCGTGAAGGAGTTCACTGAGAAGATCAAGAATCTGGGGCCTAGTCCGATTCGGGGAAAGCTGGAGGTGCGATAGAATGCCTAAGAAGAAGACCGAAGATCGCATTGGTGTATTTATCTGTAGCTGCGGGACAAACATTGGTGGAGTTATTGATGTTGATAAACTCGCCAGCGAGTTCGAGGATTATCCGGGTGTGACGTTATCGACCTGGAATATGTTCACGTGCTCAAAGGAAGGACAGGTCCGAATTGCAGAAACCATAGAGGAACAGAACCTCACAGGCGTTGTAGTAGCATCGTGTACGCCGAAGCTTCATGAGGAGCTATTTAGAGATATTTTGGAAGAGAAGGGTCTCAATAGGTTCAGACTGGCACAAGCGAACCTCAGAGAGCACAACACATGGGTTCATGGTGACGAACCTGAGAAAGCGTACGAAGTGGCTTATGACCTGATTTCAGGAGCTATCGAGAGAGCCAAGCTACTAGAGGACATAGGATTCGAGGAGTATCCAGTTGAGACGAGCGTGCTAGTTGTTGGTGCCGGCGTTTCCGGAATTCAAACCGCACTGGATCTCGCTGACAAGGACATCAAAGTTCATCTAATCGAGCGCAATGTAGCTATCGGCGGCTATATGCCCAAATTGGAGAAGACATTCCCCACCCTCGATTGTTCCATGTGCATCCTCTCCCCAAAGCTGAGCGCAGTTGACAGGAGCAAGAATGTCGACATATACACAAGCACTGAAATCATCGATGTGGAGCGGGACTATGGCAACTTCAAAGTCAAACTGCGGACGCGGCCTCGTTACATAGACCTTGAGAAATGCAATGCCTGTGGAGATTGCGTGGAGGTCTGTCCAGTACTTACCCCCAATGATCATGACCTTGGCATGTCATTGCGAAAAGCAACATACAAGCCGTATCCCCAAGCAGTCCCCGGTGCCTTCGCAATCGAAAAACTGGGGCACGCCGCGTGCAAGATATCCTGTCCTGCACATGTGAGTTGTCAAGGATTTATCACACTCACACGTGAAGGCAGGTACGATAAGGCTCTCAGTCTCGTGAGAGAAGCAATACCGTTCCCAGGCTCGCTGGGACGTGTATGTCCAGCTTTCTGTGAAGACCAGTGCGAAAGAGGTACACACGACAAGAGCGTGAGCATCAGAAACGTTCACCGATTCCTCCACGATTATGAGCTTGAAAGCGGATCTGTTGAGCCTATTGAACCAGCAATAGACAAGGCGGAGCAAGTAGCAGTAGTCGGTGCCGGACCCGCTGGGATTGCATGTGCTCTATATCTTGCCAGACTTGGATATCCAGTGACGGTCTTCGATGAAAAGAAGGAGGCAGGGGGCTTGCTCAGATGGGGCATTCCTGAACATCGTCTGCCTCGGGACATCCTCCGTTCAGAAATCGCCTTCGTGGAACAGCACGGAGTCAAGATTGTTACCGGAACTCGAGTTGATTCCATTGAACAGCTGAAGAAGCAAGGTTACAAAGCTGTGTTCCTCGGAACTGGTGCGCCTGTAAGTTCACAACTAAGACTGACTGGTGAGAACGCGAAAGGTGTTCATCATGCACTCGACTTCCTTTATCGCGTTAATAGTGATAAGAAAATCCAGCTTGGAAAGCATGTCGCCATCATAGGAGGCGGCAACTCGGCGGTTGACTCCGCGAGGGTCGCTTTGCGCCTTGGAGCGGACACAGTGACGATTGTCTATCGAAGGTCAAGAACAGAGATGCCGGCCATCCAGAGCGAGATAGATGATGCAGTGAAGGAGGGCGTGGAACTCAAACTGCTTACTAACCCTGTTGAGGTCTTGGTGTCCAATGGTGCAGTGTCTGGCTTGAAGTGCATCAAGATGGAGTTAGGAGAACCTGACGATTCAGGAAGAAGGCGCCCCATTCCAATCCCCGGTTCAGAGTTTGATATTGAGGTTGACGACATGATTGTCGCCATTGGCCAGAAGGTGGGGCCTGACGGTATACACTCAGGTCTCGAAGTGACACGCTGGGACACTGTCGATGTGGATCCTCTCACAATGCAAACAAGCATGGATGGGGTGTTTGCGGGCGGAGACCTCGTAACTGGTCCAGCTCTCGCCGTGGAGGCAGTTGGTGGCGGGAATGAAGCGGCGGAGTCAATTCACAGGTACCTCCGTAGTCTTGACCTTCGTGAAGGCAGGCCATTTGTCCTGCCTCAGGCACCCCCGCCAGATGTTGCTCCTGATGCACTCCCTGGTGGTACTAGAGCCAGGATGAAGAAATTACCTGCAAAGAAGAGAGCCACTAATTTTGACGAAGTAGAGCTTGGTTTCACTGAGAAGATTGCAGTCAAGGAATCTGAACGTTGTCTTGGCTGTGCAATCTGTTGCGAGTGCAAGCTATGCGTCGAGGCTTGTCAGAAGGATGCCATCGACCATTACATGAAGGAAGAGGTGTTTGAACTGACTGTAGGCGCGATAGTCGCTGCCACAGGGTTCCAAGAGATAAGTATGGAAGAGCTGCCGGAATATGGTGGCGGGAAGTTCCAAAGGGTCATCACAGCTGGTCAGTACGGCAGGTTGTTGAGCCTTGTCGGTCCGACGGCCGGGAAGATAAAGATCCCTCCCAACTATGCTGAAACGCCAAAGCGCATTGCCTACGTTAATTGCGCAGGGTCTCGTGATGAGGGTTGCAGACCCTGGTGCTGCAACTTTGGATGCATGTATACTCTCAGGCACGCAGAGATGACCAACCGTGAATATGGTGGCTCAATGGAGCAATGGATAATCTATCATGAGCTCCGTGCAGGAGGAAAGGAGTACGAACAATTTTACAAGAGAGTAAGAGAGCACGGCATTCGTTTCGTACGAGGTTTCCCCAGCGATTTCACTGAGGAAAAGGACGGTACAATTAGCTTCTCAATCTTCGACCAAGGATCAGGCCAGCTCCTTCGGTTGAACTTTGATCTCGTTGTGCTCACAATGGCGGTTGACCCGTCGGAGGGAACTGCAGAACTTGCACACATACTGGGAGTTGACAGAAGTGAAGGCGGCTTCATGAAGGAGCTTCATCCGAAACTCGAGCCAGTGAACACAAAGGCTCGCGGAGTGTACATTGCAGGCACGTGTCAAAGTCCAAAGGACATCCCGTCATGCGTTTCAGATGCAAAGGCAGCGGCAAGCGCTGCAGCATCACATGTGCTCAAGGGCATAGTAAGAGTACAGATGGACAAGGCGATGATTGATGAGGACATCTGTATTGGGTGCGGGCTCTGTGAGAAAGTATGTCCGTTCGATGCTATTTCAATGAAGGATCGAGATGAAGGGCCACAGCTTGCAGAGGTTAATTCACTTCTATGCACAGGTTGTGGCAAGTGTCAGGTGGTCTGCCCCACCGGAGCAGCAAAGCGCAAGCACTACACGACTGAGCAAATCGAAGCAGAGGTTCTTGGTCTGATAGCGTCTCACAAAAGGCAGCAGGCGGCGCGGCACTAGCATTCCGCTGGATGCGCTTTGGTCCGTATCCGCATAGTGCACGCCAAATGCCGCTATACTTAAGGTACCCTTGGTCTAATGAAATACATCATAATTCCCTTATGATAAGACCCCAAAGTGAGCCAGACGATGACCGTTAGAATCCTCCTAGTAGACGATGAGCCATCACTTGCCAGCGTGATGGAACTGTATTTGAGAAAATTCATTGAGGATTTTGAGATAGTCCCCGCCCTTAATGGGAGGGATGCAGTTGAGAAGGTCAAAGAACTAATGGACTTGGGAACTCCTCCGGACTTGACTCTGATGGACTTGCGTATGCCTGCTATGGATGGGATTGAGTGCACAAAGGTCCTGGCTGAAATGGGCTTGAGTAATATACACATCCTCTCAGCCTATGTAGATGCTGAACTCCTAACAGAAGCTCAGTCCGTTGGCGCCAAGGGCGTTTTGAAGAAAAGCGAAGGTTTCAAGGCGAATGCTATCAAGGTTGCTGAGATGGTCCGTGTAATTCGGCAACCAAACTCAGTTGCGTGACACACAAAACCCTTTTTTGATGAGAATGCAAATCTTGCTGCTAATAACAGGGTGTTGATAAGATAATGAAACGTTCACGTACAAGGGTTCTCCTACTAGGACTGGCATTGGCATTGGTTTTTCTTTTCGTGGTTTCCACTACCAGAGTAAGGGCTCAAGGATATGACGACACCTGGATTGGAGATGACAAGCTCCACATCCTTGTGAGGATCAATGGGGAACCATTGGCTTACGCGAACGAATCGGCAAGCGCTATTGATATTGACCTTAAAATCCCAGTAGAGATTTACTTCGACACAAACGTAACTAATGACAAAGACCTGAATGTGACAGCATCATTGGTGTTCCACTACCAAGGTTTTCCGCTGTTCTCTGTTGATGTGGTCAGTGAAGCGACTGGATTACCTTGGATTATCGCTCCTCACGATGCGGACATCGATCCAGTTACGTCGACTCTTGACCTCAGTAATCTGACTCTGGGCCCTGTTAGCCTCATCACTGCTGTTATCGAGGTGCAGTTCCTTTTTGAATACACAGAGATGCCCCTACAGGATACGGGGGGCCAAGTTGACAAAACCTTCTTCCTCAAGACGCCTACTGATCCTACATCCATATTAACATCAGTTACAGGAATCGCTGCCATTGTGGCAACAGGAACAACAGCATTTAGCCTTGCATCGAACTTCAATATGCTAATCGATGCCGTGAGAACTTCAAGCAAGCTTAGGAGTATTCAGAAGAAGGCTTCTGAACTGAGGTCTCTGCCGAATCTTGCCGTGTTGGGCGCTTTGCCCGCATTGTTCGCTCTCGTTTCGGGGATGTCCAAAGGTATCAAGAAACGAAATGTCAAGGGTGGAGCAGAAGCATCTTCCGACAGCAGCGTCAGTGAGTACGTGGTACGCCAACGACTCCGTGAAACTGCCGGCGATGCATGGCTCATGGACAAGTGTCCAAAATGCAAGCGAGGGTGGAACAAGAAGACTAACGAATGCAAGAAGTGCGATTTTAACTTGGAAGATGGCCAAAGGGCCTATGCGGACCTGCTGGCATCCAAGGTGACTCCAGCCCTTCACTTGCTCAACAAGAAGAAGCAAGTATCAATTAAGCAGCTTTCAAAGAAGACAAAGTCCAACAACTACAATGCAGGTGTTCTTGGAGCTGCTCTCGTGGACACAGAGCTGAGTGAGATAACTAAGGTGTCGACTCCATTCAGGGGTTTCGTTATGAATATCGCAGGCCTCGCTTTTCTCATAATAACTTGGGACCAGCTTCTAGGAGGTAGTACTAGTAGTTTCCAGAACACCTTGACAATCATTGGAGGCGCTCTCTCTTTCGGAGTGATAATAGCGCTTTACTTCACTCGTAAGTCACAGATTCAAAAATTCAGATCTGATGTCGATGGAATTATTCTTGAAACGCCTCCCCCAGAGGAAGATGCAGCAGCAGACGAACCAGATGAGTCCGTGGATGAGGAACCATCTGCTGAGTTTGATGAAGTTGAATCTCCCGAAGAGCCTATGAAAGAGGAAGAGCCTGACGAAGAAGAATCGGACGCCGAACCCGATATGGCTGAAGCTTCAGAAGAGCCTGTTGAGGACGACCCCGAAGAAATTGAGGGAGCGGAAACATCCTCTGAGAAAGCAGCCGAGGATGAATATTTCGTTGAGCCCGATGAACCAAAGGCAGACTCAAACGAAGCGGAGCTCTCGTCTGAGGAAGCGGCTGAAGATTCCGTTGAACCCGATGAGCCAATGGCAGACTCATACGAAGAAGAGGAGTCTGACCAGCTGACTCCTGAAGAGTTGGACAAGGAACGTATGTAATCCAGAGGAACAATAAGTTCCTCTGTTCTCCTTAGCCAGCTGATTCAACATGTAGATTCCCAAAGATTGAAGTTCATGCATTTGCGGAGCAGGGCTCACTAATGTTCCAATAAATTTCGGAGTGTTAAGCAATGGTCGAGCAGATCGCAATTATTGGATGTGGTGCCGCTGGTGCAACTGTCGCAATGCAGGCAAGGAAGTTCAATCGGAAGGTAGGAATCTCAGTTTTCAACAGGGAACCGTACTCTCAGTATTCCCGATGTGGCCTTCCTTACACGATTTCTGGAAAGGTAAAGACATTCGACGATCTTATCCTCATGCCGATTGACAGCTGGTCCGGACTCAAGATTCACGCCAAGTTTGGTACAACAGTCACAAAGATTGACCACAAAGCCAAGACATTGTTCTACGAGGGCCCAGAGGGTTCGGGCAGCTATGGATATGATACTCTGGTCTTCGCAACTGGTGCACGCAATGCTGACCCTCCGATAAAGGGTCTCGATAAGAAGCGTGTGTATGGCCTGAGAACTCTGGACGACGCCAAAGCCCTTGCCGCAGAAGTTGGCAAAACAAAGAACGCCGTCATCATTGGCGGAGGCCTTGTAGGTATGGAGGCTGCAGAAGCATTCCATGAGAAAGGCGTGAACGTGACCGTTGTTGAATTCCTGCCCAACATCCTTCTGGCGATGGTTGACCCCGATATGGCAAGTATCGTAGAGGACCACTGCAAAGAGCACGGTCTGGAGATACTCACCAATACTGCCGCCCAGGAGATTACTGGTGATGAAATGCCCCGCACAGTAGTGGTTCAAAATAGAGAAACTCAGGAAATAGAGGAGATACCTGCTGACATAGTCGTTGTATCGACTGGTGTGAGAGCTGTCACCGATCTTGCAGCATCAATCGGAGCGGAGATTGGCACCACAAAAGGCATCAAGACCAACGAACGAATGATGACGAACTTGAAGGACGTCTATGCCGTTGGTGACTGCTCCGAGAATGTTGAATTCATGACGAGAAAACCCGTTCCTGGTGGTCTCGGAACTGTTGCAGTAAGACAGGCACGTGTTGCAGGAATCAATGCTGCAGGTGGTGACGTGAAGTTCCCTGGAATTGTTGGAGCCAAGGTCACCAAACTGTTCGGGCTTGAAGTTGCCAGCACAGGCTTCATTGAACACACTGCCAAAGTCTTCGAAGTAGAGATCGTCAAGGGTTCTGTTAAAGGGAGCACCAAACCCCATTACTATGCTGGTGGGAAAGATATCAAGGTCAAGACATTTTATGAGAAGGACACTGGGAAGCTCGTGGGCGGCCAGATTGTGAGTCTTGAAGACGCTGCGATGAGAATCAATGTGATTACACTAGGAATTCAACACAAGATAACTGCGGCTGACCTATTTGACATGGAAAATTGCTACGCGCCGGCGATTTGTGACACATGGGATCCGCTGGTCACGTCTGCAGAAGCGGCTCGACGCAGGCTGAAGATTTGAATCCAACTATCATCTACTAATCCCAAGCAGTGATATCCAGGGTATTTCATCTCTGGCTCATACATAGGTGATTGTTTCGATATTGTCAAGCGCGTATTGAAATGAGGAAACCTGCGTGGGCGAGCTTGCCACAAGTGCGATTCTCTCCACGTTTTCCGCATTCCTAGCATGGGCATGAACCGCCTTTACAATCTCCTCTGCGGTTTCCCATGTGGGGATTCTTCCGACTTCTAGTCCCATTGTGAAGAATCCGACTTCCTTGACCTCAAGACCCTCTGCAGTCCGTAGAGCTTTGCTAGTTGCGTCATAGATCATTGCCCGTCGATCCGGATTGGTTATTGAAACGCTCGGCCAATGTTCCACATTCTCAGATGATGTGGCCTCTTGGATTGTTATCCCAGAGCCCCCCATGGTACTACCCAGACCTCCAACCCCTCCTATGTCCGTACCTACCTGGATGTTCTTCGCCTTGACGACCAAACCAAGGTCTTTGTCATCCGCGCGGCCAAGCGAAATGGACACAGAAATGTTGCCAATCATCCATTCCTCTTTCATATCCCTGCCCCCGTGAACTTTAGTGCCCCCTCAAATGCACCGTTCATTTCAGGATCTAGCGATACAAGAACCACTTCCTTGACGGAACCGGCGTTGGTTGAATGTTCCTCAATCGCTTCGATAATAGCCCTGGCGGATTGTTCCTTGGAGAGTCCCCCGACACCTGCTCCTATTGCTGGAAATGCAATCGATGTCAACCTATTCTCAGTTGCCAGTCTAAGCGCTTCTCGAACTGATGACTTAACGCTGTCATAGGTGGCAGGTTTTCCTGGTGACATTCCTGCGCAATGAACTACATGTTTTGCGGAGAGTGCTCCTGCACTGGTAATGACTGCCTCGCCGGGCTTAATGGGTCCTTGAGCCATCGCTTCCTGTTCTATGATATCGCCTCCCTTTCTCTTGATGGCACCAGCAACACCAGAACCCATCCATAGATCCGAGTTGGCGGCATTGACAATTGCATCAACACTTAACGTGGTGATATTCCCAATGTATGTTTGGACTAATATGTCTCCCACTCTCTTCTCCACGAATGCAATCTCCTCTATGGACGTATTGAATCTATGGCGCGAACACGTAAAAGTATGTCGAGGTGCACAATCCTTTTCTCTGCTTCAGATTGCGTACGAGGTGGCGAAACAACTGAACGACATAGACCCTGCTGAACTCGAGTCCATTATCAACGAATATGGAGCGCCCAGACGCCTCCATTTTAGGGCTGATTTTGCTGAGTTTGAGTGCGAGCTTGTGAGGCGAAGTGCTTTCAAGAATCGATACCATGACATAACGTGTTTTATACCCCGTGATGGGGGCTACGTTGGAATACAGAAACCAGGCTATGCTGGATCAGGAATCTTCAGAGCCCCCTCAGGGGGTGCCAATTTTGGAGAGTCCCTGCGGAAGGCGGCTGTACGTGAGATGCACGAGGAAACCGGTTTCGAGATACAGCTCATCAGATTCGTCCTGGATCTCACCCTAGATGTAGTGTGCAGTGATAGAGTCATACCGTGGCGGTCACTGGTTTTTTTGGTCAAGGCGACTGGCGGTGAGATGAAGCCCATTGACACCCACGAGATTTTTGATATCAGAGTCGTTACTCGTGAGGAGATGCTGGGAGAAATAGCTCGTCTCATGGAAGAGTCTGGTTGGGGTGGCTTCAAGTACCGAGCATTTCTCACCAAATCGTTCTTCGAGAGAATAGACGAGCTTGGATTCTGATGCGTCTGCCCAGTATTGTTGAAAAAGAAGAAGGTCGGCTGCAGCAGTACTGCAGCCAACTCAGCTCTATGGAGTCATTGTGATGTTGAGCCTTTTCACTAGCTCTTTGTACCTATTCCTGACAGTCACTTCAGTCACTCCCGCAGCCATTGCGATATCGCGCTGGGTGACTCTGCTGTCTTCTAGGATAGATGCGATATAGATAGCCGCAGCTGCAAGTCCTCTGGGGTCTCTCCCAGTGATGAGGCTTCTCTGCTTCTTTGCATCTTCAAGAATTTCCAAGACCCGGCGCTGAACTTTGCCTGGAAGGCCAAGTTGCGTGATGAACCTTGGAACATAGTTAGCAGGCTCTGAAACGGGCATCCTTAATCCAAGCTTTTCAACAAGAAGCCTGTAGTGTTGCCCAATCTTCTTCTTGGTTACGCGCGAGTGTCTTGATATCTCTTCGAGCGACCTTGGAGCGCTTCTTAGTCTACATGCGGCGTAGATTGAAGCCCCGACCATAGCGTCGATTGATCTACTGCGTGCAAGTCTCCGAACAATGAGCTTTCTATACAGTAGCGCAGCAAGCTCTTTGATGCTTCTTGTAAGTCCAAGTTGTGAAGCCAGCCTATCAAGCTCGCTCATGGCTTGTGCTAGATTTCTATCCACAGAGCTGTGAACCCGTGTCCGAATCTGCCACTTGCGAAGCCTGTAGATTTCAGACCTCTTCTTGGCCGTGAATCGCTTGCCCTGTGAGTCATGGTCTCGCCAATCAATCATGGTTGAGAGACCCTTATCGTGGATGGCATAGTTCGTTGGTGCCCCAGTCCTCGAACGTGCATCCTTCTCATCAGCTGTGAAAGCTCTCCACTCTGGGCCTGTGTCTATTCTGTGATCACTGATCACAAGACCACACGCGGCGCAGATCTTCTCCCCCTTCTCAAGGTCCTGTACGATCTCAGTCCCTCCGCACTCTGAACATGTGAAACTGGATTTGATGCGTGCGCGCTCCCCTTGTTTCCCTGTGCGGTTTGTTTTTGATGCCATCTTCTTGTTACCTCTCCCTCGGATCTTAGGACGCTAGCGAGCACTGTACCGGTCAATAGCAGTTGTGGCGGTTGCTATTTCGGTGGTGTTATGACGCAAGAAATCGGTCAGATTCTGCTTTGGCCCCGTCGAATCCGTTACACTTATATACTATCACAATGGCACTTAAAAGTTTTCCGTTTTATATACAAATAGCACTCATTCTAACCATTTTCCCTCTCCCCTGTGTCCGATGTTGGTCAAATTCGCTATTAAGGATTGCGAAATCAGGAATTCGCCCTTGGAATGCCTTTTCCCAAGTGACTGTTTTAACAATTACAGTCTTCCGGACGGTCACCAGTCGCAGCGAACTCCTCAAAGTGCTTCAGCCATTTCGGTTTCTTGGGAGCAGTCTGGATGAACTCAACGAACTTAGTAACCCGATCGATTGTTTCGGGATGAGCGATGTGCTCGATCTCACAAGCGTCTATGCTTGCTATCTCCTCTTCAATGCCTATGAACAGGAAGAAATCCTTCAGTATGTTATGAACCCTCTCGAGGTAGTTGCCTATCTTTCGTCCTTGATTAGTCAGGGTTACACTTCTGTAGGGCTTGTACTTGACCATTCCTAGATCATGAAGTCTCTTGAGAGCAGAGGTAACACTTGGCGCCTTCACATCCAATGAGCTAGCTATATCAGAAACTGCGGCTGAACCCTTTTCTTTCTCGAGAAGGTGAATTGCCTTGATATACTCCTGAAGGGTTCTTGTAAGCCTCGAGTCAGCTCTGCTTCGATTGATCGTTTTAATTTTTCCGTGAATAATGGGTATTCCCTCCTTAACTCTCTGCGTAACTCTTGCCTCTTGCAGTCACGTAGTATGCTTGTCCTGACACCTCGGTGTTGCAGCTGCCTGCAGATGGACAACTCGAACAGACGACCTTCTCAGAGACCCCGCATTCAGAAAGCCTGAGATAGCCTCTCTCTAACAGAATCTTCAACATATCACCTAGGGTTTCCGTTTGCACTCCCACACGTTCAGCCATCTCTCTCTTGTAGAGTATGCCGTCATTCACAATTAGCTGGAGTATCTTCTTGAGCACTAATCTACGCCCCCCTTCTCATTATCCGTCTCCGTTTTCTCTCCCCTTCTTTTCCTGTGCATCGGTATCGATATCAGGAGAACTGGGATGAAGAGCAATAACGCGGGCGTTAAGTCGCTGAGCAGAATCCACTCGCTCCAGTCTTCAAGTTGTAGCCACCAACCCAAAGCGTTGGTCCCCAGGATGATAAGCTGCAGAACGAAAAGAATGCCCCCCAAAATTGCTCCGACTGCCAAGTAGGCGTAACCCTCCCGGTCCTCTCCAAGTAGAGGACGAACTCCGGAGATGTATACAAGAGCAACAACAACCAGCATGATTCCGCCTATTGGATCGCTAGTAAGGGAGTTCGGATTCACCATGCCAATTCCCACGAGAATCTGCAACACTCCAAGTATACCGTATCCTGCGCCAGCAAGAGCCGCGTATACGGCTGCAGTTCTGAATTCCGAGAGAGTACTCGAATGGAATCCTCCACTCCTATCCAACCAACAACCCTCCTACAACAACTACAACAAGCGCCGCCGCGTATGCAAGCACTATCTGGTATACCACTGAGAACGCAGTCCATTTGTTGGAACCTGTTTCCTTTCTTACTGTGCCAATTACTGCGATACAGGGAGTGTAAAGCAAGACGAATACCATAAGCGCGATTGCTGAAACGGGGGTGATGCTTGAGGCCAAGGCCCCAGCTATTGCAGCCTCTCCCTGAGCTGCGTAGATGACACCAATCGCTTCGACGACTACTTCCTTTGCCAGCAAGCCGAAAATCAGAGCGGCGACAATCTGCCAGTTGAAGCCTAGCGGTGCAAAGAATGGCTCGAAGAAGTGTCCGAGTATGCTAACAAAGGACTCCTCAACAGGCACCCCAAACCCGCCGGGACCCGTGTTCGATATGAACCACAGGATAATAGCCCCTGCCAGAAGATATGTTCCTGCTTTCTTCAGGAAGAGCGATGCTCTCTCCCACATATGGATGACGGATCCGTGAAACGTTGGGACTTGATACATCGGCAGTTCCATGAGCAATGGTGTAGATTCCTCTCTAAAGATGGTCTTCTTGAAGATCAGCGCCATAGTGACTGCCATAACAATCCCCAAGATGTACAGCAGGAAGACAACGGTCCCCGCAATATCCGGAAAGAAGACTCCCGCAATCAATACATAGACTGGCAATCTTGCGGCACATGACATGAGTG
>Ga0209986_10000862_pt1 | contig 29837 bp, 24 predicted proteins | sample BlataG_FD_183168 | JGI IMG/M metagenome (GOLD analysis project Ga0209986, IMG submission 183168) | Deep subsurface microbial communities from Black Sea to uncover new lineages of life (NeLLi) - Black_00105 metaG (SPAdes) (version 2) | ecosystem: Environmental > Aquatic > Marine > Oceanic >...
TCTTCATCATGCATGCGTCGGAGATTAACTCCCCGCATGGCAACAGCAATATTACTGGCGACTTCCTGAGATGTAAAACCATATTTTTTAGCCCGCTCCCTGTTGACTACAACAAGGACCTCCTTATTGCCCACCGAAGCTCTAGACCGGACATCTTTAAATCCCGGAATTTGCCCCAATGTCCAGGCCACTTCGTGGGATAGATTTATCAGCTGTTCGGTTGAACTGCCGACCAGGTAGATGTTCAGATCGTCCGTGCTTCCTCCTGATCGTCTCCGTTCAAACGAGAGCTTCCCCACAGCGAGTTCAGGCAGACCACTGGTTATTTCTTCGCTAATCTTTTTCTGGGATTTTTTAGCTTCCCTACTTTTCCTGAGGTTAATCGTAGATAAGCCATAATTGTTCTGATAAAAACTGTAAACAGATTCGATTTCGAACTTGTCCTTGTTGGCAAAAAGATAATCTTCGACTTTATCCACAGCTTCTTCAACTCTTTCAAGGGTATAGCTATCGTTTATGTAATAATAAAGATAAAGCCTTCTATCTTCCTGCGGAGGGAACATATCACTTTTTACGAACTTTATTGGAATAGCAACGCTAAAAAGAGTCAGAAGAAGAATGCCCACCGAGGTTTTTCTGTGTTTAAGCAGCCAGCTAAGAATTCTTTTATACCGGAAAATCAGCCTATCGATCCAGCGTTCCTTCTTATTCAAAGGAGAAGATTTAATCCGTGAGGCCAGAAGGGGTACAACGGTCTGCGCCAGTATCAGGGAAGCACCAAGAGCAACACAGAAGGATAATGCTATATGTTTTAAATAGATGGCGATTTCATTTTGGCTACTGATGATATTGGGCAGAAAAACAATGGCAGTTGTCGAAGTTCCGGCAGTGATCGCCAGGGCGACTTCCTTCACAGCAGAGATAGTCGTATTTTTTTTGACGGGATTTAGCTTTTGATAACGGTAGATATTCTCAGTAACCACGACTGCGTTATCCACCAGCATCCCAACAGCCAGGAGAAGACCCAGCATGGAGAGGATGTTGAGAGAGAGGTTCATAAAATACATAAAGGCAAGCGTGACAAGCAGGGAAATGGGAACCGCAAGAACAACAATAAAAGTAGTAGACCATTGGCGAAGAAACAGAAAAAGCACTATTACGGCCAAGGCTGCTCCCAATAAACCGGCTTTGAGGAGCTCATTGAGGGAGCTTACAATTCCGTCAGATAAATCATCCATCAGGTAGAGACTGATTCCTTCCATCCTCGGGTCTTTACTGATTTCAGCTATCGTGTCTTTAACACGTCTTCCGACTTCGACTATATTTGCGCCACTTTCCTTAAAAACATTCAGACCGATTGCATAGGTTTGGTTGAGATGTCTTCCATATTCCAGCTCTGGCATCTCATGGCTGACATAAGCGATATCACGAAGTTTAAGACCATTATCTCCAACGATCAGGTTGTTGATCTCATCGACGGTGCTGATTTCTCCCATGGGCCTGACCGTAAAACGTCGGTTAGCATCAGTGATACGACCGGCTGTTACCATGAAATTGCTGTTTCTGAGGACTTGAGATAAATGATTGAGGTCAATCTTATGGGCTATTATACGGTCAGCCAAAAGTTGAATAAGTATTTGCTTTTTTTCTACTCCATACATCTCTACCTTAGAGACGCCTCTAATTCGTTCAATCCTGCGCTTCAGGAGGCGGTTGAGCATGTCATATGAGTTGGAAAGATCGCGCTTGCTTGATATTCTCATTATTAAAACTGGCATATCAGAAGTGTTGAACTTCTGTATTGAAATTCTTTCTACATCCAGAGGGAGCTCGTTACGGATGCTTTCTATCCTTTCCTTGGTTTCTATGGTTTTAACGTCTGTGTCAATTCCCCAATCGAATTCAAGGAAAATGTTGACTGAATTTTCTGAAGAATCGGAGACCATGCGTTTAACATCACTTATAGTGGCCAGAATCTCCTCTACAGGTCGGGTGATCTCACGCTCGACCTCTTCAGGCGTTGAATTGGGATATGGAATGTTGATGGAGACAAAAGGAGCATCCAGTTCAGGAAAAAATTCAAGGGGCAGCAGTCTGGAAGAGATCAAACCGATAACAACAAAAGACAAAAATATCATAAGGGTCATCACAGGGCGACGGAGTGAAAAATCGGTTATATTCATGGTTTTCTATCTATTAAACTGTAGACAACAGGAATCACGATTAAGGTCAGGAGAGTTGAAACCGTAAGCCCGCCGATAACAGTTATGGCCATCGGTGCTCTGAGTTCAGCACCTTCTCCGAGACCGATGGCAAGAGGTAAAAGGGCCAATGTCGTTGTTAACATGGTCATCATAATAGGACGGAGACGAGAACTGCTGCCTTCGACAATGGCTTTCATCTTTTCCATTCCTTTTGACCTGAGTTGATTGACAAAGTCAATCAGGACGATGGCATTGTTGACCACAATACCTGCAAGAAGAATCGACCCGATGAAAACCACAACATTTATTTTTGAACCTGTGATCCACAGGGCAAAAACAGCCCCGATGAAGGCTAGAGGTATTGTAAATATGATAACAAAGGGATGAAGGAAGGACTCAAACTGTGATGCCATAACCAGATAGACCAGGAAAACTGCCAAAAGCAGAGCAAACTGTAATGAGCGGAAAGAGACCTCCATTTCCTCATTCTGTCCTGAGACACTGGCGGCAATGTCGTCGGGAATATCCATATTATTAATTATCCCTGTTAGCTCCCTTGCAGCTGTACCAAGGTCTCCGTAGGTCAAATTTGCTGAAATAAGGGCAACCCTTTCTTGATCTACGCGGCGAATCTCGTCCGGACCTGTTCCAACAAGAATATTTGCGACTGCGTCCAGAGGAACAGGCCGATCGCTTTCTGGATTGATGATTAAATCATGTATGTCCTTTATCGATGCTCTGTCTTCCTCACGCACGCGAACCAAGACATCAATCTTCCGGTCATGCCAGGCATACCGGGTTGCCACTTCTCCTCGTACCTTCTTAACAACTCGATCTGCAATCTCATAGACGTTCAGGCCAAGAGCAGAAGCTCTCTCACGATCAAAATGTATCTGGATCTCTGGATGTCCTTTTTCTACCGATGATTTCACATCGGCAAAACGTTCGATGGATCTCATCTGCCGGACTATCTCATCACTAACCCTCTTCAGTTTTTTAAGATCATATCCCGCTATCTCAATCTCGATCGGTGTTTTAAACGTAAATAAAGTAGGACGATAAAATTTATACTGGAGGCCTGGCAAAGTTTCTAAATTTCCCCGAATCTCTGTCATGGCCTGTTCTTCATTCATCCGAGAAGAGCCTGGAACCATTGCTACATTCAGCTCTCCCCAATTTTCGCCACCGTGTTCAGGATTTGTATCAAAACGGTTTCCACTTCCAGTAACCAAAAAAGTCATTTTAACGTTGTCAATCTCATTGACTGATCTTTGAATGGCAGCAATGGTTTGATCGGTTCTCTCCAGAGGTGTTCCGGGTGGCAGCCGAAACTCTATACTGAATTCTCCCTGGGAAAGCTGGGGGATTAATTCTATGCCCAGCTTGGGAATCAAGAGCAATGTGACCAGGAAAAAGCCTGCTGCAACGACGAGGACAATTCCTCTGTGTCCCAATGCCCATCTTAGAAATGGAAGATAGCGCTTCTCGACCACTGCGTAGCCTTTGGAAAAAGTGTTCAAAAACGGCTTCAAAAGGAAAAGAAAAACTCGTGAGATGATGCGGGATAATCCAAAAACGAACTTAAAAACGTAAACAGGAATAGTGGTGAAAATAAACATTCGGATGTTTATTAATAATTTCCTGATGCCTTTGCGAGGCTTTTTTATCTCCAGGGGTTTTACAATTTCTCTTTTTCTGCTCTCAAGAGAAGCCATCATCGGAATTAACGTAAGGGCCACTACAAGGGAAGCCATAAGGGCAAATGTTATGGTTAACGCCTGATCGCGGAAAAGCTGCCCTGCAATTCCTTTGACAAAAACCAGGGGGAAAAACACAGCTATTGTGGTAAGGGTGGAAGCAGTCACCGCGGTTCCCACCTCACCAGCACCATCGCTGACAGCGGAGAGAACATTTTTCCCTTGATCTCTGTGACGGGAGATATTCTCCAAGACCACGATTGAATTATCAAGAAGCATACCGATGCCCAGAGCTATTCCTCCTAAAGACATAATATTTAGAGAGAGGTCAGCACCATACATCAGGTTAAACGTGGCGATGACCGAGACCGGGATGGAGAGTGATATGATAAGTGTTGCCCCGAATTTGCGAAGGAAAAAATAAAGAATAAATACGGCAAGAAGACCTCCAATAATAGCTGCATTAATAACCTCATTGACAGCCTGCTGGATGAAGGTTGACTGGTCATAGACTTTCACCATTTTTAGACCTGATGGCAGTATTTCTTTAACCCGGTTAAGTCTTCTATCAACTTCACGAGCCACAGAAACTGTGTTTGCGTCACCTTCCTTGTAAATTGCTATTTCCACTGCTTCAGTGCCCCTCATGCGTGTAACTGCCTGACGTTCTTTGAATCCGTGACGAACAGCGGCAATGTCCCGTAAATAGATGGGCGCACCATTTTTTTGCGCTACTATCACATCCCCTATTTCTTCGATGGATTTAAACTGGTTCAGGGTGCGGACCAGAAACTGGTGGGTCCCCTCTTCCAAGCGACCCCCGGAGAGATTCACATTCTCAGCACGAAGAATACCGGAAATTGTCCCTATCGAAAGTTTAAGCTGCGCCACCTTCATCTGGTCGATAAAGATCTGTATCTCATCTTCCAGCCCTCCGCTTATTCTAACAGCAGCCACACCCAGTGCTGCTTCCAGTTCTTTTTTTATCTGTTCGTCTGCATAGCGCCTCAGATATTTAAGCTCTTCTTCATTAAAGGTCTCTGAAGATACTGCGTTTTTCGTATTCGATTCGATTTCATGCGTCTCAGCAGTGGCCTGTTTTTGACTCTCCTCTGGTTTTTCACGGAACAGACCAAAGCGCAGGATTGGATCGAGAGAAGGATCGAACCGCAGGATAGAGGGGCGGCGAACGCCCAAGGGAAGTTCCAGTGAATCCATCTTTTCTCTAACTTCCAGAATGGCGTAATCCATATCAGTACCCCACCCAAACTCAAGAATGACGTCTGACTGGCCAGACCGGGAGATCGAGCTAATTTTTTGAACATTCTTAATCACCCCAATTACTTCTTCTACCGGTTTGGTGATTAAATTTTCTATCTCTGCCGGTGCTGCTCCTGGATATTCGGCCCTGATCGTCAAGGTAGGAAAGGTTAGTTCGGGAAGCAGGTTTATTTTCAACCGCGAAAAGGAAACAAGACCAAAAAGGAGAATGGCTATCGTGAACATAGATACTGTAACTCGGCGCCGGATAGAAGTATTGATTAAATTTTTCATTTCTCGACAACCTTAACTTTGGCCCCATCTTTTAAGCTGCTTAAGCCGGTCGTGACAACTACATCGCCAAGTTTAACACCTGAAAGAATTTCAACATGGGTTGAATTGATATACCCGATCGTTATCTCCTGCTTGGTTGCAACCAAAAACTTATCAGGTTCTTTCGGTTCAGAATCAGTTTCTGAGTTTGTCTTAGTCCCCGGCTTCTCTTCCTCATCTGCTTTCTCTGTCTTCTCTGTCTTTGCTGTCTCCTCTGTCTTTTCTCCTTTCTCTTCGTTCTCTGATTTGTCTTCGACTTTCTCTGTTACTATAAAGACCGTTGATTCCGAGTCTTCGGTAAGGATAGCATCTTTGGGAAGGAGTAATGTGTTTTCGTGCATGTCATAAACAATATTAACCCGGGTGAACATGCCAGGTTTCAGCTTCCGGGTGTTATCCGTGACCCCAACGGTAACTTTGAAGGTACCTGTCTCTGCAGATACCACCGGACTAATACGTAGTATTCCTGCAGAAAATATTTCCCCGGGGACAGCATCAGCCATCAGTTCTGCGGGAAATCCTGCTTGAAGTTTACTCAATTCCTTTTCTGGCACATGAAGCACTGCCAGCAAAGGATCAAAATCAGTAACGCGAAATGTCTCTTGATTAACGGTTATCATATTCCCCACCTTGATAAAACGTTCGGATACAATACCGCTGATGGATGCTTTTATTTCAGTGTAGTTAAGATTGAGCTTTGTCAAATCATAGGTGGATTTTTGAGTCTGGTATTCATATTTTGTGCGATCATAGGCTTCGGCACTGATGAGTTTGTTCTTAAATAGTTCTTTGTTACGCTGGAACTCGTTGTCCAGTTCTTCTAATTTTGATTCCACCTGAGCAAGTCTATGGATAAACTCCTCATCTTCTAATTTAGCAAGAACTTGTCCAGCCTTGACACTATCCCCTTCTTCCACAAAAATCTTCTCAACAACTGCACTTACTTTGGCTACTACTAATGCTTCACCTTCAGCCTCCAACGTGGCTGTGCCCGAATAATTGGCTGAAACCGAGCCTTTAATAACTTCTGTGACTTCAACCGGGATAGGCGGACCTTCCTCTTTTTCACTTTTATTGTTAGCAGGCCCTTGGCCCCTGCAGCCATAAATAATAAAAAAAACCAGAATGATCAGGACAACTAATCCTGTTTTATTAGTTTTTTTTGCCATCTTTCTCCTCCCGGGAGTTTAGTGATTTCATGTTTTACTTATGCAGAATTCTCTCTGTTACACTTCTATCATTTGTATATACGAAATATCAGGAATGAAAGTTTCAGGAATGGAATTTTTTTGAAGAAATCAATACGAGAAGGCCGGGTAAAAGATATGCCGAATTACTGCATCGCTAAAGCGAGCGTTTTGAAAATTAGATTTTTCTTTTATGCGCCCCCTTTCTGCACCTTTTCAGAGCCGCGCGTGCAGAAAAATGTTTTTGTTAGCGACTGTTGGGCAAAAACAGGACATGCAAGGCAAATACACTGATCTTCTTCAACGATCTTTATATTCTTGCCGATTGTCGGAAAACAATATCCTATAGGATCAGCTCCTTGAACATAAGTCGGGCAGCTCCGGCAGATGCACATTCCAATGGTTTTCTGCTCCATCTCTCTCATTTCTTCCGGATTCATTTCCTCAACCATGATCCCTCCTTTTAAGATTCAGTTAGAAGCTCTCATTGCAAGAGACTTCTCAGTTATGAAATTGTTATCTTTATTATCCACTCATTAAGAATTATGTTCAACGGACAATATAGCCAAGCAGTCTATTTATTCTTTTTTCTTTTTACCTTCCTTCTCTTTTTTCCAATAATCCATACATTCAACATTGCAAAAATGGACGACATATTCCTGCCCTTCTGAGTGGAGGGCAGCTGCTTTTGGGATTATTTTCTTACAAATATGACAGGATATTTTCTCAGTATCTTCCTTCATTTTTCATCCTTTCCATTAATTTTTTTAAGTCTAAAAAAAAGCCAATTCCTATCTTTTGGATCTTTAGGCTTTAGCTTTATTAAACAATATCTTCCACGCATTTTTTTGCCGTTTATATCTATAATTCTCTTTAGCACGGTTGTCTCAAGAGGAATATAATCGCCTCTGTCCCAAATTTTGACTTTTCCTGCTCCATACTCACCTTTTGGAATTATGCCTTCAAAACCTTCATAGCCTAAAGGATGGTCTTCTGTCTCGACAGCCAGCCTTCTTATTCCTTCTTCCTGAGGAGGCGATTTGGGAACTGCCCAGCTCTTAAGCACACCATCTTCCTCTAAGCGTAAATCAAAATGGAGATGAGAGGCATCGTGCTCCTGGATAACATAAATCAGCCCTTCTGATTTCGTTTTTGTTTTTGTTTCCCCAGGTTCTTGAGTCTTCTTAAAATCTCTTTTCTTCTTGTATTCTTTTAGACTCATTTCTTTCTTTTAATAATTATCAATTCTCCGGTATCAATTGTCAAACTCCAAACATTGACTTCTTGGTAATGGGTGACGTTCCCTTTGAATTTGAGTGCTCGATAAAAGGTGGGCTTGATGAATCAAGCCCCTACATAATCTAAACAAAATGGGTGTTTGATGAATCAAGCCCCTACACAATATAGATGAAATTTGGGGTGATGAATCAAGCCCCTACAGGAGAGCCTCAAATGTATATTTGTTGTTTACTTTTTTGACCTTGCCAAAAAAGTGCTCTGGATCATGATTCAATGCAAGTATCCAGTCTTCTTCTATAGCCTGCTCGAAGTATTCCCTCTTATTCTCCAATGTCTGCCGGGGAAAAAGATCATAGCTCATGATGTATGACAGCCCTACATGAGCTGAAGTCGGAACCAAATCTCCCAGGAAGAAAAAAACCTTTCCCCCAGTGCTAACCTTCAGACACTGATGACGGGAAGTATGTCCGGGTACAACAATGACCTCAACTCCCTCTGAGATTTCCTTGTTTCCGTCCACAAGCTGAAGAAGCCCGTATTTTTCCAGAGGCAGGAAATTTTGTTTTAAATAGCTGGCTTTATCTCTTTCGCTGGGGTGAAGAGCGTCCTCCCATTCTCCTTTCTGAATTATATATCTTGCTTTGGGAAATGTAGGGACATCTTCCCCTTTTTCGTTTTTTGACGTGTTCCCTCCACAATGATCAAAGTGAAGATGGGTGTTTACGACAAGATCTATATCTTCAGCCTGATATCCCAGTTTCTCAAGAGAAAGCACAAGTCCAGGTTTTCTCTCCACAGAGTAATATTCGTAAAATTTCGGGTCTAGATCACCGCCGATTCCTGTTTCAACCAGGATTAACTCTTTTGCCGTTTTTATCAGGATAGAATTTAAGGCCAGCTTAATCCTGTTCTTTTCATCAGCAGGGAATTTCTTTTCCCAGAGAGTTTTGGGAACGACCCCGAACATAGCCCCCCCATCTAGGAAAAAAAAGCCGTCTCTCAAGCCGTATATTTCGAACTGACCTAAGGAAATCCTATCGATTGTCATCCGATGAGCTTATCAAGATCATAGATCAAATCCTGTTGGCTGTACTGGGCAAACTCGACATTCCCTGTATCCATACGGATGGCATCCTCCGGACAAGCTTCAACACAAAACCCGCAGAAGCAACATCGGCCTAAATCGATGGTAAACTTGGCAGGATATTTCTGGATTTCAGGATCAGGGTCCTCAGCTGCCTCAACATATATGCATTCAGAAGGACAAACCGTTACACACAGCATGCAGGCCACACACCGAGGTTTGCCATCTGGTCTGGTCATGAGACGGTGCAAACTCCGGTGTCTTGAAGCGATCTCTTTTTTTTGTTCAGGATACTGAATGGTCACAGCCCCCTTTCTCTTCGTCTTTATCCCCAGAACTTTCAGGATGTGGTAGAACAGATTCACAATAAAATGACGGGTTGTGATCAAACCTCCCCTGATTATTTCGATAAAATATCCCAGTGCTTTTATCATTTTAGAGGGTCATTATAATGCCTGTTCCGATGATATTAACCAAGCTTAAGGGAACAAGCAATTTCCAGCCTAAATCCATAATCTGGTCATAACGAAACCGAGGATAGGTCCAGCGGATCAAAATCTGAAGCCAGCAGAAAAAGAAAACTTTTATGTTGAAAGCTGCGACCTGAAGGAGAACAACGACCACATGAGGAAGCAACAATTCTCCTCCCCACGGGAAGTAAAATCCGTCCGAAGCCAACCAAGGAACCTGCCAGCCTCCAAAGAAAAGAGTGGTGAGCAAAGTGGAGACAATGATGACTTCCATGAAATCTGTCATCATGAAAAGGCCCCATTTAAGCCCACTGTACTCTGTGAAAAATCCTATGATTTCAGATTCCCCTTCTGGAAGATCAAAGGGAACTCTTTTTGTCTCGGCAAGAGCAGCAAAGAGAAAGATAACGAATCCCAGGGGTTGGAGAAAAATTCCCCATTTTGGAAGGAAGCCAAAAAGGAGCTCCCCCTGATAGAGGACAATGCTTGAAAGCCTCAAAGATGGATAGACCATGATCAAGCCTATAAGAGATAATCCCAGGGCTACTTCATAAGAGATAACCTGAGCAGCTCCTCTCAGTCCTCCGATGAGAGTATACTTGTTATTAGAAGCCCAGCCGCTGATAATAATACCGTATATTCCCAGAGACAGCATAGCCAGGATAAACAAAAGCCCTACATTAAAATCCAGTATCTGGAGGTTTATAGTCCGGTTTCCAATACGCAGAGTATCTCCAAAAGGGATTGCCGCAATCGTGATAGCCACAAAAAAGAAAGAGATGAAAGGAGCAATCGTGTGGAGAAATTTTCTGGAGAAGGGAGGTACAAAATCTTCCTTAAAAATCATTTTAATGGCGTCGGCAAAGGGCTGGAAAAGACCGATGATACGTATTCCAAAGATTGAGGCTCTGTTCGCGCCAAGCCTATCCTGGATGAGTGCGCTCTCTTTTCTCTCCAGCCAGGTCAGATAGAGAGTAAGCGCAAGCAACCAGACCAGAGCACAGACAATCTTGATGAATATTATTAACATTTCAGCTAATGTTTCAGTCATTTTTTTGCTTGAAAAAAGGAATTTTCTTCCCCATCTCGCTTAAGATTGTTTCAGGAGAGGGAAATTTTTCAAAGAATTTAGTATCTATTCCCAAATCCCTACCCAGGTCAGCCAGCACTTTCCATTCGGGCAGGCTATCTCCGGGCGGTTCTAGAGCAGGTTGAAAACCCTGAACTATACCTTCCACATTCGTCAACGAACCTTCCTTCTCAGCAATCAAAGCCACGGGAATAACTATATCGAAAAGAGAATTCAACTCATGCGAATAAGAAGAAAAGAGTACTTTTCTTTTTATCTTATTAAGAGCGGCTTCGAGGTCTTTCGTACTGAAAAGTCCAGAAAGAAATGGATCAAAGGCGAGGAGAAAATCCGTTCCGCCAGCCAGGGCATCTAAATCTAAAGTCTTCAGATCAAAGCCTACTTCTTGAGCTCCTCTTCTATTAGGACTGGGTTCTGATGTAAGTAAAAATCCGTCTGCTTCTCCCTCAGGGAGGTCGGCAAAGAATATCTTTTCTACTTTCAGGTCATCTTTAAAGATTTTATGAAGAAGAAAGAGTTCTTCATTCGAAAGCCAGGTATGAAGAATTAAAGCAATCGCTGAGGTCTTCTTGGCGGAAAATAAGCTTTTTATTTTTTCTCCTAGGTACTCGGAGATATTTTCCCATGTAAGCACATTCTCCCCTTCTATCTTATTCATGATAATTTTATCTGCTCTGCCCTCATCAAGGTATGAATAGCCATATCGACCGCGATCACAGATCCAGAAACCATTGACCTCAGGGTTTTCTCTGGCTTTAATCCTGTAGACTCTTTTTGGCAGCTCGAAACGCGAAAAACCCGGGTGATATTCGATCAAAATGTTACAGCCACGACTGCAGAGGGGGCAGATGGACTCTCCTTCTTTTAAAAACCAGCTGCGCGTCTTAAACCTGAAATCTTCATCGGTGATGGCGCCCACCGGACAGATCTCAGCTAAGTTGCCTGTATAGTTATTTTCGACAGTAGCACCATCATAAATATTAACACTTGAATTGACTCCGCGGTGAAATACGCCAAGGTCCTGTGTTTTGGTCACTTCTTTTAGAAACCGGACGCAGCGAGTGCAGAGAATGCATCTTTCTTGATCAAGAATGAGGCTCTTTCCGATCTTTAATTTTTTCTCTCTTTTCTCTTTCGCCTCTTTAAACTGGCTTTCAAAAAGTCCGTATTCGTCGTAATAATCCTGGAGTTTGCAGTCTCCAGCTTTATCGCAGATGGGACAATCAAGGGGGTGTTCTGCCAGCAGAAATTCCAACACTGCTTTTCTGGCTTCAACGACCCTTTCGCTTTTTGTCGAGATTTTCATCTCTTCCTTTACCACGGTCGAGCAAGCCAGCTCAAGCTTGGGAAAGCCCTCAATCTCGACAAGACACATACGGCAGCTTCCCTCTGGCGGAAAAGCAGGATGATAACATAGATGAGGAATGTGAATCCCCGCTCGCTCTGCGGCTTTCAACACAGTCGTGCCTTCCTCCACATCTACGGGCTTTTCATCTATGAAAATCTTTATCATCTCGTTCGCTTTCTCCTGCATTTAACCCTATACATGAGATTCAAGTTCCTTCCTGAACTTCTTGGTGATGGAAAGAATAGGCATGGCTGCAGCATCTCCTAAGGGGCAAAGAGTGTTCCCTTCGATATTCGAAGCCAACCGTAAAATGCTATCGATGTCCTCTTTTTTCCCTTTTCCTTCTGCTATACGTATGACGATTTTATTTATCCATGAATTTCCGATCCGGCAGGGAGAGCACTGGCCGCATGACTCATGGGAATAAAATTTTGTGACTACCTTTAGGACATCAAGAATAGAGGTCTTGTCGTCGATGACGATGATGGCGGCAGAGCCGAGCATAGAATTTGCCTCGACCAGGGAGTCAAAATCCATCTTTATGTTTATTTCATCTGCTGTCAAAATAGGTGCTGACATTCCCCCTGGAATAACAGCCTTCAATTTTTTACCTTCCTTCATTCCTCCGGCATGTTTAAAAATGATATCTTTCAAGCTGGTTCCGAGAGGCAGTTCGTAGATTCCTGGATTCTTGACCATGCCGCTTACGCCAAAAATTCTGGTTCCTCCGTCTTTTGGAAGCCCTTGCTTGACAAACCATTCAGCACCATTAAGTATGATATGAGAGATATTGGATATAGTTTCAACATTATTTATAACGGTTGGACATTGCCAAAGACCTACAGAGGCTGGAAAAGGAGGTTTCAGCCGGGGATTTCCCCGTTTACCTTCGAGCGATTCCAGGAGTGCGGTTTCCTCACCGCAGATATAGGCCCCAGCACCGCGGTGCACAAAAACATCCAGGTCAAAACCACTCTCCAGGATGTTTTTTCCTAAAAATCCTTTCTCGTATGCTTCTGAGATGGCCTGTTCAAGTCTCAAGGCTATGGCTTCATATTCGCCCCTAATATAAATAAAAGCAACAGAGATACCCACACAGAAAGCGGTGATAATAATCCCTTCGAGAAGCATATGGGGATTATGGCTCATGATGTAGCGATCTTTAAAAGTTCCCGGTTCTCCCTCATCAGCGTTGACGCATAGGTATTTTGGCTTATCCGTGTCAGGAACAAAACTCCACTTGACTCCAGCCGGAAAACCTGCGCCACCCCTTCCTCTCAAATTAGCCTTTTTCACTTCTTCCAGAATTTCTTCCGGTTTCATTTTCTTTAGCGCTTTCTCCGCAGCTCGATACCCTCCCTGCTTTTGATACACCTCTATTTTGTACAGACTTTCAAGCCCAAAATGTTCGGTTAAAACCTTTTCCTTCATTGTTCTATTTCAAACCATCCAAAATTTCATCAACTTTTTTTGGATCCATGTCACCGTAATAATTAAAATTTATCATCATACAGGGAGCCCGCTCACAGGCACCTAAACACTCAACCGTCGATAGAGTGAATTTTTTGTCGGGCGTTGTCTCTCCAGGCTCAATCCCTAATTTCTCTACTAAATAATCAACGAAATTATTTGCTCCTAGAAGAGAACAGCTCAGGTTGGAACAGACTTGAATGTGATATTTTCCTAAAGATTCCCTGGAAAGCATGGTGTAAAAAGTCACGAGTTCTCTCACCCTGATAGGTTTTATTCCTAAAATTCGAGCGACCATTTTTTCTTGCACAGCAGAGATAAAGCCGAATTCCTGTTGGGTTATATGCAAAACTGGAAGAATAGCAGCTTCTTTTTGAGGGTAGCGGGCAACAATTTCCTCGATTTTCTTCTTTGCCTTTTCTGAGAACTCAAGACTCATCTATCTAACTCTCCTCCTATCATATTCGTCGAGCCAAAAGTAGGAATAACATCGGCTATATAGCGCCCCTGGATCATTTCTTCCAGGGCAGAAACGATGTGAAAACAAGGGGCCCTCAGATGAAGGCGATACGGCCTGTCAGTGCCGTCTGAAACAATGTAATAGCCAAGCTCACCGTTTCCACCTTCCACAGAAAAATAAACTTCCCCTTTGGGAGGTCTTATGCCGTGATCCCTCATGAAAAATTTGAAGTGTTTAATAATCCCTTCGATCGAAGTGTATGTATCCTCTTTGGGAGGGACGACATATTTTTTATCTGTGCCGAGAATATCCAGGTATTTCCGCTTTTCTGAACCTTCTAAATTGGGAGAAAGTATGATTTCTTTCTCAACTTTTTTTGTTCTGGAGGCCTTGATTGCCTCGGCTGGCTCGAGGGCCTCAACCATAAGCTTGGACGGAGATGATCTTGGCATTTTTTCCATGGCTTGCTCAATGATCCGGAGGCTCTGTTCCATCTCTTTCATCCTAACCATGTATCTGTCAAAGTTATCTCCTCGCTCGCCCAAAGGAACCTCAAAATCCAGCTGGTCATAAACCGCATAAGGGGAAGCTTTGCGGACATCATAATAAACGCCTGTGGAGCGAAGGCAGGGGCCAGTCCACCCATAGGAAATGGCTGTCTCTGGAGAAACAATTGCTATATCTCTTGTTCTATTCAGGTAAATTTTGTTCTTATCAAGGAGACCATGAATATCCTTTAAAACTTTTCTTGTCTCCACAATCGCTTTCTTAAGAACCGCTTTATAACCGGGATGGAGGTCGGCTCTAACCCCGCCTATCCGGATATAGGAAGTCGTCATACGGGCGCCTGTTGTCTCTTCGATGACATCCCAGATATATTCACGAGCTTTCACGTTGTAGAGGAAAACAGTAAAAGCCCCGCACTCCATAGCCATGGCTGCCAGACATGTGAGGTGGTCAGAGATACGAGAGAGCTCACTCATTATGACTCGAATGTACTGCGCCCGCTCAGGAGCTTCGATGCCCAGCATCTTCTCTACTGTCATCACATAACCAAGGTTATTGATTAGAGGGGAGACGTAATTCATCCTGTCCGTATAGGGAAGCAAGTTGAAATAAGTTCTGTTCTCGCAGATTTTCTCAAAACCTCTGTGCAAGTATCCTACCTCGACTTCTGAATTGAGAATCCGCTCCCCGTCAAGCTCGAGCATTATCCGGATGGTCCCGTGCATGGCTGGATGAGAAGGTCCCATGTTTAGAAGAAGGCTTTCTTTACTGGCTTCTTTTTGAATTCTTGTCGTCATCTTATTTTCTCAACGGAATCCTTGGCTGGCGTTTGCGCAGAGGATAATCCTTACGCAGAGGATAGCCCTCAAACCCGTCATACATGAAAATTCGTCTTAAATCAGGATGCCCTTTGAAATCCACCCCAAACATGTCAAAGACTTCTCTCTCCAGCCAATTGGCATTTTTCCAGAGCGATGCCAGGGAATCAATCCGGAGGTCTTTCTCTGAGAGACTGACCTTGATTCTTAAACGCTGTACATTGGGAATAGAATACAGATGATAAACCATCTCGAAGCGCGGCTCTTGACCTTTATAGTCGACACAGGTGAGGTCGAGAAGCATGCTGTAGGAATAAGGCTTATCTTTCAAGAATTGGACAATATCAAGAAGGGAATCCCTTTCGATGAGGAGGATTTCGTCTCCAAACTGAGCAGAAACCTCTTTTATCTTTTCTGCAAATTTCTGTTTTAGTTCTTCTATTACTTTCTTTTTTTCCATCTCCACTCTTGCTCTTGCTTTTGAATTTTTTCCTGTAACTTTATCAAGCCATCCAAAACTGTCTCCGGTCGAGGTGGACACCCAGGAATGTAAACATCCACAGGGATAATACGGTCACATCCTTGAACAACGGCATAATTGTCGTAGATGCCGCCGCTCACAGCGCAAGTGCCAAAAGCCATGACCCATTTGGGCTCGGTCATCTGGTCATAGACTGTTCGGAGTACTGGTGCTGACTTATGAGAGATTGTTCCGCAGACCACGAGCATGTCAGATTGACGTGGTGAAAATCTTGTCCAGCCAGTCCCAAAGCGGTCCCAGTCAAAATGGGAGGCGGCAGTAGACATATATTCCATTCCACAACAAGCTGTAATATAAGGATAATGAAAAAGAGAATACTTCCGAGCCCATCCCAGTATGTAATTGAATCTAGTTGTGACAAAGTTTCCTATCATGTGCTACCTTCTTTATTGATCCCTCGTTACTGGTCCCTCATCACCAGTTACAAGTGACCAGTTACTATCTATATTTTAATCTTATCCGTCTCTCTTAATCCCAGACAAAAGCGCCTTTTTTCCAGGCATAGATAAATCCTATTACAATAACAAAAATATAGGCAAACATGACAATCAATGCAGTTAATCCCATTTCTTTGAAGACAAGAGCCCAGGGAAAGAAAAATACTACTTCGATGTCAAAAAGAAGAAAAATAAAAGCGACAAGAGAAAACTTAATCGGAACAGGAGTGATCTCTTCCTGGAGGTAAGGACTTCCACACTCAAACGGAGTTTCCTTTGTGGGATTAGTGCTCCTGGGTCCCAGGAGCTTATTCATAAAGAGCAGTACAATACCCAGGAGGCCAAAAACTAAGAAAACGAGGAAAAGTTCTGTCATGCTCCTATGTAAATAAAGGCATAAATTTTATAAAAATAAATTTATATTTGCAAACACTTTGATGTTTTTTTAAATATTTAATACATGAATAGCTTGATTTTTGGCTTTCAGGGCTGCTTCCATCACACCTTCTGATAATGTCGGATGGATATGGATTGATGAAGAGACATCCTGAATTTTCAAGCCTCTTTTCATAGCTAAACTGATCTCAGAAATAAATTCACTCGCGTTTGCGGCCAGGATATGAGCTCCGATGATTTCATCTTTCTCATCTGCAATTATCTTGACCATACCTTCCTGGCTTCCCGTAGTAAGGGCGCGGCCGTTAGCCTGGAGAGAGAACAAACCGACCTGAATCTTTATTCCTCTCTTCTTTGATTCTTCTTCTGTAAGACCAACTGATGAAAATTCAGGCTCGGTATAAACAGCCAGGGGAAGAGCTTTATAGTTCATCTCCGCTTTTAGCCCAGAGGCATTCTCCGCAGCAATTATACCTTCATGCGATGCTTTATGAGCAAGAAGGTATCCACCGATCATATCTCCTATGGCATAGATACCAGGGATGCTTGTTTCCAGTAGATTATTTACTTTGACAAATCCCTGCTTATCCAAGAGAAGTTTAAGGTCTTTTCCTGTCAAGCCTTCAGTGTTAGGCTTTCTTCCTGCAGCTAAGAGAACTTTTTCTGCCTCAAACTCAAACGCAGATTGAGTTTTAAGGTCAGTGCCCTTAAGGCTTACCCTGCCTTCTTTGATGTTGCTTTCCTCTATTCTCATTTGATTATGGATTTTGAGTCCCTGCTGCTTGAGGATCCTCTCCAGTCGGACAACCATTTCCCGGTCACTGCCAGGGAGTATGGTCGGCATTATCTCCAGGACTGAAACATCCGAGCCAAGCCTCTGGTAAATCGAGCCCATTTCAATTCCGACTGCGCCTGCTCCGACTACCAACATTTTAGTGGGGATGGAATCAAATTCAAGCGCCTCGCGAGATGTTACAACTTCCTTCCCGTTTGGCTCAAGGAAAGGAAGCGCTGCCGGCCTGCTGCCAGTGGCAAGGATAATCTTATCTGACTCAAGAATTTGATCTCCTCCTTCTGTCTTAACAGCAATTTGTTTCTCGCTCTTTATGAACCCTTCCCCTTTGACAATTTCTATTCCGTTTTTCCTTAAGAGAAACTCTATCCCCTTCACCAACCTCTCTACAATTTTGCTCTTCTCTTTCTGGACTTTCTTCCAGTTGCATTTTATTTTTTCTAAAGGGCCTTCAATATTCTTGTTTTCTTTTAGCTCTCTATAGATCTTCGTCTGATGCAGAAGATATTTGGCAGGAATACATCCATAATTCATACATGTCCCGCCTATTCTATCCTTCTCGACTAAAACAACTCTTTTTTTAAGTTGAGCTGCCCTGATAGCAGCCACATATCCACCAGGGCCACCTCCTATAATAGCCAAATCATACTTCTTATCCATCTTTTCCTCTTCTTTAAAAAATTTGGCAGTATTATACTCTTTCTCAATACTGCAGTCTATTCTGTCTGAATTTTATCTTGACAGCCTAAAGCAAATAAGTAAAAAATAGTGATACTTTAGACAAGAGGAGAAAAAGTTAACTGATTAAAGCTCGCTTGAATAAGTTCCCTTTCCTTCTGACCTTTGTCATTCTTGGTCTTATCTTAAACTTAAAAATCCTTGCTGATGATTACGGGAATCTTTGGGGACTCATTGTCAATGAAAATCAAAACCCCCTTCAAGATGTTAGAATTTCCATCTCCATGAAAGAGAAGGACTTCGAGAAAACTCTGTTGAGCGATACATCAGGATTATATATGATTTGCGGGCTTCCCCTTGGCTGCTACAAAATTCGTTTTGAGGCACAAGGATATAAATCCCATATTCAAGAAAGGGTTTTCCTTGAACCATCTCAATCCCTGTATCTAAAAGTTATTCTCGGCTCTAAAGAGAAAAAAGATAAGTCTTCCTCTAAGGTTCTTCTCTTGGACTATTCAAACTCTCTCCATCAGACTATTCTTGATAAATTTCAAATCCAAGAGTCCCCTTCAGCTCATAATGTTTGGGCTCTTGTGGAAAACCAGGATTTGTCCGCTACAACAAATCGTATCGATGTGGGCGGACTGTGGGGAAGCACCCCCGCACTCTTCAGCTCAAGAGGAGGCAGCTCCTGGACTCAGAACATCTATCTCCTCAATGGCATGGATGTGACCGATCCTTACTGGACGGGGATGCCTCTTTTTTTTCCTGATTTTAATACGCTTCATTACACACAATTAATCAATGCTGGCCACCCTAGTTCTGCCCTTTCGCCTGGAGCATATTTCAATCTTCTGACTCAAGAAGGAACTGGCCAGTACCACGGCGGAATATCTGCTTTCTATATCCATAAGAAATTTCAAAGTTCAAACATATCGCCTGCCCTAGAGAACGAGGGATTGTTTGATAGTCACTCCTTTAATTATTCAATGGACAGCAATTTTTATTTTTCAGGTCCACTTATCCCTGGAAAACTTTTCCTTTTTACTTCATTGTCTACTTTCCATCTTTCCCGGGATTTGGCTGACTTCGAGCAAGAAGATAAAGCATCAGTTTATTCTGGACTAGTGAGCTTAGACTATCGCTATTCTGAAAACACTCTCCGCTTTCTCTGGACAGGGCAGATCATCACATATCCCACTTTTGGCGCTGAAAGATATATACCCTTCTCAACAACATCAGAGCGCAGAGATAATTATAATGTCTTTCAAGCAACCTGGTATTCAAGAATCCAAGACAATCATTTCATCAAAGCAGGATTATGTTTCGTTCACGGAAATATTCGCTCTGGTTTTCAAGAAGGAATATCCCGCCAGCATGGCCTTGAAATCCTTAGGAACATTCCTTCTGGAACTGCTCCTCTTGCAAGCCGAGATACACGGAACTCTCTAACATTTCTCATCAAAGGAGAATCTTTAATACCATATTTTCTTAGAGCTAGCCATAGATTTCAATATGGCTTTCAACTTCAGCATTGGTTCTCTTCTTCCCAAAAAGAAATAACAGAAAATCTTCACCTCCGTTTTTTCGAGGGGGAATCACTTGAAATCGTAAAATACAACACCCCTGTCCATCACCGGGAATCTGCCATTAACCTGAATCTTTTTGCCCAGGACTCTCTTACTTTTTCTAATTTTATCTCCTTTTATTTTGGAATCCATCTTGCATCTTCTCATGGCTGGATTCCTTCTCAAAATCCGGACTCTTCTTTTGGCGAAGGTTTCTCCAGAGGAAAAAGCAAGATCAATTGGTTCAATGTCTCTCCCCGTTTCGGTCTCATTTTTCCTTTATCCAAAACCAAGACATCAGCTTTCAAGATCTCGGTAGCTCGTTACTATTTCACACTTCCTCTTTATCTCCTGACCTACGGGAACTCCAATGCTTTAGGAGGATTAGTATATACCTGGAATGATCTAAATAACGATAAACAGTATCAAGAAGGAGAAGCCAGTACCCTTATCAGGCGGGAAGGACCCTTCTTTTCAAAGATAGATCCTAGTTTGAAAAGACCTCACACGGATGAATTTACAATCTCCTTTACCTGTACCTTTGGCTCCAACTGGCATCTCTCTCTTAGTGGATTTCTTAGAAAGAGTAGAAATCTCATTGAAACGACCAATACCGGAGTACCCTTTTCAGCCTTTGAACCAATGGAGTTTTTTGATATAGGAGATGACAGGATCCCTGATACTCATGATGACCTCAGCTTTACTATCTACAATCAGAAAGGAGAGACTTTAGGCCAGGATTTATTTCTTCTCACCAATCCGGATTCAGAAAACAGAAAATCGAGATACGAAGGACTTGACCTCACTCTCATAAAAAAATACAGCTCTAAATTCACTTTCTTCCTTTCTTTTACTGCCACAACTGCTGTCGGAACAACAAGCCCTGGCAACACTGAATGGGAAAATGACGACGGCGTCATAGGCAGTTTGTATGATAACCCAAATACACTCATCAATACTAAGGGGAGAATGCGTTTTGACAGGGCATATACAGGAAGAATAGGTATCAATTTTTTAGCGCTATTTGGCATAAGAATTGGATGTATTGTCAAATATTACGATGGACAACCTTTCGCGCGCAAAATCATTGTCTCAGGAATGAACCAGGGCCCTTTTTATATCCAAGCACATCGCCGTGGTGTATCAAGATATGAATACAACAGGACGGTGGACATCAGGTTGGAAAAAACGCTGAATTTCGGGAAAACAAAAATGAGGATTATCTTAGATGGTTTCAATATCATAAACAGAGGGCTGGCTACTGAAGAGAATGAATGGACCGGTCCTGAATACCCGCTTCGCTTTGCAACAGAAATTCAATCTCCCAGAGTTTTCCGTTTGGGCTTTGTCTATGAATTTTAAAAACTGATCTGGGGCGTTGCTATTCCCTTTTAAGAATTGTATGATTAGAGCCCATAGAGCTAAAATGAAGAGGGTAGTTATATCCACAAAGAGCACGCGACCTCTAAGGACATTCACAGCATTACTTAAGCAAGGCGCCTGAGAGGGATGCATCTAAAAAAATGTTTGTTGATTTTTTTCGTCTTTTCAATCTTCTCTTTTAACCGTTCTTTTTCTCAAATTTCCGCCTATACCGACCAAGATTGTCTTTCCTGCCATGGTAAGCCCGATATCTCGCAGATCACAAGCGGCGGGAAAGTACGCTCCATCTTCGTTGATCCAGAAGAATGGTCACAGGATATCCACCATAAAGGCAGCATGGTCTGTGTGGATTGCCATACAAATGCCAATCCATATCTCCATTTCAGGGAAGGTTTCATAGATGTGGATTGTGCTCGCTGTCATCCTGAAGAAGAAGAAGAATATCAAAAAAATATTCACTTAACCTTTGCCGCTCCTTCCCCTAATAAAGAACTTCCCCTCTGCTACCACTGTCATACCAAACACTACATTCTTCCCCATGATGACCCATCATCGTCCGTGCATGAGGATAATGTAGGAGAAACCTGTAACAAATGCCATGCTGAGGTTATGGTTAAAGGGATCTTTAAAGGATCGTCTTTAGGAAAGATATCCGGGCATCGCAAGGGCGACCTCTCGGAGAGATTTGATATGAAGGTGTGCCTCAATTGTCATTACGATGATTCCGCTCACGGCGCCAAACGTCCTTTTAAGGATTTTTGTTCCCGCTGCCATGATGTTCGTTCAAAGGCTCGCTCTCTCCTGGGCCCAACACACCTCGATTCGATAAGATGGATCAGGCTCAATTATATGGGCGGTGGATTTGCTATCCTTCTCTTCGTAGGAATGGGCGTCTTCTTCGGGTATAAATCGCGGAAGACGATCACGGGCGGAATAAAGACATGGTATGAAAGCATGAAAATCAAAGAAGAAGCACCCGAGAAGGAAAAAACAGAAAAAGAACAGGTTGCGGACGATAAAGAGATGGGCGGTCAGGATCAGGATGAGAAAGATAAGGATGAGAAAGATATTGGTGATCAGGACAAGAACGATCATATTAAAATCGATAAAGATAATAACGATAAAGAATAACGCGGCAAAGTCATGAGCAATAAGAAAAAACGATACGCCATGTTGGCCGACTTGAGGAAGTGCATCGGCTGCAACGCCTGTGCTGTAGCCTGCAAGAGTGAAAACGATGTACCGCTTGGCGTCTGGAGGAGCTGGGTAAAAAAAGTAGAAAAAGGTCACTATCCCGATTCAAAGGAATTCTTTCTACCTATAGTCTGTAACAACTGCGCCAAGCCAATCTGTGTCACCGTCTGTCCAGTCAATGCTAGCATCAAGCGCCCCGACGGGATAGTCTACATCGATCCCCACAGGTGTATCGGCTGCCGGTACTGCATGGCCTCCTGCCCCTATGGGGTGAGATACATCAATCCCAGGAAAAAAATCGCAGAGAAGTGTTACTGGTGTCATCATAGAGTGGACGCCGGTCTTAAACCAGCCTGTGTGCTGGCCTGCCCCACGGGAGCAATAATGTTCGGCGATCTTAACGATCCTCGAAGCGATATTGCCAAGGCCATCGCCAAGAATGCGGTTCAGGTTATAAAACCTGATATGGGAACCGATCCCCAAACGTTTTACATCGGTCTTGAGCAAAGCGCTGTTGAGGCAAAAAAGATGAAAGAGGAATAGTGTCGTGGATACTCAAGTTCTTTACAACATCTTTCACCAGGATGCATTCGGCTTCAACATCGCCCTGTATATCTATCTCACGGGTATAAGCGCAGGGTCGTTTATCCTGTCCACATTAGCTTATGGTTTCGGCCTGAGCAAGTACAAACCACTCGGCAAGGTGGGCGTTGTCGTGGCCACGATAGTTCTCATCATAGCCCCCCTATTTCTTCTCTTCCATGTAGGGATGCCCTACCGCGCCTGGCACCTTTTTATTTACCTCAACCTGGCCTCCCCTATCACCTGGGGCTCATTCCTGCTGATACTGTATCCTATAAATTGTATTATATACGGCTACTTCATGTTTAAGGAAAACATGAAGCTCACCAGGATCTTCGCGCTTATCGGTATCCCCCTTGCTGTATCGGTTCATGGGTATACGGGATTCATCCTGGCTTTCGGCAAGGCAAGGGCACTCTGGAATACTGCCCTGATGCCCATTCTCTTCCTTGTCTCAGCCGTTATCTCGGGTATTGCCCTCATGATTCTTATCTTCATCATTAAGGAACGTTTCTTTTCTAAAGATAAAAGGATTGACCGCGAGCTGGTATTTAGCCTTGGCAAACTTCTGGCCTGGATGATCGTCTTCGACCTCTTTCTTGTGGCGTGTGACCTTATAGTCCTTTCTATCTCCCACTCAGACGCTCAAGCAGCAGCCCACCTGCTCCTGCGCGGAAAATTCAGCTTCCTCTTCCTTATCGTCGAGAATCTCCTGGGCAAGATCGTGCCCTTTATCCTCCTGGCAGTACCAAGGTTAAGGACATTGGCCACAACAATAGTAGCCTCAATCCTGGTAGTCGTAGGAATATTTTTCATGAGATACGTGGTCGTTTTGGCAGGAGAATTCTTGCCGCTTCTATAAAGGGATTTTAAGTTATGTCAAAAAGAAATATATCCAGACGAAAGTTCATGAAATCCGGTATCGCCTGGTTTGCAGGAACGGCTGCTGGCCTAGGCTCGATGCAGAGGCCAACTTCAGTAAAAAAGGCCGGCGTATCCCGAACCTCACTCAAATCCCTCCAGGTTATCTCCACCACGTGCGAACAGTGTCCGGCAGGCTGCGGCATCAATGCCTACCTGAACGGGGAAAGGCTCGTCCAGCTCCTCGGGAATCCGGACCATCCCAATAACATGGGAGGTATATGCGCCAAGGGTATTGCTGGCCTGAACCTGGTTAACGATCCCGAAAGATTGCTTTATCCGCTGAAGAGAACAGGACCGAGAGGTGACGGCCAGTGGACTAAAATCACCTGGGATGAGGTGTATACAACCCTGGCAGGACGTATAAAGGAGATGATAAGAGATGGCAGGATAAGCGAACTCGTGGTTGACAAGGGCCATGATGATCCCTTACTTGATAAATTTATCTCTGCTCTTGGAGTAACTCATACGATCGACAGGCCAGCCTTGAAGAACCTCAATCGCACCACAGCCTTAACATCAATGACAGGATTTCCATCCGTTGTTGAGGATGTCGGAAGAAGCCGCTTCATCTTGAACTTCGGCGCCAATCCTTACGCTAACCACGATCAGTTCGTTGGAATTGCCCGCCGGCTCATCCATGCCCGGGTCGAGAAGGGGGCAAGACTTATCACTTTTGACGTCAGGATGTCCGAAACCGCGGCCAAGAGTGATGCCTGGTATCCAATCAAGGCAGGTACCGACGGAATTGTGGCCCTGGCTATGGCTAAGGTGATCGTGGAAAAGGGATTGGCTAACAAGAATTTCATGGATCGCAAGACCAACTACTCGCTTGAAATGATAAAAAATCACTTATCCCGGTACACTGCCGAGAAAGCAGCCAAAGAGAGTGGTGTAAGGGCAGTGGATATCGAGCACCTTGCAGTCGAGTTTGCTACACAGAAGCCTTCTGTGGCTTTAATCGGAGGCGGGGTAAGCGATCACAAAAATGGAACCCAGAACGTAAGGTCCGTAGCCCTCCTTAACTGGCTTGTCGGAAACCTTGAGAAGGAAGGAGGTCTTTTCTATCCTCGATTTCTTGTAAGTCTCCAGCCAAAGACGGCTGATTTAAAATCCAGGTTAGATTTAATTAATAATATTAAAGGAATAGTAGAATTAAAAGAAACCGATACCCGAATTAACACCTATTTCGCCTATCTCTCCAATCCTGCCTACGCAGATCCTGACTGTGAGTCAACTGCAGGTTTGCTAAAAGACGAAAGAACTGTGCCCTTCCTTGTAGTAATGGATACCCATCTAACAGAGACAGCCATGATGGCTGACATGGTTCTTCCTGCTGCAACATATCTTGAGGGATGGGGAGCAAGCAGTGCTCCATCACTGGATAATTATCCAATCCTGAATCTAAGACAGCCAGTTGTATCCATGATAAGCGCTGCTAAAGCTTTAAGGTCTCCAACCTTTGATGTGGGTAAGCTCCTGGAACCAATGTTCCAGCCCAGGGGCGAGGCCGAAGAAGTCGGGAATGTGTGTCTGGAGCTGACCCGTAGAATAAAAGGGAGAATCGCAAAAAATCTTCCTTATAAAAATACGCATGATTATATAACGTGGGTGATCTCTTCAATCCCAGGTCTAAAGATGGAGGGGGGTCTTAAAAATTTGAAGAGCCAGGGCCTTTGGACCGACAAAGCTTCTAAAGCGGCCGGTACCAGATACAGCAGCGAGAAGGGGCTCCCTGCTTTACGCCAGAAAGTGGAGATCTATTCCAACGTTTTGAAACAGAATGGCCATTCCCCCTTACCAGAGTATCAACCTCTAACCGCGTCTAAAAAGAAAAAGGATGAGTTTATTCTCACCACCTTCAAATCCAATCTCTGGGCCAAAGGAACCGCCAATAGTAAATGGGCACGGGAGATACTCCATGAAAACCGCTTGTGGATTAACAAAGATATAGCGCGCACGTTAGGTATCAAGAATGGGGACAGGGTCCGAGTTGCTTCCTCTGTGGGGTCATTAATCTCCCGCGTGCTGACAACTCACCGGATCCACCCCGAGTCTGTGGCTATGGCTGAAGGTTTAGGCCATTCGGCAGTCGGAAATGTAGCCAAGGGCAAGCGATTCAGGGGCAATGACCAGGATACAAATCTCATCTGGTGGGATAAAAAAGGAAAGGGTACGAATCCAAACGAGATAATCGTAAGACAAGCAGATCCCATCGGCGGAGGTCTTGGATTAAAGGATACCAAAGTCCGTATCGAGAAAATATGATGCATCGAAAAACGGAGGCTTGAAAGAAATGATTAAGAAATACATTCAAATCACCGCCATTGTTTCTTTCTTTTGGATTGCCGTATCTCCCCTAAATGCCAAGGACGCAAGCAACCCTGGTGAAATAAAAAGGTTAACCTATTCAGGCAATAATGTTGTGCACTATCCATGCTTGAGCGATGACGGCCGATGGATGCTCTATACGATTGAGATCAAGGACGAACAAGAGACGATAAGGGCAGTAAGGATAATGAATGTTGGAGATGGAAAAGAAAGAGAGCTCTTCCGCGACGGAGAAAAAAAGGCCCCTGCTCCATTTGAAGATATATCCCTTCTTGTTGGCTCAAAACCACCTGTCTTGAGTGGAAACGGACGTGTAGCTGTATTTTCTATAAGTTTAGGTGCACCGGCGAATATCCTTGACCATTACTTGGCTGTGGTCAACACTGACGGCACCAATTTACAGGTCATTCCTTTCCCTATCAAAACCCTGGAAGGAAAAAACTTAAAGTCACTCGAATTTACTGGTGGTGATTGGGAACGATTGTCTAATTATGCGGTGAGCAGTGATGGGAAGAGTATTGCCTGTGTGCTAAAGGGACATCTGGGACCAAGAAGATACGGCAACCCGAGTGGAATAGTCCTCCTTGATGCATCGACCCAAAAACAGAGAACTATCCTTGTCCCTGATTTCGATGGGGATGAATGGAAATGGCCTTCATTTCCATGTCGTCCGCTTATCGGTGGAGGATGGGCGTTTGCCCTGAGCGGAAACGGCCAAAAAATAGTGTTCGGAGCTCAATCTTCTGCAGATAAAATTGATTATGACCTTTACGTTGTGAATTGGGATGGAAAAGAGATGAGAAGGATAACCAACTTCCACGACCGCTGGTTCAGCCTGGCCGATATTAGTCACGATGGAGAGAAAATAGTTTTCTTCTATAACGGCAGAAAAAAACAAGGCATAGGGACATATACCGTGAATGGTGAGGGGAAAGAGCTAAAGTACATAAAATCCAGACTAGCACCCAGAGTAGAGCTTTTCGACATGTCAGGAGACGGTCAATATATTCTCTTCAAGCATATTTATAAAGGAATGATCCTAAACCTTAATACCGACCTGGAGATGGTGGCGTTTGATGAAAGCACCCCCGGTTATGCCAAAGGTTTAACACCTATGGACTTTCCGCGTATTCCAGCTTTCTGGAGTCCAAAGATTATTAGCCTTAAGGGGAGCAAAGTTCTGCTCGTCGGCCCTCCCCAGGGCAAGGAGACTCCCGAGATATACATATTTAGCATTGATGTGAAATAAAATGTCTTTTCCGAGATATAAGAAGCAATTCAGGATAATAGCCGGCCTTACCGTTCTCGTCATCGTAATCGGTGGAGGCGGCGTTGCTTCCTACCTTGTTCGCTACTCAGCAACAAACGAGCTTGTCTGCAGGCAATGCCATCCCGAGATTTCAGAGCTGTGGAGAGAATCCAAGGGCCATCCAGCTGACCAAACAAGATGTTACGAATGTCACTCTCAAGGGTTTGAATTCGCTCCAAAGGACTGGAATGCTATCAAACATGCGCGGGATCAGTTAGTTCCACCCGAATATCTTGCTGACGACGAACTGACTTCACAGAGGTGTTTAGATTGCCATAAGGATGTACTCAACCTAGGATATAAGGTCAAAAAGAAGGTCATAAAATTCAATCACCGAATTCACTTTGGAGAGGGACTAAATTGCGTGGATTGTCACCGGGCAGCCGGGCACGAATACATGGAAGGCGGTACCAATCGCCCCTCGGTGACGGAATGTCTCGAGTGTCATCTCAGGGAATTTGAAGGGCCGCCCAAGAACCAAAAATGCCTTAATTGCCACGATGTGATGCTGGCACCTGGTAAGTCCTGGTAAAATGATTAAAGCATTCGACATATTCTTTATCTTCATAACGCTGGTGGTCTTTTCATGGGGCATGAATAAACGCTTCCGGTTGTGGCGCATTGGCAGAGACGACAATCGATCCGACAGAATGTGGGTGAGGTTAAAATCACTTTTAAAGGAGGGAATCGCCCATCGCAGGATTTTACAAGACCGATATCCAGGCATCATACATCTTCTTGTGTTCATCGGATTTATCGTTCCATTTATAGTTATTTTAGTAACCCAGTTTGTGTTTACTTTGCCCGCCTCGATTTCCCGAATCATATCCCTTGCCCTGGATATAATCGCCCTGGCCGCGATCGTGTCCTTACTCCTGGCCGTTTATCGTCGTTATATAACTCGTCCCTCAAGGCATGATAACCGGGCTGATGATTTTGTTGGCCTTCTCCTCATCCTGTCTATCCTTTTAACCGGATTAATCCTCGAAGGATTGAGGTTATCTGTGATCGGGAGGGACACTCAGGCCCTGGCACCTGCAGGGAAAGCATTAGCTCTCTTTTTTAACATGACAGTTCTTGATACTGCGACTAAGGGTTTTCTGGCCATGGTTTTCTTCCGGATTCATTTTTTTCTCGTCCTGGGAACCATCGCCTATATCCCCTTCTCCAAGCTATTCCATTTAATAAGCTCTCCCATAAATATGATTTATCGGTCTCTTGAGCCTAAAGGTATTCTTTCTCATCTGGACCTGGAGGATGAAAAAGCAGAGAGCTTTGGGATAGCCAAAATTGAGGAGTTTAGCTGGAAACATCTTATGGACCTGGATGCCTGTATGCGATGCGGCCGGTGTCAGGATCACTGTCCAGCCTACTTAACCGAAAAACCCCTTTCTCCAAAGAAAGTCATAAATGATTTGAAAGATCATTTACACCTGAGGGCTCCGCAGGTCATCAAGGCTAAGGCCAAAGGAGCTGACCCGGAAGAGGCCCCTCCTCTCACCGGGAGTGTCATCAAAGAAGATGAGCTCTGGACCTGTACAACCTGCCGTTCTTGTATGGACCACTGCCCTGTCTTCATCGAACATGTGGACAAAATAGTGGATATGAGGCGCTATCAAGTGCTTATGGAAAGCCAGTTCCCCCAGGAACTGACTCAGGTTTTCAAGGGCCTGGAGACAAACTCAAATCCCTGGGGTATGGGGCGAGAAACCCGCGGAGACTGGATTAGAGAGCTGGAGGTCCCTGTAATGTCGGAGATGAGCGGAGAAGATATTGACTACCTGTTCTTTGTTGGTTGCATCCGTTCTTTCGATGACCGCAACAAGAAAGTAACCGAGGCTTTTGTTAAAATCCTTAACCATCTCGGAGTCAAATTCGCCGTCTTGGGTGTCGAGGAAGGATGCTGCGGAGATCCTGCCCGACGCGTGGGCAATGAATACCTGTACCAGATCCTTGCCCAGACCAATATAGAAACCTTTGGCCGCTATAATATAAAAAAGATCCTGACCACGTGTCCTCACTGTTACAACACCCTCAAAAATGAATATCCACAACTCGGCTTCAGCTGCGAAGTAGTCCACCATACCGAATTTCTCAAGGAAAATATTCTAAGCAAACGCCTGAAACTGGATCATGCCCTGGCTAAAAGAACTACCTACCATGATCCTTGTTACCTCGGACGCTACAACGGCATATACAAGTCCCCAAGACAAATACTTAAGTCTATCCCTTCTCTTGATATCAGAGAGATGAAACGCTCCAGAATCGACTCTCTGTGCTGCGGCGGAGGAGGAGGCTGGATGTGGATGGAAGAGAATATCGGAAAGCGTATCAACATCCAGCGTCTGGAGGATGCTTTGACCGTAGACCCTGAGTGGATAGCCACCGCCTGCCCTTTCTGTGTTACCATGTTCGATGATGCAATAAAGAATAAAGACATGGAGGATAAATTAAAGATCTGGGATATTGCCGAGTTGGTGGAACTGTCTATCTTTGGAGAGAAAAAGTAATCAGTTAAATTATATATTGGAAAAATG
>Ga0209986_10000864_pt1 | contig 29778 bp, 28 predicted proteins | sample BlataG_FD_183168 | JGI IMG/M metagenome (GOLD analysis project Ga0209986, IMG submission 183168) | Deep subsurface microbial communities from Black Sea to uncover new lineages of life (NeLLi) - Black_00105 metaG (SPAdes) (version 2) | ecosystem: Environmental > Aquatic > Marine > Oceanic >...
TATCCTCCTCATCGATCGACAGGGCTTTCTCATACTCCGCCACAGCTTCAGCGTATGAATTCTGCTCTAGGCGGACCGATCCGATGTTCACTTGCGCCTGGATGTTCTCAGGGTCGACTCTCAGCGCTTCTTGGAAACTCTCGATGGCCTTGTCGAATTGCTCGATATCTTTGTACTCAAGACCGATTTCAATATAGCGACTGGCGATCGGATTGACTTCGATCAACTCCTCCCGTACCCGCTCCAAAGGTCGGTTCTTCTGCAGCCAAATATTCAACAGGTGGATGACGAAACCGTTGTCCTCGGTAAGAACATCTTTTTCATGCAAGTGGAGCAGCGCAGAGTTCAGATCTTGAGTGGTGAAACGAACTCGCTGCTGTTGAAGGGATTTAGTCAGCGAACGAGTGTCTTTCTGACCTTCCATGTGTGACAGACTGGCGAGGGTCCACTTTTCTAGGTCGGAGGCTTCATCCCAGACAAACTTGAGGTTGACCGTGCCGCGCTCAATCACATCGTCGAGCACGACCTCCACATCGACCTGTCGGATAGATGTTTCCCTGGTCTTCTGACAGCGGGAGAACAACTCATGGCAGATCAGTTGGGTGAAGTAGGGATGACCGGAGGCGATCTGGTAGATACGGCTCACCGCTTTCCGGTCATATTCGAGAACCCCATGGACCGGTTGGGTGATTAAACCAAAGGTGTCTTCGCGTCCCAGGAAGCTGATCTCTTTATACAGGGCGGTTTTGAAGAACTCGGTATATGAAGCCTGCATGTTCTCCAGCTTACGTCCTGAGGAACCGATGGAGAAGATGAAGTTCAACCCCTCTTGCCCGGTCAATCTTCTCAGGTAGTCGATCAGTGGTCGGGCCAGTGATTGCTTGATATCAGCTTCTTCGAGCGAGTCGAACTCATCGAAGGTCAGCAGCAGATTCTGATCGCCCAGGTGAGGTTTCAGACTGGGTAAAAAAGTCCCTTCCAGGTACTCAGGGTCGGCGGCGAAGTCTTCACCCTTCGGCATGGGGATGACCACCTGGTGGTCTTGTTTCAGAACCCGGGTGATCTCTCTGGCCAGCCACCAAAGGAAGCGTTCGAGCGTGGTGTGAGTTCGCCCCTGGAGGTCGAAGAAAACAGGTACATATCGATCGGGGAGACGATGTCGGAGTTGCTTGAGGACCGAGGTCTTTCCCACTCTACGCTGGCCGTGAATGACCAGTATGTGGTCCACATAGCGACCGGGCAGGCTGCGCTCGATCCAATTGAAAACATCCTCGCGGCCGAAGAACATTGAGGCTTCAGTGACCGGTGCGCCGGCGATGTAGGGATTGATCATTTCGCTCATGATGAATATCGACCGCGAAGCAGGGGATATCGCTCGGTCAGGCAACGATTTGTAATCTGAGCCTCGTCCCCTGCGTCTATAGTATAGATTGTTTTGATGAATGTGCACCAATGTTGCGTATTGTGATCGTGTATCGGATGACTGTTCCGATGATCGAAGCATCAAAGCCAGAGATGTCTCGGTATCATAGGTTGCGTCGTGGGCAGCAGGCGCCCATAGGTACATCTCAGGTTATTGAGGTATCTGTATTTGATTAGGGTCCAAATGCGGATTGCAGCATGGCTTGGATCGCTTCGTGATTGGGTAAAAGAACTGAAGCGCCGCTGTATGGCACGCGCCACGAAGTGACCATACTAGAGTCGATCTTATAACTCTGTATGAGGGATGCGTCCGATGCCAGCTTAGCTCCCAGGGGAATCAGGGGCAGGATATCGTCCAGGCCGATATCGGTTTGCACCAACGAACTGAACTGATCATAGAGCTGGGGCACCTTTGCCAGGCCGTCGAGGCTAAGAACCCGATTGAACAGGGCCTGAATCACTTCCTGCTGACGTCGTAGCCGGTCAAAGTCACTGCTTCTTTTCCGCATCCGAACATAGCACAAAGCGGTGTATCCGTCCATGTGGTATAAGCCGGGAGAGTAGGTATAGATCGTACTACCGCATTGGTCTTGCATATATTTCTCGACTGGAACATATATGCCCCCTAGAAGATCGATGGCAGTGATAAAACCGTAAAAGCTAACCCGCACGTAGTGATCAATATCAATTCCCAGATTATAGAGCACGGTGTTGCTCACCATCTCTGGCCCACCGCGGACATCAGCGGTGTTGATGCGATCGACCCGCCAACCGGGGAGGTAGACATAAAGATCGCGAGGTATGGAGATTAGTGTGGCTTTGCCTGCTCCCGGGTCTAGGGAGAGGATCATCATAGTATCTGTCCGGAAACTACCCCCGCTTTTTCTCCAATCGGAACCGAGCAGAATGATATTGACTACATCTTCAGGGAAGTCGATGCGCGGCTTCGGCACTGGGATCTCAATAGCCGAAGGTTCGACCGGCGCAGGAAAGTTACCCCAGATGTAGATCGAAGTGGGAGTGGGAAGCGGGGTTGGCGTGGAGGTGGGGCCAGGTGTTGGGGTGGCGGTGGGGAGGAGAGGGATGAAAGGTGTAGGAGTCGCCGTGGCGAATGGGTCAGCCGTAACCAGTGGACCGGTGGAGGGCAATGCACCCGGCAAAACTGCTCCAGCGACCCCACTGCAAGCTGCCAGTACGATCACTAACAGTATAATGACCGTTCTGGGAAGAGGTTGTTGTTCGAAAAATATTTTCAGCCGCAATAAAAACTTCATCATACTTGAGACGTCTCACATTGTGATCAGGTTCCGTTCTGTCCCTCGGTTTTGTTATTCATTTTATGGCGCGCTATCAGTCACCGGCATTAAAATTGTGAAGGTACTGCCTATGCCGACTTCACTGTCGAACCAGATACGTCCACCTATGGCTTCGCTGAGCTCTTGAATGATTGAGAGACCCATGCTGCTATCGCCTAAGCCCGGGATTGGTGTATAGTCGGCTGGTTCAACACGCTGGAAGACTCGACCCAGGTCTTCAATCAGGATTCCCTCTCCAGCATCGGAAATGGTAAGCATGATAAATTCGGCATCCTTGGCTTCTTGGATGTGGGCGGCGATGATGATCTCCTCTCCCTCTGGTGAAGCTCCTATTGCGTTGTTAAGTAATTGGCTTACGATTTGGACGATTACGCCTTTTTCTCCAACGATGGGGGGTATTTGATCGGGTAAATCCATACGCAAAGCGAGTTTCTTATCACGGAGTGCAGCGCTCGCCTCTGTCACTGCTTCCTCGATGCATTGGAGTAGATCGACGGGTTCAGGTGTAAAGCTGAATTTACTAGTTTCGACGGCGGTAATCTGGAGCAAATTATCAGCCAAACCCTCCATCTTCTCGATTGCGCTTCGCACATGTTCGATAAAATTGCGCTGAGTGGCGCCTAACATACCAACAGTTTCACCCAGCAAGAGGTCGGTGTATTCGATGATGGAGGACATCGACTGGCGCAACTCCTTGGCAATGGAGGCGATGACCTCAATGTCCGGTAGGGAGCCTGGGTTTCGTCGATCGGCGCTGTGCATGCCGGCCTCTGCGGCGGCCAATCGGGCGCGGATCTCGTGTAATTCACGAATTGCCATTTGATACTTATCGGGTTTCCGCTCAATTTCTTCAGGAGGCATGTTTAACATTCCTTCACGTACAGTCGCTTTCAGTCGTTCGATCTCAGCTTCAAGTACTTGGATCGTCTCTAAGGCCTCTTTATGTGTCTCGAGCAAGGCGGATAGGATTTCGCTCTGGTCTAGCCCCTGTGCATCAGGGTTAGCTTGTAACTGCGCCGTCAAATGAGCGATCGCCTGCTCAAGAGTGTCAATTCGACGCTGCGCTTCTGATAGAGCCTTATTTCTGGATACGGTCCGCCTGGTGGCCAACATTGCAGTGCTGGTTAATTGGAGGAGACGCTGAGCAAGATGGCTGGCGACCTGCTCCATGACGGCTTGGTCTTCAGCTCTCCAGGGGCGGCGAGTGTAGGGGGAGAGCAGCATTACACCTCCCTGCACTTCTTCTTCAGCGATTAATGGAACCAATAGAGACGGGCCAATAGACTCAATGTTGAGCTTCGCCTGGAGGGTTTGCACATCAGGTGATTTGCTTCCAGCCGGGAGTCTCAGCGAGCGGTGTCGGGTAAGTGCGGTGGTGATAACCGGACAATTCTTACTGTCAAGGGCGGCTCCAGGGAGGTGACGCTCCCGGATCAGGTCATATGCGGTGGCGATGGTAAATTGACCTGAAGGGTCTGGTGCAGTGAGCAGCAGGCATAACTCGGCTCTCATGCTGGCAGCCAAGCTTTTGACGATTGAGGTAGCCAGCTCTGAGGTTTTTTCAGCGTTGATTAAAGGGATAATTTCGGCCAGGATTTCGAAGCGGCTCGGCCCAAGGGCAGGCGAGCGTTCCAGAGTGGCTTCCTGCGCTATCGCTGGTGAGACAGGTCGGACGAAGGTCAGCGCGCGAGTCGCGGCCAGGGTGAGGAGAGGATAGACCCCAAATTCAGCCCAGCGAACGAACCCGGCCAAGGAGCTATCTTTAGGACCCAGCGTCATATGTAACGCATATCCTGCCGTCAATAAACTAAACCCGCCCAGGCTTAGATACCAATATGGGGGGCGACGCATGATCATAGTGATGGCGGCGGAGAGAGCGACGAACAACCCGGCTAGGCTCCAAGCGGCGTCGGCTAAGGTCGAGTTGAAAGGATTAACTATGCCATTTACGTAAAGTTCGACCAGGTTTACGATCACACCCAACAGCCCCAATCCGAGAGCGATTAGCAGGGACAAATTACCGGGGCGATGGGGCTGAGTGGAGAGGAGAGCCCAGAAAAAGACCATAATTCCGGCCACACTTACAAACCGGTCCATCGGGGGAAGAAGCGGGTTTCCTTCCACAAGCAACAGCCAAGTCATTCCGGCGAAGGCCATCAGCGTCAGCCGTGCGGCTAAGAGACCACCGGCAGCGAGACACCAGCGACTGGAGAGCGGACTTTCGCTTTGAACTCGAAACATATGAGCTAGGCTGAAGAGCAGAGCGAGAGTCATGGCCAGCGTCAGGTGGTAGACCAAGCTGCCGGGGGTAGAAGTAAGGAGTGCGATGGCTTCTGAAAGGATCATGGCAGATAATGCCGGTGGAGCTCGGTGCGCATTATAGCATGCCCTCCTGGGACGGGCTTGTGGCTTCCCCAACGGATGCCTTGCAAAGTAGGGTTGCAAGGTGCGAGCCAACCCACCCGTCGCCGACTATGATGACTCACATACCCGTGCAGATCGTACTTTATCCATCGATTAATTGAATGCCAGCAGATTTGTGTCAGCTTGATAAAGGTTGATGTGGGGGTGGTGTACAGGCTGGTGAGGCGTCGTCTTCTACCTCGCCTGGTGATGAAGTGTATCTATCTTTTCCTGAATCTCCAGGGTTGGATTGTAGGCTCTCCATCGTCGGTGATTCGACTTCGACGGAGCTATCGCGGGCCAATTGAGTGGGTCGATAGCCCACCCAGCGAATGGCGACTATTCCGTACACTAAGGTGAGCCAGAATGTGATGCTCCGGTAAGCAACCGAGATCACCGCCGATGTGGCCAACGGAACCTGTAATGCTTTGAGGTAGAGTGTCATAGCACCCTCGACGAATCCAACACCAGAGGGTGTGACCGAGGCGATGGTGAATAGGTAACTCGTGCTGAAGCTGGCGATTAGAGTGTCGAGGTTGAAGGGGTAATGGAAAGCCACCGAAACCAAGTACAGAATGGTCATCATTACCGCTTTCTGGGTAAGGGCAAGTATTGTGGGAAGGATCAAGCCTGCCGGAGAGCGTCGGATGTGTTGAAGCCCCTCTGAAAAATTGTTAGCGAAGCCTTGCGAGCGGGGAAGGCTGATGAGATCGCGGTGAATAAACGGATGTAAAATCCGGTTGGCCAAACTGGTTAATGATAAAACCGCTTGTCCCAATCTTTCAGCTGATTGGATACCAAGCAGGGTCAGCGTGATTAGCACCACGGCAATCGATATGGCAAAAGCCGAGGCGCCAATCAGCACGGTATCTAGAACGTCGTGTTTGGCCATGACGGTCAATCCCAACGCCAGCACCACCATGAAGCCGAGATAGTCGTAGACCAAGAAAAGTATTACAGCCGTGGAGACTTTGGCCGCCGGTTTTCCACGTCGACGACCGTCGGTGATCAGGACTGCCAGAGCGCCAAGCCCGTAGCTGGGAGCTACGACGTTGATGAAATTGGCTACCGTTGTTAGCGGGATTAAGTGGCTGAGGCGTTCTCTTACGCCCACTAGACGGTAGGTGGATTGGAAGGCAGCGGCGATGTTCACCAACCAAACAAGTTGCACACCGACAGCAGCCAGCATCCATCGCCAATCCCCCTGGCTGAGGACCTGCAGGATAAGCTGCAATTCAGCGAGGTGAGTGAAGACAAAATATATCGCAAAGAGCAGAATGAGAGCATAAAAAAGCTTGCGCATGGTGGGATTGTCGCCTCAGCCGGACAGGTGATTGCTTTTTTCAGCAGACTCGATAAATAGCCAAGGAGATCTAATGTGAAACTTGCCTGGGTACAGGTTCCTCATCCTATGGTGAGCTCCTTACCGCTCCTGATGGATCACAGTGTTTCGGCTAAGGAAATGAAGCTGGCTGGAGTATTGAGCGCCAACCCGGTAATTGATTGGTCGATACGTTTTAACAGACCTGTCAGGACGTTTCCGGGACCCATTTCGAGGTAGGTTGTGATGCCGGCGTCAATCATGGCTTGGATCGACTCGGTCCATCGCACTCTGGATGTCAGTTGAGCGCTCAAGTCGCCCCGCACCAGAGAAGCGGAAATTAACGGTTCAGCGCTTACGTTTCCGATGGTTTGAATCCGCGGATTGTGGATGGGGGTTGTCTGTAAGATCTGGTTGAAATGCTCCTGGGCGAATTTCATGATGGGTGAGTGGGATGCGATGCTTACTGCCAAGCGCACCACTTTGCGGGCGCCATACTTTACCAGGCGCTTGCTTACCGACGCGAGCGCGATTTGATCTCCGGAAATCACTACCTGACCGGGGCAATTGTCGTTAGCCACCCAGACAGAGCCCTCGCCTCTGGAGGAGATCCATCGGCAGGCGTCTTCCACCTTAGGGAGTTCCATGCCTATTACGGCTGCCATTCCGCCCGGCTGGCGTTCCCCCGAAGCTTTCATCGCCTGACCCCGCTCTCGCACTAGGCGTAGTGCATCAGGAAATGTGAGCGCACCGGCGGCTACCAGAGCGCTGAACTCACCTAATGAGTGCCCAGCAGTGTAGGCAGGCTCGAATTCGGGGTAGCGATGCTGGAAAGCTCGCAGCACGGCGATTGAATGGGTGAGCAGCGCTGGTTGGGTATGCTGGGTATCGTTGAGCACTTCGGTTGTCCCTTTCCAGCACAACTCTGATATCGAATAGCCTAAAATAATATCCGCTTGCTTAAAGACCTCGACCGCGACTCGGTCGGCTTCAGCTAATGCTCGACCCATGCCGACAACTTGAGAGCCCTGGCCGGGGAAAATGAAAGCGGTCTTCTGAGGGTCGAGGGACATTGGAATCAAACGGGCCATGCCAGAGCATGACCCAGGGGAATAATTATCCGCGTTCGACTTCGATCACTTCGCGTCCGGCGTAATGACCACAATTCGGGCAGACATAATGAGGGAGGTGCTTCTCACCGCAATTTGTACAGGTGATGAGATGGCGTATCTTAAGTGCGTCGTGGGTACGACGACGATCGCGTCGACCTCTTGAAATCTTTCTCTTTGGCAGTGGTGGCATTGTTCCACACCTCACATATTGCACATAACATGACCTGCCCACTGGGCAGGGTTAACATTATAGCAGGCAGCCCATGTGTGTCAAGGCATGTCGCTTGTCGCCTTTCTTGGCTGCCGATTATAATAGGACCATGAAAACCTCAAATTTTACCCATCTGGACGAATGCGGACGGGCACGTATGGTCGATGTAAGTGACAAGCCGGAGAGCGAGCGCTGGGCTGTGGCGCGAGGTGCGGTGGTGATGTCCCCAGAGACCCTGGCCGTCGTGCAGACCGCTGAGTTGAAAAAGGGCGATATTCGTGCTGTGGCTGAGTTGGCTGGCGTAATGGCCGCAAAGCGGACATCGGAGCTCATTCCGCTCTGCCACCCCATACCACTGACCCACGTGGAGGTTCAGCTCGATCTCTCTGATGAACTGCCAGGGGTGATAATTACGGCAACCGCACGCACTAAAGGGCGTACCGGCGTCGAGATGGAGGCGCTTACCGCAGTCTCCGTGGCCGCCTTGACGGTCTACGACATGATTAAAGCTGTTGAGCGCACCGCCCAAATAACAGACATCCGTCTGGTTGAAAAAGGTGGTGGGGTGAGTGGTGATATGATTCTGGAGCCCTGAGACGATGGAAGTTACTGTGCTCTATTTCGCTACATTGCGTGATCATCGCGGCCTACGCCAAGAGCGCTTAACACTTCCTGATGGCGCCACCATAGCTGAATTGAAGGCGATCCTCTGCAAGAGGCATAGTAATCTGGCCCCAGCCTTGGAGGCAGCAATACTTTCGGTTAATCGAGAATACGCATTCCCCAAGGATGAAATTCACGATGGTGATGAGGTGGCTTTATTCCCGCCCGTGAGTGGAGGGGTTGGTGAACCTGGACCGACGGTCTTTCACACCACCGAGGAGCCGCTTGATCTAAACGAACTACTCGAGATGATTGTCCTGCCCACCTCGGGCGCAGCCTGCGTCTTTACTGGTGTGGTGCGAGCGCGCACCAAGCGAGGTGGTGAGCGTGAGACCACCTATCTGGAATACGAGGCTTACGACCCAATGGTGAAAGTGAAAATGCAGCAGGTGGTGGATGAGATCCGGTCTCGTTGGTCTTCTGTGGAAGGTGTAGCCATAGTGCAGCGTATAGGCCGTCTTGAACCTGGTACGCCGAGTGTCATGATCGCCTGTACTGCGGCTCACCGTGACACTGGTGTGTTCGAAGCAGCCCGTTATGGCATCGACCGGTTGAAGCAAATTGTGCCCATCTGGAAGAAGGAAGTCGGACCAGAAGGGGAAGTTTGGGTGGAGGGGGATTACCGCCCGAACGAAGATGATCGACAATCGTGAGCCCTCGAATTGCTATCCAACCTCCCTGCGATTGGTCATGGCCTTTCGTTTGCATTGGATGCGGTCGTGCCTACCCCTTAGCTGACATCCCTTACCGTTGTCCAACTTGTGGTGGCATCTATGACTTTTCCGCTCCGCTGCTCTACGCGCCTGATGGTCCCCCCCGTGCTGGGCGCCGAGGTTTGAGCCGCTTCCGCGCCACGATACCATTGCCTCCTGGCGCGGCGCTGATTAGCTTAGGTGAGGGGGATACACCATTGCTAGATATCGACCTCGAAGGACGAACAATCTACTTAAAGTGCGAGTATCTGAATCCCACTGGATCCTTTAAAGATAGAGGCAGTGTAGCCCTGGTGAGCGCCCTGGCGGCAGTAGGCATTGGGGGGGCGGTCGAAGACTCTTCGGGCAACGCGGGCTCCTCATTTGCCGCCTACGCCGCCCGAGCTGGCATTAGGGCGAAGGTGTTCGTTCCCGCTTATGCCTCTGGCCCAAAACAAGCCCAGATCAAAGCTTACGGAGCAGAGGTGGTCCGTATAAAAGGACCACGCTCAGCGGCCGCACAGGCGGTTCTTCGCGCGGCTGAGGGTGGGGTGGTGTATGCCAGTCATGTTTATTTACCTCATGGTCTGGCCGGCATGGCGACCGTCGCTTTTGAAATTGTCGAGCAACTTGGAAGATCGCCGGGTGCTGTGGTACTTCCAGTGGGTCATGGCTCGCTATTGCTCGGTATCTTCCGGGGGTTCCAGGCCATGGTGGAGGCGGGTGTGATTGAAGATCCGCCGCCTCTGGTAGGTGTGCAGGCGCGAGCATGTGCGCCTATCTGGGCAGCTCACACCGCTGGCCCTTTGGGGTTGGTCATAGAGGGCGAGACGGTCGCGGAAGGGATCCGTATTCTACATCCCTTGCGCAGGGATGCTGTCCTGGCGGCGGTTGGGGCAAGCGGCGGCAGGATGGTGGCGGTGGACGAGGAAGCCATTATCGAGGGGCGAAACGCCCTGAGCCGGCGGGGGTTTTTTGTAGAGCCGACATCTGCTGTAGTCTGGCCGGCTCTGCTATATACTCTGGAAGAACTTCAGGACCCGGTGGTGGTTGTGCTTACCGGCTCCGGGTTAAAGAGTCTCTAGTCTTAAGCGGCACCGCGTGAATGCAGCCGATGGGTTGGGTAGGAGCAAGGGTGGCGATAACACAAGGCCGTCCTAGCGTTTCAGGCTTTCCGGGGCTAGAATTAGCCCTAGCGAAATAAGAAATCCTGAACAGAACTGGTGGAACGCGGGGAACTCAGGCGTTTCTGGGTTTGCAGCGTTCCCCAAGTTCGTGGAGATAAGATGACACCGGATGTGTTTGCCCGTAAAGTTGGGCTTGTTTTTAACGATCTTAGCTTGCTACGGCGTGCTCTAACCCACCGTTCGTACGTCAATGAACATCCGGATGTGTTGGAGGATAACGAGCGCCTCGAATTCCTAGGTGATGCGGTGCTTGATTTTTTAACCGGTGCTTGGTTATACAATCGGTTCCCTGAAATGAATGAGGGTCAACTCACCCGTTTACGCTCAGCGCTGGTGCGAACGGAACAACTAGCATCATTTGCTCAGGAATTACACCTGGGGGAAGCGATGTTACTGGGCCGTGGGGAGGAAGCTACTGGTGGGCGTGAGCGCCCAGCGTTGCTCTGCGCTACATTTGAGGCGCTCATTGGCGCCCTTTACCTGGATTCAGGACTAAAGAGCGTAAATGAGTTTATGGAGCCGCGCCTTGAGGTAGCCACCGATGTCGTGCTCGAGGGCGAGTCGTTGCTTGATGCTCGAAGCCTACTCCAAATTTGGGCGCAAGCTGAGGTTGGCGAGACGCCGCGCTATCGAACCGTTGATTTCCAGGGTCCGGACCACGCTCGGGAGTTTGTCGTCGAAGTCACAATTGGGAGCAAGTTGCTTGGTAGAGGTCGGGGGCATAGCAAGCAGGAGGCTGCTCAGCACGCGGCAGCGAAAGCCCTTGCTCAAGTCGATCATGGGTATTTCTGGGTGAAGGACTAGCCAATAAATGGATACGTCCATCAGCCGACCTCCCCGCTTGAAGTCCCTGGAGCTACAAGGTTATAAAACCTTCGCTAGCAAGACGCCTTTTACCTTCGCGGCGGCGATAACCGCCGTTGTTGGGCCGAATGGTTCGGGTAAATCGAATATCGCCGACTCGATCCGTTGGGTGCTAGGCGAGCAATCCTACAGCCTGCTGCGCGGCAAGCGAACCGAAGACATGATCTTCTCAGGATCAGAATCACGACCGCGAGCGAGCATGGCCTCGGCGACAATTACTTTCGATAACAGCGATGGTTGGCTGCCGATTGAATTCACCGAGGTGACCATCAGCCGACGGGCTTATCGTGATGGACAAAACGAATACTACCTCAACGGGGAACGAGTGCGGCTGCGGGATGTTACTGAGTTGCTGGCTAGTTGTGGATTGGCGCAGCGAACCTACACAATTATCGGACAAGGTCTGGTGGATGCAGCACTCTCACTAAAGGCCGAGGAACGCCGACGACTTTTTGAAGAAGCAGCCGGGATCGGGCTGTACCGGAATCGACGTGAGGAAGCCCTGAGGCGATTAGTGAACACCCGGCGCAACCTCGAACGAGTTCAGGACATCTTGGCGGAACTCCGTCCACGTCTGCGAAGCCTTGAAAGACAAGCGAAGCGAGCGAGTGTTTATGAGCAGGTGAAGGAGGATCTTAAGGCTGGGTTAGAAATTTGGTACGGTTACCACTGGTATCACTTGCTGCAAAAGGTAACCGAAGCACGGGCGAGAGCCGAACACAAGGCCCGGATTCGCGACGAATTGCGCGATCAGCAGGAGACTACAGAGCAGGAATTGTCAACCACACGCAGACGGATCGACATCCTACGTTCACAGTTGTACAAATGGAGCCAGCAGGTCTCAGGTCTCTATGGTGAACGGGAGGTGCTGGGTAAGAATCTGGCTGTGGCCCAGGAACGCTTGCGTTGGTTATTTGAGCAGGAAGAGTTGATGCAGTCGGAGATGGCCTCGTTGGAGCAGACGCGGTCAGGAGTGGTTGAGCGCCTCATCCGGGTAAGGGAGGATAACGAACGAACGCAGCAGGAGTTGGCGGATGCCGAAGCGGCACGTCGTGAACTGGTGCAGACAGGTGAGATTGACTCCTCCCAGCGGGAGAGGCTGCTAAGCCAGGCCAGGGATGCCCATAAGGCTCAGGAGGGCTTGGTTGCTGAACAAGCGATATGGGATACCAGGCAGATGCAGTTGGAGGAGCGGCTTGTTTCTCTCGAGAGTAGACGGGCGGAGATCCATTTGAGAGTTGAGGAGGTGGCGGTTAATTTAAATAGCACACGAGAGGAAGCACATGCTGCTAAGACATCTATGGACGAGGCGATGCGAGTGCGCCAGGATGTTGAGGGGGACGAAACCGCGTTACGCGCAGAACTGACTCGTTTGGAGCAAGCACAACTCCGGCAAATGTCTCAGATCTCCGATCTGAGTGCGCGGTACGCCGGTCTTGATGCCCGGCTGCAAGTGTTACGGGCACGACCGGATGAAATAGAGCGGATCGTCGGTCGACTCACCAACGCTCGGCTGGGAGGGTTGGTGGGACGTTTCGGTGAACATCTACAGGTCTCGCCTGAACATCAGAAAGCGATCGCGGCCGTCTTGGGTGAATTCGGTGAGGGTCTGGCATTTCATACCTTAGATGACATATTAGCTACACTTGATTGGATGGAAAATGCAGGCATGGGTGAACGGGCAGCCATGTTGCCCATCAGACCGCCGCGCATCGCCCCACTTCTGGAGCCACCTCTCGATCCGGACTGCGTAGGAAATGCTTCTCGTCTGGTGCGGGTTTCAGCGGAGTACCGATCAGCGGTGGAATTGCTGCTCGGCCGGACATTGGTGGTTAAGAACCGGGAAGCTGCCTGTCGCTTACTGGCTGAATTACCTCTTGATGCCCGTCTTGTGACACTGGCTGGGGATGTTTACTACCCTACCGGTCAGATCCTAATCGGGTTTGGCGATCAGGAGCAAGCAAGGCGTGAGACACGGCGGACAGTTGCGATGTCTTTGGAGGAGGTAGGCAAAGGTCTTAGGGCGGCTGAGGTTGAAGCAGGGAGCTTATCAGGGGAGATCAAAGCCATAAAACACAAGCTAGCTATAGCGCAGCAGGCATTGAGGAGTGCTGGTGAGGGTGAGCAGGATGCGCGCCTCCGCTGTGAGCAGACTGAACTGGCGATGCAGACAGCGGCGCATCAACAAGAGCTAATACTGGCTCAGCAACGCAGCCTGGAGGAGGAGATTACTCAATTTGAGGAGGAGCGAAAGCGTCGCCAGGGCCAGGGTAAAGCCTTTGAGGCAAACCGAGCTCAATTTGAGCAGGAACTGCAGGCAGCAATAGCAATGGCAGAACGAGCAGAGCCGAGTCTAGAGATGGCGCGTGTTGAGGCTCGTCTGGAGGTTGCCCGACGGACGACGGATGAGGTGGACAGCCGGATAGCGGACCTTGAGGAGAGGCTGAGGGCTTTGGGGGGTGGCCTCAAACAATGGACGGATCGATGGGAGGCGAATCGAGCGGAACAGGAGTGTAAGCGCAGTGAGGTGGCAGAGAGCGGAAAGGGTTTGCAGAAAATTAAGGAACAGCTGGCTGTCCTTTCAGCCCAAATAGTGCCTACTGAGGAGGAACTGGCTGAGGTAGAAAGTGCGCGTTCGGCGATAGAGGCGGAGGAAAGTCAGGCGCGGGCAATACTTCGAATCAGCGAACGGGAACACTCACATGCCCAGGTCGAACTCGCCCGCCGGGAGGAAGAACTAGTTAGCTTGAAGAGACGGATTGAGGACGATTTTGGTATGGTAGCCTTCGATCCTGATTCGGATACTCCGGGTCAAGAGCCGCTCCCGCTTGAAGGGTTCGTTAAAAGGCTACACAAGATTGATGAGCTACCGCTGGAATATGAGGCCCAGGTGAATCGCCTTAGGGCGCAATTGCGCCGGGTGGGAGCGGTAAACCCAGAGGCACAACGCGAATTTCATGAAGTTAAACAACGGACCGATTTTTTGACTGCTCAGGTTGACGACCTACGTCAGGCAGAATCCCAGATTCGAGAAGTCATCGCAGAATTGGATCTGTTGATGGAACGCGAGTTCCGTAAAACTTACGATGCAGTCGCAGTGGCTTTTCGACAAGCATTTACCCGCTTGTTCGGTGGTGGTTCTGCCCACTTGGTGCTGACAGATCCAGATGATATGACTCAGACAGGGATCGATATCGAAGCTCGTCTGCCAGGTCGTCGGGAGCAGGGATTGGCAGTGCTCTCAGGTGGTGAACGCAGTCTAACAGCCTGTGCGTTGATTTTTGCCTTGCTGAAAGTCTCTCCAACGCCCTTCTGCGTGTTGGACGAGGTCGATGCCATGTTAGATGATGCCAATATCATTCGCTTCATCGAGATGCTGCGCGAACTTAGTCAACAGACACAGTTCATCCTGATTACCCACAACCGCCTGACAGTGCAGGCGGCGGAGGTGGTGTATGGGATCAGTATAGAAGCCGATTCGGTCAGCAGGGTAATCAGCCTAAAGCTTGACGAGGTAGAGGAAGCTATCGCAGCCTGAATCTGGCGCTGATAACCGCGAGAAGTAGTCTGGAGCTCGGCAGGAAGTCGGAAGAGGACTCACCCTCACGTTTAAAGTCGGTTGACAAAAGCAGGGGTTTGGATAGAATTGTGACATGCGCCGAAGTGGCGGAACTGGCAGACGCGCTGCGTTCAGGGCGCAGTGAGCTTTAAGCTCATGTGGGTTCAACTCCCACCTTCGGCACCTACGGCAGCCCCTGAGAAGGGGCTGTTTTCTGGTTCCGAATGGCTTGCAGCTGATGGCAGCCTCAAGTAAGATGGCAAACGAGATGGCAAGTGGTAACAAAGAGAAACAACGGTTCTCAGGCATGTGGGTGATAATTTTTATCGTGGCGGGCATCCTGATCTTGGGAGATTTAAACCGCCGGATGGCGGATGCGCGCCGCCTAGATCGCGACGCGCGTGCGTTGGAGACCGAGGTCGCTCATCTGGAAACGGAAAGTGGCATATTGCAGACGAAGGTAGCAGAGGTCACTAGCGAGTCATTGGTGGGTGAGTGGGCTCATGGAGAAGGTGGCATGGTTAGAGAGGGTGAGATTTTAGTTGCGCCTATTGCGCCGCTGGGAGTTACGCCAGTAGCCACACCTACACCAAAGCCTAGTCTGAGGGAGCCAAGCAACTGGGAGGTGTGGTGGGCGCTGTTGTTTGGGAGGTAATTTCTTGACGCTCGCGCGACCGCTGTGTTATAATCCGCTCCGAGGGAAGAAGTATCAAAACACTGCGGGGTGGAGCAGTGGCAGCTCGTCAGGCTCATAACCTGAAGGTCCTCAGTTCGAATCTGAGCCCCGCTACCTTAAGGCACCTGAAAGGGTGCCTTTTTCATTCCAAGCCCCCTTGTATAGGGTTCGAACTCGTAACCTGGGGGTTATCAGACCGTTTCTGAAGCGCTCAAATTGAGCACCTGGATGAAACGTAGACCGTCAGGCTTTTCCGAATCTTTGAATTCATTTTCTTGGACCCAAAAGGAATAGAGGGAACCCTGACATCTGGGAGGACGTAGGCGCATTCAATGGTAGCCCACACTAATTCAGCCTTACTATCCGGATCCTCGATTACTGGATTCCAAAAAAGAAAATCTGGATCCTGAGTTTCCCACGCGGGGTTTATCCTGAGAGATCGAAGGGCTCTGGACATGCGAATCCGATAATGATGCTCTGGAGGGGTTCTGTAGACTGAAACAAGGATTAATCTTTCCTATCATGAATTCCAGACCGTGATTGTACCGCTCAGAGAATTTTCTGGCACATTTTTGAGAACGGATGTACATTTTCGGCCATCACACCAGGGCTCGGTGTTGCTCAGTTCCATCAGTTTCTGATCAATGGCTGCTTTCTGCTCTTCCAGGTGCTCTACAATCTCCAGATCACGATCCACCTGGAAACCGGTCAGGTCAGAGAAATCCTGCTGCATCCACCAGGATTTGTTTTTGTCCGTCAGCAGGCCACCTTCCGGAGCATTAAGATTAAATCTCTGAACGACACTGTGCAGCCGGTTTTTCGACATAGTAATCTACTTAGTGAGCCGCCAGCGAAAAGATATCAGCGAGCGCAGTTCACGCACGTGCGCTGGTGGCATCCAGACTTCGGGGACAATATCAGCAATCAGCAAGGTGATCAACCTCTTGATATCTTCCTTATCTGTTTTCACCCGGGCCTCAGCGATCTGGCGCACCTTGTGGGCATTGGCCACCACGGTTCTCGTGACCAGAGGAGCCACAATATCGTAGATGTCCCAGACATTGGAAGTAGCCTCAACCACCACCTCGTCGTCGGGTTTCAAGTTCTTTTCAGCCCAGGATCGAAAACGAACCATCTGCACCTGGCGAGGTTGCAGGGTCCATTCCTGACGGGCGTTTTGGCCGCCGATCATCACATAGTACTTGTGAATGTCGATGCCAATATACCTTTGAATTGGAATTGTTTCGGGGGGTGAGTTCATGTTACACTCCTTATTAAGTGGTTGATGGGGCACGGATTTTTGGGTCAAGAGTTACATCTACCGATACGGGTTCTCCCACTTGTGGGTGGGGTCCCAGACTTGAAGTCCGCTGGGCTGCCAAGTAACCCCTCGGGCTCACCTCGGAGAAATCTGAAGTGTCCCATAGGCAGCTTCGGCTGACCCAGACGCTCGAGCCCTCAGGCTAACGTCCCCAGCTCGGTGTCAATCGAAGGGTACCATGCCTGCCGTGCCCCCATCATAATTACATTCTAGTAACCCCCGCTCCAGCGGACGCTGGGGTACGCGCCGCTGAGCTCATCCGTTAGCTGGAGCTTCTTACTATAACGAACTATACACTTACACTAGTAGTTTAGCGTAAAGCGTTATATAATCTTGCTATGATCAAGTCGATCCGAGATCCGGATACCGAGAAGATCTTTAAGCGAGAACATTCGCGAAGATTGCCACCCGACATTCAACAAACAGCCTACCGAAAGCTTCGATACCTCAACAACGCCAAAGATTTGAATGATCTCCGGATACCCCCTTCGAATCGATTGGAGAAATTGAAAGGTGATCGGCAAGGTCAACATAGCATCAGGATCAATGATCGATGGCGGATATGCTTCATCTGGAAATCGAATGATGCCTACGAGGTTGAGATTGTTGATTATCACTGAGGAGGTGTGTGATGGGTAAAACAAAACGATTGGCACCTGTACATCCAGGTGAGGTGCTGTTTGAGGATTTTCTAAAGCCTATGGAATTGAGCCAGAATCGTTTGGCATTATCCATAGGTGTTCATCCTCGCCGCATCAATGAGATCGTATTAGGAAAGCGCGGCATCACCGCTGATACTGCTCTGCGGCTCGCAAAATTCTTTAGCACCAGTCCGGAAGTTTGGCTGGGATTGCAGAAGGATTATGAGTTGGATGTTGCGATGGACGAAATGGGGGATCGGATAGAGCGTGAAGTACGCACATATACTTCGATTCAGACATAGCTCCCGCTAATGCTGGAGGCGACCGGGGATGCGGCGCGTTTTGCTAAGATTGGTTCGGGTTGGGAATTGTTCGGAGCAAAAACGCACAGCGCCTGAATAAACCGTTAGGACCGCCTCATTCTACTAAATGAAAGGAGAGTTGTCGTGGAATTCCTTCCTCCTTTACGCTTCGGAATCCTCCACGGCTGGCTCCTACTGGCTGGCTATTTCGTGGGACTGACGATTTCGGTTTTATCGTTTCCTGCAAATAAGAGAAAGCAACTATTCCTTGAGCCGCATTACCCCCGAGGGCATCCTCGCTGGATAATCCTCGCTATTGGGCGAATCGCCGCAATTTCATTTGTTGTGCTGACGCTCTTCGCCGGCCTCAGGTTTGGAACTGCTCTTTCCTACCTCGGAATAACGGTCTATATGATTGGCTTCCTGGTCGTGATGGCATCTTTGAATGACTACAAACAGACACCAACTAACGAACTGGTATCATCGGGCATATATCGGTATTCGAGAAATCCCCAGTGGTTAGGGCTAGTCGGAGTCTTTGTAGGCACGGCACTGGCTATTGGTGGGTGGCTCCATCTCCTTCTCGTCTTCATACTCGTCGTTGCGTACCACTCCCAGATCCTACTCGAGGAGGAAATTTGCGAATCGGCATACGGCGCTTTGTACAGTAACTACTTGGAACGTGTTCCGCGCTACCTTCTCTTTTTAAATTTGGGTGCGGCCTAACGTCTCTCTGGAGGCGACCGGGGATGCGGCGCGATTTGCAAGCGATGGAGCGGGAGTTCGCTGCGGGAATTCCTAGCCCGCGTCAGAAGCCCGGCGCCTCAGCTCGAGGCTGTTATGCTGACAATAGTACTTATCCGAAATATACATTATGTGTCAAATCGTTAGAAACATAATGGCAAAATACTCAGAAGCTCAATACAAATTGGAGTTGACCCGGTTACGTGGACACCTATAAGCTTAGCTAATAAAGGAGTTCACGATGCCAAGAACACGTACAGCGTATCCGGAGGAATTCCGCAAGCAAATGATCGAGCTTGTGCGAGCCGGTCGCAGTCCATATGAACTGGCAAAGCAATTTGAGCCCACGGCGGTCACGATCCGGAACTGGGTGAAACAAGCAAATCTGGACGAAGGACGTCGCGCCAATGGACTGACCACCGACGAGCGCAATGAGCTAACGCGTCTCAGGCGCGAGGTCAAGCGGCTTCGCCTTGAGCGGGAGATATTGGCAAAAGCCGCAGCCTGGTTCGCACGGGAGACCGACTCGATCCCACGAGAGCATTCGAGTTCGTGAAAGCCAACCAGGCCAAATATCCGGTAGCCATGATGTGCCGTTTGCTGGAAGTCTCCACCAGCGGCTATTACGCGTGGCTGAAGCGCTCCCCTTCGAAACGCGCTCGGGAAGATGCCATCTTGTCGGACAGGATCCGATGGATCTATCTTCGATCGAGAAGCACCTATGGCGCTCCACGCGTCTATGAGGAGCTGAGGGATGAGGGAGTGCGGGTTGGATGTAAGCGGGTTGCCCGTCTGATGCGAGTTGCGGGCTTGCAGGGTGTTAGCCGACGGAAAAGGGTTCGTACCACGGTGAGAAAGCCTGGAGCGCGTCCTGCGCCCGATCTGGTGGAGCGCGATTTCACCGCAGACCGCCCGGACCAGCTTTGGGTTGCCGACATCACATATATTCATACATGGACCGGGTTCCTGTACCTGGCGGTGGTTGCGCCAGTATCGGCACGATGTGGACGCCTTTAGCAGACGGATCGTGGGCTGGTCGATGTCTAATCACCTGCGGACAGAACTGGTGATGGATGCCCTGGAGATGGCCGTTCAGCAAAGGCGTCCCAAGGGCGTTGTTCACCACTCCGATCAAGGCAGCCAGTACACTTCGCTTGCCTTCGGAAAACGATGCCGGGAAGCGGATGTGCGACCATCCATGGGATCGGTTGGAGATTGCTACGACAACGCACTCTGTGAGAGTTTCTTCGCCACGCTGGAATGCGAGTTGTTGGATCGTCATCGTTTCCGGTCCCGAGATGAAGCAAGAAGAGCTGTGTTTGATTTCATCGAGGGCTGGTACAATCCGCATCGCCGCCATTCATCGATCGGCTACAGATCGCCGGCAAGGTACGAGATGGAGCATGCAGCAGCTGCGTGATCAGTTAGCCCTTAACTGTCCACCAAAGCGGGGTAACTCCAGTTTTCGACCAAGCTGGTGCAGTGGACGAGACTGAGGTAGATGAAATCGTCGCTGGTGTGAAGGATCTCGAGAAGTTGATGTGGGAAGCGCCGATCAAGAACCAACAGCAGTACATGATCCTGCGCTTTGGGAATAACGTCAATCTTGGAAACATCCCCACGACGGATGTGCTTGCTCTAGAAGCCCTGCGCCAAGGCTTGCGAGGTGATACGCTCAAACGGGCTCTAGAGAGAGGCTAGTTGTATTTTTTTGGGGGATAAAATCATCGTTGAGGTCAATCAATGATTAGCGTCAATCACTGTGCTTTCCTATTTAGAGACCATCATGCTGCCAGTTTTTCAGTAGCAACTTGTTGAGCGGAATAGCGCTTTGCGGGCTTAGCTTAGATGGCGAAGACACATTGACAATGGCAAGAGATGGGATCACACGGTTCAGAGCCGTGTGGTCTGCAATGTCTTGGGCGCCGTGAGGCCTATGGTGGGTGCAATGGGTCTTAAATCTAGGTTAGGACGGAGCTGTAAATATCGGGAGATTCAACTCGCAAGAACAACACAGAAGAATGAAAGTATGATTAGTAGCGTTGTTGTTCTAATCTCCGAATGCACTTGCATGGTTGACTCTCCGCGTGTAGGATAATTGAAACTAATGCTCGCCGGGTTCCGAGTAGTCGCAAATCGCTAGGCCACCCTTGGAAGCCAAGCCTGACAGTCCAAGCCCCCTGTTTTAGGAAACGGTCTCATAACCTGAAGGTCCTCAGCCGCCGTTCGCACTGGATGGTCTTACCGGTGTTCGTCCCGCGAGCGGAGTGAGACGGGATTCGAATCTGAGCCCCGCTACCTGAGAACGAAGCGCCCGCAAGGGCGCTTAATTCTTTAAATAAACAGTGTTTAGGTGTGCATTTTGGGATTCCCTGGCCTAGCCCGCCAGGGCAGGCGGACTGGGGACCAGGTGGATACTGATGCCAAGTCACGAATTCTTTAAGATTTCGTACATTCTCAAAAATCGAAAAGGGGGTAGGGTACTCATTTAGGATTCGAACCAATAACCTCTGGATCCTAGTTTCCCACGCGAAGTTTACCCTGAGTGCATCGAAGGGCTCTGGACAGGCGAATCCGGAAAGCTAGGGAGATTTAGCAGACAACAGCCATTCATATAGTGGCACAACTTCCACCGTAGTGCCCTCTGTGGTTATGGTTTCTTTGTCCGCCAGATTGACAATTTGAAGCCGGTTTTGTTCTTTCTTTTCTTCGGAGAGTTCTACTAAAGAGCGAAGCTCTCGCAGCCTGGTTTCCTCATTGCTTAGGTCCTGACTGACCTGGATTGCGAGCTGTTGAGATGGAACGAAAAAGTCGACCTCATGATTTTGCTTTGTTTTGTAATAGAAGATACCCTGGTGATGTCTCCGTAACTGAAGGAAAACAAGATTTTCCATTAATTTCCCAATATTCTTTGAAAATGAGAATCCAACTGAGTTCAGCATGCCGGTATCAATGCTAAATATTTTTTTGGCTGCTATTTGCTGTTCTTTGACTGAATAGGCATACTTGTTGATCGTAAAAAACAGCCAGGAATTCTCAAGATAGCTGATATATTTCTTTACTGTGTTCACACTACCCAATTTGAGGTTGGTCTTTAGTTTGTTAAAAGAGATTTCAGAAGCTGGGTTGCTGATTAGATAGAAGGCCAGTTCCTGGAGGCTTTTTACATTGTCAATCCCGTAACGGGCTGCGATATCCCTGTAGAGCACATCGTCATACAGGGTTTTGAGAATATCCAGTTGAGGATACTTTAACGCATCCGGAATGCCTCCAGTGACCAGATATTCTCTGGAGACCTTCAACAAAGATCCTCGTTCGCTAGTGGTTAGGGCTGATGTCTTTGGTAATTCAATACCGTGAAACGCGATATATTCCCTAAATGAGAAAGGAAATAGCTCGTAGCGGAGAGACCTTCCGGTAAGCTTTGTCCCCAGTTCCTGGCCCGATAGAGATGAGTTAGCCCCAGTGATGATGAACTGATATCCCTGATCATGAAGCCGGCGGACGAATCGCTCCCATTCGGGCACATTTTGAATTTCATCAAACAGGAAAATCTTTTTTTCGCCAAACAGACCGATTAGGGCTTCATGAAGACGGTCAAACTGATCTGCTGTAAAACTCAGCAGGCGTTCATCTTCAAAGTTCACAAAGAAATAGTTATCAGACAGTTGATTGTGGGCGATTTGGGCCAGCAGGGTAGATTTGCCGACTCTTCTGAGACCGGTGATGACCAATATTTTTGGTGATTCTAACCCCTCGATAATCTCTGGGAGGATTTCCCGCGGAGTTCCTAAATCAACATTGGAAAAGGATTCGTGTTGTTCCCTGAGAATTGAACTTAATCGTTCTAACGGGAGATTTTGGTTTGGTTGATTGCTCATGATACTCGAATTCTAACTGAAAAAGTTTTCACTGTCAATGAAAACAATTAGCTAAAAGTTTACACTGGGAGTGAAAACTATCTGTTCAGAATTGGCTGAGAATTGGGTTCTACCTGGCCTTTTTTACACAAAATACAATTTCTGTTCGGCGTTTTTTTTGATGTATCTTATTGCATACAGTTACTGCTTGATGGTATATTCAAAATGTTGTAAGTATTACCTGAGTTAGCAACAAGGCATTTATAGGGGATGCGTATGACCTATTTAATGAGAATCAAGGATTTGACGACCCTGTTTCATACTGAAGATGGGATTGTTCGCGCGGTTAATGGGGTCTCATACGAGATGCAAGTTGGCGAATGCCTTGGAGTTGTCGGGGAGAGTGGTTGCGGTAAAACCGTCCACGCACTGTCTATCATGCGTTTGATCCCCAGCCCTCCGGGGAAGATCGAAAAAGGGGAGGTGTGGTTCGGTGGGCGCGATCTGCTAACCTTAAGCGAGAGTGAGATGCGCGATGTACGCGGATGTGATATTGCAATGGTCTTTCAGGATCCCATGACCTCGCTCAACCCGGTGTTCACCATTGGCTTTCAAATCACTGAGGCGATCATGTTGCATTCCGGTGTCAGTGAACCCGCAGCAGCAGACAGGGCAACGGAATTGTTGGATATGGTTGGGATCCCAGATGCACGCAGCCGATTGGAAGATTATCCCCATCAGTTTTCCGGAGGAATGCGGCAGCGGGCGATGATCGCCATGGCCTTGTCTTGTAATCCACAGTTGCTGATCGCCGACGAGCCCACAACTGCCCTCGATGTGACCATCCAAGCCCAAATCGTGGATTTGGTGAGAAGCCTTCAAGAGCAATTAGGTATGGCGGTGATGTGGATCACGCATGACCTGGGCCTTGTCGCCGAAATCGCCGAGAATATTAATGTGATGTATGCCGGTTATATTGTAGAGCAAGGTGATATATTGGATATATATAATCGCCCCCTTCACCCATACACAATTGGTTTGTTTGGGTCGGTGCCCAGGCTGGATGAGGCGCCGGACACGAAACTCGATTCGATACCAGGCCAACCACCGGATTTAGTTGCGCTTCCGCCCGGATGTCCCTTTGCACCACGATGTACATATACAATCGACCAGTGTTTAACCGAGAATCCCACTTTAAAAAATACAGATCAGAAGAACCACAGCATAGCTTGTTGGCGCTGGGAACAGGTTGCAGAAAGGACGATGTCGTGAGTGGTGAAAGAAATACTTTGGTTCAGGTACAGGAGGTAAAGAAGTATTTCCCCATTACTCGTGGCACGATTATTCAGCGGAATGTTGGGGACATTAAAGCCGTCGATGGTGTGAGTATTGACATCTACCAGGGCGAGACGTTCGGCTTGGTGGGAGAAACGGGCTGTGGGAAAACCACACTCGGTCGCACCATTCTGTGGCTCTACAAGCCAACCGCAGGGAAGATCCTCTTCGATGGAGTAGATCTGAATACGCTGAAACACTCAGAACTGCGCCAGACACGACGCCGAATGCAAATGGTGTTCCAGGACCCATACGCCTCGCTTAATCCGCGCATGACTGTGGGCTCGATCATCTCGGCCCCCTTGGTGATTCATAATACAGGGGGACGTCTGGAGCGGCAAGATCGAGTTCGGGAATTACTGGAACTCGTCGGTCTCAACCCGCAATTTGTCAACCGCTATCCCCATGAGTTCTCCGGTGGCCAGAGACAGCGCATTGGCATCGCCAGGGCGCTGGCGCTCAACCCCGATCTCATAATTTGTGATGAACCGATCTCTTCATTGGATGTTTCTATTCAAGCCCAGGTTGTTAATCTGTTGGAGGAGCTGCAAGAGCGATTAGGGATCACATATTTGTTCATCGCCCACGATCTCAGCATGGTACGACATATCAGCGATCGAATGGCGGTGATGTACCTAGGCAAGTTGGTCGAGATGGCTGACCGTGACGAGATCTACCTCAATCCACTTCATCCCTACACTCAAGCTTTAATCTCGGCGGTCCCGATCCCCGACCCGGCGCTGAAAAAGACTCGCCAGAGGATCATCCTTGAAGGAGATATTCCAAGCCCGGCTAATCCTCCGTTGGGCTGCAACTTCAACACTCGTTGTTCATTGGCGATTGATGTCTGTTTTAATGAAGAGCCACAGTACCTGGAGGTTTCAACCGATCATTGGGCGGCTTGCCATTTGGTACAGCCCGGTGAATCATAATGTGTGTGGACGAATCTTAGGATAGGATTGTGCCCTTCAGTATCGCGCGGGTAGCCGAATGTGCTTCGATCAACTTTTCCAATAGATATTTCTTATCGCCGACGCTCAAGTCAAACACTCCTTTTGCACTGATGAATCATTTCCGTGCAATTTCCCTAATCGCACTAATAATTTCTTCGAATGTCCCCCTCAATGAAAACAGGAAGGGTTAATAATCACTCTGTTAGTCATTATCCAGGCAAACTATAACACTGAAGTTACGTTTTATACCATATTTTACGGCAATTTCGTCTGTTTCAGAAAAAACATCGGCAAAGCATTGACACTTCGGTAACAATAAGTTATCCTGAAATTGTTTAAGCAATATCTACTGCTAAGTCATGATGGTTGTGATGGATTATCATTCTGAGCCGAAGTGTTGCGGAGGTGAAGAATCTCGTTGCTACCCGACCAGAGCTATCTCAAGTGAAGATCGAGATTCTTCGTCGCGGAGCCGGAGGTGCTGAGCTTAGGCGAAGTGCTCCTCAGAATGAAATCATCCCATCTTCGGGAGGGTTTGATATCTTTGTCGAAGTCTACTGCAAGGACCGAGACGATTTTCTTTCATTCCTGAACGACAAACTACGCCAAGTTCCTGACGTTGAGCGCACACAAACCTTCCTGATTCTAAAGATGCACAAGCTTTCTTACCGCTGGGGTGAGGCGGAGATAGCTGAATCGCAGCGCGCAGAGGATGCTATCCCCGGAGCAGCTGGTAGCCGCCCAAATAGCTAGCAAGGAAGAACACCATAGATGGTGTTGAATAACTTTTCCCCTCAGCTAATCCATGAGAAGTCGGTTGAAATCCTGACTGAAGTTGGCTTCTGCGTACCCGAGGGTAATGTCCTGTCCCGCTTAGAACACTCGGGTTTTATAGTGGATCGTGATCATCAGATGGTGCGCCTAACACCAGAAATGGTGGGATCAGCGCTCGAGAGCTTGCCGAAAGATGTCAAACTGTATGATCGTGCGGGTGAAACACCATTACCTTTCGGCGAACGCTCAAGTTTCATGGGCGCGGGAACTCCGGTAAACGTCATCGATTTGGAGATCGGTGTGCGGCGAGCGGCAACCCGTCAAGATGTATGCGATTTGGTCACCTTGCAGGACGCCTTAGACCAAGTGGATATTGTCCGTCCAACCGTGACCGCCACCGATCAAGGGGAGAGCTCGGATTTAGTTGAAATTGCCGAGATGCTGAGGAGAACATCCAAACCGATGGTGCATCGCACGCTCGCTCCTGAAAGGGTGGATGCTGCAGCCGAGATGTTGTTCTCCGTCGCCGGAGGTGAGGAGGCTTTCAAGCAGCGGCCATTTTTTGTTACCCTCTACTGCCCCATCAGCCCGGGATATTTCACACCCGAGAATGTGCTCTGTATGTTGCGTTGGGCGGAGCATGAAATCCCGATAACCTTGTTACCAATGACCATGGGCGGCGCCACCTCCCCCGCCACGCTTTTAGGCGAGTTGGTGGTGATCAACACCGACATCCTGGCCTGGATCGTCGTATTACAGGTTCTTTATCCGGGAATCCCCCTTCTCTACGGCAGCGTTTCCTCTGTGCTCGATATGCGAACCGGGTTGTTGCCCCTTGGCGCGCCGGAGCGAGGGATGGTGAACAGCGGTGCGGCGGTAATGGCCCACCATTATGGCCTACCGTCGATGTGCGGCGGGTTTTCATCGGATGCGAAGGAATTGGATGCACAGGCCGGCTTTGAGAAGGCGGTCACCGCAGTCCCCCTGATGTTGGAGAGGGCGGAGATCATCTATGGGGTCGGTGCAATTGACGCAGGCTCTTCCATTTCATACCTCCAGATGGTATTGGACGATGACCTTATTGCCGGACTGAGACGCATGATGCAGGGCATTAGGGAGCATGATCTTGCTGAGGAGATGGCGTTGATCAAATCTCGAACACCGCGTGGGACCTTTCTGGGAACCAAGCACACGCGCAGAACCTTCCGCGAGCACTGGCAACCAGCCATTCTCAATCGCGATCCATATGAGACCTGGATGGCCAAAGGAGAAACCATTGAAGAGGTTTGTCGCCGCAAAGTCCAGGAGATCCTGATCCAACATCATCCCCCTCGTTTACCTGCCAGAGTAGAGGCGGATATGGAGCGTGTCGTACGACGACACGTTGGCGAAGAATTTCACTTCGAGCCCTAGACACGAGGAAAGATATAGCCAATGTGGCCTAGCGGTATAAAATGCACAGTTGCTTTTACCTTTGATCTTGACGCGGAAAGCGTATGGGTCTCAGGGAATCCAGCCAATGCCGACAAACCGGGTGTCCTATCACAGGGTCGCTACGCTACCCGGGTAGCAGTTCCACTTATTCTGGAACTACTTGAAAGAAATAGGATACCTTCCACGCCCAGAATCTCGATTTGGTCGAACAGGTCATTATGATGTATGCTGGTTATGTTGCGGAAGAATCTGCTGCCTGAGAGATTCAAACCTAAGAGGATTTTAAGCATCAGCCAGTTTGTTAATTTCTCTATATGTAGCCCCTGACCAATAACCTAAAATAACAATGGCTAGTGAAATTTTATCAAAGCCGGAATAAAATAAAGGAGGATTTGATGAGCGACGCGGAATACTTCAACAAACTAGCACAAGCAGTCATTGCTGGGGAGCCGGAAGAGGCGGAGGAACTAGCGAAAGGTGCCATCTCTCAGGGTCTTGATGCCCTGGAATGCATCAACAAAGGCTTGACGGTGGGCATGGAGCGTGTGGGGGAGTTGTTCGCCACAGGTGAGTACTTTTTACCAGACTTGATCATCGGTGGAGATGCCATGAAAGCTGCCTTAGCCATCCTTGAACCAGCCTTGCTGGAGGACCAACAGCGGGAGGTTTTAGGGCGCGTCGTCTTGGGGACGGTTGAGGGTGATCTTCATGAAATTGGCAAAACACTCGTAGGCACTATGCTGACAGCAAATGGCTTCGAGGTCATCGACATCGGCGTCAATCAGCCTGCGAGTGAGTTTGTCGCTGCGGCAGAAGAGACAAATGCGATCCTGATCGGCGCCTCGGCGCTGCTGACGACGACTATGCTGCAGCATAAGAAGATCGTTGAGGCGTTCAAGGAGGCTGGCCTTTCCGATAAGGTCAAGATTATGGTAGGGGGCGCGCCTGTTACCCAGAGCTGGGCCGACGAGGTAGGTGCGGATGGTTATGCAGAGGACGCCATCGCCGCGGTTGGTGTGGCAAAGAAACTCGTTGGGGCTGGTTAATTACGGATCTGGTTTAGCCCACTGTTGCTCGAAAGGTGAAGCAATGGGATATATGTACGAAGCACAGGCGATCTTCAATAATGATCGACCCATGCTCACGATCGTCGGCGACTTCTTGATCGAGGCTTTTCGCACGGATCGTTTCGATTTCCCCATCCCTGGGGAGAGTTGTGACATGACACCGGGACATTGGAACTGGCCATTGATCCTTGAGGCCAAGCCAAAATAAAGACTGGGATTTAATCCCTGATGGAGACTATAGATGAAATCACTGAAGGTCGGTAATCTTGATGTCCCTCCAGGCAAGGTTGAAAAAGGCAGCTTAGGAACCTTCTACAGGGAAGATGGTGCCGCAGTTGACATCCCTTTGATCGTGATCAATGGGGCTGGTGATGGGCCCACACTATGGCTAAGCGCCGGCATGCACGGGCAGGAATTATCTGGCGTGGGGGTGATTTGGGAGTTGGTGCGGGACAAGGTTAAACCCGCTTCACTGAAAGGAGCAGTGATTGCAGTTCCCTTCATGAATCCCTTCTCCTTCACTGGCGGAACATACTTCACTCCCCAAGATGGTCTCAACCTTCACAGCACCTTTCCAGGCGATCCAGAGGGAAGCCTCACAGAACGCCTGGCGAATTTGGTCTACGAAGAGGGGATAAAGAAGGCTGATGTCGTCATCGATCTGCACTGCAACCCTGAAAATGCCATGATGTTCACCTACGCCTTTGATCCTGACGACCAGGGTGTCGGACGTAAAGGATACAAATTGGCCAAGGCCTTCGGTCTTACCACGGTCGATGGGAAACCAAAGCCAGAAGGGGTATCAGCCGATATTCAGGATGTTGCTTATCACCTGGGGATCCCCAGTTTCCTCGTCGAACTCACACCCTATTACACCATCAGCCCTTTGGCAGTTTCCGTTGGTGTTCGCGGCGTGCTCAATGTGATGAAATCGTTGATGATGATCGAAGGCGAGATCGAACCTCAAGTCGATGTGCACGTCATTGAAGGCAGGTTAGGGATAGTCTTTGGAACCTCGAGCAGGGGCGGGTTAGTGGTCCCAGAGACTTCATTAGGAGCATCCATTACAAAAGGTCAAACTGTTGGACGGGTTGTCGATTTCTTTGGGGACACATTGGAAGAGATCATCAACCCAGTGGACGGTTGGATGCTCACCTGGCCCTACTTGAATCACGTCTTTACAGGAGAGCTGGTTGCTATGTATGTGTATCCGAAAGGCTAATGCTGGACAAGTCACAGCAATAATTTGAAAGGAGGATGTTTAACTCGAAACATAGATAATGAAAAACAATCTTAGACCGCGGCAAAAAGTTGCCAACAGGATTTTCGTTAACAAAAGGAGAAGGAGACATGTTTAAGAACAAGAAGTTCAGAATGCTAGCGCTGTTTGTCATCACGGTTCTTCTAATCTCCAGCCTAGCGAGTTGTGGCCCTGCGGCTACGGAAGAACCACCCGTTGAACCAGAACCAGTTGAGCCGGCCCCAACCGAACCGCCACCCGAGCCAGAGGATACACCAGTGCCAGAGCCGCCGGAAGAGACCAGCATCGTCATTCTCTTGGACGAAGATCCACCGAATTTTAATAGCAATATAGGATTCACCGGCGCCGACAGAATGGCACAAGAGATGGTCATGCTCAGTTTGGCAGAAGTAGACCCCATGAATGTTCCATATCCCGAACTCGCGGCGGAACTGCCAACTGTGGAGAACGGCGGAGTTGTGGTAGACGAAGAGGCATGGACCATGGATGTCACCTGGAAGCTGCGTGACGATGTCTATTGGGAGGATGGTGAGCCAGTCACCGTGGATGACGTGATCTTCACCTGGGAGGCGGTTAATGATCCCGAAACGGGCCTTTGGACGGCAGGGTCTGATTACACGGATAGCCTCGAGAGGATCGACGACTACACCTTTGTGATTC
>Ga0209986_10000865_pt1 | contig 29747 bp, 32 predicted proteins | sample BlataG_FD_183168 | JGI IMG/M metagenome (GOLD analysis project Ga0209986, IMG submission 183168) | Deep subsurface microbial communities from Black Sea to uncover new lineages of life (NeLLi) - Black_00105 metaG (SPAdes) (version 2) | ecosystem: Environmental > Aquatic > Marine > Oceanic >...
CTTTACATATATTTAAAGATTTAAGCGTAGAACAAGAGTGAGGAGTATATTCTTTCTTTTTAGCGAACTCTACTTGGTATTTAGTTTTTTTCCTATCAAAGTCAGGCAAATTCGAAAAGATATCAATAATTTTTTCTATAGGATAATTCAAAGCGTGTAAAAAAAAAACAAGAAACAATCTTTCTGTGTGAACTATATTCATTCCTTCTTGAATTCTACGAAGTATATCTTGTATACACGGAGGGAAGTTATTTGAAATGTCGCTTCCTTCTTCAAAACTTATCTTAAACGAATATTCAAAGTCTTCTTTTTTAAGTTCCCAGTTATTCAATATATTCCCATATAACTCCTTAAATTCTCGGATATGTAAGATGTTTTTTCGAAATTTTTCTATATTGTTTTCATCTTTAACTTCTTCTACAATTAACTTTCTACGAACATATTCTTGCAATAATCGAATTAAATCTTTTTTTTGAACGTAAATGTATCCTTCAGATAAGGCGTTATGGACCAATTTTCGGTATTCGTCGTGTAAGTTAGCAGCAAGTTTCAAATAATCTGTGAAGTAAATTTTAAAACTAGTTTTAAGGATTTCTCGTTGATCCTTATTAAGGTTTATCCCGTATTTAATAGGAGGGTTCAGATAATGAAATTTTAATTTTAAATCTTTACATATATCGTAGAGATTTGCATCGTCATTCTCCTCTATAAGTTCTTTATAGGTTTGTTTAGAATATGTGTTGGCTACTCTATTAGAAATTGGTTTATTATTCAAAACATATAGGAGTATTTTGACAATTAAATACAAATAAATGTTTATATCGTCTGCTTTATAGTCTTCTATCTCTTCTAAATTATTGAAAGCGGCTTTAAATATTTTTGAAATTCTTTGTTCTAATTCTCCATCTGGGTATTTTAAGAACGCCTCTTCGATGAATTCGGTTGGATCTTTTGATGCTATATCGGAATAATAAATTTGTAGTGAGGGCAACCACGGATAGTGTTTTAATAAATCAGATGATATGCTCAAGACTTATAATTCTCCTATTAACCTTTATATTCGTAAATTAAAATAAATTAAGATAAAACAGCTATATAGATTAAGAGTAAATAAGTTTAATGATAAAAATTTGATAGCTAAAATTCGTCCATATCATCATCGTCCTCAAATTCAGCTTCTTCAACACGAGGCGCGAGGAAATAGTTTAATTCGCCCCCCTCTAAAAGACCAAAAATCATTTTTAAAGGGTGATCTGTTTTTAAAGATACCTCTAGTTTTTCTGTTATTGGAGCCATTTTTAAAATTGCTTTCAAAAAGGTAAGACTATACGCTCCACTACAAGTTTCCTCGATATCACTCTGAATTAAATCATCTATGCTAAGATTATACTCCATTTCACCGATTTGTCCCGTTGAGCTAAAAAGTAATCCATCATCTTTAACAGCTTTCATATTAAGTATTTCCGAATAAATTTCAGCGTCTCTTATTGCTTCTATAAGAAAATCCGTATCTATAACCCATTTAGCAGAGTACTCGATTTTTAGCAAGTTATCCATGGGAATATCTTCCCTATCAAGATCTATTAAAGCTAAACTGAAAGTTCGTGAACGACTTTTTCCTTCTCTTTGCATTTTTATTTTAATTTTTTGGTCGGTCTCTTTAAAATCAATCTCAAGAGAGTCGTTAGAAGCACTTCTCTTCAGTATTTTATCTAAATCATCTAGGTTTAGGCCAATTTTAGATTCCTTGCTACAAATATAATCGTCAAAACTTTCTTTTTTTATAGACAATTTTAACAGACAGATTCGACTTGGATCCATTGCTGTAATAATAAATTCCTTAGGAGTAACTTTAAATTCAGTTTCATCAATAATACTTGAAAGCGTTTCTGTTATTACCTTCAATATCCTACTATTATCTAACTTAAGAGTAAATGACATATTTAATCAGTTCTTTTATTGATTACTAATTTATAATAATATTGTTTTATTGACAATATTTATAAAATTCAGTATTAGACCTTTAATAATACTTATTTGTAATTGTTGAATTAATAATTTATAGCCCCCATAAATTTTTAGATCTATATAAACAAAAAAAAATTCCTAATAAAATGGTTCGCAACGCTGCAATTCAAAGGACGATTAAAGATATAAAAAACTCCGATATTCGAATTCAAATAACGGGTTACGTTAAAGATATCGTTGAAAATGACTACATTATTTTGAACGATAAGACTGAAGAAATAAAGGTCGATATACAAGCAGTTGAATACCCTTTTCAAAAAAATGATCTAATTAACCTTATTGGTAAGTTAAAATTTAAGGTAGAAGGAGAAAAGGAAGTAGAAGCAGAAATTATACAAGATAAAAGTAATCTTAACTTTGAATATTATCTAAAGCTGTATGAAATCAAAAAAGAGTTAAAATTAGTTTAATTTTATCTATAAACGATCTAATTGGTTCTGATTTTTAATAAAAAATATAGCAAACTTGTTAGAATTAGTAAATTTCTTATTTCTTAAAGTATTTAATCTTTTAAAAGCAAAAATTTTATTAGATGTGCTTATTTAGAAAAATTAAGGAACAATAATAAGTTTTACTGGGATTAAAATGATCGAATTTTGTCCGGAATGTTCAAATCTTTTACGTAAAGAAGTTTTGGATGGAAAATCAACTTTAGTTTGTAAGTGTGGTTTTCAAAAAGAATTAGAGCAAAGCATAGAAGAAATTAACGAGATGATTAACAGAAAAAAAGATGCTTTAGAAAAAAATCTAATTATTGTTTCAGAAGAAGATAAAATTACTGTCCACCTAAAAGTTAAACATGATTGCCCAAAATGCGGTCATAGAGACGCAGAGGCTTGGCAAGAACAAACTCGAAGTGCCGATGAACCGAGTACATCTTTTTTTAGATGCGTTAAGTGTAAACATACTTGGCGTGAATACTAAAATTGAACAAAAAATATTATCTAAGGATTATTTAGATAATTTTCTTATATAGTCTTTTTTTCGTGAAAGAGTGGTTTCACGATCAAATAAATAGATAAAAACTCAAATAAAATGAAAGTGAGTTAAGAAAGCACTTCTAAAATCTTCGTTAGAATTCGAGCTTTACCACCAGTAGATTGAAGTAATATTTTTCCACATACTAAACATTCTACATCGGTAGCAGAGCACCCAAAAATGATTTGTTGGTTTCCACAATTTAAACATTTAACTCGTAAAAACCTACTTTTTGACTTGGGGATTAAATCTAATTCCTTCTTGCTTTTTGGCATTAATCATCACATCCTTATACTTCTTGTAATTCGAATTTTTTTACGCGGTATGATTTTGAATATTGCTTTTTACCACATTCAGAACATTCTAATATTGGCTGAGATCTTTTATTCATTTTCGCGTTTTTATGAAATATCTCTTTAGGAAAGCTACCGTAGCCCCTTTTCTTTCTTTCTAGGCGTCTTCGTCCATGGTTCATCGCTCTTTCCTTCCCTTTCTTATAGAGCGACACGTTATGCGTTGTATGAGAGCGACATTTTGGACAATACCGATTTAACGTACGTGGAAATTTCATTTTTCAAACAACTATAAATTTTAAATTAAACTAATTAATTATTTATAAATTTTAAATTTTATTAGTTCTGTATAACTCTTTTATATTATAGATAAAAAATAATTTAAGTAGTAATAACCTAATTTTATTAAAACTTTTGTTAAGAATTATGTCATTCAAAGAGAAATTTAGGGAAGGAATCATATCAGCAAAAGATTTTTCGAGAGAAGATATCGATCACATCTTAAAAAAAGGCAAGGAAATGATTCAGAATAAGAAAAATTCAGAACTCCTTAAGGGCAAAATTTTAGCAACTTTATTTTTTGAACCCTCGACTAGGACTCGTTTAAGCTTTGAATCAGCAATGCATCGATTAGGGGGGAGCGTAATTGGCTTCCATTCTGGTGATGTTTCTTCTACAAAGAAGGGAGAAAGCATCGCAGACACCATTCGAACCGTAGAAAATTATTGCGATGGCATTGTTATAAGACATAATTTAGAAGGATCAGCAAGACTTGCCACAAAATTTGCAAAGATACCAATTATAAACGCGGGATCAGGGAGCGGTGAGCACCCAACTCAAGCTTTGTTAGATTTATTAACGATTACCGAAGAGTGTCGTAAGCTAGACGGTTTAAATATTGGGATAATGGGCGACCTAAAATTCGGAAGGACTGTTCATTCTCTGTCGATATTGCTTTCAAATTATGATGTAAATATCTATTTTATAAGTCCTAATGAGCTAATGATGCGAAAAAGAGATAAGGATTTCTTACGGCAACGTCAGGCAAAATATAAAGAAATTGAAAAATATCGAGATATCTTAAATATTTTGGACATTCTCTACATTACTAGAATTCAGAAAGAGAGGTTTGCCGATGTTGAAGAATACGATAGAGTTAAAAATATATATATATTTACAAAAAAAGATTTAGAGGAAACTAAAGACGATTTTAAAATTATGCATCCTCTACCGAGAGTTACAGAGATTTCTCCCGATATTGATGATTCACCAAAAGCGATTTACTTCAAACAAGCGTACTATGGAATCCCTATGAGAAAGGCGATTTTAGCAGAACTTTTATCAGATTAATTCGTAGTAAACGCTTCAATTTCAGCTTTAATTGAAAACGCGTTTAATTTTGAATTTATTAAAATCTCTATAAGTTCAGGCAAATAAAAGTTATTTAAATTACATGTAAAGATGCTCCCTCCGTCTAGTATTTTTTCGAATTTTTTATGAAGTTCAATTTTTCTCTCGAGTGATAATTTTGAATCATCTCTAATCAAATTTATGTTGTATCGTTTAGCTTTATCTCCTAAACTAAGTATATTATTATATCCTTTGTTAAATAAGTAATCATCGTTATGAGGTTGAGTTAAGATATAGTTTCCATTCTCTCGTTGATTATTTTCATCAATAATATCCATCATAAAATTTAATACTTTTTGGGCAAAAACCTCGCTATTTACGATTCGATCTATTTCAATACCACAATGCGTTTTTACAGCTTCATTTAGGCCAAAAAAACTAATAGATTTTAAAGACGCGTCAATCCAATCACCATTTTTCGGCTCAAAAAATTCGGAAATTATTTTATTCCAATGATTTGAAGATTTTAATTTTCTATCTATTAATTTTTTTTTATTAACAAAGAATTCAAACACAGAATCTAGTTTTTCGTGCAAATTTTCGAAAAAAATATCATCTTTTTGATTAGATTTTTTTGCAATCATGTGTAAATTTATCAGAATTTTGTCTAAAACGATTTTATTTCTTTGTTCGTCGCTCTTATTTAGCTTGTGGACATTTGTAAGTGTTGAATTGATCAAGTTTGAATGGTTATTTTTGTAGAAAATAACATTATTACGATAACTTGAAGTGAGAACTTTTATTAAATTATTAGACTCGCTTTTAGAGCTAAGAAAGTCGGAATAATCGTATAGCATTAAAGGACATATGAGGTCATTATTTAAGCTAATTTGATAGATTAAATTCTTTACAAAGTCGTTTAAAAAATGAGTCTTCGAATTTACAGCATTATTCTTTTTATTATTATCCAAAAAAGAGAATTCTAAAGAAAGATGAGGCTTCTCGTCGTATTGCCTATTACTGAGTTTTAAAATTTGGGAAATTATGATATTATAAATATTTGATGTATTTTTGTTAGAATTAAAATAAGATAAAAAGGAATTATTAAAATTGCCTAATAAGATATCCTCAGAAAAAAAAGGCTTGAATTTCTTTAAAGTATCGAAAAAATGAATTATTAAATTAATAAAGTCTATATTATCATCCAATTTATCAAGATTAATCGAATTTTGCTTGGTGATATACTCTACGATTGATTTTGAGTCAAGATAGAAGCTTAAGGGTCTTAAACTCCAATAATTTAAGTTTAACAAAGCTACCTCTCCTGATAAATATAAGTCCGCTAAGTTTTTAGGGAGCAAATTTAATAAAAGAAATTGTTCAGACACATCGGATCCTAACTTAGTGATAAACTGCTCGGGGTTGAAGTTTCTGTCAAAAAAACTAAAAGCTTCAAAAGGAGGAGTTCCTAATCGAGTTAATTTGTGCCTTATTTCTTCTAGCCCATTTTCTAATAGAATCGCGTTAATATATTCCCTCATTAGGGGTGTTGTTAAGTAACCAATGTTAGCTCTAGAAAGACGCTCTTTTACTTCCTTTGATATTTGTATTGCTAAAAATTTCTCCAACTGTCCTTCCTTAATCAAGTAATCCTCGATTTTATTTGCATTAAAAGGCTCTTTCGAGTATTTAGAAGTCCTTATCATAATTTGATTGTTTTGATCGTTGAGGATTTGTTCCATCGATACGATATTTTTTAAAATTTGTTTCCCTAATGTGCTTAGAGTATAACCGCTCTCCGGAGTTGATATTAAATTACCATTTTTTAGCGCTTTTAAATGAAAAGAGAAATTAACTGAGTTTGTATTTGTACCTAAAACTTCTTTTTTAAGCATTGAATAAGGTAAAGGATTACGACTAACATTTAATTTTTTTAAAATGTCAATTCTTATTTTTTGACCTATTATCTTCAGCTGTTTCTCTAGAACATCGATATTTTTGTCGGAATCCACTTTAAGTTCAATAAATCTTGAATATCATTATTTCTGCTTAACTAAATAATATACTTAAGGGGTATATAAAAATTAGGAATTTTAAAGACCAAAATGAGAATAGATATTATGTAGGTGATAAAATAGAATATAATTTTTAATTTTCCAAAAGAATTTCTTATTCTGACTCTTTAAAGAGGATTTATAAGTATTTTATTACTTAGAGAAATGATTTTAATGAAATCGAGTGTGTAATAAATAGCTTGTCAAACGAGAACAAAATAATTTTTCAAATTGAAGGTTATTTAGCGTGCTGATACAGCTATCCTTTCAATTTCCTCTTTTCTTTTTACTGCCCTTGATTCTTGGCTATCGTCAGAAGCTAATATTAATTCTTGAGCCAAATTCGCTGCGAATTGTCGTTCGTTTGAGTGAGATCTTGTACCAATAGCTTGTACTAAATATTTAATTGCTAAATCTACTCGGCGCTGTGGTGATATATCAACAGCAGACGCATAAGAAATCCCACCTCGAGCAATTTTTGTCGTTTCCTCTCTTGGAGACGCATTGCAAATCGCATCTATTAAAATTTGGATAGGATTCACGCCTGTATTCAATTCTATCAAAGTAAACGCATTTTCTATATTCCTTAAAAGTTTACTTTTTTTTCCTGAGCTGTACGAGCTCTTATGCCCTTTAATTTTACCACCAATGAATCCAGGTGCTAGTAATCTGTTTACAAATCGTTCAACAATGGATATTTTAGTAGTTTTCCAAAAGCGCTTATGTTCATGCTTTCCCGCAGTATGGGGAATGATAACAGGTCTTAAGTTTATGTAATGTCCAAGAGACCAATCTTTAATTTCAATGTTGTTAAACGACCATTTATTAAATAATTTAATATCTTTTTTTGTTTTACTCAAGTTAATTCACCTATCGCATTGGTTTTTCTACTTTGCCAGCAATCAAGGCTCCAAGTGATACGCCGTTTACTTTCACAACCCGCCATCGTATTCCTGGGAGATCGCCTACTGCTCGGCCCTTTGCGCCACCAATTCCTTCCACAATCACTCTATCATGTTCTTCAATGAAGTTCAGAGCCCCATCTCCAGGTAGAAACGCAGTTATAGTTTTGCCATTCTTTTTTAACTGAACACGTACGCACTTTCGAATAGCAGAGTTAGGTTGTTTGCTTTCTCGTCCTACTTTTTGTAGTACGATACCGAGAGCCTGTGGTGCCCCTTCCATGGGATCTACCTTCTGTTTTAATTTAAGTTTCTTTCTTTTATACTTTGTTTTGCTCCATCGTAGCTTTTTTCTGTTATTCCTTAGTTTTCTTGCTGCGTATAGTCCTTTTGGCTTTGACATAAAAATCTATTGTATTTTGTTTTTTTATATGTAAGATATTATTCTCCTTTAATGATTAAAATTTCTCTTTAAACTTAAAATTTTTGAATTTAGAGAATAAGGTATTTAATTTTTTGTGTTAATTATTACATTATCAACCTCAAAGTGGCGTAAAACAAGTAATTTTATTTTTTTTATCATAGAACCTTCTTTACCTATTGCTTTTCCACGATCTTGAGGTCGCACGGAAATAATCACGGTTTTCTTTTCGTTTCTACTTTGCTTAATTTCAATATTTTGAACTTGAATTGAATTTTTAGTAGTATTTAAAATAAATTGAATGAAATGCTCGAGATTTTCTGACCAAGGGATTACATCTATCTTTTTTTGAAGTTTAAGCATGAGGTCCTTCACATGTTCTCCAGCTTTTCCAATTGCTTTCCCTACATCTTCTTTTTTAACTAAGAAAATGATTATCTCAGAATTAGTTTCTGGAGATTCAAATATTAAACAATCTTTAATAATTGCACCGGAGATATTATTAAACAGCGAAATTAATTCCATTGATTGACGATCTATTTTGATCTTTCTGTGTAGCATATTTTTATATTCCACATATTTATTGATTACTTTTGGTTTTTAAAGATAATAAATCTGAATCTCCAAAATCGTTGATTCCAATAATAGAGATCATATAAGGTTTGCCCATTGCTAGACCTAACTCCCACGAAGAGCCCTTATATTTGTGAATGAAGAGATTATCGTTCATAAGAGAGTTATAATAAGTTAATTGAGCGTCTAATTCGGCCGGACAGTTGTTTGCGATGATAAGCATCTTAAAGGGTTTTTGCCTTAGTTGATTGAGAACTTGGGATTTACCAAATATCAATTTACCTGTTTTATATGCAACTTTAATATTGGTATCAATATCAAATACCTTTACTTTCTTTCGAGATAAATCAATTGATTCGACCATCTTTTTGTTTTTCCTTGCCATCGTCTTTACAAATAGTATTCGTTTTAATTATCAATAATAAAGTAATAAAATATATTCATAATAATTTAAATTTTTATCGCTTGTTCCCCTATTTCTTACTGTTAAGGATTTCTAAATTCGCATCTAGATCGAACGAAATTTTTACACGACCCGTGCCCATGGGGACAACTTGTCCTATGATGACATTTTCAGGAATCCCTAATAGCCGTTCTTCCTCACCATAGAGACCAGCATCTAACAATTGATTTACAGTAACTTCAAAAGCAGCTCTTGCAAATACACTAGTTTTTGAGCCTGAAATCCCATGTCTGCCGATTGATTGGATTGAGCCTTCTACGCACATTAATTCAGATAAAATTAGCAGATGCCTTTTATCGACATCTAGCCCTTGTTGATCCAAAACTTTTTGTGCTTCGTTAATGATCATATTTCGAGCCGCTTCTATACCATAAAGTTTTTCAATTTCGTGGATATGGTTAGAAACCGTTCGCGTGACATCAACACCTTCAATTTGAACCACCCCATACATATTTGTACCTTCAGTTTTAATAACCCACTCCTTATGATCATCTGTTGGCGTTAATAAACCTCGGTTAATACCTCGTACGCCTTTTACAACTTTTTTAAGGATTTTTTCTCTTAATTTTTGAAGACTTTGAAGATCCTCGATACCAGGATCAATTATGATAGAATTACCTTCTCGTTTAATGGTTCCTTTTTTTTTGTATCTTTTTAAAATTTCAGGAATTGCTTCAATATCAATACCCTTTTTTTCACAGATTTCTGGAATTAAGTTGATGATGATAGTCCAATTGACAAAATCCAAGTCTATGTCATGTGTAATTTGCTCAAAACGAATTTGCTCAATTAGATGATGAATTTCAAGCGCCTTTTCTTCGCTTTGATTATATGGAGGTTCTAAATATATAGTTTGTTGAGGTGTACTAGGAAATCGTCGAGCATCTACAATCTCTATAAGTCTAGGGAGCCCTTGAGTAACTGAGAATTCTTCAACCCCCGCATAGTGGAAGGTTCTTAACGTCATTTGAGTCCCAGGTTCTCCAATACTTTGAGCCGCAACTGTTCCGACAGGTTCGTTAGTTTCGACCAATGCATTATTATAATTGATAAAAATCTTATTTAAAAGGTATTCCAATTGTTCTTCTTCTAATTCTTCATCTTTAACTCGATCTCTTATTTTATCAATCAGATCTTCAGGAATACCATCTTCTTTTAATTCGTTTAATTTATCATCTAATATTTTTTGTGTAACTTTTATCATCTTATATACCCTTAAAATTTTTTAAAAAGTTATCCTAATTTTTCTTTTTTCCATTCTAAATATCCTTTTGTGAGCTTACCTCGCCACTCTGCGTTTTTTCCAGTGTCTTTTTCGTATAATTCCCTAAAATCCTCTTCGCTTAGAGTTTGATCTTTTTGATCAGGTTCAGGTTGTTTTTTGATATCTGGTTTTTTAGATTTTGTCGTTGCTTTAGGTTTTTTTGTTGTTGTTTTGAGTTTTGGAGATTCTTTAATTTCTTCTCGAATTTGATTAATATCAAGTGTTTTAGCCTTAAGCAGTAATACATCAAGATTTACAGCTGCAGAATGGTCAGTATGCATAGGATCTATGCCGTCATCACCATATCTAAACTGAATAATATTTTTGTCACTATTTCTTACTGTCCCGTCGTTTTCAATTATCATATCTTGTAAAGCGTTTACAAGCCTTCTTTGCATATATCCACTTGTGGATGTGCGAACTGCCGTATCTACAAGGCCTTCTCTCCCACCCATCGCATGGAAGAAGAATTCCGCTGGTTTTAACCCTTTTCGGTAAGAAGATTCAACAAAACCACGAGCTCGAGGGCTTAAATCATTTAACTTGAAATGAGGAAGTGTCCTCGAGATATATCCTCGATTAATTCGTTCGCCTCTAATCGCTTGTTGACCTACAACGGCAGACATTTGTCCTAAATTTAATATATTTCCTCTCGCACCTGACTTTGTCATAATTACAGAATGAGCCTCATCTCCGATATAGTCAGATGCTGTTTCTTCAGCCATTTTCCGCGCTTCTGCCAGTATTTGTCGAATTCTGAGTTCTAGGGTTTCGCGCATTGAGCGTCCAGGGGCTCTTTTTAAAACGGTGGTGTCATTTTCAAAAAAGGCTTTTATTAATTTTTGTGATTCGTCGTTAACGTCTTTCAATATTTTTTGAATTTTTTCGTAAGCTTCTCCATGAACATATACTTCATCTAAGCCCATTGTCATTCCATTTTGTCGGATAACATACAATAACATTTTTGTAGCGCTATCTAAAAACTCTCTTCCACGAGCGTTTCCGTGGTCTTTAATTATTCTTTGTAAAATGCTATTAGATTGCATAGCTCCAAATGAATTCTCGTCAATTGTTCCGGTTATTAATATACCGTTTTTAATTACGACATATGCGTCGTATGGACAGTCTTCTTTTTCGCAAACATCGCATTTTTTGCAAAATTTTGATTTGACTTTTATATTCAAATCGTTAGGAAACAAAGTGCTAAAAATTTGTTTTCCGGAGTAGAGCGGTTCAGGGTCGGTTGTTATGGGAGTCAAATCTTCTAAATTAAATTCGGGCTTAGTCTTAAAAATATCTCCTAAATAGAATAACTTTAAAGCATCTTTTTTGTTATAAAGTGAATTTAAACTGGTAAACTGAAAAACTGAAGAAATAAAATCTTGAATTCCTCCAAGAATTGGTCCGCCAAATCGTGGAGATAAAATATGCTCTTGAACTTTGAGTAATAATTCAGCTTCCGTTCGAGCCTCTTCACTTTGGGGAACATGCAAATTCATTTCGTCGCCATCAAAATCAGCATTATAAGGTGGACAAACTGTTAAATTCAATCGGAATGTTCTACCTTCCATGATTTTAACTTCATGAGCCATAATAGACATTCTGTGAAGGGAAGGTTGCCGATTAAATAATACCAGATCGCCGTCTGCTAAATGGCGCTCAACAGTAAATCCAGGAGCAAGCATTTCAGCAATAATTTCTCGATTTTTAACGTATCGTAGGTCTACTCTTCTACGATCGGTTCTAATTATATAGTTAGCTCCCGGATGGTCGAATGGTCCCTTTAAAACCAATTGTTTCATTTCTTCAATATTCCAATCGTTAACATTAGTTGGAATAGTTAAGACTTTAGCTATGGCAATCGGTACACCCACTTCGTTAATACTGATATAAGGAGATGGTGATATTACTGATCGCGCGGAAAAATCAACCCTTTTCCCGCTAAGGTTACTTCTAAATCTCCCTTCCTTTCCTTTTAATCTTTGGGTGAGTGTTCTCAAAGCCCTTCCCGAGCGATGTCTTGCTGGAGGAATTCCTGACACTTGGTTATCCAAATAAGTAGTTATGTGATATTGGAGCAATTCCCATAAATCCTCAACAATTAAGTGAGGGGCACCAGCGTCAATATTTTCTCTTAATCTTTGATTAATACGAATAACATCAACTAATTTATGAGTTAAATCATCTTCAGATCTGATTCCACTATCTAATGTAATTGAAGGTCTCGCACAAACGGGGGGAATCGACAATACTGTAAATATAACCCATTCAAGTCTTGCGTTTTCAGGAGATACTCCTAAGATTCTAAGATCGTTATCAGTCATTTTTTTAAGGCGTTCTAAAATCTCAATAGGAGTTATTCTATGAGAACCTTTATTTTCCTCCTCTTCGTAATAAGTTGTAGGTTTTTCGATAACAATCTTCTTCTTTTTAGCTCCACAATAAGGACAAATTTTACTCTTTCGCGCAAGCTTGAATACAATCTTAGTTGCTTCTTCATCCGCTTCAGAGTATATCTTTCTGTGTTTTGTTTGTTCTTCTCTAAAACCGTCCATTTCTTCTTCTGTCAGCATTAACCTCGAACATTCTGGACAGATGCTTCTTAAAACTTTCAATACTTTTTTCGCATATCCGACATGGATTACGGGACGAGCGAGTTCTATATGCCCAAAGTGTCCCATACAGTTACTTACGAGGTTACCACAAGTCTGACATCTCTGTCCTGGTTCGATAGTTCCTAAACGTTGGTCCATAAGCCCACTAGGTATAGGCAGACCATCTTCATCATAAGTATCGGCTGTTATTATTCTAGCAGCAGACATTTTTCTAATCTCATCGGGGCTCAACAACCCGAATTTGATTTTATCAATTAATTTAGTACGACTAAACGAGTAGCTCATAAACCCAAATCACCCTTAGATTTTAGATTAACAATATGATAAAATAAAGAATAAGTTAACAAGTTATGCACTATAAAGAATTTAAGCAAGCAAATATTAAAAATTTTTCGGATTAGGCATTTTTTTATCTTTTCTTTCATTAATTTAAATCAAAGAGTTTAATTTATGGATATTTTTAATTAGTGATGAAGATACAGAATTATTTTAAAAGTAAATTAATGCTTTTCATTATTCAAATCTTAATTTTAAGTTTATTAATGTCTATATTTCAATATAACTCTCAAATCGAGTTTACTAGCTCAATTTCAGAGGAAAGAAAATTGATAATCCAACTTCTTTCAAATTATATTATGTATAACAATAGCTTTGGTTTTATGTACATAATCTTTACTTGGATTTTAGTATCACTAGTACCAATTTTTATTTTTAACGATTTCAAGAAAGCTTATTCTATGAATTTGCTCGCATTCTTTTTTCCCAACTTCTTCTTTTACGTTTTTTATTACCGGTACTCAGAAACATATTTTAATGCTCTTTTTCCTTCACTTATTATAAAAACAATCATTTTAGGTATTACGATCGTAATTATTTCGATAGGGTTATCGTTAATCTTAAAATTTATTAAACGTTTTAGAAAAGGAACAAAAGAAGAAAACTTAAAGCAGATTGAACTTCAAAGTAAAATAACATGTCAGAATTGTGGAACGCAATTTAATTCAGTTCCCAAATACTGCTATAATTGTAATAATCTTTTAACAAACGAGTTAGGGGAACACATTGGAAATAAAAAGTAATACAAATTCTTTAGAACTTTTATTTAAACCAACAAGCGTATTAATTTTTGAAGCGAAACCGAAAATTTCTTTTTTTATTGAAGGTTTTATTAGACAAGGATTTGATTTAGAAAAACTTTACTTAGTTTCACCCAAAGAAGATGAACTTTTAGGAATAAAATGTTATAAATCTATTGACGATGTTCCAGCTGATACAATAGATTTAATGATTTTTTCCATTAGAAGAGAGCTTGTAGTTCAAAATTTAAAAGATATATTATCTAAAATGAAAATAAATTTTATTCATATCTTTACTGCTGGAACAGCAGAATCTGACGAAGTAGGACTTAAAATTGAACGAGATTTAAAAGAATTTTTAATGAATTATCCAGGAACCAGAACCATAGGACCAAATTGTATGGGATTGTATTGCCCACGCGGAAGAATAGCGTATTATTCCTCCTTTCCAGTTGAAAGTGGGAATATTAGCTTAATCTTCCAATCGGGAGATTTGCATTCCAAAATGATTAAATTTAGTTCTCGAAGGTACAACCTAAGATTTTCAAAAGGAGTAAGCATAGGTAATTGCATTGATATACAAGTTTCTGAACTTCTACAATATTTCAACGACGACGACGAGACTGATTTGGTTTGTGTTTACTTCGAAGGTTTATCCACTTTGCACAAAAATGAAGGGAAAAGGTTACTAAAAGCATTTAAAGATACAAAAAAACCGATACTTTTTATGAGAGGGGGCAGAACTAAACGAGGCCAGACAGCAGTTTTAACCCATACCGGCTCAATGGCGTCTAGAAGCAAAATCTGGGACGCAATTTTTAACCAAACAACGATTATCGAAATACCACCGTCATTAGATGAGCTGATTGATTACGCTTTCCTTTTTTCAAATTATATAAAAAAGTTTAAAGAATTAGATAAAAAAGTTATCTATCCATCAGGTAAACGCGCTTTAGTTGTTCTATGGTCCGGAGGATTTGGAATATTGGCAACCGATACTTTAACAGAATTAGGCTTAGAATTACCATTGTTCGAAGGAGAAAAGTTAGAAAATTTGAAAAAAATTTACTCCATCAAAATCGGTAGTTTATCCAACCCTTTTGATATGCCATGGGTTACTGCGGATAAAGTATTTCTAGAGGTATGCAAAGTAGCGATAGATGATGACATCGATTTAATTATAGTAGAAACCGACGCTTGGAGTGATTTAAACGATGTTAGGTTTAAGGGTTATTACAACAATTTACTTGGTATAAAAACTAATGCTGAATCCTTAGAAAAAATTTTTATCATTATTCTTCATCAATATCCAAGCGAATCTCGAGCTTTATTCCACGATAAGCTAGTCAAAGATGGATTTTTGGTGTATCCCTCAATAGAAAGTGCTGCAAAATCTTTCCTAAATTTATATAAATATGGTCAGAAAAGGAAACAGTTGTTTGGTAAAATAAATTAATATTCAAGGTAAAAAACTCTTGTAATATTGTTTAAAAAGTTGTATTTTAGTTTGAAAAAAATTTTAGAGAAATTTATCGTATTTAAAATTATTAGTATCCATGATTAGTTTTGTCATCTCTACAAAAATATCTTTAATGTTAACATCGTCTTTCGCAGACGTTTTAAAAAACAGCACTTTTTTGTGTTTCTTTCTAAAATTCTCTATTACTAACTCATCTACTTTCTCAAGGCTACCAGATAAATCACTTTTACAACCAATTAATAATTTCGGGGTGTTTTCTTGCTTTTGCTTAATAAGATGCTCGTACCACCAATTTAAGCCAAGTAAAGTGTTATTAAGGTTGAATAGGCTAAATACCATAAAAATACCGTTTGCTCCATTAATATAATAACTAAACATTTTTTTAAACTGTTCTTGGCCGCCAAAATCCCATATACTCAATCGAACATACGTTTTATCGCCATCTACAACAAGAGGGAGGTCATAAGTGTAAAAATCAATTCCTATAGTGAGTCTTGTGTTTGCGTCGAATGTATCAAAGCATAGTCTTCTTGCTATACATGTTTTTCCCACACCACCTTGACCCAGTAGACATATCTTAAATATATAATAAGGCTGGACTTCTTGTTCTAACATCATTAAACTTTAACCGATAAATAAAGTGTTATAAAAATTAAAGCTTTCTAGAAATAAACATTACAATCGATTTTAAATCTTTATATCGTAAATTAAAAAAAATTTATTTTAGATTTGAAATATGAGCAAATATGAGTGAAAAAAATTTATTTCCAGATTACGAACCAAAAATAACTCCAGATATAATTGAAGATTATTTGAGGGAGCCAAGTAAAGTCTATGACATTCTTGCAGAAGTTGGAGAGTCGGGCTCTGGAAATTTGAAAAGGATTGTAAAATACTTTAAAAAATACATTAAGAAAGCTATTAAAAACCCTGGTGGATCTCGGAAAGGTAACATCGCAATTGGAGCAGATTTTAACCAATACTACCCTTCTGAAGAAGAACTATTAGCTTCCGAATTAGGTAAAATGATAGAAAAAATCGTTAATTCACATTCCAGAGAAGAGTTTGAAAAAGTTAAGGTACAAAAAGGAATCAAATCTCAAAAAATTGAATTTAGCGAAATTTACTTTAGTCACGTTGATGTCATGGGATCGGGAAGGTTCTTTTATGCAGAAAAAAGAGGTTATAAAACTGTCATTAATCTTTAAAAATTGTTAAAAGAAAAAAAAGAATTTTGAAGTATTAAGCTTTCAGGCTTTCAAGAAATCGCTTTAAATTAAGTTAATTGCGATTTTCATATCGCCTTGAGTTACTTTCTTTCGACCAGAGTGTTTAGCGATGCTTAAAGCACAACCAGTTAATTCTTTGGCGTATTCTTCCAAATAATCCATTAATTTATCAACTGCGGCTCTACTTACGATTTCAGCTCCGGCCTTTTTCATTAAAGCCCGTAAAGGACTCCATGCAAATGCTGCCATTTTTTTATTCCTCCACTAATTTTTTAAATTTTTTTTTATAATTTTATGATGGTAATTATATTTAATTTAGGATTACTTATATTTAAATGTGTTGGTTGATCATAGTTTATCCGAGTGATTTTATCTTCCAATTTTGGTCGACAAAAAGAATTATTGTTGATAAGAAAAAAAATAATTAATAGCAAAATCGGATCATAAGATATGATCAAAAATTGAGTTCGAATGATGAGGTTTACTTAGTTGAGGAGTTTACTCTAATATTGTTTGATTAAGTTTTATAACGCTAAAACAATAAATTGTTTAGTAATTAAAAGATTTTAGGCAATAAGATTCAATAATTCATGAGATGAATGTTTACTAGTATTTTAAATGGTTATAAATTTGAAAAAAAATGTTATGGCTATTAAAACTCTGATATTTGAAATAAGTTGAATTTTTAGGAGAAAATATAAATATTTAGGTTTAAATAATTATCTAAAAGGTAATTTGGAATCATTAAAAGATTATTATGGTGAAAGTAGATCCTGATACTAATGACGAGATGGAGTTCGTTAAATATGAAATTAATCGTATATGTAAACTCTTAGACCTCGAAAAACCTGAAATTATCGAATTAAAAAAAGTTAAGTCTTTATCCCTGGTGCCTAAGTTAAGCCGAGATGGGAAAAGAATCGTACTTTATAAGAGAGGGTTTGATAACTACACGTGGCAATTTGGTCAGGTATTTGTCTCTGTGTTAAAAAAAAGGGCTCCAACTTGGATTACGAGGCACCCAACCATTGTTTTAGCAGGCATGGAATTATTATGTATTCCAATAATGTTTGTAAACGCGTTTTATTCTTATTTGGTTTTATTATACAGCTGATAGGAGCCTTGTTGATTATAGCGTTATATAATTACGCGGGATACAAAGCTTGTATAGTGTATAAACCTCGAATTCAAATAGTTAATAAAGCAATGGTTCAGATTGGTGCTTGGTCAGAGATTGAAGCTAATCTTGAAGGAACAAATTATATTATTTCCGAAGGAATAGTTTGTACAAGTTTATTCTTAATTTTTATTATTTTGCTACCAGTACTATTGTAAATTTTTTTCAATAGAATATATTTTAATTTCTGTCTATAATTCTATATAGTATATTTTTAAAATAGAGTTGTTTGAAAAATGGGATTCGAATACAAAAAACTCTCTCTGAAAACAAGGACTTTTTACGGCCTAGAGTCGTTCGGGATTAATTTAACAACGGGGCTATTTGGGGCGTGGACGTTAATATTTTACATCAAAATGATCGGTTTAGACCCTTTGTTATGGGCTTTTTCTTGGCTTGTCTATTTGATATGGAACGCCGTTAACGACCCGCTTTTTGGACTGTTGTCCGATAGAACTCACACTAAATATGGAAGGAGAGTCCCGTATTTAATGGTTGGTGGTCCGTTGTTATCGTTAAGTTTCATTTTACTATATGCTACTCCCGTGATTAGCGAACAATGGGTGTACTTCACCTGGTTATTAACGACCTTAATTATTTACGATAGTTTCTTCACGATAATTGGTTTGAACTTTAATTCGCTTATGGCAGAACTAACTATTGACCCAGAAGAGCGTGCTAAATTGAATTTATTTGCGGGCGTTGGTTCTGGTTTTGGGATTTCCATTACATACCTTCTTCCTATATTTTTTATTGATTTAGATGCCGTTCCTTTTTCTCAAAATTTACCAGCGTTCTATTACATCGTATTGATTCTTGCTATATTTGGGGCGATATTTTTAGCATTTACAGCATTTGGTATTAAAGAGCGTCCTGAATTTTTACCAGAAAAATCAGAGAAACTAAGTATATGGTATTGTACTAAAAAGACGCTTAAAAATAAGGCATTTTTAACTTTTGTGATATTTAATTTCATGATGACTTACGTAGTATTTGCGATTCAATCGAATTTGCCGTTCTATATGGCTGACGTGTTGGGGGTGTCAAGCGACAACATACTTGGTTCGACCCCTTTACTAATGTTTATCATATTTTCTATTTTTGGATACCCTGTAGGTTTATATCTAAACAAAAAGAAAGGAAATAAAAGAGCGTTATTTTTTCTTTCGATAATCGTAGTGCTTGGTTTTATATTAGTTACCTTTTCGAACGACGCACTTTTCGCTAATATTTCTTTTATGATAATTGGATTTGGCTATTCAGGTCAAACTTTGTTGGTTTTCACATTAATGGCCGACATTATTGATAAAGACGAATTAGACACGGGACAGAGAAGAGAAGGCGCGTTTTTTGGGATTAATGCACTTGTTACTAAACCAGCCCAATCAGTTTCCGCAATGATTTCAGGATTTATATTCGCTTTTACTAATTTTAATCAAAATTTAAGTATAGGTGAAAATCAGCCAACAAGCGCTGTTTTTGGAATAAAGCTATTGATTGGGCTAATTTCGGCTATTTTTATTGTAGTTGGATTAATTTCGTTATGGTATTATCCACTTGATGGTGCTAGTAAGGAATATAAAGAGATGAAACAACAAGTAAGTATTTTACATATAGAGAAAATTGATCACTTAAAAGAAAAGTTATCTAGTTCAAAGAATAACAAATAATTAAATTATTAATGTTGAATTTTTAGATTTATGGTTTTAATAAAACGCCCCTATAACAAACTTTCTTATGTTCCATTCTATGTAGTTCAAATTAACGATGAATTTTGGTCAAAAAGGCAAAAGATCAATAGAGATGTATCAATTCACTTACAACATGAAAAACTAGAGCAAGATCACCACATTGACAATTTTAGAGTTGCTGGAGGTGTTAAAAAAGGAGTTCAAATAGGTGAGTTTTACTATGATTCAGATTTATATAAATGGTTGGAGGCAACGAGTTATATTTTACACACACACAGCGATGCCGACTTGGAATTAAAGGCGAATGAAATCGTTGATCTAATAAACAAAAGTCAAATTGAAGACGGGTACATCAACACTTTCTATTCGGCGAGATTTCTTCAAGAGAGATTCACAAATCTTTATATTATGCACGAGCTTTATTGTGCGGGTCATTTAATTCAAGCTGCGGTAGCCCATAATATTGCAACAGGAAAAGAAACACTCTTAAATCTAGCTATTAAATTTGCTGATATGCTAGTAAAAACCTTTTTAGGAGGAAAAAGGAAAGGGGTTCCAGGGCACGAAGAAATCGAATTAGCTCTAATTGAATTGTATAGATTAACAAATAAATCTAGTTACTTGGAACTCGCTAAAGATTTTATTAATCGAAGAGGCAACATATCCAAATTTAAAACATATGTTCTAAACCAATATCTAAATATGGGATATATTACAAATTTAGCTAAGAAAAAAAATCTAGAATTCGAAAAAGAAGTTAAAGGAAAAGATATTTCGAGTATACAAAAGAGCGAAGTTGCCGAATTTATATCAGGACTTACCATAAAGCATCTTATACGATTTATCCGCGAAAATTTAAACGGTAATTTCATTCAAACCAACAAACCAGTGAGGGACATATTTGAACCTGTTGGACATGCCGTAAGAGCGATGTATCTTTATTGTGGTATGGCAGACCTCTACTCTGAGACTGGTGAAGACGCTCTATTGAAATCTCTCAGAAGAATTTGGTTGAAAATGTATAAGGCAAGAATGTACATTACAGGAGGAATTGGTTCAGAAAGAAGTACCGAAGGTTTTGGAAAAGATTTTGCCTTAGGAAATATAGATTCCTATTCTGAAACATGTGCAGCCATTGGAAACATGATGTGGAATTGGAGGATGCTTCAAATTACGGGTAATTGTAAATATACAGATTTAATCGAGAAACTGTTATATAACGCGATGCTAGTTGGGCAATCTATAGATGGTAAAAAATACACATACATCAACCCTTTAATTTCGCATGGTAAAGATGAAAGGAAAGAATGGTTTCTTTGCGCGTGCTGCCCCCCTAATTTTGCTCGGACAATTGCCTCTTTAGGGCAATATATTTATAGTAAATCAGAAAAAGGCATTTGGGTTCATCAATACATTGGTAATACGACGAATATTAATTTCCAGTCAAACTTAATTAAAATCAGCCAAAAAAGTCATTTTCCGTGGAAAGGGAATGTAGAAATTCACATTAATTTAAGTAAAAGTCAAAAATTTTCGATATTACTTAGAATTCCAAATTGGAGCATCGACGCCGAGCTAAAAATTAATGGTAAAAAACACTTTGATGGGTTCTCTAAAGGGAAATACGTGGAGATAATAAGAAATTGGTTAGATAACGATATTATCTTGCTTACTTTTAAAATGAAACCAATTTTAATTGAAAGCGACCCAAGAATCAAGGATAATAGAGGTCGAGCAGTATTTTCTTATGGTCCTTTAATTTATTGTCTAGAACAGAAAGATAATAAAAAGTTCGATATCTTTAAGACTATTATCTCAAAAGATCAAGAATTTATTGTTAAATATAAACCAGAACTGTTAGGGGGAATTAGTATCATTACTGGAAAAAATTCAAACAACGAGATATTCACAGCAATACCCTATTTTGCGTGGAATAATAGGGGACCAGATAAGATGCAAATTTGGCACAAATCAATTTAATACACATCATTCCTGAAAAATTATAGTTTAAATAAGTAATTCTAGATGTATATCTTCTGGCTCTAATTTAAATAATTCTGGATTAATTTCTGATGCTAATTTACATCCTAAACCCAAATAAAAATCGATAGTGTGCTTAGAAGGAGTTGCTGAAATGTAAAGTTTTTTAGCACCCATATTCCTTGCTCTTTTTATCACTAAATTCATTAAATTTGTCCCTAGACCTTTATCTCTATAATTATGTTCAACATGTAAGAAAACCACTTGTAGTTGATCGTTATTACTACCTATAAATTTAGTTTCTAGAGCAATAATTCCGATTAATTTATGACTTATGAATGCTCCATAGAAAATTCCACCTTGATCATAAAGATCATAAAGATCCCTAATAATATGTTCTAATTCTTCAAGATTCCAATTTTTTACATCATAATATTCATCTTCTAAAACTAACTTACCATTTCGGTAATAAAAAATCTGTTCGACAATTTCACTTCTATCTAATTCTCTAATTTCTTTAATCTCTTCCCTTTTAATATCTCTAATTCTCAAAATTAATAATGTATTTTATCATTCAAAAAAACTTCGACTATTAAATGTAATAATTTACATGTAACTTTTATAAAAAAATAAATAAGCAAGCTCAATCATTTAGTTTATACCTTTCAAAAAGAGTAGTTGTTATAACATCAAACGCTTTCTCAACATTTTGCCCTGTTTTGGAGGATAATTCTATAAATGACGATAAATTATACTTTTTGGCCGCTAATATCCCTTCTTCCCTTGGAACTGCTCTAAATTCCTCTAAATCAACCTTCGAACCAATTAACATAATGGGTATATCTCCTGCATGTTCTCGAATGATCTGAGTCCAGTCTGGCAAGTGATCTAACGAAAGGCGATTAGTTATGTCGTATAAAAAGAATGCTGCATTTGCACCCTTACAGTATTGATGGAGTAGAAACCTAAACCGTTCCTCGCCACCAAAATCCCATATTTGTAGTTTAACCTTTTTTCCTTTGTGGTTGGTAGTTTTGGAATAAAAATCTACCCCTATCGTAAGTTTGAGATCGGAGAGGAAAAAGCCCGAAATATATCTGATAGTGAGTGATGTTTTGCCAACAGCTGCATCACCTAACATCATTATCTTCCAAGTATAATCATAGTCCGTCAATTTCCTTAACCCGTATAAGCGACTTGTAATTATTTTTTATTTTTTATTTAATAGACCATTAAATTTAATTAATATTGTTTTCGATTGAACTAATTATATTTATCTTTGTAAGATTTTTTAAATGTATGTTTTTTATTTATTTTTCAATACTTTTAAACCTTTTATCGCAATTATACTTAAAACTTAAAATATTAGAATTAGTATGTTAAACAAAGAATGAGCTATAGAGCTCGGGAGTAAAGAATTCTTAAAAAATATGAAAGTTAGAGCTAATAAAGCTCCAAGCGTGAAGAAATAACCGAAAAAAGTAATAATTGTTGATACTGGGACGAGGAAAGGAGGAACATGATAAATTACGAAGATAGATGTGGATAATATAACTGAATAAATTAGCTTCATTTTCTTCTGGCTTTTTTTTATAATAAAACCTCTGAAAAAGCCTTCTTCACACGGACCAACAATAATTATTTGAATCGTTATAATAATTATCAATTGAGTAATTGTGGGATTATAAGGCTCTGTTGTGATCGCATTTCCTACCCCTTGCTCAACAAATTGCGTTCCAAAAAAAATTTGTACAATAAAATTAGTAAAATTGAATAACACAAAACTACTAAAGAAAAAAAGTATGGTTCCAATTAGTAATCCAAGGAATACTTTTAGGGTAAAATTTTTTAAGCTATAAGTTTTTAGTTGAAAGCCCATTTCTTTAAATTCTTCGATAATCGGTCTTTTTTCTATTTTTGAAGCAATTAAAGCAGGTATAAGGATTAAGAAAATCTCGAAAAACATAATAGCGATTAGTAACGATGGATCTCTTCCTAAATTAATAGCCATTTTTATTAAAGAGTTCTAATGATTCGAATTGGAAAAAAATTATAAAATTTAATCTCTCATCGTTATTAATATTAACTCTCTTCATTATAAATTTAGATGACTATTAGAGATAATTTTTCAAAGCCAAATATTACCAAATCCAATCAACATATCAAAAATACCACTCGTTCTAATGAATCAGGTTTGACTAAAGAACAATTATTATTGATAGACTTAAAACTAATCGCTCAAGAATACTTAGAAATTGAACATTTAAAAAATATATTTACTAAAAGTTTACTCGATAATCGTGAGAATTTAGATTTTTCAGAATTTATAAAATACCCTAATTACAATATTAAAGAAAATTTAGTTAAAAAACAAGTATCACCCTCAAATATAAGAGGTTTAAATGTTGTTAGCGTTGATGGAAGTTCAGTTGTAAAAAAATTCATGAACGTAGATTTTTCCTTTTTGAAAGCTATAGCTGTGAATTATTATTTCTACAAAAATCACACTTCTAAAATAGATTATTTTCCAGACATCACAGGGTTTAATAATTACATGGTACAAGCAAATTACATAAACCGTGAAGAGAATGCTGTGGAAACTAAGATTTCTATGGATATGACCTTTATGGAAATTAAACTCTTAAATGAGTTAATTGAAAAAAATAACTCAATAGATTTGATCATTATAGATGGTTCAATCGTTATTATGCCTATAAATTTAATCTTTTCCAAAGATCGTGAGATTTCTATAAAATACGATAAATTATTAAAAGAATATCAAAAATTATACTCTAATTGTATTGAAAAGGGAATAATTTTAATAGGCTCAATAAAAGATACGCGAACCTCAGCACTAACCCATCTAATAAGGAATTCCATTCAGATGTTAAAGCCAAGCACTACGAAATTAACAGATTTTATAAAAATTAATTATCGCCAAATAATAGATTATTTTTCCGATTTAGATTTATTCAATAGAGTTTTAAAGAAATCAGAAAGAAGCTGTATCTTCAATTGTAAAAAGGAACTTGACAAAATTAGGGATACCGGTATAAAGAAAGAAATACCGTATTATTTTCCCTTAAGTTTTTATGCGTTTTACCTTAAAACTACGCTTCATGATACTCCATGTAGAATTGAGTTTTTTATGAACGAGAAACACTCTTTAAAAGATGCTTCAGAAAAAGCTGATTTGATATCGTCTATTCTCTTGCCTGTTTCTAGCTTAAATGAATACTATGGCCTACCTATTCCTCAAATTGAAGCTCATAGAAGAGCTGTTTTTAAACCCGCCGAGGTTAATTTATTATTTAATAATTTATCAAGAACTTTAAATAGCTATGGAGTCTCGTTATTAGAAAAACGTAGAACTAGAAGGCCATTTTAATCATGTCTTTTTTCCAAACGATTCAAAATAATATCTTCGAAAAAGACATGCTTCTTTTTTAAAATTGTGTTCTTAAAACCTTGTATATTTAAATTATCGTTCAATTTTTTTAAATTGGTTATGCTTGAACTGATATAATAAATGTAAAACTTTTGATTTGGATCAATAAAAGGTTTGACATTTCGAATAAATTCAAGGAATACCTCAAAGCCCTCTTTTCCACCATTCCAACTATAGTCGATGTTTTTCTTATCCCCACCTTCATTATTAAACTTAAAAGAAGGCAAGTAGGGTGGATTAAAAATTAAAATGTTAAACGAGTTCTTAAGAATAGAAGGAAATGTTTTAAACAGATCCGACTGGATAAATTCTATTTTATTTTCTAAATTATTAGCGTTGTCGTTTGAAATTGCGCATTTAATAGCATTTTCAAGTATATCTGAACCGTAAATTTGAGGTGAAAATTTTGGAACAATCATTTTAATTAACTGTAAAAATATAGCAATTATTCCAGTACCAGTGCCCATATCCAAGATGTTTCTAATTTTAGCTAATTCAAACCCATCAAAATAATTATCATCGATATTTTCTCTAAAATAATCAATAATTAAGTAGCTATCTTCAGAAGGAGAATAAACATCGTCAAAATTGTTATTGATCCTTGGTTCAGGAAAAGAGTATATTGTTCTCACCATCTAAATTGAAAGGTTTTCATATATTAATTCAAATATTAACTTGCTTATTTTCACGAGTTCGTCTACTTTAAATTTTGTTACTTTTTCGTTATTTATATTTTTATTTTTTAAATACTGAAGAATTTTAGGTTTTGGAAAACTTATTACCTTCTCATTCTTTAGAAACAAATTTATTGCATTTACAATGTTTTTATTCTTGTAAGGCATTATTCCAGCGATAAACCTTAAAAAGAACGCCTTATTCTTGTCAGATAATAAAAATGGGTTAACATTTTCTCTAGGTTTAACAATTATTAAAGATAAATCAATCCTTGGGGCTGGAAAAAACTTAAATCGAGAGATATCGTATTTTTTTACAGGTATCATGAAAGCGTTGAAACTAACCGTTATTCGTGAGAAAGTCTTGTATTTATTTTGTATAAATATTCTTTCTGCAATATTATTTTCAATGACTAAAATTCCTCGAGGAGGTTTTTCTTTATAAAAAACTTTTTCAAAAATAGGTCCAGTAATGGAATAAGGGATGTTTGAGACTATGATATTATGCGGGGGAATATTTGCTTTTAATATATCTTCATTTAAGACCTCAATATTTTCAATGTGAGAGAATTTTTGTTTAAGATATTGAAATAATTTAAAATCAATTTCATAAGCGTAGACTTTTTTAGAAAACTTCAATAGTTCTTCTGTTAGTATGCCTAAACCCGGGCCAATCTCTAATATTACTTCGTCTTCTGAAATTTGCGATTCTAATATTATTTTTTTTACAATAGTTTTGTCAATGAGAAAGTTCTGGCCTAGTCTTTTGTTAGGTATTATTCCTAATTCACTTAAAATAAGTTGAGTTTCTCTTTTATTCATGTTATTCATTCGTATTTACGCGTCTTCGAGAATAAATAATATTTTATTCCCTCACGTTGCAATTCTTTGATTATTCTTTGAGCGAGCTGCTTTGTGGGGTGAGATAAACTTGTCCGGTCAGTTATATCTTGAAAAGTTGTAAATTTTTGCCTATTTCTTGCTTCTATTAATTCCCACATATGCTTTTGGCCAACGCCAGGTAATAACTTAAGAGAGTGCATTCTTGGTGTTATTGATGTAGAGTTATTAAAGAAATTTAGGAATTCTTCTTCGTAATTTAATATTTCTTTTTCAAGAATAGGTTGAATTAGAGCTTTTGAAGTGTTTGTTAAATCTTTATAATCAATTTTTTTTAAAACTTCTTTAAGTTTGTTCTGTATCAAAAACTCTTCATATGTATTTTTTTCTTGAATTTTAATCTCAGAATCTCTATTACATTTAACTTCATAAAGGACAAAGTCCGGAAAAGTAAGAACTTGAGCAATTGGTGTTTTGGACCAACTAGGTTTATCTTCTTCTGGATGACCGTGCAATAATATATCTAGTATTACTAGTTCTCGAAATTTTTTGATAAATTGTTTCTTTTTCCCTAGTTCTCTTTTTTGATACTTGGGTCTGTGAGGAGGCCTTCTGTATCGATCTATATTCCTTTCCATACCTACCAATTTTCTTATTGTTTACTTTCCCGATATGCATAATTATTTAAATTTTGAAAATTTCCTTTTTTAATAAGGATTACTCAATAAAAATTAAAACAATAAGAATTTATAAATTCTTCGTTGTTTAACTCAATTTTTAAAAGATATATAGTTAGAATCCGTTTAAGAAGTTTTGAGTTCTTCTATTTGAGCGAGAAGTTCTTTTAATTGCGCCTCATTCAATGTTTTTCCAATAAAACTTTTCTCTAAGATCATTCTAAGCTCTTGGATAGTATGAGGATCAATGTTTACGATGTTTATTGCGTAAATTTCTTCGATTTCATATTTGTCTATTAAAAATTTTTGAATTTTAATCGCATCTTTCTCGCTCATTTTAGCGTATTTATTTACATAATTATATGTAATTTCTTGAAAATGAGTAAGTCCCTCTTCAGGGTCAATTTTTTCTTTTCTTTCCTTAACTTTTTCCATCATTTTTTTTACTTCGGGTATGGAAATAGTTTTTTCACTTATTTTACGTCCAGACATACAAATCACTGATTTTTTAGCTAATATTATAAATTATTTTGCAGTTCCCCTATTAGTTCGTAAATGTTCCTTTCCAATTAATAGCATTTTCTTAGAATTTCCTAATTTAACCTCAACTTCGTAGCAGCGCCCTCTTGTACCTATAACCGTGCCAGTTAACCCATGATATCTCCTGTGGGGGAATCCTCTTTTATGTTGCGATGGGTCGGTTATAACATCCACTTTATCGTTGATTTCATAATCGATTAAGTATTTTTCTATAGAACCCAAACCTCTATCTCGTACATTTTTCCTATGTTTTTGACGCGATTTATTCCTATAACCTTTATGCAAAGTCAAATTGCTTCCCTTCTCTAAATTGAATTATTTTTTATTAAAAAGTCAAGTAATTTAGACAAAATATGAAACATAATTTATTTATTTTTTGATTTAACAACTTTAACAAGTTAACTAACATATTTTTAGAACATCTAATTTCTTGCAAACAATGGAAAAACCAAATATTTCCGTAAATGATGGCGTTGTTCGTCCATTGTCGCCACTTATGAGTTCTTTAATGTAAGTTCCTCCCTGAGTTTCAATAAGAAATTCAAATGTGCCCGGTTTAATGAATTTTCCTTCCAAGAGATAGATTTTTTTTTCTCTAATTTTATCTGCACGACGATGAGACACTCTAACAGGTGTTCTTTGATGTATTTTTTTGTTTTCAAGCGTATCTTTTAATTTTTTTAATAAATTCCCAAAGTTATCTTTTGTTACTTTCTCATTAGAATAAGTCAAGGCTCTATAGACCTTTCTGGTGTTTTCAGCGTCTAACTTTAGAGTTTTAACTTGTTCTTTATAGCTATACTTTAACTCGTTAATTCTAACTTTTCTTTTGTTTCTTTTGTTAACTTTTTTTTGTATTCTATCTAGCTCTAAAAATCTTATTTTCGGTTTTATTAGTTCTAAAATGAAGGGTCTGCCTTCCCCTAACATCTTCACATCAATGTCTTCTCTCCCGGCTCCGTGGAACTTTGAACCTTCTGCTTTTGCTTCATTAACGAACTCTGGGCTAATTTTTTCTTCTATACTAGTTTGATATTGCTTTCCAGAAAAATTGCACTCTTCACATCCTTTTCCTCTACATTTCCTACAATCCCAATGTGTTTGTGGAATCCCTCTAACAAACTTATTATATCGTCCATAGATAAAAATTGATCTTATAAGCAAATTTATTTCAAACGAGTCAAGTTTTAACGAGTAAACAACCGTTATATCGGGCTTGGCAAATTCTACGGGTTTTTCTATAATTATTGATAAACATTTTCCAACTTCTCGGTTAAAATGACTTTTAAACGACTCAGAATCTAGTAAAGTGAATTGAGCTTTAAAGTTATCTTCTCTGTTGACAATTTGAGAGTTAACGGTAGTTCCTACAAGAATGTTTTTGAACTCAATATTTTGGAGTTTTTCTTCTGCTTTTTTGGCATATTTATGGATATGGAAAAAAATATCTTCACATAAATAACATTTTTCAAGCATACTAACCTTGTTATATTCAAAACCTTCTTTCTTCAAAACACTTTGAGCGGGCAAGTATAATGCTTTTTCTGCTAGCGTTCTTAAATTAACGATAGCACTCTCTTGGTCTTCGTCTCGGGCTAAATATGTTCTGTGATTTTCCATAGTAATTGCCAGCAAGAGAGATATACCTCTATCGTAATTGGTTGTATCAGTCCCTAACAAGGAGAACATTCTACCTAAACAATGTGGGCAAATATAATATTCTTGGTAAATCTCTAAAACTTTGTCAAAAATATCCATACTCTAGTAAAATAATTGAGTATCACTTTTGTTTTTAATGATCTTGCTCAACAACTAAAATAACTATTAAAAAAATTAAATAAAAAATATGATTTTATTATAGAATTATATTGCTCTGACTTTTTAATTAGAATGTTATTTATGAATTTTATATACATTAAAATAGAGGGTTAATTTAATTTAATTTAATTATTAATTAAAAAAATACAAATTAAGAAACTTAAATAAATAAGTAG
>Ga0209986_10000866_pt1 | contig 29730 bp, 18 predicted proteins | sample BlataG_FD_183168 | JGI IMG/M metagenome (GOLD analysis project Ga0209986, IMG submission 183168) | Deep subsurface microbial communities from Black Sea to uncover new lineages of life (NeLLi) - Black_00105 metaG (SPAdes) (version 2) | ecosystem: Environmental > Aquatic > Marine > Oceanic >...
GGCTGCACCTGGTTGTCGATAAAGTGCAGGGCCGCTTCCTGGGCTTTTTGAAATCCTTTTGAATTATTATTTACAAGATCGAAGAAGAGGAAGAACTTCCGGTTCATGACGTCATCCGGTTTGCTTTCCTGTGCAAAATCTTTTTTCTCTGGAGGAGATACGACTTCAGGTTCAGAGGGAAAAAGAATATGTCTTTCGAACTCCGTTATATTCTGGCGCTTTCTGTTGTCATATACTATAAATTCATCGGGTTTAAGGTCGGTGATCGGATTCCCGGCGTCGTCCATAACATAGACCTGGATAAGCTTCAGGATGACCGTGACCTCATGTCTGAGTTCCTGGGCTATCAGTAACACTACTGCAAAAAACATACAGAATAGTAAAGCTGCATACTTCCGCATAGACTATGCTCCCTCCTCTCGTGTTATATTTTCGTAGAACATATTCCAACTAGCCGCTAAATTTATTGATTATTTAGCCTGTTAATTCATTTTTTCAAAATTAATTTAACATCAGTTTCAACGGTAAAAAATTTATAATCTTTGTATACAACTTGCGTTTCTGAATGAACGATTTTTTTTCCTTTTTTTTTGATATAGGCTTCCTCAATAAAATAACGGCTGGGAAATCTTATTCCATTCTTCTCAAAACCAAATTCTGTTATGTGTGTGATCCGGGGTTCCGCCTTGTATCTTCTGGCCATGTCTTTGATGACCGCAGAATGTGCCATTCTGTCCTGATTCCATTCGATCTTTAAGATACTGAGGTCATCTTCTTTAACCCAGATTTTCCCCCAGAGTATCTGCTCACGGAACCCAGGCAAGGGAGTAGCTTCAATGACTAGAGTTCTTTCTCCATCAAAGAACTCATCCCCGATCATTTTATAATCAAAAAATTGCTGTCTTTCTTCAGAAAGAAGATTGACCGGACCGAATAAAACATTTTTGTATTGAAACATTGAGGTCTTCAGTTGTGTTATTTCTTCTTTTTTCTTAACGCCATCCTCTTCCAGCAGTATTCTTTTTTCGATTTTTCGATCGTCTTTACGGATAAACTGATAATCATGGAGATATTTATGTTTACGTACGAGCCCTTTTTCTTGGAACCTGCTTCCCCTCCCAAACCTAACAGCGACCTGAACGACGTCAATATATTTCTCTGAAACTTCCTCCATACACACAAAATCCAGGGCCACCCGGGCTAATCTCTGGCAATATTCTCTTGATCTTTTTAAAATTTGCATCATCTTTATCTGCTCAGTTTGTGCTGACACATTCTGAGCAAAAATCGACGGGGAAAAGGAAATCAAGGCAAATGCCAAAAATATTAAGAGACATGACAAAGGAAAAAACATCAATAAGAAAAATATTGTTTTTTTATTTCTCCTCTTCATGGTTTTACGCCCCTCTATGAATCCCTGACCACAATGTGAGGGATAAGAAATTCCTTTTTGCGATTGATGACTAAATCTGAGTCTTTGCCTCGATTTCCCATCCAGCCATCGTAAATAATTATAAATCTCGACGCAATAAGATGTCAAGGACGGGTTGAGAACGCGGGGATGTGATGGAATCGGCCCTCCTTTTCCTCGTTTGCTCGACAGATCATGCCTTGAAGATGAGATAGGACTATTTCCTTCTCGAAGAAGAGTCGGAATATCTTAAGAATGATGGAGTTCCATTTATTTCACCTTCCGGACTCCAATTAGCATCATAGGTGTTTCGTAGGATTCTATATCGATGGTTCCTTTGGCGCTCAATTCGATATTTGCTGCTTTGTAAAATTTTCCTGTTACTTTCCAGTTATTGTCTATTTCCAATTCTACAGCCATATAAAGATACTTTCCTGATATCCTTATACTAGTACCCACGTCCCAGCTCTGTCTTTCGGCAAAAACTAAGATCTTTCTCCCATTTTCAGTTTTCCTGGATTGGGCGGCATTGATGTAGACGTTCAGACCGCGAGCGCCTTTAATACGGATGACTCCCTTGTTTGCTTTGTGGAAAGCTTTTAAAAACTCAGCAGTACCGCTTTTATAGAGGATCTGCTGAAACTGTCTGACTTCATCTACAGTTGTGTAATCTTCAATAGAGATAGTTATATTGATCATCTTGTCCTGGGTCGGGCCGCCTACGGTGATGAGCCTCGCCCGGAATTCCTCTTCAGCTGAGAGCGGAATTGTCAAAGCCAGGAATATTCCTATCATTAAACAGAAAAAAAAGGTTCTGACAAAAGGCTTTTTCATGACTCTCTCCTTTTTTATTTTTTTTTGCTGTTAAATTTTATTCCTTTTTATTGATAGGTGTCAATTTAAAACGCTCATTTGTAAGCATGCTTACAATAGTGCAAATTTTTTGAATAAGTTCAAAATTTTGGATATTATCCAAATTTATGGATTACAATCTCCTCAGCCCAATATAATTATAGTTTTATAATATTGATAATAAATGAATTAATCTTTAGCTGGTAATCATAAAAATTGGCACAGTTTTTGCATATAATAAAAAAGGAAGATTTTTTTGTCAGAATTCTCTTGACTTTATTATACCTCGATGGAACAATTAACTCACTATCAACACCCTGAAAAAGTAAATAAGCGTTGCATTTTATAGAAGGGTTATTCATTACTACAAATTCTTTGCAAAGGAGGTGGGAATAAGAGAAAAATAAAATTTTAAAGGATACTGTATGGAGTGAAAGGAATAATCTTTTACTCCATGGGCAAAGATGTTTTTTCGCTCAGTTTTGGAGTTAATATAACACCACAAAACTTGAACGAGAAAAACATCTAATCACTTTCATCCCCCTAACGTTGATAAAGGGGGAAAAAGGGGAAAAAAGAAAAAATGAGCAAATTAAGAGTTTTTATTTTTACTTTACTTGCTGTTTTACTGATCTGGGGATCGGCGATAGCTCAGGCACCTACCGGAAAAGTCATTGGCAAAGTAACAGATGACGAACAAACTCCCCTTCCTGGAGTAACAGTAGAAGCGGACAGCCCGAAGCTGCTCGGTAAGTCGTCTGCTACAACCGATGAAAACGGAGTATTTCGTTTGTTTTCACTGCCATCTGGAACATACACCATCACCTTTTCACTTCCGGGATTCCAGACTATTATCAGGAAGGATATTTACCTTCAAATCGAGCAAACAATAACAGTAAATATTAGCATGCAGATGGGCGTAGTGGAGGAAGAAATCACAGTGGAAGGACAGAGTCCTGTTATCGACGTTAAAAGCACCGTCAAAGGCAAAACTATTACAAGAGATCTCTTCCAGAGCCTGCCCAGGGGCAGAGACTTTACCGGGCTGATCAGCATCATTCCCGGCACCCATTACGAAAGCAATACCGGCGGTCTTTCGGTTGACGGCGCTACCGGCTCTGAAAACATGTGGTACGTAGACGGCACCGACACTACAGACATGCACGTCGGGCTGCAAGACCAGAACATCGTGTTTGAGCTGGTCGATGAAGTCCAGGTCAAATCCTCCGGTTATCCGGCTGAGTTCGGCGGCTCGATGGGAGGTGTTATTAACGTCATAACCCGTTCGGGCGGAAACGCATTCCACGGCGACATCATAGGTTTTTACGACGACCACAGCAAATTGATGTACGGGAAATCCCGGGACTATCTGCGCATCGATCCATTCGACGACAACGCAGCTGAACTAGTTAACGATGACGACCTATACTGGGGAGGCGGTAAGGACCGGGATCCCTATTACCGCATGGAAGGTATCTTCCAGCTCGGTGGCTACATCTTAAAAGACAGGCTCTGGTTCTTTGGTTCATTTAATCCTGTCTACCGGCAACAGAAGGCCCCGAGATACTTCTTGGATGACCCCGCCTACGTGGATAAAAGTCCAGAATATGACTTTTATGAGAAACAATGGAACTGGAACGGTCAGTTCAAGCTGACTGCTCAGCCATTAGCAGGAATGCGTGTTTCTGCCAGCTTTGTTAATAACTTCTACAAATTCAGGGGCGATATTCCTGACATAGATGGTACGAGCGCCATGGACTACGAATGGGGCAAATATGGATTCGATTATCCCAACATGAGCGGCAACCTCAACATAGACTACACTATAGGCAACAACATGCTGATCAACCTCCGCGGCGGTTATTTCCGCACAAATCAGACAAATCAGCAAATCGTCGGGCCGGAATCATTTTATCGATTCCAGTACTCCAACGACATTTACGCTGCAGATTATGCTGCACAGGGTTTGTCCTCCGACTTGATCCATTTCAGAGGCTGGATGAATTGGCCGGGCAGCGACTATGAAGTCAAAAAAAGTATTAGAGAACGCATCGTTGGCAACTTTGACTTAACTTATTATACATACCTTGCCGGCGAGCACGCCTTTAAGTTCGGTGTTCAGTACATCCGGCTCCATGAAAATGAGGACTATACGCTTCCACATCCCAGGGTTTATATTTACTGGGATTCTGCATACTATGGCCTGGCTACCGGATTACCGGTCGATGGTACATACGGCTACTATCAGATCCGCGGAAGCTATAACTCTCCCTACGGCTGGTTCTGGGACATCCACAGCGACAACTGGGCGATATACCTACAGGACAGCTGGACGATCGGAGACAAACTGACCATACAAGCCGGTCTGAGGACCGAAAGTGAGTACATCCCCTCTTTCAGCGACATTCCTGAATTTGCGGACATGAAGCCTATCAAATTCGACTTCAACGACAAACTCGCTCCACGTCTCGGCGCCATATACGATGTTTTCGGTAATTCCAGCCTGAAAGTCTTCGCCAACTTCGCCATTTACTACGATGTCATGAAGCTATACATGGCAGAAGGTGCCTACGGCGGATTCAAATGGATCAGCGACTACTATGAACTCAACGATCTGGACTGGACCAAGATCGCTGCCAGCGGTGAAATCGATGACCAGGCGAGCCAGTCGGGCGACGGCGCAAACACATACGTGGGTACAATGAACTGGCGTATTCCCTCCTGGGACACTACCGATCCCGGTATGAAACCGGTGGCTCAGCGGGAAATCACTTTCGGTTTTGAGCAGAAATTGACTGAAGAAATCGCTCTGTCTTGCCGCGTTGTCCAGAAGCACCTTATCCGGACTATCGAAGACGTAGGAGTTCTGACGCTAGCGGGTGAACAATATTACAACGGAAATCCGGGTTTTGGCTGGACTCTGCCCACTACTGAGGGCGGACAGTTTGATCCCCAATTCTGGCCGTGCCCCAAAGCTAAGAGAGAGTATTGGGGTGTTAACGTTGCGCTTGACAAACGTTTCAGCAACAACTGGCAGGGTGGTATCAACTATACCTGGAGCCGGGTGGCAGGCAACTACTCCGGCCTATCCAGTTCCGACGAAGGGGGGCGCAACTCTCCTAACGTTGAACGTAACTATGACCTCTGGTTCCTGTCCTATGACTTGCAGGGAAATGTACTTTCCGGACCTTTACAGCACGACAGAACCCACTATTTTAAGCTTTACGGCTCCTATGCCTTCCCGTTTGGACTGACTGTGGGTCTCGTTGGCTACGGCCGCAGCGGTCTTCCGTTGACTACTAACGTTAGCGTTAACAATGTTGGCATTTATCCCAATAACCGCGCCGACATCGGACGCCTGCCATTCACCTTCTGGTCCGACCTCTATATGGAATACAACCTTAAAATCGCAGGGAAGTACAACATGCAGATCAACCTAAACATCTACAACGTCACCAACACATCGACGTGGCAGGCACAGGATACGTCCCCGAACAGATCCACCATTGGAGTGACCGATGCTGAAATTTTATCCAAGACTTACGACTGGGAGGCGGAATTAGCCACAGGCAATTACAATGACGATCCCAGATTTGGTGAATTCACATCGAAATTCGGAAGATGGTCAGCCCGTCTCGGTTTGAGATTCTCTTTCTGACGTGATTGCTGAAGCAGGATAAGTTACACCAGAGACAGACATAAAGACCCGCTCCCCTGTCTCGGGGAGCGGGTCTTTTTTTTTTGTATCTTTTTCCAAAATGGGGCCAGTCCCTTTTTTATTAATAGGGACTGGTCCCATTTTGTGAGAGCGAAGCCTTGAATGGAGCAGGCTTCACCTCGCTGTGGGAAAACCTGTGTGTTTTTGAACTACCTTATCTGAGCCTTTTATCTCTACTTTTTCAAAGCCCTCTGCAAATTGAGAAGTTCCATCCGGGCACTTTTTATCTTGCTTTTTTCCTCTCCTCTCGGGTCTTTCAGGTATAACTCGAGATAGCGGATTGCCTCAGCGATTTCCCCTGTTGCTTTTAAGGCTACAGCAAGGTTTAAATAGGCAGTGGGTGTGGGGTGAAGGCTTATTGCCTGTTTAAGATTTTTTATGGCTTCGTTGTAGTTTCCGGCAACACCGTAAGCAATCCCGAGGTACTGGTACAAACTGTATTCCCCGGGATATTCCTGAATGAGACGGCTGTAGATTTCAATTGCCTCTGGGATTTTTCCGCCCGTTGCCAGATTGAAAGCGTAACTTATACGCAAGAATTTATTTTCAGGCTCGATGGCAAGAGCCTTTTCGTAATATCCCTGAGCCTCTTCCTTTTTTCCCAGCGTATCCAGGATTACGGCAGAAGCTGTCAGGGCATCAAAATATTTGGGATTGATCTCGAGCACCTGCTGCATGGCAGCAAGTGCCTCGTTCAGCCGTCCCGTAACAAAATAGGTGTGACCCAGTCTTGCCAGAAGGATCTCGGACTTGGGGATTATTTCTATTCCCTGTTTCAAGGTTTGAATGGCTTCGTCAAATTGTTTCATCCTGGCATGGGCCAGGGCCAGATTGACGTAACTCGATGGTGATGAGGGCCGCAACGAGAGCATTTTTTCATGAAGCGCTGCCGCTGCCTTATAGTCTCCCTGAGATTCATACATTTCAGCCTGCTGAATCATCCGCAGCTCATCGATTTTATCTTTTGGGTCAGGTTGCTGCCCCTTGACCTGGCTATCCGAATAACTGATATATCCCAGTGAGCGAAGTCTCTCCAGCTCTTCTGAAGTCGGAACCCGGTTCCCTGCCCCTGGAGCTGCCATGCTGTTCTTTATCAATATTTCCAGATTGCGGTTCATTTCCGACACGATTTTCTTTTTGGACTGAAGAAGATTTCTTTCCTCATTCGGATCGGACTTTAAATTATACAATTCTGCCTTGGGAGCCCGTATGTATTTCCAATCCCCGGCGATCAGGCCGGTAAGTTCAGACCAGCCGTAATTTTCCCTGGGGTAATAGGTTTCGATATAGGAATCGAGGTCGTCTTTTTTTCTTCCTTCGATATAAGGAATCAAGCTTATTCCCTGATTTTTATCTGCTTCTTGCAGGTTGAGCATATCCAGGACAGAAGGCATGATGTCAATCAACCGGACGCGTGAAGTGATGGTCCTTTCTCCGGGAAGGTTATTTGGGGCATAAAAAATGAGCGGCACTTTTATAGCCATGTCATACAGGAAAATGCCGTGGCCGATTTCGACCTTTTCTCCAAGGCCCTCTCCATGGTCACCGGCAAGGATAATCAGTGTCTTGCTAAGGAGGTTTTTATTCTTTAATTTTTCAACAACTTCCCCGACATAGAAATCCATATAAGCGATCTCGCCGTCGTAAGGCTGGTCGGAGAAATCTTCTCTGTAGGGGGACGGGGGGGCGTAGGGCAGATGCGGATCGAAGAAATGAACCCAACAAAAGAACTGCCCGGTATGATGGTTGTCAAGCCATGCCGAAAAGGAGGCAAACACCTGTTCCGCTTTCTTTTCGGAATTCAGAGCTTTGAACGGGGAGCCTTGCTTGAAACTGTCGTCGTAGAAATCGAAGCCCTGGTCCAGGCCGAAGCGTGAGTCGACGGTGAAGGATGCCACGAATGCCGCTGTTTCAAAGCCTTTCGTTTTTAAGATTTCAGCCAATGTTAGCTCGCCGGAATTAAGATAGTAGGTGCCATTGTTGTGAACATTGTGGGAAACCGGGTATGTTCCTGTCATGATGGAACAGTGGGAGGGCAAGGTCAGCGGCACCTGGCAATAGGCATTGGCAAACCGGATACCCTTTTGAGCCAGGGAATCCAGATTGGGAGTTTTGGCTCCGGGATAGCCGTAGCAGCCGAGCCGGTCAGCACGAGTAGTATCCAGCGTGATAAGCAGGACGTTCAGCCCGCCATTTCTCTCGATTGGGGTTCTGGGGGGAGAAATAAGAAGGAGCATTGCAGCGGCGAAAATAATGACAACGAGTGCCGCAAGGATAATCCAGTATTTCCTGATAAACAACTTGGGGGATGTTTTCGCTGTATTCTGCTTTTTGTCTTGGGCTGGGGTGCTGGAAGCGGGCTCTGGCGGCGGTGAGATTTTATGGCGCTTTTTCTTCCTGCGGCGTGAATGTTTCTTTTTCGCCATCTAGTTATTTTATTAAAGTTTACTTTTTTATTTTTTTAACTGATCAAGAATATTCCTGACATTTGCTGATCTTTCCGTATCTGGCTCAAGAGTTAAAAATTTCTCGAAATTTTCTTTTGCCTTATCAAAATCAGATTTATTCAAATAAACAAGTCCCAATTTGTAATAAGGATCACTCCAGTCAGACTTGATCTGGCTAGCCATGCCGAAATACTGGATAGCTTCATCGAGTTTTTGATTGGAAAAATAGATTTCTCCTACATTGTAAGCAATGACTTCATTGTCAGGATAAGTTTCAATAGACTGCTTGAAATAATTCTGGGCACTCTCAAAATCCTGCATTTTCAGGTAACAATCGCCTATTCCTGCCAGTGCTCTGGCAGTGATTTCCTTGCCCTTGTGTTCGTCTTTGGAGGTTTTTCCCAGGACAATATTATATTCTTCTATGGCTTTTTTATACTCTCCCATTTCCCGGTAGCAGTCGCTTATGTTAAGACGGACTTGATAGGCTTTAGGGTTTTTCTCGAGAAATTCCTGGAATGCAAGAAGAGCCTCATCGTATTTTTTCTCACTGTAGAGTTGATTGCCCTTGTCCAAGATTTCGAAAGTTAACTCATCTTCAATTATTGGTAAATCAGCCGATTGAATCTTAGCTAAAGTCAAAGTTACTTTTGGATTCTTCGCGAGCTGCTGGACATAAATTTCGGTTGCAAAAGGAATATATCCATCTGCGGTGGCGGTCACCTTCCACTTCCCTGTACCAAGGCCCAAGAAACTCCATCCCCTTTTTTTGGAGGTAGTCTCCAATTTGGCTGTATCAGCTCCTAAAAATTCGATGGTGACCTTTGCCGATATAACAGGGTCTCCCTTTTCATCGACAACGACTCCAGAGACTCTTCCTTTTCCTCTTGCCGACTGTCCAGCGGCATAAGCAACGAATAAGAAAAAGAATAAAAGTAATAGAGAAAATTTCGCGTATGTTTTGGCTTTCATTCTTATTGCCCTCCTTCTAATCTATTTTTTTCCCCGGCGTCTTAATCAAATTGAAAACTTAGCCCTTTTCCTTACGCGGCTTCCCCCCGTTTTATTTTCAATTTCTACAATGAAAATATAATTTCCCGGCTTGAATTTTGCCGGAACTTCAATCAAATAATTTTTGCCGATTATCTCCTGGATATTCTTTTCGGATAAAGATATTTTGTAACTTTTTTGGTGTTGCCAGACTTTTTTCTCAACCAGATCAAAAGCTTCCATGGATACTTCTAAAGTTGTTTGCAATATATTTTCTTTTTCTGCAAACCAGATATTTTTGTAAGGAATTTCAATCTGGAAAAGCGCTTCTCCCCCTTTCACTTTTTTTATATTGAGATTGAAGTCGAAGACAATCTTTTCAAAACCGACCTTCGGTCTATAATCCACTTGCGTTTTATTAATCTCACTAAGATGCTGGGCACTGAGAGGTTCCAGTTTATAGTTGCCGGTCCAGTTGTCATCAATAAAAATAATCGGGAAAAAGCCATAATACCATACCTCCGTAGGTTTTCCGTAGAACGTAACACCTCTCGGATACGTTTTTCTGGTATCAGGGGGTCCGAGGGTGATGTAAACTCTGCCTCTCTCCTGAAGCCAACCCGGTGTACTTCCCTCTTTAAAAAGAGTATTGGCTTCTTCAATACGAATGAAATATTCTTCCTTAAACTCATTTTTTTCCGTATCAGGATCAGGGTCTCTCTTTTTCCAGAATTCTTCTATGAAATTCTTCCTCTCTGAAGGGGGAAGATTAAGGAAGAATTTGCGCTCTTGTCTTGTTATTATGTATCTTACTTCGGAAATGAATTCCTTGCTTTCAGGGTCTAATTTTCTTTCCAGCCTGTAGGAAGCGCAAGAAAGAAGAAGGAAACAGCAGACAGAAATAAGGATAAAAAACGCTTTTTTCATTTCTTCTCTTTTATGGACTTTACCAGCGCTTTTACTTTATCCTGATTGGGATCGATCTCTAAGGACTTCTCCCACGCAATTAGAGCTTCTTCTGTGTTATCCAATTGATAGTAACATTCTCCTATGGAATTAAGAATAATTATATTTGTACCGAAATAAGAAAGATGGTTCTTATAGTAAGAAATAGCCTCGTTGAATTCTCCCAGAGCCTGGCAAGATCGCCCCAGAATTTGAAAAAATGCATATTTTCTCTGGTCCTTTAAGAAGGGAAGAGCTATCTGTTTCACCCTTTGATACTCTTTAGTCATAAAGAGAACCCGGCTCAAATCCAGGGCGAAATTCTGGGAATTTGGATCTTTATAATAAGCTTCTTCTAACAAAGATTCTGCCATCTGAATATCCTTCTTGTTTAAGAATTGATTCCCAAGGGTGTTTGTTAAGGCAGGGCTTCCGGAAGAGGGCAGGGGCAGAGAGAGAAGCCAGGGCCGGGGCAGATTAGGCATAAACGACACATAAAATTGGCTTTGCTCAAAGAGGACTTCCTCCCGGTTTTTGTTAAAGAGAGAGACTTTCATTATATAGTAAGCGGCAGGTAAATTTGACAGGGAGAACTCCTCAAAAAAGTTTTTTTGATCCGGGTAATCTTTTATGCTCTTAACCAAAGAATGGATTTTTTCGTTTTCTTTTAAAATGGAATACTCGAGGAAACCATTCTCTTTCAGCTCTTCGGTCAATCCCTGGATTTGGAAGTAAAGATACAATGTTTCTAGCGAAGCAAAATCATTTCGAGGTGAAGGGACAAGTTGAATATCTCCTATCAGAAAAGGTTTGTTCCCTCCTTTATATTTTGACTTTTTGTCGAGTTTATTTGCCAGGATGAGAGAACTCATCCGAAGAGAGGAAGTTTCCGGGATCGTAATGTCCGATTCGACTGAGGTAAACTCTTTTGAAACGGAATTTTTCAACAGCAAATTGAATTTATAATATCCTCCGACCAAAGGAAACATATCTTGGAAGCTGAACAACTTATTTTTGATATTAGTTATTTGCTCTTCATTAAATTCGATAGGAATCGTTCTTTCGAACTGATAAATTGTATTTCCCTGCTGATCAGAAATTATACCGTTAATTTCTAAGTTAGAATGAAATTTGTCCTGATATCGTTCAAAGGACAGCTTTTTCGGCTCAACGAGATAATGCACGAAAAAAATTCCTGATCTATCTTGAATAACTTTGACCATGGAGTCGTTTTCTATGTAATTGGCTGTGTAATAAACCTCAACAATATCTTTATACAAGAGAAGTTTTTCTGCGTAGGTATCTTTGACTTTTTCATGGGGCGCAGAAGGGATTCTTTGCGAGATAAGTATCTCTGAAGCAAGAGAAGGGGTGACACTCGCCGATGATTCTCCCGGTATCAAAGTCAGAGAAATTGCGGCTATAGTGGGATCGATACCAAAAAGTTTGTTGTAAGCATTCAAATGACTTGTAGCATCTCCCATATAATGGATCAAGAGACTTTGGGGGCCATATTTGACTGGAGAATAGAGTTCGTATTCGCCCATCCCATGTTTTTTAAAGAATACCACATTAAAAGCATTTGGAAGTCCATATTCTTGCATGCCCTCATAAAACCAGATAATAAGAGGAAAAACCTGAGAGAGGTTTTCGTGTTTATCGACTGATTTTGGCGGTCCCAGCGTAATGTAGATTCTCCCCATATCTGACCGCCAACCTGGTCCGGGTGAATCTTTCCCAAACCAATTGTTGACATACTTAATCCGGCTGTAATGTTCTTCTTTAAATTCATGCTTCGGAGTATTTGGGGTGGGGTCCCTTTGTTTCCAGAAGGCGTCGATGAATATGTTTCTTTCTCTATCCGTTTCAAGCTTAAGAAAAACTTCTTTTTCCTTAGGAGTAATGATGTATACCACTTCCTCTTCCAGCCATTTTCTATACGTTGCATCAAGGTCCTTTGACGATTTTTTAACCTGGCTAAAAAGGGAAATAATTGAGATGAAGTATAAAGGAAGAAACAAAAAAAAGACAAACCTTTTTTCCACTTTAATAATATATTACAAGCAGTAGTAATTTTCAAGCATCCTTCATTACCCGTAAGCACCCTCATTTCCGTGATAGGTAATGCTTTTGGGGATGACTGAAGCGACCATTGATGATTTAGCCTTTCCGAATCAAAATTCGAGGGAATCCGACAGAGTCGGACCCGAGGACTGTTTGAGCACTGTATCATTCATCGGGTGGAGGAAAGGATAGCTGTAACATAAAAGATTGAGAGGGGATAAACATGCGCAGTTCCGCAGAGCCGAGAAGTTTGATGAGGAAATGGCGTGAAAAATCTGAAGGGAGCAAAGCCATACCCAAAAGTATATTTGAAGCCTTATGATATCACGGAAAAAAAGATGCTTCCTCATTACCCAGAATTCTGGATAGAGTTTACGATTACATTTTTTTACTCTTTTTACATCTTTTTATAAATGATTATTGTTTTTCAACGGTAATCCAGCGGCGACTTTGACAATTTTTCTTCCCTGTGCTATCAATATAACATTATGAAAAAATTAATATCACAAAGCAAGTCTTTCCCTGGGGGAAAATTCAACTTCCTGAGTATAGGAACTCTACTACTTGCCTTTTTGATTTTAGATGCTTGTAGTATAAATTTACTTCCATCCAAAGACAAATGGTATATTCAGCACTACATCATCATGCAGGATTTTGAACGAGCGGCTTACAAAAAGCTTTCCCCTGAAGCAAAGGAAAAATTCCAAATTCTCTTCTGGGAAGCCAGATGGCCTGAAGCAAGAATAGAATTCCTGAGAAGAATAGACCATGTGATGAAGGTCTTCAAAAAAGAAAATTCCGCCCAGCCCTGGAATACTGACCGGGCAAGAATTTTTCTGTTGAACGGCAGTCCAGCATCGATTGAATACAAGCAAATGGATAACTGGGGAATGAGGATCGCGGAAGGCGGAGAAGGAGTAACCGGAATTACAGCGGAAAGAGATAAAGAAAATATTCAGGCAAGAACAGCAGAAGTCTGGGCATATCAATGCGACGAACAACTCGTTTACTATGCTTTCACTTTTTCCGCTCCCAAAAAATGGAAATTGGCACAAGGAGCCTTCTCAGGAAACAGATTTTTGGGCAAGCTTGAAATACGGAGCAGAGAGCAGACTTACGCCATCAAAGATATCGATCAATACACCAAAAAACTCGAGAATCTCAAAAAAGCCAAATAATAATTATTGCTGACATATCCAGGAGAGCTGTCCGTCAATAATACAAAATTTTAAGAATTCCGGGGCGTCTACATCAACTGTGCGGATAAAGCCTTTATTTTTATCTTTAATTCTTAGCAAAAAAGCGCGTTTTAAGAGTGAAAATCGGCGCCGCCATGTAAGGCTAAAGCCTGCAAACGCCAGCCCAGTATTTTTTGAACTTATTTCCTATTCACCCAATACAAATCCTCAGGATGAACTTAATGATCTTATTCTGCGTCTTCACTTAACTTGTCTTGAGCTAACTGGACATCCACCCAGAAGGAATATTTTTTTGCGGCTCGACTCGACGTTGGAACCGTGCCTTTCGTGCCATCTCTATACCATGAGTCAGCAGCCCCTGAAGCTCCTCTTTCCGAGCCGGCTTGCCTTTGAAGCATTCTCTTTCTCATTTCTTCTGTCATTCCTCCCCATTCAAAACCGATCTTTATGATTTTTCCTGGCTCAATTCCAATTCCGGGAGCGCTTTCTGTCGGCCTCTTTAAAGGAATCACGAATTCATACACAACCATCTTGTTTTGATTCTTCGATCTGAATAAAACAGGTGTTTTCTCTTTGCTATCAGAGGGCTGAGATGGAGATTCACTCTTTTTGTTCATGACTACAGCGTCGTAGAAAGTATAAAAACGGTGTTCAAGTATTTTCCTCTTCTCATCTTCAGAAAGTGATCCCTTCTGCTTTTCCAGATAAGAAATGTAAAAATCAGCCGAGATTCTATTTTTCAGGAAGGTTATACCATAATTCTTTTTCTTTTTTCCTTCGGTGTTGAACCAGAGTGTCAGCCCCGTAGCATTTATCGAGCTTAAGTATTTGGGGTCCTTGAAAATGAAAAGGACGAAGAGATTTTCTCCATCATTCTTAAAGGCGTAATCAACACGTACTTTTTTCTCAAAGTTTAAAGCAACCTCTCCCCAGTCGTTAGGGGAGCCGTCGATGTTTAATGGAGAACTAAGCCTGGTGCTGTTAATTATTTTCACTTTGGAAAAACCTGTAAGAGAGAGTGCCAATATTATGAAAACCGATAAAGAAATTTTTACAATTGTTGTTTTTTTCATGGAAGTTGCCTCCGACTCAACTTTTATATTTTATCATATTATCGTACATTTCAAAATAGAATGTAGTGTATTCATAAGAATGCCTCAAAGCTTCCTTATGATATACCTGAAGGTTTTTTTCGAAGTATCCCGACATAAAAAGAATCAATTTTGAGATTGCCGCGTCGCTTCGCTCCTCGCAATTACAATATTCACAGAAACTAAACTTAATTTTCTATCTTTTTGACCAATTCATTAAACAGATTTAATAAGCCTTCTCCCAGCGAATCATCAAATTCTTTCAGCCATTTTTGTATATACTCTTTATCATAGTCAGGGTTTTTAAGAAGAACAGACCTCGCATCTTCAATATCTCTCGGCCTTTTGGCCACAATCTTATGAATTATGACATCTTCAAGCGAAGCGAATCTGATAGCAGTTTTACCTAACTTTATTTCATTGGCTCTTTGGATGGCCTGCCTTTCATAGGGAGAGAATGAGAATAAAAAATCCACCCTTATCCCGCTTTGCTTTTCACTTACAGGCAGCACCATAGTCTCACGCACAAAATCCTCGACATTATCAATCACATATATTAGACCCAGAGCAATCACAACACTCTTTATTCTCTGGAGTCCCTCAATCCCGATACCCAATGTCACATCTATATCCTTTGTCAGTCTCGGTTCTCCATAAAGAAGGACGGCCTGTCCACCGATGATCATATAGGGGATATCACGCTTGTGCAGCTCTGAAGCGATCTTTTTAAGAAGAGTCTGAAACACTGTTCACAACCTTTGCGATTTGAATATCGACTTCAATTCCTGACAGCGGATCCTTCATGGGAAAAGCACCCACTGCAACGGCTTCTTCATACATGGCTTCAACGAGACGAAAATTTTTTATAACGTCTGCTTTTTCTTGCCGTATTAGTTCATCTTCTAACTTTTGGAGTTTTTCTTTATTTTTAACCATCTGGCAACTTCTATTAATTTTGAGGCGCTTTTCTCACCTAGAATCATTGCTGGGAGGAAACAATTTTTTGTCTTTTTTAATTATATCATAAACAACAGGTTTGAGGAATTAAAGCATGGCTTCAAAAAGAAAAAAAGGGCCGCAAAAAGGCAAGTGTTAAGCTGGCGGCAGCCGGACAATCCTTCAGCTGGTGGAAGGCTCATCCAGAGGCAAGTTCAGGTGAACATTAAGGGGAAGGCCGAGCGCCGGACTCAAGCCGGCACGGAGGTACAACCTGCGAGGGATTTTAAGTCCCTTCTTTCATGCTATTTTTCTATTATAAAAGGAAAATGTTAGGGAAAATCCCTGACGACATGGTAAATTACCTATTTTCTGTGCTTTTTTTATGCTACTTGACATTTATAAATAGCTAATTCACAATTCATTCTAAAATAAAATTTAAGGGAGGACATTCAATGTTAAAAAAATACTTTGTTCCAACAATTTTAATGGCAGCACTGGCAATAGCCTTTAGCGGATGTGGAAGCAAAGATAAAGGATTGGAATCCGCGCTGGAAAGCATCAGTGCAGAAGAGCTTGCCAAAAATGTGGAAATTATCTCTTCGGACGAGTTTGAAGGGCGGGCACCTGCCTCAAAGGGTGAGGAAAAAACAGTCAAGTTCCTGAAAGAAGAATTTCAAAAGCTGGGACTGAAGCCTGCAAATGGAGAGAGTTACTTCCAGGAAGTGCCTCTAGTGGAAATAACTGGTGATCCGAATATTAAACTTAAAATCACGGGAGGCAAAAAAGTACACTCTTTTTCCTGCGGCGATGAATTTGTGGGTGTGACACAGAGAGTTGTGGAGGAAGTTGCGGTCTCAGATTCAGAAATGGTCTTTTTGGGCTACGGAATAGTAGCGCCTGAATATAACTGGAACGACTATGATGGCATAAATGTAAGAGGAAAAACTGTTGTGGTACTGGTTAATGACCCCGGATTTGCTACCGAGAATCCTGAACTTTTTAACGGGAGAGCAATGACGTACTACGGCCGCTGGACATATAAATATGAGGAAGCTGCCAGGCAGGGAGCTGCCGGAATATTTATCATTCACGAGACCGAGCCCGCAGCTTATGGGTGGGGGGTCGTTAAGAAGGGCTGGACCGGTCCTCAGTTTAACCTTGTGAGCGAGGATAACAATTTATCCCGCTGTGCTGTTGAGGGCTGGGTGCAGCTTGATGTTGCAGATAAAATCTTTAAAGAATCCGGTAAGAATCTGGATGAGTTAAAATCCGCTGCCACAAAACAGGGATTTAAAGCTGTTCCCTTAGGATTAAAGGCATCGGTAAGCCTTAAAAACAGCATCAGGTATTCAAAATCCAGAAATGTTATTGCGCTGTTACCCGGTTCTAAACGAGCTGACGAGTATATAATATACACTGCGCACTGGGACCATTTTGGAATCGATCCGACACTCGAAGGAGATCAAATTTTTAACGGGGCACTGGACAATGCAACAGGTACATGCGCTCTTATAGAGCTTGCAGAAGCCTTTACAAAGCTCAAGTCGCCACCTCTGCGTTCCATCCTTTTTATGGCTGTTACCGCCGAAGAACAGGGGCTTCTCGGCTCATTGTATTACGCCACTCATCCTGTTTATCCTACAAATAAAACTGTTGCTGTTATTAATATGGACGCTTTGAACATATACGGAAAAATGAAAGACATCACAATTATTGGCTATGGGAATTCAGAGCTTGACGATTATGTGGAAGCTGCTGCCCGAGAGCAAGGGCGGAGAGTCCGCCCGGACCCGAAGCCAGAGAGGGGTTCTTTTTACCGGTCAGACCATTTTTCCTTTGCTAAACAGGGAGTTCCTGCGCTTTATACAAGTTCAGGAATTGACCATGTTGAATACGGCGAAGAATGGACCCGCCAGAAAAGGGACAAATATATTGCAGAAAACTACCATAAGCCCTCCGATGAATATGACCCGAACTGGGACCTCTCCGGAACCATAGATGATCTGCGGCTGCTTTTTAAGGTTGCTTACAGACTCGGGAATGAGTCCACTTTTCCGAACTGGAAAGAAGGGACCGAATTTAAAGCAAAAAGAGATGCGGATATGAAGTCAGCCAGGAAACAGCTTTAAGGCTGGGACTTCATCACAAATTTAAGCTTGGATTGGAATCCCGTATTGATGGCACATTAAAGGTCACAACAGAAAAAGGAACGGGATCATCCCCCAATTGTAGAAAATTGAAAATTCCCAATTAAAAATTAAAACCGACACCTATGCCAACTACCCAGCGATCCGCATCGTAGGAAAATTCAAACCCGGGCAAAGATGATGTCTGTTCTTTTGAAATCATGTATTGAAAAAACGCATCAAAGGAAAGGCCCCCCGTCTTTTCATAATCCCATATCGAAAAAAGAGGCCCCTCATACCCTAAACCGAAAGAGATAATGTGATGGTTCAATTCGGGATGGATAGCAGTCGGGGATTGGTCTTTTAACGCGCTGGGGGAATAAGCATATCCCGTCCGGAGCGCAATTACTTTGCTTACACAAAACTCAAGCCCGAATTTGATGCTCCAGGTATCCTTCCAGTTCAGTTCGATACCTTGTCTGTCATATTTTGGATATACACCAAAAAAATCATTGTAATTTTCTATAAAATCCCAATTCACATCTTCATCCAGGTTTCTGGGTCGGAATTCCCAGTTGCCGAATTCACTCCAACCGGTCCACTGAAAGTCGAGTTGGATGGCACATCTATTGATGGGTGTAATCATTATCCCTAAAACCAATTCCGCAGGTAGGGTAACACGGGAAGTCACGTCTTGAGGTACATAGAATTCTCTCAAGAGCTTGGCAAGGTTTAGAGGATAGCTCTCCAGGTTTGGAATATCAATGATATCTTCTGTTCCCCAGTTTCCCCGGTAGAAGTAACGATTCTCCCCTTCCAAATCTATCCTCACTTTATGCTTGTAACGGGCTCCGATTTGAAATCCTTTATCCGTTTTCCAGAGGAGGCCCGCCACAAATCCCAAGCCAGTCCCTTTGGTTTCATAACGGCTGTCTACTACCCGGCCGTAATTCCAGTTGGATTCCAGGGGAAATATCTGCGCATGCCGCCAATCCAAACGGGCAGACACGAGATCTACGCCGAGAGCGACCGAAAAGCTCTCCACAACTTTCACCGCAAGGGTGGAGCGGAAATGGGAGGTACTCAGTTTTGACTCAATACAGAGGGGATTCCCCGGCCAGTTCGACGGCCATTCCATATCGTTGAGATAGGGATTAAAGTACCCAATGCCAAAGGTTAAGCGATCTAATAATTGCAATGTAAGGTAAAAAGCTCCCTGAATCTGCATGGGATCGCTTTTATAGGTCCAATCTGTTTTTAGGTCGTAGGCATCGGTCTTCATGAGATTGAATAGCATGTTGGTTTTGAATCTTATGCCCCCCATAAAAGCCATTCCCGCCGGATTGTAATACACAGCGGATACATCGTCCGCCCGGGCAACAAAAGCTCCTCCTAATGTTGCTGCTCTCGCACCAAGCTCAAAGCGTGCAAAATCGTTTGCCCTGAGATGCCGTATGTTCACTAATGTGACTATAATCAAAATCAAGACTGACGTTTTTTTCGACATTTAAACAATTCCTTAAGAGGACAATATATTACTCCATTTTCTCAAAATATTACAAGCGTATCATCAGAGAGTCAATTCCTTCTTTCTCCACGACGTTAGTGAGCCGGATGTAAACACAAAAAAATATTTACAGGGAAAGAATAAAAGAATACATATTTTACTTCAGGATATTTCCCGAATCAAAATCAATTGAATTAGCAGTATTCGACCACAGAAGCAAAATTGGGGGCGGTTCTATCTTTCCAATTCTGAAACTTTGTAAAGGCTGTTTTTTTTGATTTTAAAAGAAGAAAGGAGAGGAGTAATTTTATAAGAGCAAGTTGAATCTGAGAGAACAATACAAAATAGAATACCAGAATTCTTCCTCTCTCCAAAAGAAAACTTTTACGCAAAAAAAATCCCCCTCGCTCGACTGAACAAGGGGGATGATTGTCAGGCTATTCGAGCTCTTACTTCTTGCCCAGTTCTTTTATGGTTTCTACTTTACAGGATTCTTCTTTCCTTCTTCCTTGGTGCGCATGGTTTTCATTTTAGCAACCATTTCTTGAATTTTCTTCACAACCTCTGCATTCTTCGATGTTATTTTTAAAACAACTCCATCTTTTAAATTCTCAATCTTCACTTCAACGTCTTTAAAACCCATCAAGGGACAACTGAGTCCTTCTTTGTCACAACACGCCTTTTCTTCTCCCTCCTTGTGCATCTTCTCGTGCATCTGCTTCATCGGCATCATTTTCTTCACTAATTTCATTCCGCATTCGGGGCACTTTCCGGGTTTGTCAGATTTAACTTCCGGGTGCATGGAACAGGTGTAGACTTCCTTCATATCGGCTTTTTTCTGGGTAAACTTTACAGGATTCTTTATGAACTTCTCTTTGCATCCTTCCATACAGAAGTAATACGTTTTTCCTTTGTACTCATAGGTAGCCGCCGCTTCTGACATCTTGACCTTCATGCCGCATACAGGGTCAACGGCTGTATCCTTTGCTATCTCCTGAGTATGCATCTGACCTTCATGAGACTCTTTATGGATATATTTCTCAGGATCTTTTACGAAAGCCCCTTTACACCCTGCACAGCAGAAATAATAAGTCTCTCCTTTGTATTCGTAGGTGACTTTTACTTCTGACTTCTTCATCTCCTTTCCGCCTACCGCACAGGTGACGGTTTCATCAGTTTGCCGCTGAGCAATTCCTGTTAGAACCAGCACAAAGCAAACTGCCAGAAATACGCTAAAAACTTTTAACTGTTTCATACTTTAAACCTCCATAAAATCAATTTTGAATATTTTATAAATATTATATATTCTATCAATTCTGTCAATAATTACATCACCTTTAATACTTTTATGATTTAAATTTTTATATATATCTTTGGAAATCTTTTGACTTTTTTATTTTCATGACATGTTACGATTATAAAAGTTTTAAAGGTCTGATCCCATCTTCCGCAATCATTCCTCCCCATTTTCTCTTCTTCCCTCTTTTTTCAACCGACCCTGGATTACCCAGGTAAAGACGACGGGAACGAGGATAAGGTTTAATATTGTAGCTGTGACCATCCCGCCCACTGTTGGAGTAGCGATGGGCTTCATGATTTCTGAACCTGCTCCTGTGCTTATCAAAATAGGAATAAGAGCCAGAATAGTAGTAGCTGTTGTCATGATTATGGGCCTGACTCTCAGCAGCCCAGCCTGGACAATATCTTCGATATAATTTTTCCCTTTTCGAGAATATTTCACCAAAAAATCCATCATAACGACTCCATCCTCCACGGCTACCCCGAAAAGCGCGATATAGCCCACCCAGACCGCTGTGCTGAACTTGAATCCAAGAATATACTGAAGCCAGATCCCACCTATAAACGCAAAGGGAAGGGAAAAAACAAGAATCAAAGCTGCCGAAAACTGTTTGAATTTAATATAGAGCAAAAGCAAAATGATAAAGATACATATCGGCACTACTATCATCAATCGTTTTCGCGCCTGCATCTCATATTCATACTGACCGCTCCAGGAGATATAATAACCTGATGGCAGATTAAGTTTTTCACGGACTATTTCCTTGGCATTATTGACAAAGTCCACGATACCCACTTTATCTGTATCCACATCGACAAATACCCGCACATAAGGCAAAGTGTTTTCTCCTGCTATTTTGGCCGGGCCTTCTACTTTTCTAATCTCTGCCACCTGGCTGAGAGGAATTTGTGCTCCTCCATGAGCAGGCACGTATACTCTTTTCAAGGCATCGAAGCTATCTCTGAGCTCTCGCATGTAACGTATTCGAACAGGATAGCGTTCTCTTCCTTCAACTGTTGTAGTGATATTCATGCCGCCAATAGCTGTCATGATTACGTGCTGGATGTCGCCTACTTTTATCCCATAACGCGCGGCTTCTTCCCTGTTAATATCAATCTCTATATAAGGCTTGTTGCCTATTCTTTCCGCATATGGACTTCTGGCCCCAGGAATTTCTCTCAAGATGTTTTCAATCGTGATCCCGATTTCTTCGATAATACTTAAATCCTTTCCAAAAACTTTCACTCCGATAGGAGTTTGTATTCCTGTGGCCAACATGTCAATCCGGTTCCGGATAGGTTGAGTCCAAATATTACTCACTCCTGGAATCTTTAAAGCTGTATCCATCTCGTTGATCAATCTCTGTCGTGTCATTCCCTCACGCCACATCTCTCTTGGCTTTAGCTTCACGATCGTCTCGATCATACCAACTGGAGCTGGATCAGTGGGTGTTTCTGCCCTTCCCAGCTTTCCCACAACCTGTTCAACTTCAGGGAAAGACATGAAGATCATATCCTGCTTTTTCATGACATCCATCACCTGAGTCAATGATGCTCCTGGAAGCAGGACAGGCATGAAAAGCAAATCTCCTTCGTTTAAAGGAGGCATAAACTCACTTTTAATTTTAGAAAGAGGGTAATAGCTTGCTCCCAGGAAAATTAAGGCAATGAGGAGAACAACAATTTTATGCTTTAGCGAAAACCGAAGCACCGGCTCATAAAGACGCATCAGGATTCGAGTCAGGAGGTTTTTCTCAGGCAGACGTATTTTTCCTCTCAAGAGAAGAGCACTGAGTACAGGTATAAGAGTTATGGCTAAAACTGCAGAACCAAACATGGCAAAAGTCTTAGTGAAAGCTAATGGAGAAAAAAGTTTTCCTGCCTGACCTCTTAAAGAAAAAATGGGAATGAAAGCCACTACGATTATTAGTATTGCAAAAAAGATTGCAGGACCAACTTCTTTTGAGGCTATAATCACAGTACTCAGCTTTCTCTCCCGAGACAAAGCGAAGTGCCTGGATATGTTTTCTATCATAACAATTCCAGCATCAACCATAACTCCAATAGCAATAGCGATTCCCCCTAAAGACATGATGTTTGAGGGAATTTTTAGATAGTACATAACGAGGAAGGAAATAAGTACTCCCAGAGGAAGTATAATGGAAACAATAAGGCTGCTTCTGAAATGACCTAAAAAGATTAAAATGATGACTGCTGCAACAATAATCTCCTGCAACAATGTTTGCTTTAGATTATCTGTTGCTCTGTTGATCAGCTCGGTTCGGTCATAAAAAGACACGATCTGGACTCCTGGAAGAAGACCAGGCGTGATTTCTTCGATTTTTTCCTTGATCCCTTCGATCGTTGCTAAAGGATTGGCCCCGTATCTCATCAAGGTCACTCCACCTGTTACTTCTGCTCCTTCTTTATCCAGAGCTCCTCTTCTAAAATCAGGGCCAATTGTCACATTGCCCACATTTTTGACGTAAACAGGGACTCCCCCATGGGCGCCAATCACAATATTCTCAATATCTTCAATTGACTTGATAAAGCCAATGCCGCGAACGATAAATTCAGCTCCACCTTCCTCTATTACCTTGGCTCCGACATCGATGTTACTCTTCCGAACAGCATCAAACATGCTGTGCAAATTGACGTTGAAAGCAAGAAGCTTATTTGGGTCAACGTCGATTTGGTATTGCTTGACAAAACCTCCTACGCTGGCCACTTCTGAAACGCCTTTAACTGAGTTGAGTTGATAACGGATATACCAATCCTGAAGAGAGCGCAACTCGCCCAAATTATAGTCAGAGAGGATAAGCTCCTTGCCATCTTCAGGGCACACTCCAGGCTCGCTATACCTTAATTTGGGGTGGTCAGGACAATAGTATCCGTTCTCGACTGTGTACCAGAATATTTGCCCCAAAGCTGTAGCATCAGGACCCAGCTGAGGGATAACCCCTTCTGGCAGGTCTTTTTGAGCCAAGTTCAGTCTCTCTAAAATCCGTGTTCTTGCCCAGTAAAAATCAATCCCTTCCTCGAAGATGACATTCACCATTCCAAAAGAGAACATGGAATTGGAACGAATCACTTTCATCCCGGGTATCCCCATAAGATTGACTGAAAGCGGGTAAATAACCTGATCTTCTATATCCTTTGGGCTCCTCCCGGGCCAGTCAACAAAAACGATCTGCTGATTTTCTCCGATGTCAGGAATAGCATCGACAGGCGTTCTGTTAAGAGCCCAGTAACCCCAGCCAGTGAGAAGAATAAAAAAGGCGAGTATGAGAAATTTATTCCTGAGTGAATATTCAATGATTTTATTGATCATCTGATTCTCCTAATTTACCATCTGAAACCGTAATTTTAACCTCAGTGAATATGCTTTGAAGGCGGAGTTTTATCCTTATCTTTCGCTTTTATGGCTCCGCTATACACAGCTCCCGCCTTGCCTGTAATCTGGCTCTGGGAATCAATCAGGAAATTAGCCTGAGTGACAACCCTCATCCCTTCAGAGAGGCCAGCCATAACAGAGATGAATTTCCTTTTTTCTCCATCAACCAAAGCCACAGCTTCCACCCCGAGCTCGACTTCCTTTGGCACATAAATACCAATTTCTTTCTCGATGTAAATAAGCTTCCTCGTCCCGGTATCAAGCACAGCACTTTTTGGAATAGCCAGAACCGAACCTGATGGGGCTTGGAGCTTTTTCACCAAAGCCATCTGGCAAATCGGGCAATCGCCAGGTTTATCCGATTGAACTTCTGGATGCATAGGACATGTGTAGATTACCTCTCTTGAGCCCTTGATGCCTTCATGAACTTGAGAGCTTATGAGGGCATTGACATACATTCCTGGTTTCAATTTCAACTGCGGGTTAGACACGTTCACTCTCACCTTTACTGTTCGAGTCTTAGGGTTCAGATAGGGATCGATAAAGGATATTTTTCCTGTAAATTTTTCTCCTGGAAAGGAAGAAGTGGTAATCTCAACCTTCTGTCCCGTATTAATCCAGCCCATTTCAAATTCATAAATATCGGCGAGAACCCAAAGGTTAGAGAGGTCGGCAATCCGATACAGGTTTTCTCCCTCTTTTACATATTTTCCTTCAAAAGCATTTTTATGAATAACTGTTCCACCGATGGGAGCATGAATAACCATGTGAGTGCTGGCTTCTCCTTTTTCCTCAAGATCCTTGATCTGTTTTTCACTAATTCCCCACAAAAGAAGTCTTCTCTTTGAGGCTTCGACCAATGACCGGGCTCCATCAAGTGTCTCTTCGAACGGACTCTCCTTGACTTTTTCCAGTGTTTCAAGGGCAAGAAGATATTCCTCCTGGCTCGTTAACAGATTCGGGCTGTAGATCCAGACCAGCGGATCTCCTTTGCGGACTCGAACTCCTGTAAAATCAACAAAAAGTCTATCAATCCGGCCTGGAATCCAGGCAGCAACGAAGGCCATTTTTCTCTCATCATAATCTATCTCGCCAACTGTACTTATCTCTTTATACAGCGGGAGAAACTGAATGGCCTCTGTCTTCACTCTTGCTAAGGCTTGAGCCCTGGGACTCAGTTTGATTTCTCTTTCCAATTCTTCTAGGGCTTCTTGCTCATGAGCTTCCATTCCCGCCATTTCACCTTCCTCCTTGTACACAGGGACTAAACCCATGTTGCAAATGGGACAATTTTTGTTTCCCTTATCGTAATCTCCGGGACTCACTCTCACAGAGGGATGCATTCCACATGTGTAGTAGAGAATTTCTTTTTCTGGGGCTATTTTCCGGGCTATCATCTGCTCCTCGGAATGAGCTTCATCGCTTTTCTTACAAGAAACGAGCAAGAAAATTGACACAAGCAAAACAATCCCAAATCCAAAAATAAAAATTTTCTTGAATTTATTCATTTTCTTTGGCTCCTTGTTTTATTTTGTTTTTTATGTTTGTTCCATTAACCTTCTTATTTGCGTCGAGATTATCGGGAAGTTCTGGCAAAAAAAGAGCTTCGGGTTTGACGCTCTCTCCTTCCGGTCTGGATAAGACATCTTTCCCGACAATTCTCTCTAATCGAGCCAAGCTTTTACTCAAGTTAGAAATGGCTTTGAAATAACCAATCTTGACCATAAGTACCATTCTCTCGCTTTCCAGTAGATTCAGAAAATCGACCCTTCCTGCTAAATAGCCTATCTCCGAAGCTTTAAAAGATTGCTCGGCCTGAGGCAAAAGAGAATATTCATAGAGATTAATCTGTTCCTCTCCGGTTTTTACTTCAAAAAAGAGTTCGTTAATCCAGGATAGGGTTTCATTTTCCATATTTCTGTAAAGACTTTCGCTGGCTTTAATCTTCGTTGCTTCCTCAGCTTCGGCAGCTCGAAGCCTCTTTCTCCAGATAGGGATATTTATACCGATAGAGCCCATCCAGGCATTCCGGCCGTCTTCAGGGCTTGCTGTGGTTCCTCCCCCGATATCGATATAATCGAACATGATACGAAAATCAGGAAGATAATTCTTTTTAGCGAGCTTTAAACTTTTTTTATTTTTTGCGATGAGATGCTGCACTTTTATCAGTTCCGGACGGCTCTCTTTCGCCCATTCGTAAAGCTCGTTCAGTTCAACCTGAAAATCAGGAATATCGATCTCCTCAACTTCTCCAATATAAATATCAGGAGGTTTATTCAAAAGTGAGTTCATTCTAGCAATAACAGCTTTTCTTCCTTGTTTAAGCGCTAAAATCTTATCCAGAACTTTCGAGATCTCAAGATGAGCTTTCAAAACATCCTGTTGAGTAGCCTGGCCGGTTTCATACTTTTTCTGAGCGATTCTAGCCAGCCGCTGGAGCACATCTTTTTCCTCCTGGCTGATTTTTATAGCCTTATCAAACCAATACAGAGAAAAGAAAGCCTGTTTCAACTTTAAAATAACATCCGCTTTGACGGCATGGTACTGGTATTCAAGTATCGAAGCATGACTGCTTGCTACATCACCTTTAATAGAGAGCTTCCCGAAAAATGGAAATATCTGGGAGATAGAGATTTTGTTCCTTTGGGGCCCGAGTCTCGTTTCGACACTCTGGCCGAAGTGCGCGTAGCTAAGCATTGGATCCGGCAGGGATTTTACTTGGGGGATTTTCTCAAGAGACGCTTGCCATTCCTCCTCAGCAGCCTTGATCTGTGGATTCTCGCTCAGGGCTGTCTGAATCAACTCAGAAAGAACAACCTTTCGACTCTCAGTCTCCTGAGAAATGGCTGCGACTGAGTTCAGAAAAACCATAATGAATGAAAAAACAATTATTTTTTTTCTCATTTTTTTCCTCTCTGTTAAGTTTTGGTGAAATGAAAATATCCATAAAAAATCATTTTCCTCTGTAATTTCCGTTTTCTAATTGTGACATAAATTTTTCAATACTTTATTATATCTATAATATTTATTGATATTATCAATTTATTAAACGAATAATCCCCTTTTTGGGGTATTAATATTTAGTTTTTATTCCTTTATCTGACTATTAATTTTCCTTTTAACATTCCCATTCCACAGGTGAACTCATATTCACCTTCTTTCTCAGGTGAAAATTCTATAGATGTTGTTCTAAATGCAGGAAGGGGCTTCCTTATATTAAAATCTCCGATAACGATTGTATCTGAGCAATCATCAGTCTCGTCCCGGTAAAAATTCAATCGGACAGGTATTCCCTTCTTTACCACGATTACATCTGGTTCATATCCCCCTTTTACAACAACCTTCACTTCCTGAAGTTCGCCCTCTTTTAAAGAGGCGGCAGTCTCTTTTCTTCTTGAGAAAAAGAAATACAAGTTGACAAACGCGATAAGCAAAACGCCTGAAACAGTTACGATTACCTTTGTTAGCATAACAACTCTCCTTTTAAATTTTGAGCTTTACTCTCCTTAACCTGAGTGAATTTGAAACAACCGAAACCGAGCTAAAGGCCATGGCTGCAGAGGCAAAAATCGGATTCAGCAAAATCCCGAAAAAAGGATAAAGAACACCGGCCGCAATCGGAATGCCTGCAGTGTTGTAAAAAAACGCCCAGAAGAGGTTCTGCTTTATGACTCTTATCGTTCGTTTGCTCAGTTCTATAGCAGAAACAACACCCTGAAGGTCCCCTTTGATTAAAGTTATATCCGATGCTTCCATAGCGACATCCGTTCCTGATCCGATGGCTATCCCCACGTCAGCCTGAGCCAGAGCCGGCGCATCGTTTATTCCATCGCCGACCATAGCCACTTTTTTCCCTTCTGATTGGAGCTTCTTTATCTCATGAACCTTATCCTCAGGCAGTACTTCAGCCAGCACTCTATCGATGCCAACTTTTCTTGCCATGGCCTGAGCAGTTTTACGGTTGTCCCCTGTAAGCATAATAACTTCTAATCCCAGCTTCTTCAGCTTTTCCACGGATTGAATTGAGGTTTCCTTTAAAGTGTCGGCAACTGCGATAACGCCTGCAGCATGTCCATTTAATGCAATATAAATAGGCGTCTTCCCGTCCTTAGCAAAATACTCTGCTTTTTCAATTAAGTCCTTAATCTCGATATTTCGATCTCTCAAGAGCTTTGCATTACCCAGTAAAACATTCACATTCTCCACTTCAGCCTCGATCCCATGTCCCTCAATGGCTTTGAAATTCTTCGGGTCTTGAAGGCCAATTTTAGTTTCTGTTGCCTTTTTAATGACAGCCTCTCCAAGAGGGTGTTCTGAAACTTTCTCGGCACTGGCGGCATATTTTAATACTTCTTCTTCAGAATAAGAATTAAAGGGTATAATGTCTGTGACCTCTGGCTCTCCTTTTGTCAAGGTGCCTGTCTTGTCAAAAACTACGGTGTCGAGTTTATGGGCTGTCTCCAAGCTCTCTCCGCCTTTAATCAATACTCCGTTCTCCGCCCCTTTTCCCGTTCCTACCATTACAGCTGTGGGTGTGGCCAAACCCAGAGCACAGGGACAGGCGATAATCATCACTGCCACAAAATTCAAGAGTGCAAAAGTCAACGCAGGAGACGGGCCAAAATTAAACCAAACAACAAAGGTCGCAATAGCGATGGAAATCACGATGGGAACAAAGTATCCGGCAATAACATCAGCTAACCTCTGGATAGGGGCCTTTGAACCCTGAGCATCCTGGACGAGCTTTATGATCTGAGCAAGGGCTGTATCTTTTCCAACCTTTGTGGCTCGAAACTGAAAACTTCCTGTCTTATTGATGGTGGCCCCGATGACTTCGTCCCCTTTTTCTTTTTTTACTGGCATGCTCTCCCCGGTTATCATCGACTCATCTACAGAAGATTTTCCATCAGTTATAATTCCATCAACCGGAATTTTCTCACCAGGTCTGACTATGACCACGTCTCCGATTAAAACTTCCTCAACGGGAATATCAATTTCCTTTCCATCTCTCTTCACCCTTGCTGTCTTTGGCCGCAATCCGATCAGCTTTTTTATCGCCTCTGATGTCTGTCCCTTGGCTCTAGCTTCAAGGAGTCTTCCCAAAAGAATCAAGACAATGATCATGGCCGATGTATCAAAATAGACCTCAGGCTTTAGCCCGCCTGATTCAAAGAGAGAAGGAAAAAGTGTGGCCGCTACACTGTAAAAATAAGCTGCCGAAGTGCCAACAGCAATCAAGGTGTTCATATCTGCGTTCCTGTGTCGGAAAGCACCCCACGCACCTTTGTAAAACTGCCAGCCGATCCAGAATTGAACAGGTGTTCCCAGCAACCAGAGGACAAAGAAATTATTCAAGAAGGATGGAATCCAAGGGAACAAACGAGGAGAACTTCCGATGAATATTATTAATCCAAGGATTAATCCTGCAAAAAACTTTCGCTTTAGCTTTTTGTACTCTTTTTCCCGGACAATCCTTTCTATATCCTCTAATTCCTCTTCGGGAGGAACTTCGAGAACTTTATAGCCAGTTTGTTCGATGACTCTTTTGATTTCCGCAAGGCTTGTATCCGATGGAATGTATTCAACTTTGGCCTTCTTTGTTGCCAGATTCACAACGGCTCTTGTCACTCCTCTAGTTTGAAGAAGGGCTTTCTCTATCTTCTGAACGCAGGAGGCACAATCCATGCCTTGAATAGGGAGTTCTAAAGATGCAGTGCCCACCTCATAGCCGCTTTTTCTTACAGAGGA
>Ga0209986_10000867_pt1 | contig 29721 bp, 34 predicted proteins | sample BlataG_FD_183168 | JGI IMG/M metagenome (GOLD analysis project Ga0209986, IMG submission 183168) | Deep subsurface microbial communities from Black Sea to uncover new lineages of life (NeLLi) - Black_00105 metaG (SPAdes) (version 2) | ecosystem: Environmental > Aquatic > Marine > Oceanic >...
CAGGCGGACCTCAGATACGAAACGGAGATACCAAAATCGTCATTGAGCGGCATCCTTCGCACGCTCGAGAGGAGGAAGATAATCAGGAAGAAAGAATGGGGTAGAACGAACGTTATAGAACTATCCGAATGGTTTGTAAGAAAAAAGGGTGTGTAAATGAGCGTTTTGAACGTTTACCGGGACGGTTGGTTCTGTGTGCCTTTTTTATATCGTTCAGAACAAAATTCATCTAATTTACCGCGGAGAACGCGGAATTAGAGGTTTAGTTTATTAGCGGTTCAGCTCGTTAGCTAAACATCTAAACCTCCAAACATACATTCTCCGCGTTCTCCGCGGGCTCTGCGGTAAATAAAAAGTAAACAAAAGGGATGCGAAAAGAAACAAAAGAAATGGGAAGCGAACACGGGAAGATTTTGTGCATGGGCGTGGTAGCGGTGCTATTGCTCAGTCTCGTCGTTTGGACGGGTGTCGCAGTGGCGGCGGCGGCGGAAGAAGAGGAGCAGAAAGGAGAAGTGCCGGTTATTGCCGCTTATGGGGCGCAGGGCTTTGCATTAAAGGTGGATGGCGAGGAATTTCATACGCTGAGGCTACACGTCATCTGGGTAAGACAGATTGACCCGGCAGTGATTAGAGAACTTATGGAAGAGGGTATGAACATCGAGGAACTAAGAGGTGAACTCAGAGACATAGAAAAAGGTCAGGTTCCCTTCTACCACGGGTATATGCGGTTTGTCGGGAAACCGTACAGGCTTGTTAACATTAGCGTGACCCCGGAGGGTGCGAATTTTACTATCAATGCCGACGTCCTGGATACCTTGCAGGGCTCAGTTCCGAACGAGAGTTTATGTGGCGCAGGAGGTAATATCTCGGTAACCGTTACGGACTACGAAAAGGTCAGGATAGGCGAGGGCGAGCTAACGATGTATGGCGAAAAATACCGTGTGTTGCTCGGTATTCTTCACCAATAAAACTTTCTTTAAGAAAGAAAGTTTTATCAAAGAAATAAAAAGAATAAAATAGGAGAAAAAAATGGGTGAAGAGAGAAGAAATGAAAAAATTTATAAAGGGAATAGAATAAAAGGAGTGGTAAAAAGATGAGAGAAGAACTAAGTGTAAGACGGTTGCTTATAAGTAAATGGCTTGTCCCAGCATACGTTTTCCTATGCATAGGCATTCTCCTTCTTCTTTTAGAAGCATTTGGAATCATAAATGACATGGGAGTTATAGGAATTGTTATAGCTATGAACTTATTCACCGTTAGTTTTCTGACTGGTATGCTCGTTCCTATACTTATTCAAATTTATGTGAAGCTTAGCGAAATAAGTGTGAAGCTTACGTGAAACCTTTTCTTAGAAAGAAAAGCTTTACCAAAAGAAATAAAAGAAAACTTTCTTTAGGAAAGAAAGTTTTATCAAAGAATAAAAAGGAGAAAAAAAATGGGTGAAGAGAGCAAGGGAGAAGGAGCGGTTATTAAAGGGAAGTTTTTCAGGGATGGCTTGAGAATCAACCCTTTTAAGAAAATCGTTGACGGAAAAACGCTTTCGCAGTTAATTTTTTACGGGATAATAGGGTTGATACTCGTGAGAGTTGGTCTTTGGAATAGTCCTCCGATTGATACATTTTATTTTGCGTTTGCATTTGGTTTATACCTTGACGTAAGAGTAGAGTTAAGAGAGCTAAGGAAAGAGATGAGGGAGAAGAAATAAACAACAAAATTTTAGGAGGTAAAGAAAAGATGGAACTCTGGCATGTATTGTTGGGAATAGCATTTTTCCTTGCGGTTTTGACTTTTACTTATCCTTTGATAAGCAGGATGAGGAGGAGGAGGAGGAAGGATAAAAAGGCGGAAATAATTAAGATAATAAGAGAGACAAGGGAATTAAAGGAGAAGATAGAAAAGGAAGAAGGGAGTTTAACTTCGATAACCGATGTATATTTAGTTTCCGTGCAAATTCTTTCGGAGATAAGAGGCATAAACGCGGGGATAAATGATGTAAAGGCATTGATATTGTTTGGTGTGGGGGTATTGGTAGCCCTTAATCTCGCGATAATATCATTGTTTTAAAACAAATCTATGAGGAAGGTGGAAAGGAAGGAGAAAGGAGACAAAAGAAAAGATGGAACTATGGCATGTATTGTTGGGAATAAACCTTTTCTTAGAAAGAAAAGCTTTACCAAAAGAAATAAAAGAAAACTTTCTTCAGGAAAGAAAGCTAAATTTTATCAAATAAATAAAGGAAAAGGGAAAAAAATGATAAAAAAATGGACGTTGTTATTAGAAGCACTAATGGTAGCTTCTCTTGTAACAATGGTGCTGGTGGGAAGTGCGCAAGCAGAAGCAGAAGGACTAAAAGGAATGAATATCTTCATGTTCCTTAGTTACATTACACTTGGATTGTCATTATTGTTATTTATTTTGGCTTTTGTGTATCTTATTAAAAGGAGGAAAGCAGGGATAAGGATATTTATGAGGAAAAGAAGGGATAGAGAGGAGGAGATAATAGAAATGATAAGGGGGATAAAAGAACTGAAAAAGAAGATAGAGGAAAGAGGGGAGAATTTGACCTCCCTTTCAGACGTCTTTTTAACTCAAATTTCTATCCTCTCGGAGATAAATAGCATGAAGACATTGGTATCATTTGGACTGGAAGTATTGGTGGCTCTTAGTCTTGCTATAATATCTATGCTTTTCGTCATTATATCTATGATCTAAATCACACTCATCTATTTCCGATGGGAGCGCGGATGCGGTTGAGGCGCTATACAAATGCAAACCGAAAAACGGGAAAACATAATTATAGGTATAAATAGGGAGTAAAGAATAGAATAGAGAAGAAGAGGGGTAAAAGAAGGATGAATGCGAAAGGGACAGAAAATCATTTCTGTTCAAGTTGAAGAGAAGGGGAAAAGAGGAAATAAAGAGAAATGACAAAAGCGAGATTTTGTATAAAAGACAAGGTGCAAGAAGTTGGGTATAGAGTTCATATCATGCAGAAGATATTGAATTCAGATTTAAGTGGCACGGTTATAAATTTAGCGGATGGAAGAGTAGAAGTGAGATTAGAAGGAGAGAAAGAGAGGATAGAGGAATTTTATGAAGAATTGAAGAGTGGCAAGAATAAGCCTGGGCTTGCAGAAAAAACCGAACTTTACGATCTGGAGTTCAATGCTGAGTTAATGGTTCCGGATTCGATGAGGTCTTCTCAGGCGTTGATTCTGGAACAGCTTGGGAAAGGAATTGTTTATATCGCGGGCATGAGCGAGCGCATTGATAGCATGAATGAGAACATAACAGGGATGAGAGTAGAAATGCGAGATGGATTTAAGAGCTTACCGAAAGAGATAGCAAAGGAATTAAAGGATTTATTAGGAGGTAAAAAATGAGGGAAATATTAATGTTGAATGATAAAATAAACATATCACACTCATCTTATCACAAACAGATGGGAGCGTCTTCGGTTCGGCATGGACGCTATACAAATGCAAACCGAAAAAGATATATAGGAGGTAAGGAATAGAATATGGAAGGGGGAAAAATAAAAATGCAGATGAAGGAGAAGGCGACAAGAAATCTCAATGGCAAATACTACCAAATCCCAGGTAAATCCCAACTGCCAAATCCCAAAATTGGTAGTATTGGGGTTTGGGATTTGTTTGGTAGTATTGGTATATATTGGAGTTTGGGATTTCCGATAGGTGCGTTGAACCGAAAGTTTTATATACCCCTTCTTTCTGTTGAAAAACTTAGGAGGTGAAAAAAGAAAAAAATGAAGACAAAAACGAAAAAAGGTAAAGCGATTATAGGTATTGCATTGGTTGCGATTATGCTCGCTTCTGTTATGGCGGCGATGGTGATGCCTGCGGTAGCGTTCATAAGAGATGCAAGGGCTGTAGTTCCTGTAGGTCCTGGTGGTGATGGCAGATGGAATACTGCTGATGATCCCGCTGTTCCTACCGTCGTTATTGGAGAGCTCATCACATTACCTGCTGGTGTTACTCAGATACAGTATGCAACATGGGATGGTACCAGTGCAATATATGTTGGTACAGGTCAGATATTGTCTGTGACGGCACTTGGTGTCGATACAACGGCTGCAACAACCGCAGGGAAATATATAGACTCTGCGAACAATATTCTGTCACTTACGGATCGAAAATTCGATATAACGCTACAGCGTGGCGGCACGCAGATCACTAGTGTAGTTGCTTCACAAACATTTGCTGTTGTAGTGGACACAAATATCCCGGGTTCTGGGTTTATACTTCCACCTGGTACGCCTGCTGCAGGCGGAGCTAACGACATTAAAGTTAAGATAGTGGACAAGAAGACGGGGACGGTAACGAGTGCCGGTGTTGGACTGGCAGTCACGTCTGCTGTTGGTGACAGATTTGTAGATGCGGATGGCAGTGGTAATATTAATCCAGGCGATACATGGCCAGTGGTAGCACAGGCTGTACTCGCGGCTGCTGTTATGTCTGCAACTGGTGATGTGTTTACCGATGTTGATGCGTCTGGCACTGTCACAGCCCTCGATACGTGGGCAGCAGTTGCTGGCACAGTTCCTGCTGCAGGTCAGGTGGTAGCTCCGTCTTGCTATATGCTTATTGATGTAGCTCCTTTGGGCGTGGCGAGTATTGGTGATATCGTGGCGGCACCGGCAACAGCTTACACCCCCGCATCCGCAGTAATATATGCACTCCGTGATACAGGTGTTGCTGGCATAACCGCTGGCGATGTAGTTGTTGCAAGTGGAACAGCAGCGTGGACAGTGATGACAGGCACCGGCGGACTGCAAGCTGGTGAGTACACGCTCACCGCTGAAACAACAACCACAGGCGCTGCGCTGGCATCAATTGACACCAAATCGACAGCCATTGATATGACAGTTCGAGCAGCGGCAATAGATGTGAGCGCTTCGGTTACCTCGCAAACAACAGGGAATTTCATTACCATAACCACTACGGCTGGTATAGGCGTTCGAGTTGTTGTTGACATTACTGCTGGTCCGGCAACTTTTGACGAAAACAAAGGCGATTATCCAGCACTCGCTCTTGCAGGTAGTGGACCTGCTGGTGCATCTACCACATTCATTGCCACCATACCTGCAGATGGAACACTTGAAGCAGTTATAACAGCACCCAGGACTGGAGGTGTCACAATAAGAGGTGGAATCGATGCTAATGGCAATGGTGTAATTGATGCTGGTGAGGTTACCGACACTATCAGTGTGAGTTTCAGAAAAGCAGTTACAACGGTTGATGTTACGCCCAGAAAAATCACAATCGGAGAGAAGGTTACAATGAACGGTATGACAACCTCGGGAGTGGATGAAGTTGCGATATTTGTTGACGACGTGTATCAACAAAGAGTTGCAGTCGAAGCAGATGATACATACAACTGGGAATGGGACACAAGTTTGGGCGTGATAGAAGGTCCAACTTACTTGGGTCGAGCACTAAAGCCGGGAGCGGTAACGATAAAAGTGTTTGAAATTCATACTGATACGGATCTTCTGGGTGCTGATGGTCTGCCGAATACTGCTGATGATCCTCGAATAGGAGATGGATTACACAGGGATTGTGGTGGTGATGGTCCGGTAGCCGCGGGTCTACCTGAGTGTTCATTCTTTGACCCCGCTGCCCCTGCTAATCGAAGACCTGTGGATGCATCATCAGGACTATCAGCAGTTGCCGGTGAATTATCAGCAAGCATGGATATCCCAAGAGTTGCGAAGGAAGACGATATTGTGGCAACAGGCATGGCAGCAGGAGAAACTAATGTAAGAGAAATCTTGATTGATTCCGATGGTGATGTACGTGTAGACCGTCTTGAATCTGTAATGGAGGACTATACCTTTGAGACTACTATACCCACACTCACGTCATGGAAGTCAGGCACATATAAACTGGTGCTAATAACTGATGGAAGAGATGATACCACTCTACTAACGGATGGTGGGGCTATCGACACTCCTCGCGCGATACCCAGGGCAACTGGTATTGCTAGCGCCACTGGATGGTTGGACGCGCCGGGAGCAACGCTTAATGGGGACGCAGTCGCTGGTATGACGCAGGAGCAAATAATAGCAAGGCTCGGGAATCTTGTCTTACCGGAAGAAGGAGCAGCGGGCAGTGACGATAAAATGAGAGTATTGTCGTTCAAGCTGGAAGACCCATCGGTGGATATGACAATGGTCGAGAACTCAACAATAGGCGTAGAGCAGATAAGTGTGGACGTTTACGTAACTGACGGATATTTGACAATAGGAGGGATAACGAACAGAATAAACGGAACATCAATACTGATAACGGCAGAAAGTGCAGTAGATCCAAAATATGACCTGCCGCCAGAGACGGTAACTGCTACAAGAGGTACATTTACAGCGAATCTTGATGCGTCGGATGCAGTAGTAGGCAAGTACACAGTAACAGTGGACGATTTGAGTAGAGCCACGGACGAGCTGGACGTGATGCTGTCAATAGTAGCAGCAGTGCCAACGCCGACGCCTGGAGCAGTGCCAACGCCGACGCCAGAGGTAGTAGAAACGCCAACGGTACCGGCAGTAGCAACACCGACACCAGAACCAACACCGACACCGACACCAACACCAACACCGGGCTTCGAAGCGGTATTTGCAATTGCAGGCTTGTTAGCAGTCGCTTACCTTGTGCAGAGGAAGAGAAGGTAAACCAAAGAACGAAAAAAAATTGAAAAAGTTTTTTGAGGGGGGAGGTTTTTTTTATCCCCTTTTTTGTTTTTATTATTGACACAGATTAACGCAGATTAACACAGATGATAAAAATCAACAATATTAAACTTAAAATCCGCGTAAATCCGTGTTAATCAGCGTCTTAAATTTTAGAGAAGGAAGTTATACTTTATTTACAAGGACAAAGCAAAGTGCAAAACGAAAAAGAAAAAAGGTTTTGAGGGGGGAGGTTTTTTTTATCCCCATTTTTATTTAGTTTTAAAACTTTTTTCTAAAAAGTTTTATCAAAAAAGTTGTTACTTTGATATTATTTCCTCTCTAAAATATTCTTTGTAGTGGATATTCCTTTATCTGTCCATATTATAGAAATATATGGGTGATAAAGTTGCTTTGCCAGTTGAGGTGAAAGGGGAAGCAAAGGCGATAGGAGAAACTGAGTTACTTCTTTTCATTTATAAAAACGAAGGGATGAGCTATGATGAAATCGGGAAGAAAATAGGCGTGGACGTTGGATTGGTAAGCTATCATGTCGAAAACATAGAGGCTAAGGGGTTGGTCGAGATAAAAAGGGAGATTAAAGATAAAAAGCCCGTTAGTAGGGTATATCCGAAAGACCTTGATTACATTGATACGATTAATCTCGAAGAGTGGGATGAAGAGGATTTAAAATTGTTTAGCAAATGGGAAAAAGAAAGGTTTGTGCCTGAAATATGACAACAAAAACGATACACGTTAATGAGGATATATATAAGGGGCTTTTCAAAGTGGCTGAGCAACTACAGACAGAGCTGAAACATTCTGTATCTGTTGATGAAGCGATAAAAATCATGATGGATGACTTCGGGCGAAAAAATAAAATCAGTGATTTAGCTGGCACGTGGGACATAAGCGAGGAAGAGGTAGAAACAATAAAGGAAGCTATCAAAGACGGATGGAGAAGATTCAGTTCTTCAAATGAGTGAAGCGGCGTCGAAATTAGCAGGTGAGATTTTGGCGGATTTGGAGAGAAAAGGGGAACTTATTGAGTTCAGAGATGCATTCATCGCCAGTATTGCGATTACGCACAACACCATATTGTTTACCCGAAATATTAGCCATTTCGCGAGAATAGAAGGTCTCAAATTGTATGAATAAGAGGTATTGGATAAGGGCATGACCCCATAAAGGCGAACGATGGCGATGGGCATACGGAACGGATGATGCAATAGTGGAGATACTAACGGCAGTGCCAGCAACGCCGACGCCGGTAGTAGAAGCAACGGCGACGCCAGAACCGACACCGGGCTTCGAAGCGGTATTTGCCATTGCAGGTTTGTTAGCAGTCGCATACCTTGTGCAGAGGAAGAGAAGGTAAACCAAAGAGCAAAAAAAATTGAAAAAGGTTTAGAGGGGGAAGGTTTTTTTTATCCCCTTTTTATTTTTATTTGAGAGCTATTGAAAATTCCAAGTTCCAAGCACCAAATTAAGCCCTTTCCGGGCTTGCGGGGACGTGGGCAGAGCCCACGAAAATAAATTCCAAATTCAAAATACAAAATCCTAAACGAATTTAAATATCTAAATTCAAATATCTAAACGTAAAAGTTAAGTGAGGGAAAAGGAAATGAAAAGGGCGGTTATAATTGCAAAGGGGAAGGTACAGAAAGTAGGATATAGAGATTTTGTTCAGGATAGTGCAAGAGAGCTAGGGATAACCGGGTATGTAGAGAACTTAGAGGATGGGAATGTAAAAGTTGTTTGCGAGGGAAAAGAGGCAGAAATTAACGAATTTATTAAGAGTATCGAGGTAAAGAAGGACTTTATAGATGTGGTAGAGACATCGGTGGAATATGAAGAGCCAATGGGTGAGTTTAAACTATTTAAGATAAAGTATGGCGACGTGCCGGAGGAACTTGGCGATAGACTTGGTGCGGCACTTCTTTATCTGGGCGCAACGAATCAAAAGATTGATGCGGGTTTCAAGATGCTGGGTGAGAAGCAAGACATGATGTTGGAGAAGCAGGATGATACCATTGAAGCGATAGACCGGAGTAAAGAGGACATTGTCACGGAAATAAGCTCGTTAAGAGAAGATTTGAGGTCGTATATGGAAAATAAATTTGCAAGGATCGAGCAAGAGATAGAGGGGATAAAGGCTAAAATCGGGATGGTATGAAAATGCAAAGTGGAAAAAGAAAAATTTTGAGGGGGAATGTTTTTATATTCCCATTTTTGTTTTTTATTTGTAGGAGTGAACAGTGGCAGAAATTTAAAAAGAGGGGGAAGAGGGTTTTAAAATGTCCGGGACAATAGGATTAAAGATATCCAAAGAGTCAAGGGAAGAGATGGCGAAATTTGAAGTAAATTGGTCAGAGTACCTCAGCGAATCCATAGATGAGAAATTAAAAGAATTAAGGAGAACAAGAATAGCAGAACATCTGGATTCGATTAGAAAGAAAACCGCTGGTAAAAACATAAACATGGCTAAAGAGATAATAGAATGGAGAAAGAAGCATTAGTTTTAGATGCATCGGTAATAGTGAAGTGGTTCTGTGAAGAAGAGTATACGGACATTGCACTGAGGATAAGAGATATTTAGCAGTCGGTAAATTCAAAAGATGTAATCTTATTACAGCAGATAAGGTATTTCGAGACAAAATTGATACAAATGAGGTTATATTTATTGGAGAGTTGAAATGACACTTTTTCTTTTTAGAAAAAAGAAAACCTGTGCTAAAAGAAAAATTAATTTCTTTGGTAAAGCTTTCTTTTTTAAAGAAAGGTTTGCAGTCGCTTACCTTGTGCAGAGGAAGAGAAGGAAGTAAAAGCAAAGAGCGGAAAAAAATGAAAAAGGTTTTGAGGGGGGAGATTTTTTTTTATCCCTTTTTATTTTTTGGAGAGTTATTGAAAATTCCAAGTTCCAAGCACCAAATTACAAATAAATTCCAAATTCCAAATACTAAATCATAAACAAATTTAAATATCTAACTTGACATTGTCAGATTAACCGCGGAGTTCACGGAGAACGCAGAGGCTGTAGTTTAGATGTTTAGGTTTTAGGAGGTTTAGCTAACGAGCTGAACCGCTAATAAACTAAACCTCTAATTCCGCATTCTCGGCGGTAAATTTTAAATATGACAAAGTCAAGATAATATTAAGAGGGAAAAGACATAATAAAAGAGATGTGAAAATGTAAGCGAAAAAGATTATAAAAAAGGGGTGCATTAAAGGCATAAGGAGGAGAATATGAGCACAATACCAAAAATATCTTCAATGTTGAATATAAGCCAGGAGCATCTGGAGAAAGAATCAGTAAAAACGTATCTGCATGTTAGACTGGTACATTGCGAATCTGAAATATTCAATATTGCAAAAAAATATGGAATATCGTCAATAGAAGAATTCGAAGACCTATATAAAAAAGGAGAAATAGAAGAAGAAGGGACATGGGAAGAGTTCTTTAGGTTAGATCATCTTTCTTATGCGTGGATTGAGTATTTTAAAGGTTCCGAATAATTTTGGATTGGCTGATGCGATAATATTCGAGACTGCGAAAAGTGAGAACGCATCTGTATTAACGGGAGATGAACATTTTAAAGGTGTAGAACGCGTAATTTATATAAAAGGATGAAGCTGCTACAGGATAAAGGCAGGGGATGGTGACGGGCATACGGATGAAACAACAGTGGACATTCTAACGGCAGTGCCAGCAACGGCGACGCCAGAACCGACACCGGGCTTCGAAGCGGTATTTGCAATTGCAGGCTTGTTAGCAGTCGCATACCTTGTGCAGAGGAAGAGAAGGTAAACCAAAGAGTGAGAAAAAAAAATTGAAAAAGGTTTTGAGGGGGAGGTTTTTTTTATCCCCTTTTTTGTTTTTTAACCACGAGATTACACAGATTTCCACGAGAATCTATCAGAGGGCAGGGAAATGAAAAGAGCGAACATAATCGCAAAGGGGAAGGTACAGAAAGTAGGCTATAGAGATTTTGTTCAGGATAATGCAAGAGAGTTGGGGATAACCGGGTATGTCGAGAACTTAGAGGATGGGAATGTAAAAGTTGTTTGCGAGGGCGAAGAGGATGCGATAGAAGGGTTAATTAATTCGGTAAAGCAAAATCCACCGTCTTTTGTGCGCGTTGAAGAAGTGAATGTGGGATACGAGGAATACAAAGGAGAATTCAGCGGTTTTGAGAGGCGTGGAGCGGATGTTCCGGGAGAAGAGAGTGAGATGGTGGTTTTGATGCGGAGTTTCGATAAGAAGGGCGAGGTGATGATTGGCATTTTGAGTTCGATGAATGAAACTTTGGGTTCGATGAATGAAACGCTGAAGAGTGTGAAAGAGGATACAAGTCAGATGCTGGAGAAGCAGGATGATACAATTGAAGCGATAGAGCGAAGTAAAGAAGAAATTGTCACGGAGATAAGTTCGCTAAGAGAAGACTTGAGGTCGTATATGGAAGAAAAGTTTGCAAGGATCGAGCAAGAGATAGAGGGGATAAAAGCTAAAATCGGGATGGTGTGAAAACACTTTTTCTTTAAAACTTTTAAGAAAAGTTTTAAGATAAACCTTTTCTTGATAGGGAAGGAAAAAAAATCATTCTATTTCCGGGAGAAGAGGAAATGGATGAAATGGAGTGGCTTCGAGCTGCTGCGGCTAACCCTGCTTTTGAATTCTTGATGCTGGATTTTGTGTGATTGTATTACTTAAACAGTATGTTTTAGGTTGGACATAAAAAATAGATAAACTTATTTAATAGCAATCACCAAAAGATTGTTATCACGTCACCACAGGGAGGTAAATAATAGATTGAGCGAGAAAATAATCGTCCTGTTCTTAATAGGGATACTGAGCATATTACTACCGATTCAAATAGTGGTAGCGAGCTATTCCTTTGACGGCGTGCCTTATACGGATAAGCTGGATTTAGTAGCGTATGGCTCCTTTAAAGGCGGCGTATATGTAGGCGAGAGTTACAGGCTTGACTTCCCGCCGTGCACACGAACGTTTGCTGTGCCTGAGGAGGTCAAAGTCAAGTGGGCGCGGCTGTATGTTGGCGTTTGGGGCGGCACGGAGAGATACGAAGGCTGGGTACACACGTCGCTTAACGGGCACGACCTCGATAAAACGTTCCTCCGTGGCGAGAATGATGACAACCCGAATGTTTATTGCACGGGTCACGGCGTCTATTGGGTCTATTACGATGTGACAGAAAATGTATCACCTGGGGTTAACACCGCCATCGCGGACACCAGCAGGGGAGAACGTGGGAATAAACTCGATGGCAGGGTGTACAGCATCATCCTTGTAGCAATCTACGAGGACACAAATGCGCCTGAGATTACATACTGGGTCGCAGACGGAAATGTAAACCTGCATGGTCGCGGCTGGGCAGGAACGGTGCCGACAACAAACGATTTCGCTTCGGTAGCGTTTAAAGGCGCGATAGAGAATGCGAATGTAGAAGATGCGGACCTTACGGTAGTGTACCTTACCGGTACTCCCGGCGAGCCGGACTATTTAGAGTTTAACGGGCAGGGCATAGGCGGGAATGACGTGGCTAATAGCGGGGACGGTGAAACTTACGGCATTGACCTCAAGACGTTTGACGTTACAAGATATATACAGGCTGAGAATAGCGTCCTTTTCATCCGGGGAAAGGACGTCAACGGTGATGGCAAAATAGATACGGATGACGAAGGCAAGCAGGAAGGCGAACATTATCTTCATCCGGTTCTGGCGGTCCTCATTGCAAGGCACAAAACAACAGAAAAAACAATGCCTGACTTTTCCGTCGCGCTTGAATTTGAGTTCGAACCTCTGACCGAGGGAGAGAACACGCTCACCGCAGTCGTAAATAATTACGGTAGATTGTTCGAGGACGATTTTGTGTTGAAGCTCTTTGTTGACGAATCCGAGATTTACTCGGGGGTTGTTCGCATGGATGCCAGTGGGATTAAAAGGGTGGCTATTTCATGGAACGCAGCACACGGCACGCACACCATCAAAGCAGAAGTTGATGCTGAGAACGCAGTGCAGGAATTAAACGAAAACGACAATGTTTTCACTTCGGATGTTTACGTTATGCGCAAACCTGATTTGTCAGTTAAAATTTTAACACCGGTAGCAGAAACTATAAAGGCGAAGAATGCCGCTGCCTCTTCCACCACTACCTCTACTGCGAGCAGTGCGAAGAGTAGAAACGTGATACTTGTAATAATGCCGTTGTTCATGTTTATCACGATGCCGTGGAACGGGAAAAGGAGAAAACTATCCGTATGTGTTTTGATTTTTGTAATTATAAGTGCCGTATTAATTTTAAGCGGTTGTGTGGATAAACAACCTATTGAGGAGCAACCAGGCGAGAGTATGCTCAGCTATTCGGTTCCGGTGGAGCTAAAAAACGAAGGAGAAGCGGCTGCAATGAATTTCGAGCTTTCTCTTTACGTGGATGGAGAAAAAAGCGTGACTAAAAAGATTGACAAGTTAGAAGGCGGTGAATCTATTACTGAAAAACTATCAATTGTGGTGCCGGAAGGGAAGCACCGCATACGTGCAGTGGTGGATGAAAAGAACGTGGTTGAAGAGTTCAGGAGGGATAATAATGAAGATGAGATTACGTTCGATTTTTAGTGGTTTGGTCCTTACACTGGTTATCGTATCCACAGCAGGTGGTTCGTATGCGGGTGACAAACCGCTTAATACAGTTGCGCATGAAGAAATTTGTGGCAATATGTTTTTTACGTTGGGCGATAGTAAATACAGTGGGCGGATAAATTATAATGACTCTTACACGGTCAAATTCGACGTCCGTGTGCCGGGGTCTGGTAAAGAAGTAAAATTCGCCCGGCTGTATGTTTACTGGGTTTGGAGCCAAAAAGAGAACGCGGGTGTGTATCCCACGATGGAGGTATTGGCAGAAGAAGAAGTTCTGAACTCGGACGTCACCTATACAGATACAAAAGGATTCGTAGGAAAATATGATTACTTTTCCGGCGTTAACGTTTATAATGGCAATTTGGATCTAACAAAAACGAATCACTATTCGGTTACCGTAAAAAACGTGGATGCGAACGGGAGCACGTTTTGTGTGCAGGGAATCGGGTTATTGGTGATATACGAGTGTCAGGAGCAAGACCCGGATTGCCAGCACGTCGAATATTGGGTCACCGAAGGATGTGACATGATATATGCGGAGTACGGGATCACGCCGGAGATGGCAACCAGTAAGATTTATTTTGACGGTGAGTTGGACTTGAAAAAGGTGAAGAGCGCTAATCTAATAACGGTGGTTCCTTCGGGAGGATACGTCTCAGGTGGAGAGACGGTGCATAACAAGCTTCACTTTAATGAGGAAAGCGGATGGCTCAGCAATCTTCCGTTCTTAAAGCAGTTGCTCAGATTATTGTTTGGGTACGGCGGTGGGATTTGGAGTGACGTGTATATTGCGAACGACGTTGTCCAGATAGGAGTTGACCAGCGAGACGTTACTGATTATCTGAAGGCATCGAACAATTTTGCGGCGATTCAGGATAATCACGATTACATGATGGTGACAAATGCCGTGCTGGTGGTGGAGAAGAAAGAATGACAGTTGAGACAAAGGATTTGACAAAATATTACTGGATGGGCAAGGAGAAGGTAGTTGCAGTAGATGGCGTGGACTTGAAAATAGAAGAAGGTGAGTTCATTTCTGTCGTGGGTCCTTCGGGGTCGGGGAAATCAACGTTTTTACATATTATCGGATGCCTGGACGCACCAACGAAGGGCGAGGTTTATTTGAATGGTACCAGGGTGCATTACAGAAATAAGAAGTCGCTGGTGGTATTGCGGAGGAAATTCGTGGGGTTTGTGTTTCAAACGTTCAATTTGATACCGGCAATGAATGCGGTGGAGAACGTGGAGTATCCAATGTATTTCAATAAGGAGGGTAAAAGCAAAAGCGAGAGGAGAGAGAATGCGAGGAAGTTGTTGGAGATGGTGGGTTTGGAGAAGCGTGGAAATCACCTGCCCTCTGAACTTTCTGGCGGCGAGCAGCAACGGATAGCTATCGCAAGAGCGCTTGCCAATGACCCAAAGCTTATATTAGCTGACGAACCTACCGGGAACCTCGACTCCAAGACGGGGAAGAGCATATTGGATTTGCTCAAGCGGTTAAACGAAGAAGAGGGGAAAAACATCGTAATGGTGACGCATGATCTGGAATCGGCGAAGAAAATGGGCAAAGTAATTAGAATCATGGATGGGAGGATAGAGTAAGATGAAAGAGTTATTTGCCTTAGCGAGCAGGCAGTTGGGGAGGAGGAAATTGAGGGCGTTTTTTATCGTGCTGGGGATAGCCATAGGAGTTGCTGCGGTGGTTGGCATGACATCGCTGGGGGAAGGGATTCGTGTTCAGGCAGTTGAGCAAATTAAAGCTCAACACGATTTAACCACGATAGATGTTTCGGCGGGTGTAGAAGCGGGAAGCGTTACGTTGATAACTGATTCGAAACTAAAAACGATTAAAACGGAGGAACACGTTTTATTCGTGGCTCCTTATGTGAAGGACTCGTATGTCACGCAGAATAATACCTATCTCGCGGTTAAGGGAATCACTCCTGAATACAGATGCGTTCATAGTAATCTGGAATTGGAGAAAGGGGATTGGTTTGATGAAAAAGGCAATTCCGGCGAGATTGTATTGGGCTACGACGTTGCGAAGAGACTGGCGGTGATAGAGGATTTAGGAATTGGCGATGCGTTCACGGCTAAAATCAGGTTGTATGGCGAGGAAGGTCGTCAGGAGGATAAAACCGCGGTATTTAAAATCGCAGGCATACTGAAATCATCTGGTGAGGAGCATGACAATCAGGTGTTCGTTGGAATGGCGAAAGCGACGGAGATGGATGAGAAGGATGCTTATGATGGTGCATTTGTAAAAGTGGACGACCCTGCTTTTGCTGCTTCAGTAGGGGAGAAGATAGAGGGACTTGGATTGGGTGCACATTCTGCTCAGGATGTGATTGACGAAGTAAACAGGCTGATGGTAGCGGTAACAATAGTTTTTGGCATTTTTTCCGGCTTTTCGCTCGTAGTTGGTGCGCTTATGGTGGTGAACACGATGATTATCTCGGTTTACGAGCGAACGAAAGAGATAGGACTGTCGAAGGCGTTGGGAGCGTCGGATTTTGACATTATGAAGATGTTCCTTGCGGAATGCGTGATTATAGGAGTCCTGGGAGGAATTCTTGGCGATTTGCTGGGTATTGGCTTTTCTGTGTTGATAGACCTCGTGGGTAAACCTTTCCTGGTAAGTGCGCTCGGAGGCGAATTGGGTGCGGGATTACAATCGGGTAGCATTACGGCAATCACTCCTTCGATACTGGCGGCTGGATTCGCTATTTCGGTGGGTCTTTCGATTGTGTCAGGGTTATATCCAGCGAGAAGGGCGTCGAGATTGAATCCGTTGGATGCGTTGAGGCAGATATAGTATTTTGAAAACTCAAAATCCTAATTTCTAAATCCAAAAACTAAAGAACCTTTTTAAGAATTGCAATCATGAAAAGATAATGTAGTAAAAAAATCAATAAGATTATTTGGAGATAAGGAGGTCACAAGATATGGGGATGTTTGACACCGTTTATTTTGATAAAGCATGTACATGCCCAGTATGCCAGGGGAAGATTCATTCTGTCCAGGTTAAGGCATTTGAGAATATGCTGGAGGATTATCAGGTGAAGGATTGTGTAGGTCATGCAGAAGAAATAAAGATAGTAAAGGAAGAACTGTTCTGTGACAATTGTTCAAAATTTACAGGGAAGAGTGTTTATATTGTTGCAGGTAGGGGGATACTTCTGGGAACGGCTGAGACCTTAGAGGAAGCGAAGAAGCTTTTAAATGATTTAAATCAGGAGAAGCTTGTTTTATGGTATCATGACCTTTACCAGAGATATATCAGCGAGCGAAGGGATAAAGAGTCATACGAAGGGTTTTTGGAAGACCTCCGGGAATGGTATGGAGAAAGGGTGCATGAAAGACCTGAAACCGATACCGAGATAAAACGACAACGGCTCCAATTCATCTGGAATTGGAGACATCTTAAGGGTGCCTTGAATCCTGTGGAATCAGTTGAGCGGTTTTTGACTCATCATAAGATGATTGATGCATTAGATGAACTCTGGAAAGAAGGGCATGAAATCCTCGACATTTATTATGCTGAAGAGATGAGTCAGGGAGAAGAGAGCTGGTCAGTTGACGTTTACCAGGATGAACTAAATGAGCGCTGCGGCTTGAACTGGACATGGACAGTAATAAGCAAGAAGGAGTTAGAACAGGATGGTGAGAAGGAGGAGGAACTGCCAGAATGGGAAATAGTAGTTGAAGAGCCGTTCTCAGAAGAAGTGGTTTGTAAAGCGATAGAGAAGTGGTTGCGGAATTGGAGATATGAATTTAGCGTGAGAATGGTGGAACTCGAGCAGGCAAGAGGTTCTGGATTGATTAAGGAGTTAAGGGAGAGGAAAGAGGAATCGGAGAAAGGTGAACTGATTCCCATGGAGAGATTAGAGAGAGAATTAGAGGAAGAGGAGATTAAAAGCTCGGCGGAGTTTATAGATGTGAGGGGAGATAAGAGGAAAGTCTTCTACTACGAGGGGTTTTATGGTTCTCTTGTGGCTGATGTTGAATCTGATAGACTGTTAGGCAAGATTGAAGGAATAGATGAAGATGTGGTTTATGAGGGTAGGACGGTAAGGGAATGTGAGCAGAGATTCAGAGAGGCGGTGTCCCGGTACAAAAAGAGATGAAGTAATAAAAAGAAAAAATGGAGAGAATACTACTATTGATAATAGCAATCATAGCAATCTTAGTTGCTTTAGCTGCAGGAGTGACAGCAGGCTTAGCAGTTGCACTATACGGTCTAATCGGCATGATATGCTCATTACTTGGATTCATCCCGTTCATTGGACCAGTGATATACTGGCTGATAATGCACTTTGGGGTTGAACCATTCGTAGTGAGTTACGTATCGCTTGGCGCGTGGACAGGAATCATCTTTTGGCTATTCTTTGCAATTTCTGTTATTTGGTGTTGCATAAGTTCATTTATTGTCCTATCGATTTTGAGTGACTGAGAAACACTTTTTAACGTGCTTAAGCCCCCAAGCAATGTCTTCCTTGCTCAGCCTCCTTTCGCGAAAGCCCTCGACATGTAGAACTATTCCGCCGATGAGGTCACAAGCCCCTCTATCTCTACCTTGCCCCTGTCCGCTGAAACGGATTCACTCATATTTTCTATTCCTGCGTAATTATCTCTAAAAAGTCAACTCTTTTGAAGTCGGGGTCAAAGGTAGCTATTTTTCTTATCCCATGATGCTTGCAAGTAGCGGCGATTAGAGCGTCATTTGGAAGTAAGCCGTATAGTTTACTGAATAGATAAGAATCCTTAAAAATTTGAGTATTCAAATCTAATACTTTTATCAAATCATTCTGAATAAGTTCGAAAAGCACATTAAATCTGTTTTCAACTTCTTCTTTTCCAATTCCCTTGATCCAAGCCTTTTTTATCTCAAAAAGATTCTCATTTTTTATACTATCTCCCACAATACCAATGATTGTTTTAAACAGTGTTTCTTCGAGGACATTAACTGGCACGAAAGCCTCATGATGCGAAATTATCTTTTCAAGAGGTTTTGTTTTCACATACAGGATTGCATCTATAAGAACTGAAGAGTCAACAACGACTGGATTCAAGATATATCTCCTCCAATATCTCTGGTTTTAAACGAATGGATGTAAACCTCTTTAGTTTGTCTAATATCTCCCTTGCTTTTTCACTTTTGTCTATTTTTTCTTTTATTTCTATCCTTATTTCTTCCCCTTCTATCAATTCCACCTTCTCCAAAGGCTTAAACATACCCTTCTCATACACAACCTCGATTGTTTTTTGCATCTTTCAACATCTCCTTTATCTCTGTATTATTATTTCCTGAGTATAAAAAGGTATTTTTGATATATTTCTTTTTGGCGGTATATTTGCTTATTTTTCCAAATTTTTCAAACGTCTTTAAGATAATTGACTTATAAAAAGTCTCTTCCAAGACATTAATGGACGAGAACAACCTGTCTTTGTTGACCAACTTTTCAATTGAAAAGTTGCCCAGAATATGTTCAATAAAAACTGAGGTATCCAGAAAGATATCAACCATACATCTCTTCCTCTATTTTATTGAGAATTCTTCCCATCTCTTCTTTTTTCAAATTTAGTTTCACTATTCCAAAATATTTATCAGAAAGTTCTTTTATTTTACTAACTCCCTTTATCTCTATCTCTATCCTCTCCCCTTCCTTCAATTCCACGGGCATCAAAGGCTTGAACACTCCCTTCTCATACACCACCTCAATTGTTTTTTGCATATCACCTACACCCCCTTTACCTTTATATCTATTATTGTTTCCTGAGTATAAAAAGGTGCTGTGTTTGATTAACTCCTTTTATTAGACCACAAGATTACACCGATTTTTTGTTTTCCTTTGTTGGGCTGGCTGGCTGGGCTATTTTTAACGGCATTGGCATTGCTCGTTTCATCTTGTCTGTGTTAATCTGCGTTAATCTGTGTCAATAATTTATTTTCTCGTGAAATTATGGGGCTCTGCCCCATGTCCCCGCAAGCCCGGAAAGGGCTTATGTGTAATCTCGTGGTTACTAAAAGTATTACTTCTAAAAAAATCGTATTTTGTTCAGTCACGAAAAAACCGAAAATCATTTTATTAATGAATACAAAAAATAAAAATATGTTATTTCATAGTGACGAAATAAAGCGAAGTGTGAGCAGCGAAGAAGCGATGAGGGGAAGAAGAAAATCCCCGGTAGAGAGGAGGTAAGAACGTGGAAACAGGTGAAAAGGCGGTGAGAGGTAGTTATTTCGAGAACGCCGAGGAGGGGCGCTATACAAATACCCAACCGAATGGAGGTGAAAAGAAAAAAAATGAAAAAAGATACTGCTCAAACTTTCCTAAAGTTTGTAATACCAATTGCGGTATTAGTAGCGTTAGCAGCGCTTAGTATGCCGGCGATGGCAAATTACGACTACAATGGATATGCCTTTCCTATAAATACCTCGAACAATGGCACGATAAACGGCGAAGTCTATGTCGGTGGTGGACATGGTGTTGAAGGCGAATCATGCCAACCAAATACGTATATCCAAAACTTTACCATTCCCTATGGAACCGTAACATTTGCACGTCTTTATGTAGGTGTTTGGAGTGGCACTGAAACCTACAACGGCTGGCTCAACACCACCTTCAATGGGCATAATCTCGGTAGCCTTACTTTGAATGGTCTTAGTGATACAAATCCAAACGTTTGGTGCACGGGACATGGAGTTTACTGGGTTTACTACGATGTTACAGACAATACAACTGCTGGATTCAACAGTGCAATAGCGAGAACAGGGCAGATACATTCTTCGTTTGATGGCAGAATCTATGGCATCGTATTAGTGGCAGCAGTCGAAAATGGAGACATGACAAGCGTTACGTATTGGATTAACGATGGACATTGGAACCTAAACGAGGGGCATGCTCATGATAGAAATACAGCGTGGTTCAATGGAACAGTGGATACAACTAACACGAGTGCAACACTCACAACCGTTCAGCTATGTGGGGGCTCTGTTTATCCAACAACCGGAGAACCATATTACAACAGCATGGACTTCAATGGAGACTTGTTAGCATACGATGCGGCAGATGGATGTGGCGAAGATGAATGGGGCAATTCGTGGTGCGGCGAGTCGTCTGCTTTTGATATCGATGAATGGGACGTGTCTGATTATCTAACGTCACCAAGTAATAACGCCACTTTTGACAGAGGCACAGATCCGTATCTTCATCCGGTAATTGCGGTCTTGAAAGTTAAGCCGTGGTACTTCAAAGAACCTTATCAAAACCCATACAGAGATGGCGCACCAGAAAATACACCACCAAGCGGAAACTACGCACCAAGCGGAATGCCTGACTTCGATCAGAAGCAAGATAAATGGCGAACTATTAATGCTGGTCTCAATGGCACGGTGGATTCCATCCTTGCTGGGGACGATGTGCTGGTTAATCCTGCACCTGGACCTTATCGTATCGGCATAGCACCCGGGCCCAACTGCGTCTTGGACAGCACCTTAGCTGGGGACGACCGGGTTATTTACTCATTCTGTGGTCCAACCGCGGTTGCAAACTGCTTCTGGTGGTTTGACTCAAAGTTTGGGAATCATTCCGGCTATCCCGGCGATGGCGTAGATGATTTCCCATTGGTCAGTGATTACGGTGCCGGAGATGACCATAGTACTAACAATGTGCCACTGCTCGTCTGTAACCTGGCAAACTGCATGTCAACTACCAGCACAGGCACCACCAACGTTTTCACCATGCAACAGTGTATTGACGACTGGCTGAATAATACAGGACTTAACAACACCCTTTATGAACGCACAGTTCACCAACCGAATTTCTGGGAAATAGAAGAGGAAGTAAAGAAGAGCGAGGATGTCATCCTTCTGCTCGGATTCTGGGAAAATCAGAGCGGCATTTGGAACCGAATCGGCGGACACTATGTAACCGTTGCAGGCGTAAATTCCCGCGACCAGATGATTGCATTCAGCGACCCGTTCTTTGATAATGCAGAAGCAGGCGGACCGGGAGTTGTTCCGATACCTCATCCACCTCATCCGTTAGATCCCACGATACATAACGATGCCCAGTACGTTTCACACGATTTCTACACTGTAACTCCAGACTCACCGAGTCCTGGTGGCGATTGGCAGATACCAGACTATAACGTTTCACTCAATACAAGCTCGGTCGAAAACTTCCAGGAAGAAGAATACCAGGGCGGACCGATTCACACCGAAATCGAATATGCAGTCGTAGTCTCTCCAAAGCCGGACTTAGAGATAATTGATAACTGGATATACTGGCCAAATCCGTGCATAATCGGCTACAAGCTAAAGAACACAGGCGGTGCACCGATATGCCGTCAAACAACACATTATGTGAATCTATCTCTCGATGGTGTTGAGATGAACCATGTAGTGCCAATATCAATGCCGGCGCAAAATGGTGTCTTCGTAGGGTTCTTCGATGTCGGCACTGGCAACATGCCATGCAGTGCAGACGTAAAAACATGCGCTGATTTCAATTATACCGTGGATGAGAGCAATGAAAACAATAACTGCAGAACGAAGGATTGGATGTGCGGTGATGTTCGTAAGGATGGCAGTATAACTGGACGAGATGTGTCAAAGCTGAACAGCTATGTCAATGGTATAGGTGTGCTTGAGATAGAACTCAAATGGGCTGGAGATGTTCGCACTGACGGCTATATAACAGGACGAGATGTGTCAAAGCTAAACAACTATGTCTGTGGTTCAGGCACCATAAACTGTATGTGCACGCAGACATGTCCATAAGCAGCTAAACGCTGCTTATTTTTATTTTTTATTTTTTGGCAAAAATGAGGCGAAAGAACGGAAAAGGAAAAAAACATGCCCTTAAAGGAAAGAAACGTGGTGCAAATCCACGGAGGGGCTTAGCGCCGAGAGGGGCGCTATATAAATACTCAAAAAAAATTAGGAGGTGAAAAAGAAAAAAAATGAATGCAAAAAATAAAAGCGGTAAAATAGCGTTGTTCGGTATATTAGCACTGCTTGCAGTGTTATTTACAGCCTCAACAGCCTCAGCACACGTTGACGTATATTTCAGCCCGGATCCCGCTTCGATACCAGATGGATACTGCAATAATGTGACTGTTCAGGTTTTGATGGACACTAATGCTAGCGACGGTGTTAATTCTTGGGGTGCATTGATCGAATTTGACTCTACATGCGTTAACATAACAGACTTTGAGTATAAAACTATAACTACTGGGAATACAATGTGGAACCATCACGGCAATTATATTGAAGTCTATAATTTCTACGCAGATGCTAGTTGTCCAGTACACCCTAATGAAACAGCCCTTCTCAATATCACTGTTCATTGCGAAAATGCGAGCTACTGTGTAAGTCCTTTAGACTTTTCCAATGGAGGCGCGGCACCTGGCGCTTACCTATGGATGGCATCGTGTGGAGACGTAGATATCCCGACAACATGGCATAACGGGACCGTCATACAGGGAGAACCAGCAGGTCCTGAACCAGACCTGAACGTAACCAGCATTACGGTGAATGCAGACTGTCCTCAAGGCGAGGGGTATGCGTTTGCAAACGAGTGCAACAATATAACGGCAGTGATAGAAGAAGACAATGGAGTAACTGTCACAGACTCGTTCAACGTTACATTTAGAGTCAATGATGCTCTCATCTGTGAAGAGGAAGTTAATGGAATAACCGGTGGAACAACAAAAGAAGTATGGTGCAATTGCTCCTGGGTGCCAACGATCAAGGAACTTCATTATATAAATGTGACAGTAGACGATAACCCAACAATGGGATTACCTCATCCACCGGGCAAGATTGCTGAGACAGATGAGGGAAACAACTCTAAAAATGTATCACAGATGGTTTACTGGAATGGATACAAGGGCAAGAGATGGGCTCCATGGGACGGCGGAGATATTGAAACCGAGGACAAATATTGCGAGCAGGAACGCATCAATCTAACCTACTCTGTCGGCGACAGCGAGTATTTGAGTTCATGGTATCATCCACACTGGACCACGTACACTGCTAACTGGACTGCTGCGGACCTTTCGATTCCTCCCGCTGGTGCGAACATCGAGCAGGCAACACTATTCATCGGATACACATTTGACAAGAAAGGAATTATAGCAGGGGGCCACTATAATGTGAAATTCAATGATGTAACACAAACCTTTGAAGAGCATGACTGGGACCGCAAAGGATTTGGCACTTCTGACTACCCTGGTGGATTGTTGAAATTCAATGTGACAGACGATTTCGACGTGATGGGCAACAATGCGACGTTCACCAATACATGGTCTGGCGGTGGCAATGTATCAATGCAGGGGATGGTTCTAGTGGTAGTCTATCAGCATGATAGCGAACCAAGGCGTATGATATGGATAAATAAGGGATTCGATAATCTCTGGGCTGGAAAACCAGATAAACAGTACTGCGTGAACGAAACAGAGGCAACGGCGTTTGTACCGTTCGAAAACTGCACTGAGCCAATAGACAAGAGCGAACTGAAAAAAGCCGAATTGATAACAATTACGACTGACGCTTTCGACGGGGACGACATGAACAAGCTGTACTTCAATGCCGGGGAGTGGTATGGATTTGGAGCGCCGGGGAATAAACTTGGAGCCACAGGATTTGGTGCCAACACTACGGATGTGCTTCAATACCTCAACCCAACTGATAACGTGGCAAAGTTCCAGAGCACTTACAATGTAACTGGTCACAGCGACAACTTCTATGCATGCCTCGGAATACTGAAACTGGAGAAATCCGGAAATAAGACAATAAGCGTTACAAACTTCACACGCGTGCAACCGCAGGAGCAGTTTGAGGTGAACGTCTCACTGGATGTTCCAGGCGGAGTACACGTCTATGGTGTGCAGTATAAACTGAGGTATGATCCCAGCGTGCTCAAAGCGGAATCGCAGGTAACACGTGATTTCTTCAGCCCCGATGATACAATCGTGGTCATCAACAAGATAGATCAAGCAGCGGGTGTGATTGAATACGCAGAAACTCTAACGGGCGATGATCCAGATAAAGACTGCATAGTAGGACCACATAGTGGCAATTTAACAACGATCGAGTTCACGGCAATCGGAGCACCGGGTACAGCGAGCAATCTGGATATTTTCGATGTGATGCTCATTGACTGCAATAACACGGAAAACATAAACTTCGTCATTGACAACGGCATCGTCAAGATATACGATAACCCGGCGCCAGAGATAACCTGCGCAGGGTCACAGCACGAGAAGAACAATGCACAGAAGAAGTTTGAATGCTGGACAGAACTCTGCGTTAACGTGACTGATGAGGGTCCCAAAGGCTACAACCTCACTTACCTTAGATGGTCATTTGGTGACGGTCAGTACGGCACGGCGGAAGGTGGGTTACCATGCGATGCAAATGCTGGAGAGTGCTGCCTGTGCAAGAACCATTCGTACATCTCGTGGATATACAATGAATCCGGACGAACGCTTGGTGATCTCACGGTTAAATACGACCCATTCGTTGCATCGGTGACAGTAACTGATGACGGCTGCCCACCTGAGACTGACTATAAGGAGTTCGATGTCTGGGTCTTCATGACTGGCGATGCGAACGGTGATGGTAAGGTGAACATCCTCGATGCGGTATGGATAGGTAAGCACTTCGGTGATACATGCGATGATAATCGTCCCAATCCACCAGGTAGTCCATGCTGCGACTACAAGTGGAGTTCCAATCAAAAGAGTGGCGCTGACCTGAACAACGACTGCAAGATAAACATCCTCGATGCGGTAATCGTCGGAACAATGTGGGGACACACCGCATATTAGAGTAGGATAAGGTTACCCTATCCTCTCGCTTGCACAGCGGTGCATCCCGAGCAATAAAAAGGCATAAACCTTTAAAAATTTTCCCCCCTTTTTTCTTTTTTCGGGGGGGGGGGACTCAATTTTTTAGACACAGATTTCACAGATTAACACAGAAGAAAAATTGAAGAAAGGAAGATGAAAAAACAATGGGAAAAGAACAAGAGCTAAATGACTATGGTCGGGTTTTGGACAAAAACGAAATCAAATCAGAAGTTGAGAATACCTTGACCACTGATTGTTTTTTGAACGCCTTTTCTTGCGCCCAGATTGGAAAATCGAGTTTCAATGCCAATACGAAATACCATATCAATCCCTTCTCTTTGAGCTCTTCAAGCATGCCTTCCTTCATCCTCTCCCCAAGTTCAATAGCATCTTCCAGCGTCAATTTGCTCTTTGCTGACAACGACTCCAATATGAATCTCTGTAATTCCTTTGACTTCTTTAATTCATGCTCGAAAATTGAGTATATAAATAACTTATCAGCAAAAAACCGAAAAGCTTTTATAACCCTTTTGTATAATAGTATGAAAAAAGGAGAAAAAAATGAAAAAAAGAAAAGCAATCTTGATGATTTTTGTATCTCTGGTGTTATTTAGTTTAGCGTTTGGCTCGATAGCGCAGGCAGCACCCGCCACCACGCCAGCTATAAACGTGTCGCCTTCAACCGTAGAGGTATCGCACGGCGATTCGTTCACAATAGAAATTGAAATAGACCCTGAAGGTGCGGAGATATACGGTGCTCAATACTACTTGTTCTTCAACCAGAACATACTGAATGCTACTTCTCAATCCCAGGGAACTTTCCTCTCTCCAGACGGCGCAATCACTACCGTTGTTACAAACGAAATCAACAACAGCATCGGAAAAATTGAATATGGCGAAGCCAGAATGGGTGCGGAGCACGGCGTGACCGAACGCGGGGTGCTGGCTTCTATTTCTTTTGAAGTCGTTGGAACATCGGGGACGAGTAATCTGAAATTGAGCAATGTAATATTAAGCGACCCGGAAGTCGTTCCTATTGAAACTACAATCAATCACGGAACATGCACTATCGTCACGGGTGCACCGGATACTTCACCCACTCCTTCACCCGCGCCAGCTTACACTGATATTACCGCCGAAGGAGCGCATCAAATGTTAGAAGAGAACCCTGCACAAATTACCTTTTTGGATGTCCGAACAGAAGAGGAATACAATGCTGAGCATATACCCGAAGCTAAGCTTATTCCGCTGCCTGAGTTAGAATCACGAATCGGCGAATTGGACGCAAACAAGAAAATTATCGCTTATTGTAAGACCGGAATAAGAAGTAGAGAAGCAAGCGAAATATTGGTGCAGCATGGTTTCGAAGACGTTTACAATATGCTTGGTGGAATAGATGCCTGGAGGCTTCTCTTTCCCGATGCTTTAATCAAACCTGCACCTTCGATAAGCGTGACTCCTTCGCCCACTCCTACTCTCTCAGTAAGTCCATCACCCGTATTATCACCGTCTCCAGTTATTTCCCCTTCTCCCGCTGGCTCGCCTATCGTCTCGCCTTCGCCAGCACCTACCGCAACACCTATACCAGAGGAAAAGAGAGGAATACCAGGCTTTGAAGTTGTGTTCGCAATAGCCTCCTTAGCAATTTCTTTCTTCTTACTAAAACGAAAAAGGAGTCGATGAAAAGTGGAGAGCAAACATTTTGAGAAAAGTGAAGAAAAAAAATCTTCGCTGAACACCATTTGCATTCTCGGCATAATGTCACTGTTGAGCATGATGGTAGTAGTAATACCAGCAACTGCAACACCAGCAATAAGTGCCGTGCCATCTTACCTGGAAATTTCACAGAACGATACGTTCACCATCAACATAACAGTGGACCCCGCTGGAAATGAGATATACGCCGCTCAATACGATTTGTTCTTCGACATGAGCATACTGAATGCAACTTCGCAATCACAAGGGACATTCCTCAGCCAGGACGGCGCATCAACAGTGGTAATGATAAACAAGATTAACAACACGATTGGCAAGATTGAGTACGGCGAAACACGAATGGGTGTGGAGAATGGTGTTACCACCCCAGGCGTGCTGGCTTCTATCACTTTCAAAGCAATCGAACCGGGAACGAACACTTTAAACCTGAGCAACGTAATCCTGAGCGATTCAAATGGTTCAAGTCTTGAGATCGTGATCAACGGTGGGACAGTTGTGATAAATGGCGAACAACCTCCTGCATCACATTGTGACGTATATTTCAGATCAGACCCTGCTTCGATACCAGAAGGAGAATGCCACAATGTAACTGTACAGATTCTGATTAATTGCACTGAAACCGTTGAAGAATGGGGAACATTAATCGCTTTTGACTATACATGCGTTAACATAACAGACGTTGAATACAACAAAAATATCGCGATTAATTCCTTCAACGACTTCTGGAACTGGAATTTTAACGGTCTGCCTTACCCTGATCCTAACTATCGCTATGTGATGTTATGGAATTTTGATAGCGGTGCCGCGTGTCATTATTTCCCTAACGGAACAGTTCTTGCCAACCTTACGGTTCATTGCGAAAATGCGAGCTACTGCGAAAGTCCATTAAACTTTTATGGAACAGATGCTTTCAGATATGTGGCGTGTTGGGGTGTAGATCGCACAACCACATGGCATAACGGAACCGTCATACAGGGAGAACCAGCAGGTCCAGAACCAGACCTAATTCCAATTGATATAAAAGTAAAACACAACTATTATGATGGCGCATGGGCTAACCTGAACAACACCGTTGATGTTACAGTGGAGAACAATGGTGCTGGGGATGCAGGCTCCTTCGATGTGAAGCTGTATGCAAAACTGTATGCAGATTATGAAGAGGTAGGAAGCGAAACAGTGTCAAACCTACCAACTGGAGATAGTTCCGTAGTAAACTTTTTATGGAAGCCAAGCGATTCGGAAGTCTATGACCTAAAAGTTGTTGTAGATTCTGAGAGCGTCATAGCCGAGTCTGACGAGGCGAATAATGAGATGATAGAGTTTCAATACGTGGGATACAACGGCTACATGGGTGATAAACCATTTACGACTTATGCCCACGAAAAAATCAAGGGAGAGTTAATATACACATGGGGAGACAGTTATTACAGTAGTAAGATATATCCAAAAGATTCGGGTTACACGCCCTATAACTACGCAGTTAACTTTGATATAACAATACCAGAGGATGCTACCATCAAACTTGCAAGGCTCTACAACTACTGGACCTGGAGCTATAAAGGTTCAAGTGGCGTCTATCCAGATATGCGAGTTACCTTTAATGATACTGAAATTACGCCAGACAAAAAATACGATGACAGAAAAGGATGGGGTAGTGCATATAACTATCCAACCGGGACTTATTGCTACAACGTTGCCGCATATATCACTGGAAGCGGTACCTATACAGCATACATTGAGAATATAGCTACTGAAATATATCCACCTAAGACATTCTGCATGGACGGTTTTGGACTCTTAGTGGTTTACGAAGATACGAGTGGGCGAGAGATTGAGTACTGGATAAACGAAGGATGCGACATGCTATCCACCCAGTATGCCTCAGGAGGGGTGACACCAGAAGAGGCAACTACAAACTCAACATTCACAGGAACATTAGACATTACCGAAGTAAAGAATGCGACTCTATGGACGGTTGTTCAATCAGGAGGAGATATTAACGATATACTCATCTTCAACGACTGCAACTGGACAGGTGCGTATGATGCGACGCCTTATTCCGATTTAGACGTAGACGAACGAGAAGTAACTGGTTGTTTAAACTCGAGTGATAACCTCGTGCAAATAAGGGCAGCAGCATATCCACCAGGCGGCTATCTTTCTCCAAGCAATGCGTTCCTCGTGGTAGAATATAAAGAAGAGGAAATTTTCGATTTTGACACCGGACCCGGCACCTATCCAAGCATCTCCGGCGTGCATAAAGGCAATATCACGCCAAAGCATGACATTGTTGTTGAGAAGATGTACACATATCCCTGTGCAGGAACTGGCGGGCATTCCGAATCCGTTAGAATCTATGGAAACGATATAGATATTAACGGCACCTGGAACGGCTACCACGGTGACTACCACAATCTAACATTCCCATATCAATTCACTCTGTTAGCCAATCACACATACAACTACACCATACGCACAGGCTCTTATCCGCGGATACACCACACGGCTGAGTTAGAAGTAGACGGGGGAACAATTAGATGCACTGAATTTATAGATGCCAATAGGAGGATATACAATGATTGGATACCTGCTATCAGATTATATTATCAATATCAATAAATGAAAACAAAAGCAATCTTCGCAATAGTAATCTACCTTTCACTATTTCTCTTTTTGTATTTGTATAGCTAAGTATCCCTTTAAAAGGTTTTCGGTTTTTTTCTTTTGCGGGAAATTTTTTACTCACCTCAAACAAAGCTCATTGACGAGCAATTTTTTGAGCTCATCGTAGACATCTTTTCC